>Ga0209538_1000315_pt1 | contig 29682 bp, 30 predicted proteins | sample BarGraNGADG00211_2_FD_184492 | JGI IMG/M metagenome (GOLD analysis project Ga0209538, IMG submission 184492) | Arctic peat soil microbial communities from Barrow, Alaska - Barrow Graham LP Ref core NGADG0004-211 (SPAdes) (version 2) | ecosystem: Environmental > Terrestrial > Soil > Wetlands >... | reverse complement strand
GCCTACGTAAGCCGGCGTTCCGCGGAAGGGCTCGGCAAGCGCGAGATCATGCGCTGCCTGAAGCGCTACGTGGCGCGTGAGGTCTACCACGTCCTGGTCGCTGGGGCTTGACATACATGAGAGCGTCCGCGGCGTCCAGTATCTCTCGATCCGCTACACCGAACGCCTCGCCGAGGCCGGCGCCGTCACCTCGGTGGGCTCGCGCGGCGACGCCTATGACAACGCTCTCGCCGAGTCGATGATCGGCCTCTTCAAGACCAAGCTGATCCGCAAGCAGGGTCCCTGGAAGAACCTCGACGACGTCGAGTTCGCGACGCTTGAATGGGTCGACTGGTTCAACCATCGCCGCCTCCTCGAGCCGATCGGCTACGTCCCACCGGCAGAGCTCGAGGAAGAGTACTATCGTCAGGCAGCCTCAAGAGAAGAGGAAGCACTCAAACAAGTGAGTCTCCACTGAACCCGGGGCGGTTCAATTCGGCGATCCGCTTCCGCCTGACCCTCTTCCTGCAGGGAGATGGAGTGCGTCTCCCGGAGGACCGGCCAAGGCACGAGCGTCGTGGGTCGCCGCAGCGCCAGCTCGACGCGGTCCGCTCCGGCTTCGTCCTCGATGAACGCCAGGATCGCGGACGTATCGAGCAGCCAGGGCCGTGATCCCGTCGCGGCCGTGGCGGCTGTCTCAGTATCGTCAGGCGCGCGTTTCACGATCGCGATCGGCTTGACGCTCCGCCAACAAGCGCTCGGTCAGTCGCTCACCACGACCCCGCCCGCGCAGGGCCTGCAGTGGATCGTTCGGCACGGGGACGACCCTGATGGTCTCGCCGTCGTCCAGCCACACCAGATGAACGTCATTGTCTATGTGGTAGCGCTTGCGAATGGCCGCCGGAATGACGGTCTGCCCGCGCTTCGTCACGGCTGTCTGCATGATGCACCTCCAAAACAGTACTATACAAGCCGTTGGGCAAGAGTGCAAGGCAAGAGTGCCATGTGACGTGTGACTTGCGAGCGTGACGTGTTCCGCGAGATCCGCGATCACGTGGCCGGAAGAGCGCAAGGCGGTCCGGCAGGTGGGCGTGTGAACGTCATGGTCTCGAGGGTAGCAGCCGTCGATGCCGCCGGGAAGGTGGCGCAGGGCTGCGCCGGGTGACGTATGTCGCTCGACGAGGTGGACGTTCGGGGCGCGCGGACCTACGCCCGCCTACCGCAGTGAGAGGAAGCCCTCAGCGCACCCGCACGGTGCGCACCGATGAGGTGCGCACGCCCTGCCACAGGGTGCGGTACTGCGCCGCGCCGGTGCAGCGCAGGCGCAGGCTGTAGCTCCACTCTGCGCTCCGTCCCCATGCTGCCCCCTGCCCTTCGCAAGGGGTCAGTGTGTACACGAGTGATAGACGAGCATGACCACCGGCCCCGTAGGGGGTACGCTGCTGTGACTGATCCCCGTCGTTCGGTTTCGCCTGAACTGGCCGGGTCTTCCGCTTGGGAGGCGTCCATGCTACGCGAGGTCGCGCTGGACATGTGTCAAGCTTTTTGTTTACATGGTTGATATTCAGAGCACACACGGACTGTGCCGGTCGCATGAAAGCGCAGAAGGCGGGAGCCCACACCTGGATGCTCGTGGCGGCCTCGGGCCAGTGCCAGCCGCTGAAATACCTGAAGAAGAACAGAGAAACGGCGCCCGCAATGCTGGCGCGCATCAAGGACGTCGATGAGAACGGACCGCCCGCCAACCAGGAGTTGTTCAAATGGCTGGACGCACACAAGCACCGCGGTCATCGGGTGTGCGAGTACAAGGTCCATCACCCGCGGGCCTGTCGTGGCTACGCGTTTCAGACTGATCGTGGGCTGGTGATGGCGCGCATCGAAGACAAGACAGAGAGCGATCAGGCGTTCAACGACACTATGAAGGCCGTGAAGACGCAGATCCACGCGTTCTTGGAGGAAGGCGAAATTTATGGGTGACATCCTGGATCAGTTCGACGAGCTCATCGCGGACGAGGCGAGCCAACTCGAGTACAAGCACGAGCTGGCGATCAGCGCGTTCACAAATGCCATCGCTCGACTGATGGCTGATCAGGGCCTTTCGCAGTCCGACCTCGCCCGTCGGCTTGGCGTGTCCCGTGCCCACATCTCGCAGCTCTTGCAGCACAAGTCGAGCCCGACTCTGCGCACGATGGTGCAGATCGCGAATGCTCTGGGCTGCGACGTGGTGCCTGGCGTGGCCCCCTGTGGCTTCCGGCCCCCGCGTCTCTTTGTGGCCGACGGCGGCAAGACCATCGCTGGGTACCGCGAGACCACGCGGCCGATCAAGGCCTTCAAAGGCACGTTCACGAGGGCGGAACGGATCGCCGTATGAGCTCGGACATCGAGTCAATGCTACGCCTCAGCGACTTCCGCGTGATGAAATCGTACTTCGAAGTGCTCGCGAGCGCCTCCGCGTTCGACAAGTCCGAGCTGCACCTCGGGGTGGACATCGCGGTGCTGCAATCAGGCGAGTCGGCCGACGACATGGCGGTGCAGTTGACCATCGACGTCAACCGAGATGACGCCGAGTATGAATCCTCCGGGTTCACCGGCAGCGTGGTGGTCACCGGCTTCTTCGACACCGCCGCGCTCAAGCAAGAGCGCCCCGATGACTGGGAACCCGTGCTCGTCTACAACGCCGTGACGCTGCTGTTTGGCACGGTGCGCACCGTGTACGCCGATCTGTCTGCGGCGAGCCCGACAGGGCGCATCGTTCTCCCCGCGGTGAATGTGGGCCACATTCTGGACCGCGAGGCTGAGGCGCACGTGCGGGAGGCTGCCGAGGTGGGCGAGTAGGTCAAAGCGAGGGGGGCACATGTCAACGAGTTTCGTCGCTTTCGATCTTGAGACGGCAAAGGTTCTGCCAACAGAGCACGTCGGCGACCTGCTGGCTCATCGACCTCTCGGTATCGCCTGCGCCGCGGCTGTGGTCTCAGGTGAAGCCTCGCCTCTGACTTGGCATGGAGTCCACGGGGGCAAGCCTGCCCCGAGGATGTCCCGCGCAGAAGTCTGTTCCATGATCGAGCGGCTCAGCTCGCTCGTGGACGAGGGCTATACGCTGGTCACCTGGAATGGCCTGTCGTTTGATTTTGATGTCGTTGCTGAGGAGTCAGGTCTTTCCAGCGAGTGTGCTGTGCTTGCTCTCGACCACGTCGACATGATGTTCCACGCCGTATGCCAGCTGGGGCACTATCTCTCGCTTGGCAAAGCAGCTGAAGGATTGGGCGTGGGTGGGAAGGCGGGCAGCGGTAGCGATGCGCCGGCGATGTGGGCAGAGGGCCGCTTCGACGAGGTACTTAGCTACAACGTCCAGGATGCTCGGCTGACCCTCGCTGTCGCCGAAGAGGCGCAACGCCGCGGCCAACTGGTGTGGATCACGGGCAAGGGGGTCGCCCGGAGCATGCCTCTCTCTGGCGGATGGCGCAGCGTGCGAGACGCCTGTGAGCTGCCGCTGCCCGACACATCCTGGATGGACGATCCGCCCTCGCGCGCGGACTTCATGAAGTGGCTGCCGCCGGGCATGCGAGCCTAAGCGGTGCACGCGAAGTGACCTGCATGCTGACTGTTCACACCGGCTCTGTTTCGGTACCTCAAGTCCGAGTACGTCGAGGCGTTCTTCGAGGATGGCAGCCTCAGGCTCAGCTCGTTCACGCAGTTCGCCACGCACGCCGACGAGCAACGTCATGACGCGAGTGAAGGCAGCGCCAGCGTGATGCATCGCACCGACGATGGGGGCGGGCAGACCATCGCGGCAAGGGCGGTCCTCGGCCAGAACGCCTACGTGCTCTGCGGCAGTACTCATCACGACCCTCAGCTCATGAAGGCGTTCGACTGCGACTCGTACATCCGCATCGAGAACCCCATGGCCTTCGGGCAGGCCGTCGCGCGGCGCATTTCCGGCTTCAGCGGCGGTGCGGAAGGCCTTTGCCTGTATCAGAACGTCAGGGGCATCGAACGCGATCTCGGGTTCGATGATGTGATGCGCACAGCGCCCGACGGGACGGCTACGTACGACCGAGAGCTGTTGCTTGGGACGATCGCTGGGGCAGCCGATCATGTGCCCCTCTTCCTGAAGCAGAAGAGCTTTGCTCACCAGGCCGAGTACCGCCTGTTGTGGTTCACGGACGGCGTCGTACCGCCCTACCTGAGCATCAAGGTGCCAGACGCGAGGCAGTTCTGCTCACCCGCGAATGAGAGAACGGAGTAGCGCGGCCAGGACCCACACCTACCACGGTTGGCTCCTCGGTCTGGAGGGTGACGCGGCCGTCACCCTCACGGCTCCCAGGCTGACAGTTCGCGCGATGTCTACGGAGGAAGCGGACAGGATCGTGCGCTGCTCCACGGACTTCTTCGCCCACGACGTCAGGATGTGGGCCGGGGCCGTGGAGCGATACCCGTTCGTCTACGAGAAGCAGTGGCCGGACGGCTCGCTTCCCACCGGAGGCGAGGACGGCGTTGCGGTCTTGCTGTCCCTTCTGGATCCGGGCGAAGTAAGAACGCCGATCCAATGGACCAGTGATGGGCTCGGCGGCGGCCGACGCGCGCAAAGCCGCCGATGGGGAGGGTTGGGAGAGGGAGCATCTCCACCCGTGGGTTGATGCGTCCGGCGGCGAGGAGGTGTAGAGCGGCATCCGAGACGCGCGCGGCTCGGCGAGTGCCGTGAGTGCGCCGGGCGGCGGAGCAGATACAATAGGCCGAGTCACCACGAAGGGGTGTAGCCTGTGAAACAATTGTGGGGAAGACGAAGGTCGTGATGGGTCATGCCGCCGTCACCGGCTGCGCCGGTTTCATAGGTTCACGCGTGACGGCCGAGTTGCTGCATCGTGGTTACAGAGCATGCGTCATCGACAATTCCACCACCGGCAGCCGTGAGAACGTGGCGGTGGTCGGCAGCGACGTGAGTCTCGTCGAGGGCCACATCCGTAGCTGCGAGCACGCTCCCGTCGCCACGAAGGGCGTCGATTGCGAGATCCACGTCGCGCCTTGCCGTGAGTGCGCGCCATGGATGACGCGGTGATGTTCGCAGACGCTTACGCTGGCCGTCGAGTCTTTGTCACCGGCCACACTGGCTTCAAAGGCTCGTGGCTCACTCTCTGGTTGCTCGACCTGGGAGCGGACGTGACGGGCTACTCGTTGGGGCTACCCACAGAGCCAAGCCTGTTTGAAGCGGTCGGCATCGGCGTCGCCGAGGCCAGGCGGGCGCGGAGCGCCGGGAGTTTCACCGACGTGCGCGCTGACGTGCGCGACGGGAGGGCGCTTGCGCAGGCGCTCGAGGCGGCCGCGCCGGAAATCGTATTTCACCTCGCGGCTCAGCCGCTAGTGAGGCGCTCGTATGCCGAGCCGCATCTGACCTATGAGACCAATGTGATGGGCACGGTCAATCTGTTGGAGGGGGTGCGCGCACTGGCCGCCGCCGGTCATGGCCCGCGGGCCGTCGTCAACGTGACCAGCGACAAATGCTATGAGAACCCCGAGACGGGTCATGCCTACGTTGAGGGGAACGCCATGGGCGGCTTCGACCCGTACAGCTCCAGCAAGGGCTGCGCCGAACTTGTCACTGCGGCCTACAGGCGGAGCTATTTCGGTGAGCACGGGATGCCACGAGTGGCCACTGCACGTGCGGGCAACGTTATCGGCGGCGGCGATTGGGGTGAGGATCGCATACTGCCAGATTGCGCTCGTGCGTTGAGCGCCGGCGTCCCCATCGAAGTTCGGAACCCAGGCGCGGTGCGGCCCTGGCAGCATGTGCTGGAATCTCTCTCGGGCTACTTGTGGCTGGGTGCAACCATCTGGCGAGGGGCCCGCGGAGCCGACGGCGAGACGGGCGCGTTCGATAGCGCTTGGAACTTCGGCCCGGGCGCTGAGGCCGCTGTCACGGTTCGAGAGGTCGTAGAATCCTTCGTCAGGACGTGGGGCCACGGTGAGTGGAGGCCGGCTCCGGGGGCTGCTCAGCAGCCCCATGAAGCCGGTCTCCTGGTCCTCGACGCAGGCAAAGCCGAGCGCGAGCTCGACTGGCGTGCCGCGTGGTCGGTGGACGAAGCGGTGGGTGCCGCAGCCCACTGGTACCGGGCGTATTACGACGGTAGCGACGCGTCCGCGCTCATTGCGCAGTGCCGTAGCGACATCGCCGCGTACTCCGAGGCCGCGACGCGTGCCGGCGCGGCATGGGCCGGCTCCGAGGTCCAGGCGTGAGCGCGGCGGAGAGCGACGCCCTGCGGGCACAGATCCGCGCGCTGACCGCCGAGTACTACCGCGCGACCTGGGGAAATCCGGAGCCGTTCGTGCCCGGCGAATCGCGGCTCGCCTACGGCGGCCGCGTCTTCGACGAGAGCGAGCTCGATTTGCTCGTCGAAGCCTCGCTCGACTTCTGGCTAACCTACGGCTGCTACTCGGCACGCTTCGAGCGCGAGTTCGCCGCATACCTCGGCGTCGAATACTGCGTGCTCGTGAACAGCGGCTCGTCGGCGAACCTGCTGGCGTTCATGGCGCTCACGTCCGAGAAGCTCGGAGAGCGGCGCATCGCGCGCGGTGACGAGGTCCTCACGGTCGGCGCTGGGTTCCCGACCACGGTCGCTCCCATCGTCCAGTACGGAGCTGTGCCGGTGTTCGTGGACGTCAGACCCGACACGGCCAACGTGGACGTGGGGCTTCTGGAGGCGGCGATCGGATCGCGCACGCGCGCCGTGTTCGTGGCGCACACGCTCGGCAACCCGTTCGAGGCGCACGCTGTGCTCAACCTCTGCGAGCGGCACGGCCTCTGGCTGATCGAGGACAACTGCGACGCGCTCGGCTCGGTGTACCACGGCCGGCTGACGGGCGGCTTCCGCCACGTCGCGACCTCGAGCTTTTACCCGCCACACCACATGACCATGGGCGAGGGCGGCGCCGTCTACACGAACGACGCGGTGCTCGCGACGATCGTCGCGTCGCTGCGCGACTGGGGCCGCGACTGCATCTGCCGCAGTGGGGAGGACAATCGCTGCGGCCACCGCTTCAGCCATCAGTTCGGGACCCTGCCGTTTGGCTATGACCACAAATACGTGTTCTCCGAGTTCGGCTACAACCTCAAGGTGACGGAGATGCAGGCGGCCGTGGGGTGCGCCCAGCTGGTCAAGGTGCCCGAGTTCACGCGCCTGCGGCGCGAGCACCACGCGACGCTGTCGCGTCTTCTGGCGCCGCTCTCCGATCTGTTGCACATCCAAGAGCCCACGCCCGGCAGCGAGCCCAGCTGGTTTGGCCTCCTGCTGACCGTGACCGACGAAGGCAAGGCGGCCGGCCTGACGCGCGACGCGATTGTGGCTCACGTCGAGGCTGCAAAGGTCCAAACGAGGATGCTCTTCGCCGGCAACATGGTGCGCCAGCCGTGCTTCGACGAGATGCGCGCGACGGCCGCTGAGGGCCGCTCCGGCGCCGGCTACAAGGTGGCCGGCGAGCTGGCGGCCACCGACCGCATCATGGACGACGCTTTCTGGGTCGGCGTGTATCCAGGGCTCAACGGCGCGATGCTCGCGTACATGGCCGAAGCGGTCGCGGGAGCGTGCGGTGCATGAAACGAGGAGGCAACCAGCAATGAAGGTCGTGATTCTCGCCGGCGGCCTCGGCACTCGACTCGCCGAGGAGACGCAAGTGAAGCCCAAACCAATGGCTGAGATCGGGGATCACCCGATCCTCTGGCACATCATGAAGATCTACAGCTACTACGGCTTCAACGACTTCGTGATTTGCCTTGGGTACAAGGGCTACGCGATCAAGGAGTACTTCGCCAACTACTTTCTGCACTCAAGCGACGTCACTCTCGACCTCTGCGAGCAGAGCATGGAGGTCCATCGCGGTAGCGTGGAGCCATGGCGCGTGACTCTTATCGACACCGGCGCCGAAACGCAGACAGGTGGGCGCCTCAAACGCGTCGGCGAGCATCTCTGCGGCGAGACTTTCCTCATGACCTACGGCGACGGCGTTGCAGATGTCAACGTGAAGTTACTCGTCGCCTTCCATCAGGCGCAGGGTAGGCTCGCGACGATGACCGCCGTGCAGCCGCTGGGCCGTTTTGGTGCGATCGACTTAGCTGGGGATGGGGATTCGGTCGCGGCGTTTCGCGAGAAGCCAAAAGGAGACGACGTCTGGGTAAACGGTGGCTTCTTCGTGCTGGAGCCAAGCGTTCTCGAGCGCATCGCCGGGGACGACACGGCGTTCGAGCGGGAACCGCTGGAGGGCCTCGCGCGTGAGGGAGAGCTGAGCGCCTATCGCCACAGCGGTTTCTGGCAGCCCATGGACGTGTTGCGCGACAAGACCGCGCTCGAGGAGCTGTGGCAGTCCGGATCACCGCCGTGGAGAGTCTGGTGACCACAGCGGCGTCCTTCGATGGCGTCTACTCCGGCCTCAAGGTGCTGATCACGGGGCATACCGGCTTCAAAGGGTCATGGCTCGCTTACTGGTTGAGTGAGTTGGGGGCCGACGTCGCTGGGTATGCCCTTGCACCACCAACCGAGCCCAGCGTGTTCGAGGCGCTGCGCTTAGCCGAGCGGATCACGCACACCGAGGCGGATGTTCGAGATCTCGACGCTCTCAGCGCCACGCTCGCAACGTTTCAACCTGAGATCGTGTTTCACCTCGCGGCGCAGCCGCTGGTGCGCTACTCATATTGCGAACCGCGGCTCACCTACGAAACGAACGTGATGGGGTGCGTGAACCTCTTTGAGGCGGTGCGCACCACGCCGTCAGTCGCGGTCGTCGTCAACGTGACCAGCGACAAGTGCTATGAGAACCGGGAGGTCGAGCGACCGTACCGAGAGGACGACGCCCTTGGGGGCTACGACCCGTACAGCTCGAGCAAGGGCTGCGCCGAGCTAGTGACGTCGGCGTATGCACGCAGCTTCTTCGATGCAGACGCGCGCGTGCGGCTGGCGTCGGCGCGCGCGGGCAATGTCATCGGCGGTGGCGACTGGGCGCCGGACCGCATCATCCCGGACTGCGTGCGGGCGTTGGTCGCCGGCACCCCCGTGCTCGTCCGCAGCCCAAACGCGATGCGTCCGTGGCAGCACGTGCTCGAGCCGCTCTCCGGGTACTTGCGGCTGGCTTCGTGCATGTATCGGGGCGGCCACGCCTTCGATGGCGCCTGGAACTTCGGCCCAACGGCAGAGACCGGTCTGCCCGTTGCTCAGGTGACGACCGCCTTCCTTGACGCCTGGGGCGCAGGGGAGTGGTGTCGTGCGGGTGAGCCCGTTGACACCGAGCCGCACGAGGCGACTCTGCTGACGCTGGACAGCGGAAAGGCAGCCGCGCGGATCGGCTGGGCCTCCACGTGGGGCGTGACCGAGGCGGTCCGCCGCACTGCAGAATGGTACAGAGCTTTCTACGCTGCCGGCACCGACGAGCAGCGCGCTGCCGCGGCGGAGGCAAGCACCAGAGGCGACATCGCCGCGTTCACGGACGCTGCCCATGCCGCAGCTGCTGAGTGGGCGCAATGAGCCTGAGCGAGAGCAAGCGGCTGCGGGAAGAGATCCTCGCTCTGACGCGGCGCTACCACGAGGCCACGTGGGGCGACGCCGCGGAGTTCGTGCCCGGCCAGTCTCGCGTGCCCTATGGCGGCCGCGTCTTTGACGAGGCAGAACTCGTCGACCTCGTCGATTCGTCGCTGGACTTCTGGCTGACCTATGGGCGCTACTCGGAGCGGTTCGAGCGCGAGTTCGGGGCGTATGTGGGGGCCAAACACTGTCTGTTGGTCAACTCCGGCTCATCCGCCAACCTCCTGGCTTTCATGGCCCTGACGTCAGATCGCCTTGGCGAGCGAAGGATAGCGCCAGGCGACGAGGTGATCACGCTTGCGTGTGGGTTCCCTACGACCGTAGCTCCAATCGTCCAGCACGGCGCGGTGCCCGTCTTTGTCGACGTGGAGCTGGAAACCGCGAATCTGGACGTCGGCCATCTCGAAGCAGCGCTGAGCCCTCGTTCAAAGGCCGTCATGATTGCCCACACTTTGGGCAACCCTTTCGACGTGGACGCCGTGACGTCATTCTGCCGCAAGCACGGCCTCTGGCTCGTCGAGGACAACTGCGATGCCCTCGGGTCACGATACCGCGGGCGTCTTACCGGCTCGTTTGGCGACATCGGCACAAGCAGCTTCTACCCTCCGCATCACATGACCCTCGGGGAGGGTGGCGCGGTGTATACCAGCGACGATACGCTTGCTGAGATCCTCGCTTCCCTGCGCGACTGGGGCCGCGATTGCAAGTGCCGCTCGGGCGAAGACGATCGGTGCGGGCGTCGGTTCGACCACGACTTGGGCACTCTGCCTCATGGTTACGACCACAAGTACGTCTTCTCGGAGTTCGGCTATAACCTGAAGGTCACGGACATGCAGGCGGCGGTGGGCTGCGCCCAGTTGGCCAAGCTGCCCGCCTTCGTGGAGGCGCGTCGCGAGAACCACGCGACGTTGTCGCGTCTGCTCGCGCCCCTCGCCGACCTGCTGGTGCTACCGCACGCCACACCTGGAAGTGACCCCAGCTGGTTCGGCTTCTTGATCACGCTGGGGCCGGAGGCGAAAGCCGCCGGCCTCTCCAGGGACGCGTTGGTGAGGCGTCTCGAGGCCGCGAAGATCCAGACGCGCATGCTCTTCGCCGGCAACATGGTGAGGCAACCGTGCTTCGATGGCATGCGCGCGACCGGCGCAGGCTACCGCAGCGTTGAGGACCTTCCCAACACAGACCGCATCATGAACGATGCGCTGTGGATCGGAGTGTATCCGGGTCTCAGCGAGGAGATGCTGGCATACATGGCACACGAGATCGCGTGCGTGTGCCGGTGACACGTCTGCGCGCCTGCGCTCTACGGAGACGCCACGGAAGAGCCACGGAGTGAGGATCTTGCTCACCGGCGGCAGCGGGTTCATCGGCCAACACTTGGCCAGGCGGCTGCGCATGCGTCACGTGGTGCTTGCTCCGACGCATGCAGAGCTCGATCTAACTAACCCCACGGCGGTGCGCGCCTACTTCGTGGCCAATCCCGTGGACGTGGTGGTGCACAATGCCGCCAAGCCCGGCTACCGGAACGCTCCCGATTCCGACGGCGCCCTGGAGTCTGCTTTCCGCATGTTGCTGAATCTCCTGCGAGAGCGTGACCACTACGTGCGCCTTGTGCTGATCGGTTCGGGCGCAGTGTATGACACCACTCGCCCGCTGGTGCATGTGGCGGAGCGAATACTCGGTAGTGCCGTGCCTCAAGATGGCTACGGCTTTGCGAAGTTCGCTGCGGCCTGCCTCGCGGAGCCTCTCGACTTCGTTGTCGAGCTACGGCCCTTCGGTGTCTACGGTCCGGGCGAGGACTACGCCATCCGCTTCATCTCCAATGCGATCTGCAAGACGCTCTTCGACCTTCCCATCACGATGCATCGTGACCGCACAATGAGCTATCTCTGGGTCGAGGACCTCGGCACAGTGGTGGAGCACTTCGTCGACGAGGGCTCGTCGGGGGAGGCCGCCTACAACGTGGTGCCGAACGAAGTCGTCACTCTCAGGCGCTTGGCCGATCTCGTGCTTGCAGTGTCCGGCAAGCATTTGCCGGTCGTCGTAGCCGAGTCAGGCGACGGGCCGAAATACACCGGGAGCAACTCACGCCTCTTGAGGAAGTTGCCGGAACTGCGGTTCACAAGTATCGAAGACGGCGTTGCCCGCTTGTACTCTCACTACGCTGCCATCAAGACGAGCATCGATCCCGCATGTCTGCTGGTCGACCTGTGAAGGCGACCGACTACATAGCGAGGACCCTGGCAGACAAGGGCGTGAGGTTTGTTTTCGAGCTTACCGGCGGGATGATCACGCACCTGCTCGATTCTCTCGCGGGTGAAGACCGCATCCGCATTATCAGCTGCCATCACGAGCAGAGCGCAGCCTTTGCCGCGGAAGGGGCCGCGCGCCTGACGGGAGTCCCCGGAGTTGCCTTGGCGACGAGCGGTCCGGGGGCGACCAATCTGCTTACGGGAATCGGCAGCTGCTACTTTGACTCGGTCCCGGCCGTGTTCATCACCGGCCAGGTCAACACCACGGAGCTGCGTCCCCGCCAGGACATGCGGCAGTCCGGCTTTCAGGAGGCCGACATTGTCGCCATGGCTGGGCCCCTGACCAAGGCCGCTTGGCAGATCGGTGCGGGCGACGATGTGCCGAAGGCACTCGACAAGGCGTTCGCTATTGCCTGCAGTGACCGTCCAGGTCCTGTGCTGATCGACATTCCAATGGATGTTCAGCGCGCGGATATTCGACCCCATGCACTGGGGCTTGAGTGCCTTGGAGCCCCAGCGAGGGGACGATCTGACTCCATGGGCGAAGGTGTCGTCCGCAAGACATTGGCCGCTATGGCAGTGGCCCGCCGGCCATTGATCCTCGCAGGTGGGGGAGTGCGCACGGCCGGGGCCGCCAGCCTCTTCAGGGCGTTCTCCAAGTCTGCCGGTGTCCCTGTGGTCACGTCGCTAATGGGACTGGATGTGCTGCCGTTCAACGATTCACTGAGGGTCGGGATGGTGGGCTCCTACGGAAACCGATGGGCAAACCTAGCGCTTGGAAGAAGTGACTTCCTGCTGGTCCTGGGCAGCCGACTTGATGTTCGGCAGACCGGAGCCGATATCGCCGCTTTCGCTCGCGGCAAGACCATTGTCCGCGTTGATGTCGACGCTGCTCAGCTTGGGTCGCCCTTGAAGGAAGACATCGCTGTGCGGGCTGATCTCGCGGCATTCCTGAGCGCGGCCGATGATGCATCTTCACTTGTGATGGCCATCACGAAAGACGGCGGCTGGTTGAGGGAGATTGACGCGCTTCGCGCGCAGTGGCGAGATGTCGCCGAATATGAAGGCGTTCGGGGCATCAACCCGGCCAGACTGATGCACGAAATCTCACGCGCCAGTGCTCGTGCGGGCGCGTATATGGTCGACGTCGGGCAGAACCAGATGTGGGCAGCCCAATCCGTCGAGTTAGGTGCGGACCAGCGATTCATCACGTCAGGCGGGATGGGAGCGATGGGCTTCGCTCTGCCCGCGGCGATCGGAGCAGCGCTTGCCTTGGCTCCTCAAGCGGTGGTCGTCATCGCGGGGGACGGCGGCTTCCAGGTGAACTTGCAGGAGCTAGAGACCGTCTCGCGACTTGGCCTGCCCTTGAAGATCGTCGTGATCAACAACGAGTGCTTGGGAATGGTCCGCCAGTTCCAGAAGGAGTACTTCGAGGCCAAGTATCAATCCACCGTTACGGGATACGGTACGCCCGACCTCGCCACGGTTGCTGCTGCCTTTGGTATTGCGGCCAGGACTATTGGCGACGAGTCTGGCGTTACCGAAGCTCTCGAGTGGCTGTGGCGCGAGCCCACCGAACCTGCGCTGCTTCAAGTTCACCTCCAGCAGAGCCTTTGCGTGTCGCCGAAAGTGGCATTCGGCAACGCCACCCACGTGATGTCACCGCCAGAGAGAGCGATGACATGAGAACTCGACTGCGGGTGATCTTGCACGCCGTGGGTGTCGATCGGGCCGTGGGAGTGACAGTGCTAGGCACTGTTTGGACCTCACTGGCTGGCCTCGCTACTGTCGTCTTCATCGTGCGCTTCCTTTCCGGCGCCGAGCAAGGCTTCTACTACACCTTTGCGAGCGTTCTGGCGTTGAAGATCTTCTTCGAGCTTGGTCTTGCCTATGTGACGCTTCAGTGTGTCAGTCACGAATCCACCTCGCTCCGCTGGACGGACGCGCGAACATTGTCGGGCGACGCAAGGGCCAGAGCGCGGCTGTCGTCGCTGTTCCGGTGGGCATGCCAGTGGTACTTCGCTGCCGCCGCGCTCATGATTGGCATCGTTATCCCTGTCGGCTGGTACTTCTTCGCGTTGACTCAACCCGCGTACGGCGCGGTTGCATGGCGTGCACCGTGGCTGCTCGTGGGTCTAGTCACCGGCGCGACGCTCATGCTCAGTCCACTTGCAGCATTCGTCGAGGGCGGGGGCAGAGTGGCCGAGGTCGCTGGTATCCGCCTCGCACAAGCGGTGTCGGTAAGTGCTGCACTTTGGGCCGGACTGGCACTTCATTTCGGGCTCTACGCTGCTCCCCTTTCGGCGTTCGCAGGGTTGTTCGTTTCCGCCAGCTGGCTGATGGCTCGCTATCATGCCTTGTTTCTTGATCTGCTGCGCAGGAACTCGCGCCGTATCGCCATCTCCTGGCGCGACGAGATCTGGCCCTTCCAATGGCGCATCGCTGTTAGCACACTCAGCGGCTACTTCATCTTCTATCTCTTCACGCCTGTGCTCTTTGCCTACCGAGGTCCAATCGAAGCTGGGCAAATGGGCATGAGCCTCAGCGTCGCATCGGCGGCATCTGGCGTATCGATTGCATGGATGAATACGAAGTCGCCTCGGTTTGGAGCCTGGGTTGCGCAACGCCAATGGCAACAGCTTGATGCCATGTTTACCCGCACGCTCGTGCAATCTTCCGCAGTTGCGATTTGTGCATCGGGTGCCGCATGGGCACTCGTGTTTGGCGCGAATCTGGCCAACCTTTCTATTGCCAGCCGAATCTTGCCTCCTGGGCTGTTCGGGCTATTGCTGTTGACAGTGGTGGTGAACAATGTCGTGTTTTGCGAGGCGCTTTACCTGCGGGCACACAAGAAGGAGCCCTTTCTGCTCATCTCGGTAGCGACTGGCCTGGTAACCGGACTATTGACTTGGATTCTTGGCCGCCATTTCGGTGCAACAGGCATGTTGCTTGGCTACTTGGGAGTCAGTACTGTGGTTGGTCTCGGCGCTGGGACTGCGGTCTTCGTGGTTTGCCGACGTTCGTGGCACAGCACTTAGGCGATGATCAATGAAGGCCGCATGCGGCCAATAGTCACGGTCGGAATCCCGACCTTCAATCGGCCGGCGCAGCTGGCAGAAGCCATCGCGTCCGTGGCGGCTCAGAGCTACATTGCATGGCGCTTAGTGGTCTCTGACAACGCAAACCTTCCCGAGAATGCCCGCATCGTAGAGTCATTCACGGATGAACGCATGACCTACGTGGGTCAGCCCAATGACCTGGGTCCTGTGGGCAATTTCAACTATCTCCTGAGCGCCTGCCAAACCCCATTCTGCGCAATTCTGCACGATGACGATCTCTACGAGTCTGACTACCTCGAGCGGATGATTGAGGCGATGGCGTGTTTGGGACAAGCGGACTGGGCTTTCTGCGATGCGGTGTGGGGCGACCCGGGCGAGCGCTCTGAAGCCACTTCCTGTGTCGCAGGGTCGACCGTTCTGATTGACTCTGGAGACGAGTTCTGCCTGCAGGTCCTCAGCGGTGCAGTGAGGATCCCTTGCCCGACGGTCATGTTCCGCATGGAGACGGTGGGCAAGGAGCGCTTCGACCCCAAGCACCCTGCGGCGTGTGATCTTGACCTTTGGCTTCGTCTTGCCCGGCGATATCCCGCTGCGTACGTGCCGGCGGCCATGGTGCGCTATCGAGTCTGGGACGGCAGTGATTCCATGTCTCCAGCCACGCTTGGTCAAATCATCGTAGACACGATAGGCATCAAGGATGACACCCTGTGCCACCCTCTACCCACGCCTCTCCGTCACGCGACAGAAGCGCAATTCGCCTTGCGAGTGCGTAGGTCCTGCCGTAACTTGCTCATGTCATCGCGCTTGGCTGATGGGGCGCAGGCGTTTCCCGCTGTTCGGCGAGCTCTTGCGCGACAGCCTGGCGCAATTCCGAGACTGACGCGTACACTGCTTTCCCATCCGGTACTCATTCGAATGATGCTTCTGCTTCAACCCGTTCTGCGGGTTATGAATCGTAGACCATGATCAGACAGCCGAAGATCCCAGACAGCCGATGCGTCTGCAGTTTCGCGACCGTTCCGTCGTGCGTAAGGTCCAAGTACGACTCTGGCGATCGGTGTTGCGCTACCCAGAGCCTGCGTTTCTGGGAAGTGCATGGCTTTCGCGGCTGGTGCGCCCTGGAAAGGAGCTCCCGATTCCCCGGGCGCATGCCAGAGACGTTTGGCTAGGCGTGTCGTCCAGTGCGAAGGAGACTAGTGAATGAGCGAGTCCAGAGGCATATCTGTCAGCGTGATTGTGTGCACACTTGATCGCGAAGCCGACCTTGCTCTGACCGTCAGCTCGCTCCTCGATCAAACCGAGCTTCCGGAGGAACTCGTCGTCGTGGATGCGGGTCGCTCGTCAGGCGTGCGGAACCGTCTCGAAAGGCAGATTGGCGACGCGCTGTCGCTTGTCTACGCACGCACCTCGGCTGGACTCACGCTGCAGAGAAACACTGGGGTACGTATGGCTTCCGGGCAGCTGATTCTCTTCCTCGACGACGATGTGTACCTGGCTGCCGACTTCATTCAGGTGGTGAAGAGGGTGTTCTCTGGAGACAATGACAAGAAGATACAGGCCGTCCAGTGCTGCATCATTAATCAGTACGAGGATGCACCGGCCGTTCGGATCGGGCCTTTGCATGTCCCATCGGTGCCCATTACGTCGCTGATTCACAGAACGATTGCACACGTCTTCCTGCTGCCGACTAAGGGCGATGGATCAATCAAAGCTTCGGGGTTCCAAGCGCGTGCGGCAGACGACAGAGCTGCCGGGTTAGTGGAGGCCCTTTCCGGCTGTGCATGCTTTCGCAAGTCCGCGTTCCGCGACATCGCATTCGATGAAGCTCTGGAGGGGTACGGCTGGATGGAGGACGTAGATGTCTCGCGACAACTAAAGGCGCGAGGGCTGCGAGCATACTACGAGCCCCAGGCGATCCTGTTGCACCGCAATAGCCCTGCTGCTCGCACCGGCTCAGTAGCCCTCGGCAGGATGGTCATCGACAATCACGCCTATCTCTTCAGGAAGCATAGATCAGGGCGACCCTTCGAGACCGCCGCATTCCTGTGGTCCTGTATTGGCCTGGTAATGCTTGCCTTACTTCGTCTGGATCTGAGAAAGGCCTATGGCATGCTCGCGAGCGCCGGAATAGCGGTCTCCTCCGCCTGCGACGGTGCTCGGCATATCTAGGGAAGTTGGTGCTGACGAACGGAGTCCAGCCATGTCGCACGGGGCGTCAAACGCATTGCGCGACTAAGTCCCACGAGGACGCCGAGGGCGACCGAGGATTGGTAGAACGCAGCTCCGTTCGTGAATGCGACGAGGACCCAGGAGCAGGTCCCTGCCAGCGCGAGGACAGCGAAGCGACGCGACGGTAGGGTCTGCAGTGAGTCGCGCGCCAAAGGAAGAATGGATGCAAGCATCCACCCGACGAAGACGCAAAAGATCGCGAGGAGTACGAGTCCCCCTGCGACCAGAACCTCGAGAAAGTCGTTGTGCGACCACAGGCCGACACCCATGAACTCGAGCAAGATGCGGCGACTGGCCCCAGCGCCCTGCCCAAATAGGAGATGGGTGTTCGTATCGGTGGCGCGTTCGAGCAAGTGCTGCCAGAAGCCCCAGCGGCCGCTGCCAGCCGCGTCGGCAGAACTGCCGGGGAGAAGCACGAGCTGAAGATCGCTCACTCGATGAAGGATCTCAGCTCGAGACACATAGAAGGCAATTGCGGCGCCGCCAGAGACGACGGCGGCGGTGAGCCGCACACGGGCGGGCGAAGTGCCGACCGCTTGCGCCACGAAAACCACCCATACGATGATGAGGGCAAGATACGACGATCTTACGTATGACAGAATTACGACCAGACTGAGTGTCACACTGAGTACCGCTGCCAGCCTGACATGATATCGGGCATGAATCTGCGCTAGTACGATGGGCATTAGCATTACGGCAAACAAGGCGTACGTGTGCGGCAAGGCCATGGTGACCGGATTCCAGGTCGACCAATGGTCGGCCGAGTAATACAGCGCCCCATACTGATTGCGGAGCACGAGCACTAGAACGCTGACCGAAAGTGTGATTGCGGCTGCATCAATACCAAGCACTACCGCTCGTTGCGACTCTCTAGACTCGCTTAGTGCGCCGATTGCCAGACAGAGCAGAGCCCACGCCGTTAGGGCGAAGGCGCTGGTGACGTACAGGACTCCTCCTGACGCGCGCTCCACAGCGACCGCGAAGATGTACCCCAGGATGAGAGCAAAGACTGGCAGCACTCGAGGGGAAAGACCCAGCGACCTAGCCCTAGACTCCTGCAGCAGAACGATCACTGCGATGGCTGTCACGCCTACGGCCCACCACGATGAAGCGCTCAAGCCAAACTCAGAGAAGGTCCCACCGAGAGCGTCGACCAGTGGACGGGCTGCTACAAAGAGCAGCAGTGCGTAGAGGCGAGACAGCAGGTACAGGGCGACGACGATCGCGAATGCGGTGCCGAGTAGCAGCAGTTTCGGAGCGGCAAATGATGCTACACCAATACCAGCAGAACCGACGATAGCGAGAAACGTAACACCTGCACGGCTCGCCTGGCTGTGTGACGCTGACGGCAGCAGACTCAGAGCAAACACCCCCGGCTTGGGTTGCCTAGCGATCTTGTACAGCGATACGTTGAAGGGCGACGGACTTCCGAAGTCATTGGGCTTGGAGGGCGTCATCCAATCTACTTGAGGACTCCTGCCGTGAATGCGGCGGGGAGCAAGGTTCAATATAGCACGGACTTTGGGCGGCGACCGCGACGGAGAGGAGCGGTTTGAGCAGTCGTGCCTTCTACATCCCCACGCCGTGCAGTGGGATGTCCCGGATTCGAGGCCGTAGCATCATGCTGCTTTCTTGCTGTCGGCGCAGGTGCGCTGGATGACGGCCATCGTCCTGGTAGGCTTGGCCTATTATCCATCCCGATCAGCTAGCGACAAGACCTTTATGCGTGACATAGCCAAGGCTGCATGCGCATTCCGCTGAAGGCGAACACCCTTTCCGCTTGAAGCCGAACACCGGTTCCAGTCAAGCCGAACACCATCGGAGCGAAGCGTTTGCTCTGGTGATGCTTACATACCGTTCGGCTTCAGGTCAACACGGTCCTCGACCTGCGCCCGGTCTACCACCGCAGGGAAGATCGCCTCCGCGCCCACGTCGTGCTCTGCTGGCTGGCCCTGCTGCTCGTGCGCGTCATCGAGACCACCTGCGAGGGCTCCTGGCTCGCCCTGCGCCATGAGCTTGAGAAGCTGCGGCTGGGGAGCTTCCGGGGCGCCTCCGGGAGCTTCTCCCAGCGTAGCGAGATCGCGGCCGCGCAGCGCGGCATCCTTGCGCAGCTGCAGATGAGCGAACCGCCGCTGCTCCACGAGCTCACGCCGGCGGCCGCGGCCTCCTGAAGCTCCGCGACACCTCGGCGCATAGATACACGCCGTCTGCGCGCTCGGCGTCACGTTTTACCTGCTCAGGACCATGTTTTGTGGACTAACGGGCTGGTCAGCTGCGGAACTCAGGCGAGAGGGTGATGCCGAAGCCAATGTCCTTGACGCCCAGGCTGCGCAGGCGCAGCAGCGTGCGCAGCCCGTGGTCGAACCCGTCCTTGAGGCCGCGCAGCTCGTCGGACGGGGCTGTTCGTCCCCGCGGGCGATGCGGCGGCCCTGCGCGATGCCGTCGTCTATGCGCTCTCGGATGAGGAGTGGCGAGAGCGGGCATCGGCGAACATCGAGTTGCTTGCTGGGCCGGGCGGAGAATTGTCATGGGCTACACTAGCCGTTCGGCTGTGCGAGATCTACGAAGGCGCCCTCGCGCCGTGCGCGCGATAACGCGGGGCGTGTGTGGGTAGAAGACAGCAAGAGCCTGTCTCAGACAGAGAGCATGCGGCAACACGGCAGGGAGGCGGCGTCGCAGTGGGAGGACACTGGTTCAGAGAAACCGCGATTCGTTCCGCCGAAAGGGGACTCGACGAGGAAAATGAATAATCGTCTCTCACCTGGCGCCTCGCCAGTGACCGGGGCAAAGCGATGAACGACCCCATTGCCGCTATTCTCGTGGGACTTGCGTATTACCCCGCCAAGTCCCCGAGCGACAAGACGTTCATGCGTGACGTCGCCTTGGCAGCCGAGGCTGACCATGGTGTCGATATTCGCGTGGTGAGTGTCGCCGAAACGAGGCGGTGGTACAATGCGGCCCCTGCGGCATGTGACGGGCATCCACCACTGGTGTACGCACCACGCCCGTTCCATACCGTCAGCATCATGACGGACGGGAGCTTGGCACATGAGCGGCATGGCGCGCTGCGCGAATACGCAGAGAGGATGTCAGCGGCACTTGCCCTCAGGCCCGTACTGGCCCGTCTGCGTGCGGCATCAGGCGCGAGATACGTGCATTTCTTCGACAACTTTGGGCCCGCGGCGGCTGCGGTGGGGCGCAGCGTCGGTTTGCAGTGTGGTGTCTCGCTGCTGTCTAGTAACGGGGACTCTCGTCGCACCCGTCGCGCCTTCTGGCGCGTCTCTTGCACCGGCATGCATGACGTTGTTGCCGGCAGTCTCGATCTTGCCCAGGAACTCTCTAGGAGCGGAGTGCGTGTTCGAGCTGTGATTCCTTGGGCCGCCAGCTACGACTCTCACGCGAGCCATGAACCCTACTCAACTCGCCACAGGATGATCTGGACTGGCCCGCTGGGCCCAAGCGGTATCGACGAGCTTCGCCTCGCTTTGGTCGCCATGACGCAGGTTTCGGCTGCGCTGCCGGACGCTTTCGTGGAGGTGTGGCCGAAACCCGAGTATCGGCGCACTTATGCCGCCGTTGCTGCGGGTCTGGGGGTGCAGGCCCGCGACACCGGCACCCGGTTCGTCGAAGCGCTGTCGAAGGTGAAGGTCATGGTCTCACCAGTGCCAGGTCCAAGCTACATTGTTGGTCCACCGCTCACATGGCTGGAGGCCGTGTCTCGCGGGTGTACTGTTGTGACGACACCCTGTCGTGGGATCCCCAGTCACTTGGTCGCCGGTGGTGGGGTCGTTGTGGCCCGCGACCGCTCGGCGGGAGCACTGGGGGAGGCGATTGCGAAAGCATGGCATGGTGCTGGACCGAATGTTGATGCCCTGCCGACTGCACGTGATGCTGCAGCCAGCTACGTAGAACTATGGAGGCACGCCAGTGAACGACTATCGAGCGCTACATGCATATGATGCGGCCGATGCGACCAAGTATGACGCGCGCCGATTCAAGAATCTTCGCGGACGACTGGTAGACCATTTGGAATGGCGGCTACTGAATCGCGGCGTGACCGTGCTTGCCGCATATGCGGGACCTATCGCCAGCGTCGTCGACGTGCCGGTCGGCACCGGTCGCATGGCACGACGCATGCGAGCGAAGGGGTGTCATGTGGTGGCTGTTGATGCTTCGGAGAGCATGCTCGCCGTTGCGCGTGGATTCGACTCTGCTGATGAGTACGTCGTTTCCCGTGTGGAGGCCATGGCCATTCCGGATGCAGATTGCGTCGTCAGTGTTCGACTGTTTGGCCATCTTCCCGACACTTCAAAGGCGCTCGCTCTGCGCCAGTTCCAGAGGACAGCCACGAAGGGCGCAGTTGTGTTCTTCGCGAGAGACTCCGCGTGGCTGAGGGTGCGCAGAGCGCTCCAGAAGAGGCTCGGGCGGACCTTGGACTGTTGGAATCCAGTGAGCTTGCGTCAGGCGCGGAAGCTGGCACAGGACCAGCACTTTCGTGTCTTGGCGGTGCGAGGGTTGATGGGACCATTCTCGGAGACTCATGCGCTGATTGTCGCCACGCCCGACGCCGTCATCACGGGGGTCCGCAGTCCAGTCTGCCGGTTCCCTTGGAGTCATGCCCAGTCGTTTCTCGGTCATGATCGTCTCACGTCATGTTAGCAGGATGGGAATACCGCTCAATGCGTGAAAGGTGACGCAAGAGCTTCGGTGCTTCAGACCAGCATGCCCATCACCGGCTTTGCTGCACCCAGGCCCAATGCAGGGCAATCCCAGCGCGCAGGTCGACGTCAGGTCGCCATCCGAAGACTGACTCAGTGACGCTGATGTCGAGTACGATCCTGCCAACGTCCAGGGAACGCGATCCGCCGAATCGCACTTCGGCATGTTTGCCGGTGACTTCTGCGACGGCCTCTAGAACATCATTGAGCGAGTACCCGACCCCACTTCCGGCGTTGTAGGTTCCTTCGCTTGCAGACTCGCCGGCGAGCACGCAGAGGCGAGCGAGATCGGTTACGTACAAATAGTCACGGACAACGCGCCCGTCACCCCAGATCCGGATCGGTTCACCCTTGAACAGACGATCGAGAAACGTGGCGATCGCTCCCTGCACTCCGAGGTGTCCTTGGCGTGGCCCATATGGATTCGAGGCGCGAAGAATCGTCGGCGACAGACCGTACAGTTCCTGGAACATGTGTAAGTAGTGCTCTGTCGCAAGCTTGACGACGCCGTATGAGCACAGCGGGCTGACCGGATGTTCCACCGCGACCGGCACTTGTTTCGGGTTGCCGTAGACGGTGCCTCCTGAGGACAGGAAGACGATCCGCCGAACGTTAAGACGCACCAGTTGCTCGAGCAGACGCACACCCGGCACCAGGTTCGCGGTGATGTCCGCGGCCGGGTCGAGATTGGACGTACTGGGGACGGTCGCGCTGGCGAGATGGTAGACCGTGTCGATGTCCTGGAGAGCCTCGGCAACGACAGCCGGGTCCGCGAAGTCACCGAGCCTGTAGTCGACTGCATTGGGGGTCGTCCGATACTGCTCCGTCGCTCTGTCTAGCACCCTCACGTCGTGGTCTCTATTCAGAAGCTCGTCTACCAGATGCGAGCCTAGGAAACCGCCGCCGCCGAGTACGAGCGCCTTCATCTCAGAACACTCCGATAGATTCCCATGAGCGAAGTGTAGAAACGCTCATCGTTGAACTCCTCGTCGACGTAACGCTTGGCTGCTCGGCCCATGGCGGCTGTGCCGTCCTGGTCGGACCATCGTGTCGCCAGGACCGCGGCCAGCACCTCTTCGTCGTGCGCAGGATAGACACTACCGTGTCTGCCGTCTTGCACCAGCTCCGGGATGCCTCCACGGTCCGACCCGACCACGGGTTTGCTGGCAGCGAACGCCTGGAGAACGACGTAAGGAAAGTTCTCGTGCCACACCGACGGCACGACGACGAAGCGAGCGTTGCTCAGCACCTCATCGAGCTCGCGGCCCCACTTCGGACCGACGAACTGTGTGTCCCGAAGGCCCAGGTCACTCGCCTGGACCTTGAGTCGGTCCAGCAATGGGCCGTCGCCGACGACTCGCAACGGCAGTTCCGGCAGCCTGGCCAGGGCACTCAGGAGGACGTCAACCCCCTTCTCTTCGACCAATCGTCCGAAGAAGAGGATGTAGTCGCCGCTCTCCCGGGCGCGCACCTTCGTGCCATCGAATGGATTGCGGAGCATGGACCAAACAAACGGCTGCCCGGCCCAGAATCGCTCGGTCGTCTCGGCCATGAAGCCACTGGCGAACAAGTAGCGGTCAACGTCCTTCTTGTAGACGCCGATCGCCGCATGTGCGTACGCTTCTATCGAACTCGCGACGCTGAACTTCCACGAGTCCTTGCAGCAGCGGTTCGTGATCGCCTTGTAGAAGCGTCCCCCGTTGCAGTCCGTGCAGATGCGACCGTGGTGGTACAACTTGTAGTTGGGACAGATGTGCTTGTAGTCGTTGCAGGACATGACGACCGGCACCCCTGCTTCTTGGGCAGCCCTCAGAATCGAGGGCGACAGGTGCGTCTGGATGCCGAATGCGTGCACCACGTCCGGTCGAAACGCGGAGATGAGCTTCGCGAAGTTCTCCTTGGCTTCACGCGAGTACACCATGGCCTTGAGGCCAAGCACCTGCCGGACTGTGCTGCTGGACCTGTAGCTGGGAGGACCGACAAAGTAGCGTGCGTATTCGGACTCCTCGTTGTCCTCAGACGCGGTCGAGAACCACGCGACGCTGTGTCCGTGCTGCTTCAGGATCCTCCCGGTCTCAAAGAAGAAGATGTCCCCGCCGCCTCGAATCTGGAAGAACGCGTGCGCCAGGAGAACCCTCATGCGCGATTCCTCGGCACGTTCTCAGAGTGAAGGAGTCGGTCGACGGGCCTCGTCATATGCGTACAGCCAACCTGCGGCACGACTGTCCGGCCCTGCTGGACGACATAGCCCGCGCAGTCCCCACGCAGGTAGTCACTCAGGGCTTCTCGCCATGGCCGCATGAGGTCGAGTCCTTTCGGGGCAGGTTGACGGTCAAGGAGGCGCCTGCAATCCGGTCGCGGCGCGAAGTCGCGTGTGTAGGTGGGCGTCCCCAACTTGTCGTCGACGACGTTGAGCTCACGTTTGCCGTCATGGAGCTGGCGCATGAGCTTCTTGACAGACTTCCTATCCTTGCTCGGACCCCCACCCACCATCCAGCCAGCGCGACAGATGGGGTAGGTGCGGGCGTTGATCCTCACTGACTCCCCGCCGGCCCATTTGGCCCTCGCATAGACGCCGAGAGGCTTTGGTCTGTCCCAATGGCCACAGCGGTCCTGGCGACCGCCGAAGATGCCGGCAATTCCGATCCAAAGCAGAGGAACTTTCAACTCATTGGAGATGTAGACGGTATTCTCCACGGCCAGCCCGTTGGTTGCATAGCCCCGTCAGGATGAGTCTCACAGTGCTCGAGGTCGGTTGGAGCGCTGAGGTGGCACAGATGATCCGGGGCGAAGGCGAGGACGTCCTCCGTGAAGGCATCGAGATCGCGGAGACCGAGGTTCTCTAGCCAGTCGTCGTTGACGTCGATGTCGGTGCACCTGAGATCATTGTCACTGCCGAACTCCCCGTGGAACGCTTGACCCAGCATCCCGCCGCATCCGGCGACGTAGACTCGATTCATGTCCGTCCTCTGCGCTCTAGAGATGGAGGTGCAGTCCTCTTGCAAACCTACCCCAGATCAACCTTCGCGGTGGCGGAAGCGTTAGCGGGGGTCTACTGCGCTCGCCGTAGATGGTAGACCATCCGTCCGGCGTTCGCTTGACCGAGAGCATCCACGAAGCTCAAGCCGCTCTTCCTTAGTCTCGGCATCCTTTCGGCATCTCGCCGTCCTCGAGCCGCCTCAACGCTCGTGAGCACCACTTGGTAGCCCGCCAAGCGCAGGACCTATCCTTCAGAACGCTCTTCATGGCCTGGAAGATGTCCAGTTCAGTTCGTCTTCTCGGACTGACTCTGCTGTCGTCCTGTGTGTGCCCTCTGCGTCGTACGAGAACTACCCGACCGTGGTGTTGGAGGCACTCGCGATGAAGACACCCGTCATGGCCAGCGAGCTGAGTGGGCTGACTGACGGAGTTGCTGGATGACGGGCGCTGCGGAGTACTCGTACCGCCGGGCGACGAGCAGGCCTGGACCGACGCACTGCGCACCGACATCAGCGAGCCGGACGCGCTCGCCGAAAAGGCGGCAGCCGGCAGGAGGCGCGTGCTGGAGCGCACGACCCCGCGCGGTACGTGCGACGGCTGGAAGCGGTATACGGCGCCGCGGTCTCCGGAGACGACCGGGCGTGAGGAGAGCCCTGCCACGATCGACGCCGCCATCATCACGACCCAGCGCTGCAACGCCCGCTGTCGCATATGCAACACGTGGGCGCATCCCGCGAAGCCGTCCGAGGAGTCTGCTCCGCGCGGATGCCAGAGAGGCTGCCGCAGCGCCTCGACAGGGTCAACGTCAATTCCTGTACACTACGTGAATCGTCGTCAGCAGCTACCGCTAAGTGTCACGTTGCAACAGCGCAACTCGACTCAGCAGAGACATGGGATTGACATGATTCGTGCGTACATCGCCGGATGTGGTGGAATGCTGGGGCAGGCGTTCTACGAGGAGTTTGGTGGCGACAACGATCTGCGGTGTACTGACATCGACGTCAATGAAGACTGGCTTGCGCATCTCGATTTCCGGGATTTCTCGACGTACAGGGAAGATGTCCTGGCCTTCGCGCCGGATCACCTCTTCCACCTCGGCGCTCTCACCGACCTCGAATACTGCGAGACTCACCCTGACGAGACCTACGCGACGAATGCGATGGCCGCAGAGAATGCCGTCTACATCGCCAACGAACTCGACATACCGCTCCTCTACATCGGCACGGCGGGCATCTTCGATGGACGGCAAGACCTTTACGACGACTGGGACACGCCCAACCCTCTCGGTGCCTACGGACGGGCCAAATGGGCCGGCGAGGAGTTCGTCAAGCAGAACGCCCGCACCCACCTGATCTGCCGCGCCGGCTGGATGATGGGCGGCGGCCCTCGCAAAGACAAGAAGTTCATCCAGAAGCTCATGCAGCAGCTGCACGACGGCCGTAGTGAGCTGAACGTGGTGGACGACAAGCTGGGCACGCCGACGTACACGCGCGACTTCGCGCACAACGTGCGCCTCCTTCTGGAACGCCGCTGGTGGGGGCTGTACAACATGGTGTGCCAGGGAGCCACAAGCCGACTTGAGGTGGCCCAGGCGCTGGTGAGCGAGCTCGGCCTCGATGCCTCGGTGAGCGTTCGCCCGGTCGGCTCAGACTTCTTCGCCGACATCTACTTTGCACCACGGCCTGACTCCGAGCGATTGGTCAACCGCAAGCTCGCTTTAAGGGGCCTGGATGTGATGCGACCCTGGCGTGAGGCGTTGGCCGAATACATCCGTGCCGACTATGCGGGGTACCTCGGCTAGTGCAGAGACCGTGGCTTCAACAACCTGGGGAGGCTTCGGAGTTGGCTGACAAGCCCAGAGTGCGCGTCGCGTTGATCGGCATTCGCGGTCTACCGGCGCAGTACGGCGGCTCAGAGACCGCGGCACAGGAGATCTACCCACGGCTGGCCGCGCGGGGCCATGATGCCGTCGTGTATTGCCGGCGCCACAGCGTCGATCCCGCTCAAAGGTGGTACGAGGGCGTGCGCACTGTGGTGCTTCCGTCTGTGAACACAAAGGCGCTCGACACCATCACGGCGTCCTTCCTGGCGCTGCTCGACGTGGCCGTCAACGACCGTGCCGACATCGTCCACATCCACGGCATCGGCAACGCCGCCCTGTTCCCGCTGTTTCGCCTGTTCGGCAAGCGCGTGGTCACGGGGGTCGACGGCATGGACTGGACGCGTGCCAAGTGGAATCGGGCCGAGCGCGCCTACCTGCGCCTGGCCCTCTACCTGGCGGTGAAGTGGGCAGACGACGTGTACGTGGATTCGCTCGAGGCGCAGCGCCTCTGTAGGGCTCTCTACGGGCGCAGGTTCCCTCTCATCGCCTACGGCACTCAAATCCGACGTGGGGAGGGCTTGGAGGCGCTTGACCGGCATGGGCTGGAGCCCGAGAAGTACTTCCTGTTTGTCGGCCGGCTCATTCCGGAGAAGGGTGTGCATTACCTGATCGACGCCTACCGGCAGGTGGAGACCGATTTCCCTCTGGTAATCGTCGGCGACAACCCGTATCAGCCCGAGTACGTGCAACAGCTCAAGGATGCGGCCGACGGACGCGTCCTCTTCGTGGGCACCGAGTTCGGCGAGGCATTCTGGCAGTTGTGCGCCAACTGCTACGTGTACGTGCAGCCCTCCGAGGTGGAAGGCACGTCTCCGGTGGTGCTCTCCGCCATGGGCTGCGGGCGCTGCGTGGTCGTGAACGGCATCCAGGAGAACGTCGATGCGATAGGCGAGGCCGGCCTGGCCTTCTATCGCAACGACGTGGACGACCTGGCCGGGCTCCTGCGTGAACTGCTGGCCAATCCCGCGTGGGTACGCCAGCTCGGGGCCGCTGCCCGGGCGCGGGCGCGCGAACTCTACGACTGGGACAAGATCACCGACCAGCACGAGGAGCTCTTCTGGTCGGTCGTAGAACGCCGGCGAGGCCGCGCACCGCGAAGTCCGTCGGACTCCATGCCGGACCACGGGGTCAGTGCCCTCTCTTGATGAACGCTCGCCCGACTGAGATGACGCACGACCCATGCGTCGAGCATCTCAATGGCGCACGCGTGCTCGAGGCGGCCGCCTGCTCGTGAGCCGCGGCACTCTTCACCTCCTCCACGTCTGCGGCGCGCGCCCCAACTTCATGAAGGTCGCGCCGGTCATGGCGGCAGTCGAGACGTGGAACGCCCGGAGTCAAGCGACGACCGCCGTCGGCTCGAGCGGCGCACCCGTCCGTTTCGCGCAGACCCTCGTGCACACCGGCCAGCACTACGACGCCGGCCTCAGCGACGTCTTCTTCCGGCAGCTCGGCCTGCCGGAGCCCGGCTACCATCTCGGCGTCGGCTCGGGCTCGCACGCGGCCCAGACGGCGCACGTGCTGGAGCGCCTGGAGCCGGTGCTCCTGCAGGAGCGACCGCACCTCGTCGTGGTCGTCGGGGACGTCAACTCCACCGTCGCCGCCGCGCTGTGCGCCACCAAGCTCGGCATCCCGGTGGCGCATGTGGAGGCCGGCCTGCGCAGCGGCGACCGCGGCATGCCCGAGGAGCTCAACCGGCTGCTCACCGACCAGCTGGCGGACTTGCTGTTCACAACCGAGCGAGGCGCAGGCGAGAATCTGGCGCGCGAGGGCATCGACGCCGCCAAGGTCCACTTCGTGGGCAACACGATGATCGACACCTTGGAGCGGCTCCTGCCGCAGGCCCGCGGGGGAGAGGCGCTCGAGCGCCTGCGCCTGAGCGCGCGAGGCTACGGCCTCGTCACCCTGCACCGCCCGAGCAACGTCGACGACGCGGCGCGGCTCGAGGCGCTGGTGGTCGCGCTGCGTCGTATCGCCGAGCAGGTGCCGCTGGTGTGGCCGGTGCATCCGCGCACGCGGGCCCGGCTGGGCGAGCTCCAGCAGGTCGAGCCGCAACAGGCCGGCAGCGGCTCGGCCGCGCCGCGCCTCCTGCTCACCGAGCCGCTCGGCTACCTCGACTTCCTCCAGCTCATGGACGGCGCCCGCCTGGTGCTCACCGACTCGGGTGGCATCCAGGAAGAGACCACCGTGCTCGGCGTGCCCTGCCTGACCCTGCGCACGACCACAGAGCGGCCGGTCACCATCACCGAGGGCACCAACCATCTCATCGATCCGGCGGATGCGGACGCCGTGCTTCAGATTGTGGAGCGGATACTCGGTAGGGAAGAGGACTACATCCCGTGCCGGCCGGCTCTCTGGGACGGGCACGCCGGCGAGCGGGTGGTGCAGGCCATCGCGGACTGGTTCACGATTCACGAGCAGAGGCGTTGACTGTGCACGTTCCATTCGTTGACCTCAAGGCGCAGGCGCTCGAGCTGCACGACGAATCCCCGGCAGCGTTCGAGTCGGTGACCTCGCGCGCCCTGCCTCGGTGGCCCGGTTCAGTGCGGTCGCGCGGCAGCATGTCGGCGTGCATTACTGCTGGGACACTATCGCCGATTTCCACGAGGAGCTGTTGCGGGCTGTCGCCCTACGAGTGCGTCAGTCGACCCCCTCGTGGCGGTAAGATGTGACCGGGGTCCGATCCGCATTGAGATCGTTTGCCCAGCCGTCGTTGACCAACTCAAGGAGCCTGAAATGAGTAGCTATTCGCTGCCAGGAACCGCAAGGTTGAAGACCGTCGGCGCACTCTGGAGGTATCACAGCCAGAATGTCACGGCATGACCATCCCCTTCGCTCAGGTGCCCGTGAGCAGGGAATAAGGCGCGGGACCGGTGTACAGAAGGCAGCGATTGAGCAGGCGCCGGAAGATGTCCTCGCGCTGCCCGCGGCGATTGAGCCGGTAGCAGTACTCGTCGAGGTAGGCCTGCAGGTGGCGAGGGCTGACGCCGTGGAAGACGTCAAGCGTCCAGCGCTTGAAGTTGGAGA
>Ga0209538_1000309_pt1 | contig 29895 bp, 23 predicted proteins | sample BarGraNGADG00211_2_FD_184492 | JGI IMG/M metagenome (GOLD analysis project Ga0209538, IMG submission 184492) | Arctic peat soil microbial communities from Barrow, Alaska - Barrow Graham LP Ref core NGADG0004-211 (SPAdes) (version 2) | ecosystem: Environmental > Terrestrial > Soil > Wetlands >... | reverse complement strand
GCTCGGATGCTGGCCCTGCTGCTCCCGCAACCCAGCTATGGCCTGCGCCTGCTCTTTGGTGCCATGCACGCGGACGAAGTGGCGCCCACCCTTGGTGGTTCCTTCCTCGATATCGCCCTGTGTGTCCGGGGTAGCGTCGACGGGTTCAGATCTTGCGACGGATGCTGCAGGCTGAGACGATGCTGCGACTTTGTTTGGTCTATCGGCAGCAACGACCCCATTAGCATCCGTTCCCAGCGGCTTCGCGTGCTTGATGGCAAGACACAGCGTCTCGATCTGCTCCAGCGTCAAGACGACATCGTGGTGCCGGTGGATCTCCTGGGTCGTCGCGATGCCACCTTCCACAACTGGCATGCCACAGTCGTCTTCCACCTTGAGCTTTTCCAGTTTCTTGAACACAACGATGGGGTACAGATGCTCGGGGTCCATGCGCACTTCCGGAACGGCCATCCGCATCCATTCGTGCAACAATTGGATGTGCCGTTCGTTCTGCAGCACCGGATTGCTGTCCAGCCGCACCAGATGCCTGCCCTGCCACATACGGCATCCGCGGTGGCTGCAGATGACCGAACCACTCCAGGTTTTGGTCTCCAGCACGAATGCGCCGGCAGGACAAATCACGATGTGATCGAGTTGAATGAATCCGCCTGGACGTACTTCCAGGACAACGTCGTCGAACACGTTGTATGTCCTGGACAACCACCATGACAGGGCACCCGACACTGTCCCCTCGCCCTCTGCCCCTTGCGCATTCCACTTGGCGCGGGTCGCTCTGAAGTCCATGTTGACGATGGGCTTGGCGATCCAGGCCAGCAACCGTGGCAGGTTGTCGTCCACTCTCTGATTCATGGCCAGCCGTTCCAGTTCCACCTTGCGACGGATGGCCTCACGAAATGCCTGCTTGACCTCCAGATCCTGAGACCAGTAGGTGGCAAACATCCTCTATCCTTCCTTCGGCGTGATGGTCACGTCATATGATCCGTAGCGGAGCTCTATGTCACGCACCCTTCCCTCCACATTTGGGTTTCACCGTCGGCTCCAACTGGCGAGCAACGGTCTCCAAGGCCTCTACAGTCTCCCGCTGGCCCTCAGCTTCAAGCCATTCACGCCTGCGAGCTGCGAACAGCTCGTATTCCGCTTCGGCTTTTTCCACTGCACGGTCATGACTCACTGTTCCAGCGTTGGTCAGCACTTGGCGCTCGGTGAACCGGAGGAAGTTGTCCAGTTTCGTTTCCCAGTCCTTGAGGAATATTTGTTTGCGCTGAAGCGTCTGGTCCTCGGCGAAGTCCAGCCACATGACGACAATGCGGTTCAGGCCCGTGACCTCGTCCTGCGTGAGGTAGTTCTTGGCAACAGACACATCGCTTTTGTGGACAGACCCAGCCTGCCAACTCTTCAAGCCCATGTTCTCGGCGGTATGGTCGGCCCTGGCGAACACCAGCTCTGCTCCAGTCTTCCCCGTGGCCGCGACATGCAGCTTGTTCTGCATGATCATAAAGAAGCCTGCAGCATCGGGCCTCGCTGGATCAGAGTCCGCAGCCAGTGCAAAAATCTCCTTGACCCGCAGATACACACGCGCCTCACTGGCTCGGATATCACGGATGCGCTCCAACATTTCGTCGAAGTGGTCAGGGGCAGCAATACCATTCACGGCAGGGTGCTTGAGGCGTTCATCGTCGAGCATGAAGCCCTTCACCAGATACTCCCGCAACTGGACCGTCGCCCACTGGCGAAACTGGGTGCCTCTGAGCGAACGCACCCTGTATCCCACTGCGAGGACAGCATCCAGATTGTAGTACTGTACTGTGCGATGGACGCTACGCTTGCCCTCGGTTCGAACCTGTAAGAAATCCTTACTAGTTGCCGCCCTGTTGATTTCCCCTTCCTCGTAGAGTGCCTTCAGGTGCAGGGTGATGTTCTGGGGGGTCGTCTGAAACAGCTCTGCCATCTGAGCCTGACTCAGCCAGAGTGTCTCTCCAGAGAGCCGGCACTCGGTGCGTGCCTTGCCGTCCGCTGTCTCGTACATCAGGAGATCACCAGACGGAGCTACATCAGCTGTCACCGGTACCGCGACAACGCGAACCTCTGCCAAAGGTGTTCCGGGCCTTTCTTTCATCACTGTGACCTCCTCACAGACTCCATATCTCTGTATGCCCCATTCGCTGCACGTCAGTAGCCGAGGTCACTCGTGCACACGCCGTAATGGTTGGTTTCCCGCCACGTCGTGCGCGACGATGAGCACCTGCCTGCGTTGTCAAAGACTCACCAAATCCAGTTTCAAGTATTGGTAGCGACAGAAGCGGATGGCTTGTTGTCGGCTCTTGCATCGATCAGGACAAGAGAATCGCTCTCATGCAGCTTGAGCTTGTCCATGATGCCACGAACGCGGCCCTCGCCTTTCTCTGTGAAGAAGAAGATAACCTCAATGGACTTCTTCGTCGAGTTTGCCGCCTCATAGATACGCAACTGGTTCTCCAGGTTCCGCTCAAGCTGTGTGTTGGTCGCCAACTTGAACTCGACAAGGGTCTTGTCATGCGATCCGTGAGAGATCTTGAAGTCTGCAGGTCCGCGGCCGTTGTTGACCTCATGGTTCACGTCAAACCCAGACCCAAACCAAGTGTACTTGTACAAGATATGCAAGTCGGCCTCTGTCTTCACCGGTTTCCCATCTACATAAAAGTCCCTGTAGCCATCGTTGTTTTCGATTATGTTCTTCATATACTGCACTCTGGCCGACGCGGCTCCGAATGAGTCCACCGGAATGCCTAAGGCAGGCAGTCCATCGATAGACAGTGCAAGAGCTCCAAACTGCTCAAGATACAGTTGCTCAGAGTCACGAACATCTTGATCGCTAATCGATGTCGCGACATCACCGCGATCCTCCTTGTATCGGATGTAGTAGTCCAGGAGTTCAGGGTAACGGCGAGTAACCTCCCGGATAGCCTGCCCCTTCTCCTGTTCAGTGTGGTGCTCCTTTGCTCCCTTTTCCTCTCGAGCCCTCGAGGGTAGCATCTTCTCGAAGTAGTTGTTGATCTCTGCGCGTAGCTGTTCATCGGGAATCGCGTCCACGACGTCTTTGTAGTCTTTAGCCACATCGCTTCTGTTGATCCAGGTGTCATCCTTGCTGAGAATGTCCTTGGGCGTGAGGAGGACGTAGTCACCCTGGTAGAAAGGCAGTTGGTATATGTGCATGACCCACGATTCGGTTGCGTAGTTGAACTGCGAACGGTTGATTGCAAACGCCTTCGTGCGCTCTCTGTCAAGGTACTGGACGGCGAACTGCTCGGTGAATGAAGCCAGATAGCCGAGAATGAGGTTAGTCACGAAGTCACTGATCTTGTCTCGCCCAACACCATTGCTTATCAGGCACAGTTTCTCCAAGTGGCTGCCCAGAGTGACTGACTCTGAGTCGAACTTCCTGAATATGCCTGCCAAGTTGTTGCTAAGGCCCCGAGCAAAGTTAACTCCGAGACCAAGGCCACGGTTGCCAGTTTGCGAGAACCCCAGCCATGTCTGACTCACTTCGTGAAACGAGTACAGTGTCTTGACAAGCCCTGCATCAAGGTTGCCGCCAGCGGACTTATCGCGGAGAAAGCGAAGGTAGTCAATGATATCGTCATGAACGCGCTTGTACTCTGGCTTCTCACTATTGAACAGCAGAAAAGGATCAATGAACAGCGGAAGGTCTGTGACAAGCGACACGTCAAATGCTCCATACTCGTCCAGCGTACTTCTGTCCACCTGGAAAACGTCGCTGAAGAATAGCCCACGCAGTGTCTCTCCCGAGCTTGTACCGATCAGCGTACTTCGTGCGCTCTTTGCTCGAGAAATCACATCATTCTCCTTGCCACGGCTTGATGTTGAATTCCCAGCTTCACGTAGTGGCTGCAAGTCGCTGCAATCGCTCTCGCGCAATGGTAATCGTATGGGCGTTGAACGCCGTGCTCTGAAGAGGGTCAATGAAGTCAATGACGTCATTCCCTGAGAACCCAAGAGACTCGTTGGCCAAGTCGGCGAAGTATCGACACTCTGTCTCGGGACAGAGGCCCATGAGGATGTCTTTTCTTCCCAACACCATCTGCTCGTACTTGGCGGGGCGGCGCCATTCTCGCTCCCAGCGAAAGTTGACGTGACCTTGTGGGCGCTGATGCATGTGCGACCCCTCAATCTTCTGGCCGAACACTTCAAACAGCGGAAGAAGCTCTTCGGCAACGTCTGGGGCACTGCTAATGAGTCCGAATAGTGTTCGCACGGCCAGATCCTTGTTCCCCAATTCGTTGTTGAGATAGCATACGGGCTGCACGTTCTTCCTGGCAAGCGATGCATTCGAGAAGACGAGCCCGTATCTGCTCAGCCTGATCCCTGCACCCTGGATCTGGATCATAGCCTGTAGCTGATCCAGAGGAGTCTCGGTGAAGCAGATTGCACCGAAGAAACGTCTCCGCTCACCCATATCCATGTCTGCAGTGTATCCGCCATATTTGACGGCGCTGACTTCTGTGCGACCAGGCCACAGTTGTCTTTCCCGTATGATCTCCTCCAACACGTCCTTGGCGGGGTGCGCCCCATCTGCGCTATCCTTGGTGAGGTGAACGAGATAGGGTGAGATGTCTCCCCGCCTCTCCAGCACCCCACCGATGTCCCTCAGCGGAATCACACTCATTTCAGTCCCATTGCCTTGAACGCTGCGGTAATCGGATCGCCGTAGAAGATGGGGTCGACCTTCTCGACGATGTCCGCAGAGACGTCCATGAAGTTGCGCTTGTTCTCGAGCGGAATGAGTGCCTTGTGAGCACCGTTGTCCATCGCGTTCTGCAATGGCTCCACCAGCGACGCTGCCGGCTTGATGTTGCCTTGGACGCTCAGGTCGCCGATGATGACCAGTGCTGGCAGCACTGGCTCGGACTTGAGAGCCGAGACAATGGCTGTCACGAGCGCAACGCCTGCGTCGAACGAGACGTGGTTGCCCAGCAGGTCAACAACCTCGACGTGGAAATCAGTTGTGTCGAAGGCCTGTGCGATCCCCATCAAAACCTTGTGCGACTGGATATAGACGAATGCACGAGTGATAGCTTCGCGCGTCGCCGCGTCCATGCCGCCGACGCCCTTGAGCTTTCCCGTCCCGCCTGAGCAACCGACCTCAAGACGATACAGACCAGTCTTGCCCTGATCGTCGACACAGGATGCATACACCGATCCAGGAGCCAAGGGATCAGAGGAGATGAGATCGCGGCCTCCTTCTTCGGGAACACCAACGAAATGCTCTTCCCGCGTCTCGTTGTCGATGTAGCTGAAAGAGGTCTGGTGATATTCGAATGAGCCCATCTTCTTCAGCTGCTCCTTGACGCGACGACGCCCCTCGAGTGAAATCTCGAGGAGCTCGGCCATTTCCTCCTTGCTGGTCACTCCGTCGGGATACAGGAGCTTGACCAACCCGGAGACCGACTTGCGTACAGCCTTCGCATCGCGCGCGTTCAGTTGCTGACCCAGCGAGAAGTAATTCTCGGCGAGCTCGGTGTAGTTGTGTTTGCGCAGCTCCCGCATCGCCTCTGCAAGATAGTCGACGACAAAACCATAATGCCCGGTGAAGAACGAATTGTGCATCTTCGGGATTTCCCACCCGGGCAGGTAGTAGTGCATGCGGTCCAGGAAAGCCATATCCTCGCGGATGACGTCCGGCATCGACGCAAAGAGATGCGACGACCGCACCATCACCTCGACGGGCTGGTTGGTGTTGCCAAACATGGCGATGGAGGCGTTGCCGGACAACGATTCCTTGCCACGTGCGAAGCTGCCCGACTCGCAGTACGTCTTGAGCGTCGTGATGACCTCTTTCGGCATCTTCTGGAGATCTGCGACCTCATCAAACGCCACCGCGTCCCAGAGACCCACCAGTCCCACCTTGCCCGTGCTCATGTTGAAGAACATGTTTGCGACAGTCGTCGGACCCGTGAGGAGAATCGTGTAGGGGCTCAGTTCCTGGTAGACATAGGACTTGCCGGTCGCGCGCGGCCCGAGCTCCACGAGATTGTACCGTTCTTCGCAGAGCGGCAGGAGGCGCACCAGCATCAGTAACTTGACCCGCCGGCTGAAGCTCGACGGCTCGAGGCCAATGCTGCGGATCAGCAGATCTACCCACTCCTCGGACGAGAACTCACGTCTCCCTGCCTGGTACTCGACCATATCGAAGGATGCAACCTGGATGGGCTTGATGGAATCGACCCAGAAGGGACTCTTCTTGCCCGTTGCCGTCTCGTCGTAGTCATGTCGCAGTTCTATCTGAGCCCAGATACCACCCAGCAGCAGGCGATCATAGTCCTGAACGAAGTGGTCGGGGATGTGTACGTATCGGCTGCCAAAGTTGACCAGCTCTGCCCAGTATTTGTCTTCTTCGGCAGAGTACCGCACCTTGATCTTGTCGATGAGGCTGTAGCGACCTTTCTCTCGCACCAGCGACTGGATCTTGTTGGCCTCGTCGGGATGCACGAAGTTCTCCGCCAGCGTCGTGTTGACGACCTTCAGTCCTGCCTCGATAGCTGCCTTGTCGTCTGTGGCACAGAACTTGCCGAGCAGGTACTCCAGGACGAACACCGGGACGTTTGCCCCGACCTTGACCTTGCGTACCAGCTCCTTCTGCACGACACGACCAGCAAAGACACGTGCTGCCTTGGTATCTAGTTCATCCATGGTTCCTCCCTAGAACACGGATACTCGGCGTTCGAGATTGTCCACGTGCCCCAGCTCGACACTCACAACGGCGTCTAGCATGACCACAGACAGTCTCGTTGCCGTCGTGTCTCCAATGTTCACCACGATCGTATCAGGCTCGATGCTCTTGCTGTCCGCCATCATGCGCAATTGAACATCATGAGTTCCGTCTTCGAACCCATACGTGGAGGATGCCATGGTCGATACGCACGTACCCTCGGGATCCCTGACTTCGAGACGTACCTTGGGAACAACACCAGGCGCAAAAAGCTCCGCGAAGTTGCCGGAGACCGCTACGCTGAATAGAGGTCCCGAAATCACGGTACTGCCCGGTGTGAGCAACCATGTAATCGACGTCGGCTCAGCGGCCGCCACTCCGTGAGGAATGATGGTCATGACCGGAATAATGAGTTCTTCCGGCGAGGCGCCTCCGTGGAAGTACTCTCGTGACCCTCCCCCGACCTTAAACCCTCCGACACTCGCAGGCACGGCAAGGTCGAGGCCTTCGCCAAGTCCAAGCTCCTTCGTAGTGACACGCACATAAGCTGGACTCTCAGTGCCGCCGTGACCGATCCATACTCTCCGATGCAGCTCCAGTTGCTGCCCGCCGGGTGGGTCAATCTTCATCTCCTCGCCAAGTTCCTCACCAAACAAGTGCCCATGGTCGGCGGTGAGCACGATCGCTTTGCAGCCCATCTGTGCCAACTGATGGATGGCGCGCCGTAGGTCATGCAACAACGTGTCCATGATCTTGCGCGCAAGCCCGGTCTCTCCAGCCTCACACAACGCATCGATGTCCTCCATGGTCACCAGAATGAGTTGTGCAGATGTGACGGCGTCACGCATCTTCTTCTTGGGCTGAGGGAGGATGTCATCGACTTTCAAGGCGACCGTCGGCACTCCAGCTTTCTCCGACAAGTACTTGATGCGATCCTCGCGTGTCGCCAGGACGCGGTCGTCGATCGTGGGTTTCACCTTGCCATCAAGATCAGCAAGCACAAGACGCTCGGCTCCCGGCAGTAATGCTGCCATGCCCACAGGCGTGATGCTGGGGAGCGTTCCCAGGGCACCGACCAGCGTCATGTCAGTGTCTCCAAGTTCGGTTGCGAGTTCATTCGCCATCTCAAATCGCAGGGCGTCTGCCCAGATATAGGCGACCTTGCCCTCCGTAAGCAGCGGCTTCACCACGCGGGTGAAGATCTGGCGCTGCTGCAAGACGCCGTCCAGCTTCCACTTGGCTTGGACCAGCCCACCTATGAAACGCTCTGTCATGTGCCCTGCAGCTGTTGTGTAGTCACTACGCAGCTCCGTGACCAGTTTCGCCAGCTGGTCGTCGCCAGGAGTGTCGTCAGCTTCGAGAGTCTGCCACTGGCGTTCCAGGGCCCGATGTGCGCCGTCGAGGATGCACAGTGGTTCGTTCACAGACGTGTACCGTGCAAAGATGTCTGCTGCCTCCGGAGCTTTCTTGTGCAGGTAGGCCTCCACCAGCTGGTACTGGACACGCAGAGTATTTGCAGCCTCCAAGAGACCCCACCGCGCTCTGATTGTCAACCGCCTGCCAGACCAGAAATCGTCCTTGCGGGCAGCGATGATACCACCAAATGCTCCGGCTCCTTTCGAGCGAAGTTCGCCTGCAATGTTGTCCTGCAGGAGTCCTTCCGTCTCGGCAAACGTAACCACACCTACCAGCTGGGCCTGCGTCCAGCGAGCCTTGCATAGTTGAAGCTCCCGGGCAACGCCACTCGCGGTCGCATCATAGGTCTCTACCGCATCAGCGCGATCCCTCCACGCAGCAGCCAGGCGTACGCACGCGGCCCGTTGTTCAGGATCCTTGGCCACGACAAGCGATTTGAGAGTGGACGGCAAGTTGCTGCCCGCGCCCGCTGCCAAATCAGTGCAGAGCACAAACCGTGCAAAGGATGAGCGCAACTCGTTTGTGGCGGCCACAATGCCAGCAACAAACCCAAACACCGAACTGAACCGCTGCGTCAATGGCTCCAGCGCTCCTTTCTGTGTGATGTCCTTGTCGCGGGCGGTCGACGTCAGGAAGTCCAGGGCGATGGCAGTGCTGTCAGCATTTCCATACAACAGCGTGATCAGAACATCCGGGTTTCCTGTCCCTGCGAGACGGTCAACCTCGTCCAGCGTCGTCTGTCCAGCAGCAACTGACTTCACCAGGTTCGTCAGCTCTTCCTCACTGAACAAGCCCTTCAGTGCTGTCCGTACGATAACACTCGGCCGCATGTTCCTAAGGGCTGAAGGGGCCCCCGGGGCAAGTACCGCCCCGCACGACTCGACCTCAACCAGCGCGTGACCTGAAGCCTCCTGATCCATGGGTACATACACCAGGAGACGCAGTGCCTCGTCACCATCGAGAAGACTGTCGAACGAGCGTCTCAAGGCCAAGAAGCTCCCGTCATACGACACGACACGTGTGCCTGCGAGCTCCAATGTGGAGACCAGGCCTTGGTAGAAGCGATCCGGGTCATACCAGACAACAACGTGCGCCTCATCCAGTTGGCGCCCAACGAGCGACACGACGACATCACGAACATGACCCATACTACACCATCCCTTTCTGTTCCAACTGTTTTCCAACGGATGACCAGGGGTACTTGCCATCCAGGAGCTCATCCCAGTATTTGGAGGCTTCAGACCAGGGGGCGAGATCGTGCAGGGGAGCGATGTTGAGCACGACACCATCATCAAGGTCCGGGGTGAGGCGGAGGTCAGCGGCTTTCTTGAGCGTGTCCCGGAACTCCCGGATCTCTGCCACCAGGTCCTGTTGATGCTCCAGGTCCTTCTGGACCTGCCTGGTCTCACTCACGGAGAGGCCACCAGAGGAGAGTCTGTGGGACGCCTCGGCCTCATGGTTCTGTTCCAGTTTCAGTTTGGGTTCCACGTAGTTCTGCAGGACCTTGAACAACAGATCACTGTCGAGGCGTTGGTAGTACAGCCAGATGCCGTAGTTCTTGCGGGAAGACTGCAGGAGCCAGTAGATGGGAGCCTTGCGGTGACTCTTGGAGTACATGTGCACGTGGTCCATCCAGAAGCCTCCACTGCCTGGTTTGCGGAAGTAGTCACGGAGGTCCCTCACGCCCAGGGCGGCACACATCTCGGCTTCGATGCTGTCCGAGGTTGCGGGCCACAGGACGTGCAGGATTTCACGGACACGCTTGACGATGTCATCGGCGTGATTCGATTCATCCACGAGGATGCCGTTCCAGCTGATGTGGAGGGGATACCCAGGCGGAGTGGCAGACAGGGGGAGCCCGTCTTCGCCCTGGAGCATGCCGGGGGAGCAGACCGGGAGAGGAGCAAAGGGATCGGGAAGCTCTGGGGGTGTCTTCTCTCCCATGGCATACCGGATGTCCCACCGGCCGAAGGCACAGCCAACGGCGTAGGAGAGGAGAGAGACAGTGGTAGAGCGAAGATCGTCGACTTGCGACTCGTCGGTATCCGTGTCGGGGGCAGACGAGGAGTCTTCGGAAGCATCCTCATGACTACACGGCACATCGCCGCCTAGGAACAGCGTCCTTTCGTCGCGCGACGACGCGATGGCTTCTTGGTCTTCACACGACAAACCGAATGCCTGGTCCACTAGTACGTCAACGGCCTCGCGGAGCTCCAATTCGCGGTCAGCCAGAGTTTCCCTCCTTGAACTCAACCCCCTGACAACCTGAGTCAGAGTCTTGCGTCCTAGCAAACCCAAGAAAGGGCTATTGAATGCAGGGGCAGTCTCCACACGGTGAAGGTGATCAGACCGTAGATCGTACAGCTGCCGACCCAACTCGGCAAGCTTGGTCGAAGAAAGCCGGGGAACGGGCGTCCGCTGCAGTGTGCCCGGGCTGTAGAGCGCATAGCCGAACCTCCCTACCTGAATCTGAAAGAGGAACTCGGCAGCAGTGGAGTTCAGGTAGGCGAGACACGCCCATTGCTGTTCTCGTGGCACGAATGTCTGAAAGCCGTTGTTGCCAAATATACATCCTGCTGGAACAACGGTCGGGGACAGGTGCCGCGCTCTCAGCGTCTGGAACGACCCTGACTGGAAGTACAGATTCTCACTCCTAACGTACGACTTGCGTTTGTCTGCGGACGTATCTCCAAGTCCACGGACCTCCGCGCCGTCGTTCACCCAGTTTACCAAGAAGTGCAATCCGCGAGCGAAAGAGGCCTCTTCACCACCCCGCACGAAGGGAACCCAGTAGTGTCCTTGACGTGTGGCTTTCCGGTATTCATTGCCAGTGTCATCTGACCCACGATTGCCCAGAACACGATCAGGCGAAACCTCAGACCTGAGGCGGACGAAACGAAACTCGTCACTTGTCTGCAAGCCCACCCGAACCATTCTACCATCAGCCTCAAAGGGACTGAAGCGTTGGAAGAGGCTCCTAAGGTCTTCGGGCACGTGATATGCGAAGGGAGATCCTGGGACTTCGGAGAAGAGCGCTGGCTCCACCAGGAAGGTGCTCTGGATCAGCTTCCCGTCAGAGACTGCGTCAACCATAGGCAGGATGTTCTTCTCCTTGTCAGCATCCCCTAGACAGCGGAAGAAGATAGTGTCCTTCACTCCTGCTTCTCCAGGCAATACGCGGCCGTCTCCACCATGGCCGTGTCAAGGACACCGTACCCGAGGTCAGCAAACACGGTCGGGCGTGCCTCGCCCAGGATGATCTCCTCACGCCATTTCTGAAATGAGGTGAGGAAGAACCCGGTGCGAGAGCTGATGGCACCCAGCATTCCATGCGGCACCAGCCACTGGATGCCACGTTCGACGAACGCCGCGTAGAGGTCATTCTTGGTACGCGGGTAGTGGCTCTCGATGTACTTCTTGGATGGTGTACTGGGATCGCCAAAGGGAGGATTCATAAGCATCACGTCCATCTTGGTCTCGCACAGGTCGATGTAACTGAGTCCCTGGGCCGTATCGTTTGCAAACAGCGTGCGCCTGAACCTCTCTCCATTGCTAACGGCGTCAGAGTACTCTGTCAGCGCCTTCATCAGCTCGGCGCGCATGAGCTGCCACTTGCCACGGTCCTCTTTGGCAAACAACCCACCCCTTAGTCCAATGACCCGTTTGATGGCTGCGCTGATGTCGGTCTCCATGGCAAGCAGTGACCCGACGTCGCCCGCCTGCTGCATACCCTCGAATACTTCCTTCACCAGCCGACGCAGATCTTCAGACTCCACTGTGGTCAGGAACCCATCGAGCAATTCCTTCTCGCCCGGCATAGGAGCCACCCAGATGATGTTGGCCTTGGTGATCGTGGGCCGCTCTGTTTGCGTGATGCCGGCTTCCTGGTAGGAGCGCTGTGCACGCAGCCAGAGTGCCAGAGATGCAATCTGGCATGCGCGCAGGTCGATATCGACGCCATGCAGATTGTGCCCCAGGATCAGCCCCGGCAGTGCGCAGTCGAGGCCCGCACGCGTCGGGTAGTCCTTGCGCAAACCGGTGCCGTGCTCGGCGTCGTCATACGCCTCGTGGTAGATGGTTTCCAACAGGTCGAAGCAGTACAGTAGGAAATGGCCGCTGCCACTGGCGATGTCTGCGATGCGAAGCTCACGTGGGTCCTTCCATGCTCGGAATGGGATGAGCTCAGGTACCTTCAGCGCCTCTGCGGTAGACAGATCTTTGCGTCGCGCCTGCAGCAACCGCCTGCGGATCTCATTGGCTACGCGGGTCAGCGCGATGATCATGGGTTCTACCTTGCCTGCCGTCACTCGCTCGGGAGTCGCCAGCACGGCCAGCATCTCCCACAGGTCCTGCGTCGTCCCCTCAACCATGTCCTCGGGACGACCGTGGTTCCACTGGCCTGTAATGTGTTCGACCTCATCAAGGCGCTTCACGGGGGACGTAGCACGCGGTTGTACGGCGCGCGCGAAGTCGCACAAACGGTCCTCGCTGTCAATCGCGAACGGAGCGACTTCGTCCACCTTGTCCAACAGGAAACTGGCTTCTGCAGACATATGTCCCGCACGTGCCCATGTTGCCTGATCGGTCAGGAAGACCTCGTCATAGCGTCGCACGAGGTACTTGCAGCGCTCCGTGAGTTGAGTCCTGCCCTGGTTCATCTCGTACCACGTTCGCCCCAGCGTGTTGTCAACCAGAAACTCGACGACATAGCGGGGCGTGAAGAACTGGTTGCGGAACGCCAGCTCATAGGAGTTGCGCGGCGCGGCGCTCTCTTTGCGAGCCTTATCCCGCAGCTCCTTGGGCGTGAAATACTGGTAGACCCATCCGACAGTTTCGTCCTCGTCCCAGATCTCCTCGAGTTCGGGAGCATTCACGAATGCGAGGACATCATCGATGACAGCTTGTGATGGGAAAACCCCATTAGCCGGATCCTCAGCGTCAAATAAGGCGGCCACATCTTTGGCTCGTTCATGTCCTGTCCATTCCAGGAAGTGGCGGTACACCTCCGACTGCCGACCCAGGTTCCACAGATGCTCCTCGTCGGGGTGGTCTGCTATGAACCAACTCACCCCTTTTGACTGCATGCCACGAGACACCGTCTCACGAATGAGCCCCCGCTTCTCCATCATCTTGTATGCACAGATGCGATTGAGATGGGTGAATGATATCTCTCGTATCAGCTGTTCGACGCTGCTCGTCGCGGAGACGCCATGTGCACGGATGTGTTCCAGTTGGGCCAGGAGTCTCGTTCTTGTGTCCCGGTCGTGTTCGTCTAATGTCCCCAAATGGGATGCGTCGTCGACCTTGCCCGTCTTCAGATGGATACCGTAATGGCCCTCCAGCGTGTCGCTGGTTGCATCCTCCAGCAACGTGCGGCATTGTGCGACCATCTTGCGCAGGACATCCCGCGTTGCCTTGTCCATCCCTGCCACACTATTCAAGGCGCACCTTCTTGCCCTCTGCGATAGCCTTCAGGGCATCTTGCTGCAGCCTGTTCAACGCCTGTTGCAGCGCCTCTGGCTGGCTGAACGTTGCGCTGAGGTATGTTGATACATGCAGGATGACAATCTCGTCTTTGGGGTTGAGAAGTCGATCCATCGCGGCACGGGCATCCTGCAGCCGCTTCTGCACTGCATCAATATCTGAAGCCATCCCATCCAGCGTGGCATGACACTGCTCACACCCCGTCACGCCATCGAGAGGTGCCGAGCACATGTACTTCGTCAGGTCCGCTGAGATGGATTCCTGCTGTGGTGCCTTCAGTTGAGTCCAACCGTCGACCGACTGGAGCCTGGACAGAGCCTCACGATAGACCTTCTCCCTGTGTTGATGAAGTTCCTGATAGGCTGCAACGTAGCGCTTGGTCACTTGACCGATGAGTTCCTGGACGCGAGACATCTTGGCGTAGAATACGGTCGATGCCGCGAGCATCGTCAGCTCTTGGGCAATTTCGTCAAGGTCTCCGTCATTCCCGCGCCGCTGCAGCGCCTGGAGCTGGTCAGCCATCACCTTTCCGGTGTTGTCCATAACCTTGGCTGCGTTCTCGTCGGCGCCCTTCACGATGGGGTGAGCCTTGTGGGTCGCCGCCTTGAGCTCGGTCCCATTCACCGCCATAAGCTTGATACAGTCCACATCGGACAGGTCCTGGAATTGCGCAATTGCATCATGGTACTCCTGGACAACTTCGGCGCCAGGCAGTTTCGCATACTTCATACGCATCTCGGGGTCGACCAGGGTCGCCAGTTCGCCCGTAACCCAGTTTCTGATGGTTCCCGCTACGACATCCACCTTGAGCTCGAGCTCCGATGATCCTGTCAACGCCACGTATGCAACCGCAGCGTCCCTTATTAGAGCCATGCTGACCATCTCACATGGCAGGAACAACGCCACCTTGAACGCCGGCAACGAACCAAAGGCTGTCAGGCAGCGTGGGTCCTTGTACGATGCACAGCGCTGGCCCTGCACAGTCGGTTCGACTGCGCCTGCACGGACAAGGCTTGCCAGAACGACACGCAGGACGTCCCCCTCCCATCCATACGGCGGCTCTCCAAAGTGCTCCTCCAGCGCCTTACCAAGACACGCTTCCTTGCCGGTCTGGTCAAAAGCAGCTTTGATGAAGTTCAGGACCTCGGCAGCCACGGGCACGTCAACCGCAACCTGGTTGTGACCATCCTGGCGCCTTACCAGGCCCAGCCCCTTGTCTGTGCTGTAGAACACGTTCGACAGCCCCTCCAGGTTGGTGGACTTGAGTATTTCCGTCGCTTCTGTTCCCTTGACCCCGCACGCACCCATGGCCAACTTGCTGTAGACTGCCGGTACCGCTACCCCGAGAAGTCCGTGGAGCTGCTCCACCAGGTTCTTGCCCAGCTCCGAGGCATCATGTTGGACACCGGCAAAGACGCCCACTCCCTGCTCAAGAGATACCCTCACTTTGTCGCGCAGAACTATTTGGCTCTTGGACACGGTGTTCTTCTCGGCCGTGAGACATGACGCGAACTCGGGTGTCAGTTTGCCGCTCGCTGCCTTCATGTCATACTTCGCCACCATCTGTTTCGACCGAAATACGTCTTCGATACACGCATCCACGTCGCTGTTCCAGACAAAGGCCCAGAAGACGTCCTTGCCATGATCCATTTGGCGACTCTTTGTGACTGCATCAGCCACGGTAACGGCAAGTTGGTCTGGGCCGTCCACGGACAGCAGGGATACAGGCACCTTGCCACTGACGACAGTCGTCCCATCCAGTGAGTACTCGATCGCAAACGTTCTTCCGCTCGCGTGACGGTATTGGCGCAATGGCGTGTCACCACAGATCTCATTGACTGTAGTACGCAACAGCTCGTTGCGATCGGCCGACTTTGGGCTGCCGAGGTTGTGGCGTTCCTGCTGCCATGTCTCCTCGGTGCGACTCTGCAGACGCCACCCCTCATCCGTGTTGCGGATGATGTTCATGCCCTTGAGCAGTTCCAATGCCTCGCGCACTTCGGCCACTGGTGCAGCGGCTTCCACATCGGAGACGAGACATGCAGCAATGTTCCCCTCGGTGCGGGGCAGGTGCGCCACATACGCCAGTAGACAGACAGTCTGAAGAACACGAGTTGCCATTGCTCCAGAGTCGCCCTTACGATTCAGCTGGCTAACCGTACGCCGGACGTCCTCAGCCTGGTCAGAAGGCAGACTCTCCTCCACGAGTCGATACACGGCATCCAGTGTGACGAGAGACCCCACTGGCTTGTCTGCAAACCGCGTGCGAGGTGAAACGAGCATTTCGTACACTTGTTTGATGATCGTGCGGTTGCTGCCTCCGATTTGTCTTGGCATGCCGGGCTGCAGGCGAATGCCCGACATGATGTCGATGGAGAGATCCATGAAGAATGGCAGATACGGGTAGAACCGAACGAAGGAAGATTGGTCGATGTTTGTGTCAAGTTGCGCGGCGTTCTCCAGGTGAACTGCTGCGCTCAGCCGTCCTTGCACGCTGTCGTACAACTTCTTGAGTTCGCTCTCACCAGCCGGGGTCTTGGCCAAAATGCGGCTGGATGCGACCTCACGGATGTCCGACGGCTTGAGGTCGACACGCAAGTCCTTGGGGAAGCGCTCCTGCAGGCGCGCCAGCTCGACCTTCTTGGAGTCGATGCCCGCGACAACTTCGTCCAGGCGCTCCTGCGATGTGACAACCACCCAGACGGGAGCCTTGATCTCATGTTTCTTGAGGCGGTTGCGGCTCTCCTTGCCGAATTGCTCGACGATGGCACGGAGGTCCTCGATCTTGTCGTCGCTATGCGCAATATACTGGCCAACCTCATCCACAATGAAGACAAGTCCATGGTCTGGACGACGAGCCATGAGCGCCCGAAACGTCTGGTCAATGAACTCGGCCAGTGTAACCGGTCTGCTCTTAGCCAACACTGTCTTTGACCAAGACTCCGTATTGGGATACGTGGCGGGATCCATCTCATGCAGGATAGCACTCGTCATGTTCCAGTTTTGGGCCATCTTGCGGACAATGCGCCACTCTTTGTTAAAACGTTTAGAGCATGCAGACATAAAATCATCTAGCTGCCCGTCTTCCTCCAACTCCATCTCCAGGCGAGCCAATAGTGGGTCCTCTGCATACCCCAACTGCTTGAGCAGTGCTCGATACAGGATGTAGGATACTTTCTCGTTGGAGTCCTTGATGCCGCTCAGCGTTGTGACGTCCAACATCACCACTTCTGTTGGGATGGACGTGTTTATGACGTCGATGTATTGGGCCGTCGCCTTGTCGCCTAACCGTTCCTTGAACAGTTCACTGGCCTGATGGCCCAGAACAGTTCGATTCGCGAGGACGTACCCGAAGTTCTTGGCAAACGACGACTTCCCTGAGCCAAAGAACCCCGAAATCCAGATGCCCGCAGACTCCGTTGGCTCACTTCGGCTTTCAGCGTAGGCCTTGAAGAGCGCGCGGTATTGGTCCTTCATGGGTGGCGTGACGACGTACTCGACCAGCTCGTCGTAGACGACCTGCTCATCAACCTGGTCCACCTTGATGATCTCGTTGATCTCTCGCTTCAGGTCGCGCGACAAGAGTTCTCCAACTGTTTTCATTCATCCCTCCCATAGATCTTGACACGATAGCTGCCCAGCGGTTCAGTGCCATGATGGAGCCCCATGAAGTTCAGCGAGCCGCTCCAGGCACCCGGGTAGAACAGGACAATGGGGACTCTGACTCGATGCCTCAGGAGTTGCTCCAGTAGAGCCGAAACACGGTATGCCCCCGGAGCGAAGACGCCCGCGCGGTACATGAATACGAGGTCGTGCTGCGGGTCCAGCGCGCCCAGCCTGTCTTTGATGAGTTGAGGCAGAGGTCGCCAGTCATCATCGCTCAGGTACGCGTGAACCTGGTCCTCTGCTACGTCGAATCCCTGACTACGCTCAAGCGATTCTACCGCTTCCATGCCCTCGGACTCATCGATGCTCTTCCAGTACAACTCCGATAAGCGTAGCATCGTCACGGCTCGAACGCCGTTCTTCTCGACGCGCGTGGCCAGCTTGCGGATTCCCTTGCGCACGGTCCATTCCCCTTCGTCCTCCTGCCACGGGTTGTAGCGGAAGATGGCGAACGGCAGGTCCGACGTCAGGATGAACCCGGGGGGCGAGAGAGAGAGGTCTTTCTCGAGCTCAGCGATTCGCTGATCCAATGACAACATGGGCGTATTCCTCCAGGGACGTGGTTGGGAAATCAAGTCGCTGGATTGAGCCAGCGAAGCTGTACGTGAGCAGGTGATACTGATTGGCCTCGACAAGCATCTCGGAAACCAGGGACGGCTGCATCAGGAACAGGCGCCAGTTCTCGTTGTCGACAACCTGTCTGGCCGACGAGCCAGCATGAGCCATGGCAAAGGCCACGAACGCGACTGCGGGAACCGGAGTGAACCGGGGGATGATGCTTTTTGCAACCCCGCCCTCCAACAGTCGAAAGTCCCGCAACGTGCACAGCAACTCCTGAGCACAACGCTCGATCGTCTTTGCCGACCATGCATTCGTTGTCCTGCCTGCCACCACCTGGTCACATATCCATTGTTTCACCAGCGCCAGCGGTACCTCTCGGAACCCATTCTCGTATCGCGGCCAGATGAATTCCAGCACACAAGCTTTGACAAGTGAGTCGTTCATCGCCGTGTAGTAGTACAGAACGGAGTCCAACAACTCAGGGGCAGCGAGTCCATTTGTAAGAGCGATGAGTGCCTTGATGAGGTCAGACGATCCTAGATACCGTTGCCGAAACACGGCAAGAATGTCCTCGATGCGGGAGCGCGATGCCTTGCCAAACAGATTGGACATCTGCAGGTTGTTGATGTTCTGACTGACGTTGGCATTGGAATCCCAGTTCGCAAGCATAGTCTTGGTGTCAGCGATCAGCGCGCCAGCCTTGATGATCTTGCTGGTGAAGACCTGAGGTGCAGCTGCCTTTGACTTGCTCTTCATGAGAACCCTCCGCCCTGACTACGCTCAAACGCCCCACGAATCCTCGTGAGACAATGGCCAAGCTCCCCTGTTGCCGCAGGGATACAACATACTCGATTCGCGACCTTGAAGGCATCCAAACACCGTCGGACACCTTCTCGGTCGTATTTCAGCGCGTCTCTATTAAATTAGTCTAATCCGCCCCTGTGCCCGGTCAAACGCCAAGACCAGCGACCAAACCTCTCCGGGGTCGCCGAGGAACCGTACGTGTCAGGACACCCACATGAGGAATCCTGCATCGGATACTGATACTTTGCTCCACGAACCGGAGAGCCGTAGCATCCCGAGATCAACAGCAAGATCCGGTGGCGTCAGCAGCGGTGTATGATGCTGGCACATCCTCGAACGCCTGCCAGTCAAACCAGTCCGTGACGCCAACCATGGCCGCCCACTGGTTGGACTCGCGCACGTCACCCTCGAAGCCGGTGTCTGGTTCCTCCAGGACGGCGGCCAGCCGCTTGCCCATCGCTACGATGGAAGGGTCGGTGTAGTCGCGGACCAGGTTCTGACCGAGCATGATGCCGATCGAGCGGAGATAAGCATAGTTGACGGCGTTGCTTCCCTCATACACGAGGCGGGGGGTATCGCGCTTGACGTTCGGCGCCAACCCTGCGACCGACATCTGCACCTGCAGCCCGATGGATTTCTCCTGGTTGAGCCTGATGCCCGGATACTCCTGGTAGAGCCACGACTCGATGCGGTAGTCGACGTTCAGGTTCACGACCTCGTTGACCATCCCCTGGTGCCAGATGGTGAACAACTCGCGTGTGGCGCGTTCGTCCATGCCATTCAATGCAATAGTGGAATCTGCCGCAAGGATACGGAAGACGAGGTCTGTGTGCTTGGGCCTGGTGATCGGCACGAGTCTCTTGTCTGGGGCAGCAGCAAACATCCTCTGCATATGTCCGCATTCGTGGGCGATGAGGTGTGCCAGAAGAACAGGGTCAGCCTTGCGGAAGCGAATGGTATGTGCCGGCATGAACGACCTGGCCATCTTCACGCTCGCCAGACTTGAAAGACGATCATCCTCGACGAACTCGATGGGCTTTCCCGTCAATTCCTCAGTCTGCCGGAGGATGGTGATGGCGTCGCCCTCAAGTCCTGTCAGCCGCTGAAGCTCCTGGAGTGTCATACTCTGGGTTCCGTGCGCCAGGCACATGCGACGTCATACTCCGACGACAGGTCGAACCCGATGTCCTTGTCGGGCGCCACACGTCTCATACCTACGTACAGGAAGCAAATGAGCTGAAGCTCACTGAACCTGCCACCCATCGATCCCAGAGCATGTTTCTTCTCTGCATCGTGGGGATCGAGGCCATAGCGTCCCAGGAGGGCGATCTCACTGACAACAGCTTGAACGGCTTCTTCGGTCATCGCGTCGAATCTTGTCAGGGCCTCGTAGCAGAACTGCACGGCGTCCATGCGGAGTCCGTCTCTCTTGACCGACTTCTCTGCCATCTCCCGCAACTGATCCCGGGCCATCTCGGCATACGTGGAATCGGCAAGAGCGACACACCTCTGGAACGACCTCGTCGCCTCCAGTGGCTGGCCAAGCATCAAGTACACCAAGCCGAGTCCGTAGACCGTCGGCGGATCGTCGCGCAGGATCGCGTCGACGCGGAGCAGTTCCTCGAGGGCCTGCGGAAGCCTTTTGGTGGCGGCGTGGACGCTGGCCAGGTTGCGCAGGGCATATGGATTGTCGGACTGTAGCGTGAGTGCCTTGGCAAGATGCGTTTCAGCATCGGCCATCTGTCCCAGCTTCGCCTCTGCCATCCCAAGTGCCACGTACGTGTTTGCTTCACCCGGGTCAAGTGCGAGGCAGCTGAGCAGGGTCTTGCGTGCGGCCTCGTAGCTGCCTGCTTCGTTGTAGCAGAGCCCAAGGTTGTACAGCGCTAGCGGGTAATGCGGGTCGTCCATCACCAGTTCCTCGAACTGACGCCGAGCGCTGTCTAGGTCTCCCGCCTGTACCGCAGCAAGGGCCCGTTCAAGCTTCGACTGCCCGTCGACCTGCTTTTCGCTGTCTGTACTCATGATGTCAGTATAGACACACAAGTCCGATAGCCAACACGACGTGGTTGGACTCCTGTCGTCACCGGCGATGTATCTTCCCTCATGGAGTGGTCGTAGGGGGACCAAAGAAGGCCTTCCCCTCCACGCTGTGACTGAAGTCGAATGAGTCCTTGGTCCAGTCCTTGCCCGTAAGAGCCACGGACACGGCCTGTGCACGATGCGCTGCAGCGAAGTAAAGGTTTGGCAGCAGTCCTGGCTTGTGCATGAAGTTGGGAAAGAACGTCGAGAAACAGAGCAACCTTTCTTTGTAGAAGTAGGTGCCAAACCCATATCCCGTCGGCGTTCCAGCGAGTTCTGTCGCATTCATGAGGAGCGCCAGTCTGGCTCCCTCCACGTCACTTGATTGTGACACGGGGAAAGACTGCGTGACGTGGAGTCCATTGCCAAAGGCGACGTTCGGCTTGTCACCTTCAGCCTGGCATAGAGACGAAACATCGCCATATGGGAACTCGACCGTGAAACCTGTTTGACCACCCGTGGCCAGCAAGGATGGCGGCCGCTGCATGTACTGTTCGACCACATCTTCGAATTCCTCGCCTGTCCATGCACATGACTCTCGGCCACTTGGGATGATGACCGATTGGCCGAGAGTCGTCATCTCATCCGGGCTTGTCCGCCTGCCGTTTGTAGGATGCCCGCTCATCGCTACGGCGCCTCCGATACCATAGGACGTAACAAGAGTGTCTGCTATCGGCTGTGCCTCCACAATCTGAAGTACGGCAGCAAGGCTCATGAGCAACTGGAGCCACTCCCGTATATCTTCATGCACGACAACGCTGGAGCATAAGTCTAGGCGACGCGTCGCAGCATCGTAGACGAGCCCTGACATAGTATACGCCCCGGCCTGGATGAGACCGTTGATGGCAACAGCGGCGCCATCGGTCAGGTCGAGATCGCGCAGGACCTCTGTCCGTATTGCAACGCATTGTCCGGTGGCACCGTCAGGCCCCTTCACGTCGCCGGTAATCTCAACTCTCTGAGCATACTGATACGGCCACCAGGTAAAACCCCGTTCGGTCCGTACTGACCACTGTTCGTCAACCTGCAGCTGATTCTTGTAGAGCCATTCGATAGTCTTCTCGCCTGCACTCATGACATTCCCCCACACTGCAAGATCTTCTTTGCGCGTGCGTCCGGCAATTACCAGACAAACGATTTGTCACGGCTTCCATCAATAAGCTCGTATCCTCGTCGTTCGAGTTCTTCTGTGATCTCATCAACGTACTTCTGGTCGATCCAGCAGCACACATCTCCGTAATGGTTCGACTCGCAATTCCCATACTTCTTCAAGATGTCACTTGGTAGGATCCCGCGAAGCATCTCCTCCTCAAGGATCGGGGTGAGCTTGTATCCACGTCGTTTCATTTCTGTTCTGATCTCGTTTAGGTCCTTCGCATCGACGGCGTACCCGTTTGAACACCGGCAGTAGCTTTGTATGAGATCGCTTGGTAGAATTCCATGAAACATCTCATCCTCGAGATGTGGAGGGTAGTACCCTTCGCTCGTGCTAGAGACGATCACATCATCGTCGAATCGGTCGGATCCCTTCGGACGTGGCTTGTCCTGATCATCAAAAGACAGTAGCATGACCCTCGAGTATTCGTCACGCGGCATACGATGTCGGAACTCTGCCCATGTTGACGAGTGATCGACTGCATCGATGATACGTGCGATGTGCCTGATCCTCTCGGGCCTGGCAAATACTAGCTCGTCAGTAATGATGATTTTGTAGACCAGCTTCATCCCAGCCTTGCACATGTTCGTGTCATTCCCATGAAACGTGTTCCTACTCACGCGCTCCCTCCTCATCGCCAATGAGTCGTTTGGCCCGACTCGTCCTTCGACGGCAGCCCGTTCCCAGTGACTGGAACATCTGTCCCCCAGTGTGCCGGAGGACTACCACTCGAACAACTCGTCCCTGCTTCCGTCGACAACCTCAAAGCCACGCCGTTCCAGCTCTGCCCTTATTTCCTCCAAGTACTTGAAGTCGATGAATTCACCTGACTCACCAGAGCCAATGTTATCCCAAGGCTCTGCGTACTTCTCACAGATGTCCGCCGGCACGCCAGCGCCCACTAAGTCATCCATAAGCGCAGGAGGGAAAGAACTAAAGCCGTGTCTGGGACATCGTTGCAGTTGAACGCGTCGGACCCCTTGGGCGGAGGCTCCTCGTTGTCGTCGAACATCGCCTGGATGATCCTCGCATATTCGTCCGTAGGCATGGCACGTCGGAACTCATCCCATGTCTGGGATTCCTCAGCAGCAGCACGGATACGCGCTATGTAGCTGATTCTCTCCGGAGTGGCAAAGACAACCCAAGGGCGACCATCCAGAATCTTGTATTCGAGTTTGGGCTTCGCTTGGTTCATCTGGACTTCCGCGGTTTGACCTTCTTGCTTCTTCATGACTGGCTCCTGATCGAGGGTATACCACATGATCGCTGATGCTCACTTGCCGTAGTCAGTGTACTTGATACTTGTTCTGAAACAGATCCACGTGATTGTGTCTGCAGACTAGACCTGATGAGCAAGTTCAGGAAAGCCACGCAGGATTCGCACTGACTACAAACACCAACATCAGCAACCGGTATTCGTAGTCGGAACCCACTCACCATACAACTGTGAGCACTAGGAGTCTGGAAGTATCCGCTTCTCGCTAACAACGCGTACCGTTTTTTATCAGAGCTTCTTTAAGGTTCCGCACATTAACATTTCTCGGATCAAGTTCCAGTATCTTGTCTAGACAGGGAAAGGCCTCTTTGTAGCGTCGTAGTTTAATGAGGCTCAAGCTCTTCTTGGTCCAGGCATCGACATTCCTCGAGTCGAGCTCCAAAGCTTTGTCAAAGCATGGAATGGCCTCGTCGTAGCGTTTCAACTCGAAGAAAGCAGTGCCCTCGTTATCCCAGGCGTCTGCGCTACGCGGGTCAATTTCCAGAACTTTGCCAAAGCAACGGATGGACTCCTCTTTACGACCTAGGCACAGGAGTGCTGTTCCGTTATTGTTCCAGGAAGCTGCGTCGCTCGGGTCAAGCTCTATGGCTTTTTCAAAGCACTTGATGGCGTCCTCCTGGTGCCCAATCTTGCCGAGAATCGTGCCCTTGTTTGTCCAAGCATGGGCGTAGCGCCCGTCAATTCTGATGGCACTATCGCAACAGACAATTGCCTTGTCGTAGCGTTCCAAGCTCGAGAGAATGGCACTCTTGTTGAACCAAGACACCGCGTCATTTGGGTCAAGTTCAGTGGCCTTCTCAAAGCACCTGAGTGCATCCTCCGGATGCCCTGTATTGACGAGACAGTTGCCTTTGTTTGACCAAGCGTGTCCATAATGTTGGTCAATCTTGATAGCTGCATCGAAACAAATGATGGCTTCGTCGTAGCGACCCAGAGCGAGAAGAACTGTCCCTTTGTCGTACCATGCATTTGTATAGTGCGGGTCGATGTCAATTGCTTTCTCTAAACAATCGATGGCATCCTGGTAGCGTTTTTGCTCAAGGAGGCCGTCCCCCTTATTGTGCCAAGCGACTGCATTACGTGGGTCAAGCTCCAATGCTTTATCATAACACGAGTTGGACTCTTCGAGGCGGCCCAACTTACTAACCGCAGTTCCTTTGTCGACCCAAGAATTTGCATTGTGAGGGTCTAGCTCTATTGCCTTGTCAAGACAACGAACAGCCTCTTCGTAATGCCCCTGACGACCGAGGTCTGCACCCTTGTCTCGCCATGTGCTTGCATCGGAGGGGCCAAATGCCAGCGCCTTATCAAGCGATGCATCAGCCTCTTCGTGTCGCCCCAGTGCATTGAGAGCAACATGCCGATTCTTCAACGCTTCCACAAGATGAGGATCAATTCTCAACGCTTCATCCAAGCATTTGATCGCTTCTTCATGGCGCCCAAGACTACTCAGAGTGTTGCCTTTGTTGACCCAGATTTCCGCATCACCAGGTGCTAGTTTCAGCGCATTGTCGTAGCAGTCGACAGCCTCTGTGTATCGACCGAGGCAGTCAAGACTACTTCCCTTACTGTCCAGAACGGAGGCATCGTTCGGACGAGTCTCCATGGACTTATCAAAACATAGAATGGCCTCTTCGTAGCGGCCAAGACCATAAAGTGCGAGACCCTTGTTGTTCCATGTGCTTGCATCATCCGAACCAAGTCCCAGAGCCCTGTCAAAACAATGAAGGGATTCTACATAACGTTGCAGTCGGAAGAAACTGTTCCCTTTGTTGTACCAAGCAACTGCAAGGTCTGGACCAAATTCCAAGGCCTTGTCATAGCAAGCGATAGCCTCTGCATAGTGACCAACATTGTGGATGCTCAATGCCTTATTGGACAAGATCGTTGCGTCATAGGGCTCAGACTCTAGAGCTTCGTCATAGCAGTCGATAGCCTCTGTGTAACGACCAAGACTAGCCAGAACGGAACCCTTGTTGCACCAGAGAGTCGCAAGGTGCGGATCAAGCTCCAGAGCTTCGTTAAAGCAATTGAGAGCTTCCTCATTCATGCCCTGTGACAATAACGCAGCGCCAAGATTGTTCCATTCGGCTGACGAGCTGGGAGCAGAGCTCGTTTCAAAAGTGTAATCATAATTGCTCATGATTGTTCGCCCTCCTGTAGTCTTGTTGCGACTAGATCGCATAGGTCCATATCTATGAACTTTAGCACTTGTCTTGTGTTTTGCTAGAAGTTGTCGCCGATGCACGGCGGGCTGCAGATCTCCTCGATCCCGCCCTCCGCGAGCTTGTCCTTGCTTCCCTCTTGCAGACCCATTGTTCGCATGAGGCCGTCACTACTGCCCCATGTTTGCCAGGTTTCCCGGATGCACCGGAAGACCCAGGCGACCTCGTCGACCTTTGAGGATTCGTACACGGCGTTTCCCTCTCGGGCGACCGCATGCTGGACCGCATCCTTCAAGGCGATCTCCTCTTCCTTGGACCACGCACGGGCTCCAGTCATCATCTGCATGCCTCTGCCCTCCTCGATGGCCAGGAGGAGTCCAAGGCTCATATGCTCGTAGTCGGCCATCGGCGCCTCCAGAAGCATCTTCGCAAGCGTTTCCGGTTCGTCGATCAAGGCAAGCCATGACACGTCGAATCTGGAACGCTCGCAGTCCTGAAGAGCATCCAGCAGCTCCTTGGAGCGAGGAGCATCGCAGAGCGGCGTCACGTGCCGGTCCGGCTTCACCCCGTACATCGAGACCACGAGGAAACTGCCGTCATCGTCGCGCGCCCAGCAGAATATCGTGTTCATGGTGATCCCCCGGGCCAGCAGGGAGAGGCAGGTGTTGAGGCTGGGTACCTGCTGTTCGAGATTGTTCATGGTTCCCCCTCGACTTTCAGCTGCGGGAACGGCCTTGCTTCTGACCGAGACCACAGCCTGCCCCAGTCGGGAGGTGGGGCGATCCTGCGAACGAGCGTGAGCTCCTCGGGGTCCACTAGCTCCTCGGCCAGCAGGATGCGCGTTCCGTTGCACCGGGGGCACCAGTGGTTGCCACCATCAACCCACATGCCGCGCCCGCCGCAGTCCGGGCACCAGATCCACTCCCATGGCGCCAGCTGGCGCCGATAGTCCGCCATGTGGTTGGACCAATGCATGAGGCCAATCATGTCGCGGCGGCTCGAGGTCCGCATCTCCTCCATCTTGCCGCGCGAATGGATGAAACCCTCGATCGCAGGGTTGCGTTCAGGCGGCTGCCGCGGCGGGTCCGTCTCGACGCGGCTCACGAGCGCCTCCTGGTGGTCATGTTCTTATGCAGGTTCAGGTGTCCCAGCCCTTGGAGCCACGACCGCCACCCTGTTGGAGCCGCCTTTTCGGACTTGGGCACATCCTGCTCGCAAACGAGGAGGATCCCCGTTCCGCTGCACCTCTTGCAGTAGCGGTTACTGTCGCCGCCATCTACCCACAGGCCGCGACCGCCGCAGCTGGGGCACCGGAACCACTCCTGTGGCGCCAATCTGTCCCGATACGCCCCCACGCAGTTTCTCGCGTGCATGAGAGACATGATGTTTCCATACGGCAGTTCTCTCTCCATCACGGTCCGCCAGCCAATAAGCTCCTCGATGGGAGACTCGTACTTGGACGGCGCCTCGTGGGCGTGTTTCCTGATGCAGCTCATGGGCGCCTCCGCTGAGGCTCGTCGGATGGAACGGACACACTGGTTTCATGGAGTGCCTGCAATTGGAACAGCGTGCAGCCATTCTCGGTTATGGCGGCGGCGATGTCATCGGGAGACTGGTCCGCTCCAATGGCAGGAGCAGGTACAAAGCGTCCCTCACGTATGCTTTCCCGGAACCGGCGCTCGAGTGCGGGGAAACGCTCCACCATGTGTGTCCTCTCGGTCTCGAACGCCGCGTACTCGCGCACCTGATGGTAGCAGTCAGACTTCCACGTTGCATACCCGAGGAACCGGAGCTTGCGCAGGAACGCAGCGTACTGTTCCTCCTGCGGCAGTCCGGCGATGACATCGTCCGGCAAGCAGAACGCGAGGTCCGTGGACGACGGGCTTCCCTTCCGCTTGATGTTGTCGAAGACATGGTCCAGCACTCTCGACTGGGCCTCGGCATATGCCGTGATGGCGGCCTTCAGCTTGTCCTCCATGCTTCCCTCCTTTCGGCGCATCGTGCGCCACACAATGAAACAACCCCGTGCAAGCGCATGGGGTCGACGCAGGGAACAAGCTGTCCCGGCGCTTTAGCACATTTGTAACGCGGAGCAAGTGAGCCTTACATAAATCACCGCGTCTTGCACAAATAGGATATGCTACCATTTTGCACTGTCAACTCCCTAACCAGGATCGCAGTCTCCATTGTACGGTGACCGGTTCGCTGGTACTCTGTGGTCAAGATACGTGCAAAAAGGAGGTCCTATGCTAACGTCATCACCAAGACCGAGAAGCCAAGCGCTTGAGGAGGTTCTGCAGACGCTGGACAGGGGCATTACTGCTCGTTCCATTTCCTCACCGCTATCTGATGCCTTACAGGTCAAGGACAGCGCGTCGAAAGCTCTCAAGTACATGGAGGACCACAAGTACGATCGTGTCGTCGTAGCAGACGGAGAGACCACGATCGGATACATCGATATCAAGAACCTCGAGAAACTCGAACACGATGGAGACACTCTCCTAGAGAAATGCGTTTCCACGTTTGGGCCGGATCTGCTTATCTCAGAGGAAACTCCGCTTCCTGTGGTGTTACACAGGCTTCAAAGGGAGTCCTCTCTGTTCATCGTGGGCAGGGACGGGCTCAACGCCATCGTCACGCCTGCGGACCTGGAGAAGCAGTTCATGCGCGTATACGCCTTCGGCCTCGTCTCACTGATGGAACAGGTGCTGGGTCAGCTAATGGAGGATCTCCCTTGGGACGTCGTGGCGGAGGAAATCCCGGACGAATCCGAACGGAGGACGTACAAGGCCTTCTTCAAGGGGAAGGAATCTGCGGATGCAGAGCTCGCCCCCATCTGCTATGCGTGCTTGGGCACCAAGATCAAACTCTTCGTCAAACGACCCGAGAACTGGAAGCTGCTTGGAGATTCAAAGAGACACGCACGCTTCCGTCTGATGCAGATCCAGGGACTGCGCAACAAGCTGGATCATGTCAAACCCTTGATTACCGGACATGATACCCTTGAGAACCTCGATGCTACTCTCGACGACGTTACGAACGTCATTCGCATTCTGGAGTCAGTAACGGAACAGACCTGAGCTACCCCAGACAAACGAGCGACATGGGCACTACACAAACGGTGTCCTCCGGTTTCACCCTCCGGAATTGGTTGCTGCCCACATGACTTAACGGGTCCCCTTGAGCAATCTCCTTGTCAGGGCTCCTGGGACTCCAGTACGTCGTGTAGTCTCCTGCTATGGCGTCCTCCCAAGATGGGGATAGGCCACACGTGTGGGGTATGACACTCACGTTGCGACATTCATACGAATGTGGAGCGGCTCAGCGCCACAGCCGTTTGGATCTACTTCGTGCTTGACTGGCGATCAGCGCGGTTCGTAGTCTGCGATGACGGCGGAGTGATCGCTGCTCGCGGCGATGGACTCCTCGTAGGGATACTCGCAGTTGGTGATCCGCCACCTGCTCGACTGCATGATGTAGTCATAGCGTTTCTCGACCTGTTTCTTCTTTGGCGTCCCCGTCTTGTAGGACACGGCGAGCGGGTCTCGCGTGACGACTTCTCCACTGCTTCTCAGATACTCGACGTATGAATCGGACAACTTATGAACTTTGTGGTTCCCCATGATCAGCGCCACTCTCTTGACTTTCCCTTTATCACGGGAAGAGAACACTATCTTGTCCACATCCATGCTGTCCTGCATCGGCTCATTCGCATCGAAGCAGAGGAAGTCGAGTTCTGCCCCATGGAGCTGAAGGTAGTCAGCGATGGAGGCGAAATTGCTGGCCTTGCTCTTGTGGTATCCGACTCCCGTCAGCGAGTGAAAGGCAGCCACGCGAATGCGTCCAAAGGCGCCACCAAGGAGCACGAAAAGCGTCCGCTCGGGGAACACAGCCCGATCCATCAACTCGAACGAGACGATGGGCATTCCGAATCCCAGGACCGCAATGCCCGTCCCTCGCTCTTTGCCCTCGTTCTTGCCTGGCATGCGTAGGTCCAAGCTGAAGCACGACGATCTCGGGTTCAGGGAACCCACCAGCTTGTCGTAGGATGAGCGCTTGACCTCATCTAGACAGACGAGTGCGGGACTATGACCGATTCTCTGCTCGATGAAGTCAGCGATTCCCTTCGGTCGAGACGTCGTCGAGATGTTCCACTGGACAACACGAAGTTTCATACCTTTGACACCTCCCCTGTACGTGCAAACCGTCATGGCGCCACTCCAAGAAAACACCCATAGGCTACTCACGGGTTGGCGGCAAGTCAAGCAGGTCCTTCGATTGTGAAGTCACGCTCCCACGCTAAGGCGTACCACAAGGAATACGAAGGACTATCTCAAAAGCAGCTTGAATAGCAGCGTTACGGATAGGTTGCCGGAGAACTTGCTCGCAACTATCACATATTCTCACAATTGTTGACACGTATTGCATTCCCTCTCACCGGTTATACCATTATTAGGGTGTGATACAGTATGCAGAACATCCTGGAAAAGGGATTCGACGACCCCATCGGAGTTCCCGTGAGGAATCATCGGGAGGTGGTAGCTTTACGCTAAGTCTCGTCGGGCGCGAATGGCACTTCAAA
>Ga0209538_1000303_pt1 | contig 30332 bp, 28 predicted proteins | sample BarGraNGADG00211_2_FD_184492 | JGI IMG/M metagenome (GOLD analysis project Ga0209538, IMG submission 184492) | Arctic peat soil microbial communities from Barrow, Alaska - Barrow Graham LP Ref core NGADG0004-211 (SPAdes) (version 2) | ecosystem: Environmental > Terrestrial > Soil > Wetlands >... | reverse complement strand
TGGACGCCTCTAGGCGTCGGGGGGCGTACCTGAGAGGGCCAGCCAGGCGACGCCACCAGCTCGTAGACACCCTGGCGCGAAAGCGTGCACGAACTGCGGGGGTGGCGGCATGACCGCCGTCGAAGAAATAGGTGGCATGAGCGTATTTTTCTGTTTCGGCGAGATGGAGTTGAGTAAATTTTTTTTCTGACAAAATTTTTGCCAATGAATTTTTTATTCCCTCAGGTGGAAAAGCCACATTAACTGGGACAGTTTTATCATATTCGGTTAGGGTCGAAATAAAAAGATTTTTTCTTAAAACTTTATTTTTGTAATTTTGTTGGGGAAAAATGAAAGTTTCAATTATTTGACGCATTCGCTCCGATCGGAAATTGAAAAATATTAAAGCATCATTATTATTAATTAGACCAACTGGTTGGACATTATTATTTAAGTGTTCTTTAGCCAATTTTTGCCAAAAACCATTTAGTTCTTCTCTGCCATAGATGGCTGTCGGTTTGATAAATTCATCAGTTTCATTACGATGGTAGGCGTTTAAAACAGCATCTTTAGCTGAATTTGCTCTTTCACCCTTGGCGGTGACCAGACAATCGTAGGCGGCGAAGGTTCGTTCCCAATGACTATCACGATCCATGGCATAGTAGCGACCAATGACGCTGGCGATTTTTGTTTGAAGTTTAAAAGTGGCTATTTTATTTTCCAATTTTTCAACATAACTGGCAGCGACTTTTGTTGGGGTATCGCGGCCATCGGTGAACATTTGGATAAATGATGATTGATGGAATTTTTTTCTCCTTAAAAGTTCCAAAAGAGCATAAAGATGATCAATATGACTATGAACACCGCCAGAGCTAACTAAACCAATTAAGTGGAGATTACTTTTGTGTGTTTTAGCGTAATCTAGGGCGTTTAATAAAACTGGATTGCGAAAAAAATCACCGTCTCTTACGGCTTTAGAAACTCTGGGTAATTCCTGATAAACAATCTGGCCTGAACCCATCGCTAAGTGGCCGACTTCCGAGCTACCAATTTCACCCCAAGGTAAACCAACTTCTTCGCCAGAGGCAGAAATTAAAGTATGAGGATATTCGCGCCACAACCGATCAAAATTCGGTTTTTCGGCTTGTAAAATGGCATTGCCACGTTTTACTTCGCTATAACCCCAGCCGTCTAAGACAATCAAAATAACTTTAGGTTGATTCATATTTCCCCATAGTTATTATTATACAGGAAATCAGTCTATTAAAAAAGTTAATTTTATGGTAAGATACGGGTGTCGTGGGTGGCTAGCTCAATGGTAGAGCATCTCGTTTACATCGAGGAGGTTACAGGTTCGAATCCTGTGCTACCCACCACTATGACAGATTTTAAAGTCGCTTACTATTTTAATCACCTGGGGTTAGGTACCTGGCTTGATTTTTTAACTAAAGGTGTTAGTTCTTATTATTTTTTGTTACCGTTTTTTATTTTATTAATTATTTTAGTGATGATTTTCGATGTGAAAAATATTAAATGGCTTTTAGCTACTATATTGGTAACTTTAGTCATTAATTTTCTTATCACCGATTTATTTCTTAAGCACGGATTTTTTCCGGTTAGACTGAGACCCTATATAGATCATCCGGATCAAATTATTTCGTTGGGCCAAACTTTCCGTGATTCATCTTTTCCCTCTGGTCATATGACTTATATCGTTTCACTACTGACGCTTTTTATTTACCTTTATCGTAAATTTTACTTAGTGGCTTTATCTTTTATCATCATTCTGGCTTTTTCTCGGGTTCATAATGGCATGCATTATCCAACCGATGTTTTATCTGGTGCTATATTGGGTTTTGGCTACGGATGGCTTACTATTTACTTGATTAATCGTTTTTTATTTGGTAAGATAAAGAAGATTTAAATATTAATCTCCTAACACTTCATACTTGTAACTTTTTAATTTTTACTTTTTTGGTATGCCGGGTTAGCTCAGTGGTAGAGCAGATGACTGAAAATCATCGTGTGCGCAGTTCGATTCTGCGACCCGGCACCATTTAGGTCTACTACCAATTTTAATTATGGCATTTTTATCCCAAATTGATTTAACAAAGTTATTTCGCGCCGATTACATTTTTGAATTAAATCCTGTAGCTACTGGATTATATCTTTATTTTTCAATTATCTTTGGGATTTTAATCCTTTTAGCGGTGGTATTTTTCTTTGTTTCGAGAAGAAAAAATAAAATTTATCACACATTGCAAAGAAGGGCTTTTATTTTTTTTACTGCAATCGGAATTATCGGGTTGTTATTGACTTTTTTTCGGTTCGAACAAATTTCATATTTAGGTAGTCGTTTGATGTTTCTAGTTTTGATGGTAGTTTTTGTTCTGTGGGGAGGTTGGATCGGATTTTATATCTTTTTCGTCTTACCTAAAGAAAAACAAAAAAATTTTAAAAAGCAAAAATTTATTAAATATTTACCCCGTCAAAAAGGCGGATTGCTCAAAAGGCAATGAAAGGAAATACAAAATGGTAAAAGAGCAGAAAATCGAGACAATGAAAGAGTTGGCAGAAGTTTATTCGGCGCGTTTGGTTCCGTTCAAGACTGGTGATATTATTGAAGTCAAAGTTTTGGAAATTTTAAACAATAAAATCATGGTTGATGTGGCGGGTTTTGCAACTGGTATGATTCCAGAGCGCGAATTTTCACCAGATATGAGTGAAATAAAAGAGGGTGAAAAAATCTTGGCCTATGTTCTTACAATGGAAAATTCTGATGGTCATTGTATTTTGTCGCTTCGTCGCGCCGATAAAGAAAAAGTTTCCAAAATTTTAGAAGAAAAATTTACTAGTGGTGGAGTTTTGACTGTTAAATGCGCCGATGCTAATCGGGGAGGACTACTTTGTAATTTTGGTGATTACGAAGGATTTCTACCAGTGAGTCAACTTTCCTCGTCTCATTATCCTAAGGTTTCTTCAGGCGATAAAGAAGAAATTTTAGGTAAGTTACGCCCATTTGTTGGTCAAAATTTTCAAGTCAAAATTTTGTCTTTTGAGCCGGCTAATAATAAATTAATTTTCTCTGAAAAAGCCGCTGGCGATATTGTCCAACAAGAAAAGATTAAAAAATATAAAATCGGAGATGAATTAGAAGGTGAAGTGACGGGTATTGTTGATTTTGGTTTGTTTATTAATCTAGGCGATATTGAAGGCCTAATCCATATTAGCGAAGTGGCTTGGGATCATGTTGATGATCTGAAAGAGTTGTTTAAAGTGGGGCAAAAGGTTAAAGTTAAAATTATTTCCATTGAAAACAATCGGATTTCACTTTCAATTAAGCAGATGTCACCTGACCCTTGGATTAAGTCGGTAGAGAAGTTTGAAATCGGTTCTGTAGTTACGGGTGAAGTTACTCGCATTACACCTTTTGGTGCTTTTGTTACACTGGGCGATATTGGCGGTTTAGTTCATGTTTCAGAATTAGGTGATAAAGTAACTACACCTTCTGAAGTGCTTGAAGTAGGTAAAAGCTATAAATTCAAAGTTTTAGCGGTTGAACCTGAGCTTCATAAATTAAGTTTGAGTATGAAGGATGTTAAAGCCGAGACAAAGGCGGGAAAGCCAGCCACGAAATCGATTAAAAAAACCAAGGAGAAATAATGAAGATTCTTAGAAATATGGTAGTTGACATTAAGCGACAGAATGGAGCGAAATGAAGATTCTTAGAAATATGGTAGTTGACATTGAGCGACAGAATGGAGTGAAATGATAATTCATTGGGATGGTGAAAAAAATTTTTCAATTAAGACAAAAACTTTAACTGCCAAAATTGCCGAAAAGAACCAATTAGGTGATTTAGAAATTGTTAATCCTGGTGAATATGAGGTTGGTGGGGTTCAAATGGAGAAAATTGATGGCATTGTCGAAGTTTATGCCGAAGGAATTTGCTTGGGCCATATGAAAAAAGCCAAACTTTTAACTGACACGGAATTAGAAAAATTAAATGGCATTGATATTTTATTAATTGGAATTGGCGGAGGCGAATATACCGAAACCAAGACAGCGTTACAAGTAGTGGGCCAAATTGAACCGGCAATTGTCGTACCAATGTATGAAAAAGAAACTGCCTTAGCAGAGTTTATCAAAGAGGAGGGTGGAAGCATAGAGGGGAAAGATGAATTAAAAATCTCCAAAATAGAGCTTCCCGTCGAGGGTCGCCAAGTGGTGGTCCTGAATGCTCGTCGATAAAGTTATTGAAAAAATTACTTACTACGAAAAGATTTTATTAATAGTTCATGAAAATCCTGATGGTGATACTCTGGCTTCGGCCTCGGTTATCTATCAGGTGTTAAAAAGTTTGGGTAAAAGTCCGGCGATTGTATGTAAAGATCCGGTACCCAAACCTTTTTTATTTTTACCAGAAATGGATCAAATAAAAAATGATCTTCTGTTTGGTGACTACGAAGTTATTGTTGTGATTGACTGTGGTGATCTTCGTCGAACTGGCTTCGATAGGCGTTTAAAAGAATTCGTTCGTAATAAAAAAATCTTAATCAATATTGATCATCACCCAAAGAATGATCTTCACAAAATTGCTAATTTGAATTTTGTTGATCCTAATGCTTCGTCTACTGCTGAAATTATTTGGAATTTAATCGAAAAAATGGATGTTGAGATTGATAAAAATATGGCAACGGCATTATTAACTGGTTTATACACCGATACTGGTGGTTTTAAACATTCTAATACTAGTTCGAGAACTTTACAGATTGCGGCACAGCTTATGCGTCACGGTGCGAGGATTAAGCTAATTACGGAAAATGTCAGTTTGAATAAAACTGTTCCAGCTATGAAACTTTGGGGTGTGGTTTTAAATCGTTTAACGAAGCATAAAGATTTTAAAATAGTTTCTTCGGTTCTGACCCGACAGGACCTGATTGATTGTCATGCTACCGACGATGATATTGCTGGTGCCGTTAATCTCATGAATACTATTCCGGATTCAACCGCTGCTGTACTTTTTTATGAAACGGGTGAAGGTACTATTAGGGCGTCACTTCGGACAGAAGATGATCATATTGATGTTGCACGACTGGCTGCTGTTTTTGGTGGGGGTGGACATAAAAAGGCATCTGGTTTTACCATCGAAGGTGAAATTTCTATTTCTGACCACCACTGGAAAATTGTTCTAAATGACTAATAATTGGTACATTTTCCACGGTGTCATTGCGCCTTTAGGCATGCGGTCGCCGTGGCGACCGTGGCAATCTTTCTTCCGTATCTTGTCAAATACTAAATTTTAAGATACAATTTAACTGTATCGGCCGGGGTGGTGGAATGGTAGACACGAAGGACTTAAAATCCTTTGAGGTTAACCCCTCGTGCGAGTTCGAGTCTCGCTCCCGGCACCAATAGAAGGAGATAAATGTCTAGATTAATTAAATTTTTACTCGCTACCGGTGCGACACTAGTTCTAATTTTGGGTTTTTATTTTTTCTTTCCTCATGTTTGGGGAGAGATTGTTTATCCTCTGGATTATAAAGATTCGATTCGCAAGTATTCACAAGAAAGAGGACTTAGGCCTAATTTTGTAGCAGCTATCATCTATACCGAAAGTCATTTTAATCCTAATGCCGCTTCTGGGGTGGGAGCTAAGGGACTAATGCAAATTATGCCAGCAACTGGCGCTTCGATTGCCGAGGAATTGGGCGAGACAGGTTTCAGTGCTGATAAATTAAATGATCCAGATACAAATATTCGTTACGGCACATGGTATATTAAAGGTCTTTTAGACAAGTATGATGGCAATTCAGATTTGGCTACGGCCGCTTACAACGCCGGTGTTAGCAGGGCTGATAAATGGAAAGACGGCGTTTCGCCACTACCTTATGAAACGGTTTTCTTTGTTCAGAAAATAAAAAATGCCGAAGAAGGTTATGATAAAACCTATGGTAATTGGGCGGCAGAGCCAGAAGTAAAAAAACCTACTCCTTTTTACCAAGGAGTTAATAATATTCGTGATTTTGTCAAAGGTTTGATATTGGGAAAATGAGTTTACATCGAGGAACGAGATGAATTCCAACGAACTTAGAGAAATTTTTTTAAAATTCTTTGAAAGTCGTGGGCATAAAATTTTGCCTTCAGCTTCTTTAGTACCAGAAAATGATCCGTCTGTTCTTTTTACGACAGCCGGGATGCAATCGCTTATATCATATTTTTTAGGTGAACAACATCATTTAGGCGACAAGCTTGTAAATATACAAAAATGTATTAGAACTGATGACATTGAAGAAATTGGCGATGAAAGCCATTTGACATTTTTTGAAATGTTAGGATATTGGAGTTTGGGCGGATATTGGAAAAAAGAGGCAATTCAATATACTTTTGATTTTTATACAAAAGAAATCGGAATTGATTCGAGGGAATTAGCAATAACTTGTTTCCAAGGCGATGAAAAAAATGGCATTGTTAGAGATACGGAATCAGCGGAAATTTGGAAATCATTGGGTATTTCGAAAGAAAGAATTGCATTTTTAGATTATGCTGACAATTTCTGGGGTCCTAGTGGAATTGAGGGACCATGCGGTCCGGATACGGAAATTTTTGTTTGGACCGGTGAAGGTGAATCACCAAAAATTTATAATAATAAAGACAAACGTTGGGTGGAAATCGGCAACGATGTTTTTATGGAATATAATAAAAAATCTGATGGAACTTTTGAACCATTAAAACAAAAAAATGTTGATTTTGGTGCCGGTTTTGAGAGAGTTCTAGCTTATGTTAATGGTAAAAATAATGTTTTTGAGACGGATTTATTTTTACCGATCATAAATAAAATTGAAAAAATTTTCGGCAAAAAATATGTTTGTCATTCTGAGCTGTCAGGCGAAGAATCTAGCTATTGCACAGAATTCCGGATTATTGCCGATCATATCAAGGCAGCTGTCTTTGCTATAAACGATAATATTCTACCGTCAAATAAAGATGCCGGTTATGTGGTTCGTCGATTAATTCGACGGGCGGTTGTGAAAGCAAAACAGCTTGGAATTGAGAAAGAATTTATAAAAGAAATCGCGATGGAAGTTTTTAAAGTTTATAGCGGCGTTTATAAGTTTGATGAAGAGATGATTATATCCGAGCTTCAAAAAGAAGAAGAAAAATTTCGTCAAACCCTTGAAAAGGGATTAAAAATTTTTGAAAGCCAAAAGGAAAATTTAAATGGTAAAATTGCCTTTGATCTGTATCAAACCTATGGTTTTCCTTGGGAGATGACAGTAGAATTGGCGCAGCAAGAAAATATTAAGATCGATAAGAACGAGTTTGAGGCTGAATTTAAAAAACATCAGGATCTTTCGCGAACTGCCTCGGCCGGTATGTTCAAGGGTGGTCTACAGTCGGGCGGGGAGATGGAGACAAAATATCATACGGCCACTCACCTACTGCTCGCTTCCCTAAGAAAAGTTTTAGGTGGGGATATTAATCAAAAAGGTTCAAATATTACGGCCGAGCGACTGCGTTTTGATTTTAATTATCCGGAAAAATTAACACCTGAACAAATTCAAAAAGTTGAAGATTTGGTTAATGAAACTATCAAACAAGATTTGTCAGTGGAAATGCAAGAGATGAGTTTAGAAGAGGCTAAAAAATCTGGCGCTATTGGTGTTTTTGAAAATAAATATAGTGATAAAGTAAAAGTTTATAGTGTTGGTGAAGTATCTTGTGAAATCTGTGGTGGTCCTCATGCCAAATCAACGGGTGAACTTGGTCATTTTAAAATTGTAAAAGAAGAAAGTTCTAGCGCCGGCGTCCGCCGAATTAAGGCAATTTTGGAGTAATTCTTTTATTATTATATAATTAAATCAGCTATAAAGTTTTAATTATTTTGGAGGGAAGATGAACTCAAAAACAAGGTTTTTGCTTATTATTTTAGCTTGCTTGATTGTGCTAGGTGTCGCTGCCTACTTATTAATCCCGTTTTTAAAAAATCAGCCCGCGAAGACTTCCGATTCTAAAACAGAAGTAGTGGAAAAATGTTCTATCGGTAAGACTTCCTTTAAGAGTGATGTCTTAGGTGTTAAATTTTGTTACCCCGATGAATGGGGAATAGTAAAGACAGAGCCAGTCGAATATTTAACCGATCTCAATGGAGCAGTAGATCAATATTCTGAAAATACACACAACACTTACTCGAATTCCTTATTTATTACTTTCTCTAAAAACTCCAGTCTCAAGGTGAGACTTTTTAATGAAAAATACGGCGGTGAGTATTACCCCAATGCTAGAGCGTACGATGCTGGCTACATTGATAATATCTCAACCTTGAAAAAGAGCGGTAATATTTGCGATTACAAAATTAATTTCGATGGCAACTGGGATGGCAAAGACACACTCAAGGAAATTCTAAACGAATGCCCAGTTGATATTAAAACGGTATTTGTTGAAAACACAAGATATTTCGACAAAACCTTGTATGAATACCAGTTGGAATCAATGGCTTATAAAAAAGCTCAGAATGGCGTTTTCGATAATTTGTTGGCGACTTATTCTTTTGCCAGATCAAAACAATTGGCAGAAAAAGTCAGTACTGTTGATGGGCTTTATAACAATGGCACAGTGAATAACTTTACTGAAAACCAAGCGTTTACAAATGATTATTATACTGAGCAAACCAAAGCATTTAAGGATTTTATTAAAGATATTACAATTTACAAACCAATAAAGCCATCTCAAGAAGCTTTTAAGGAAATTAAGGGCGAAGATGCGAACATTACTTTAATCAGGAAATACTATTGGAATCTAAGCGGAGGAAAATTTGATGATGCTTACGGTTCTTATTCGAAACCTGTCAAAACTTTAGATGAATACAAAACCAGCGTGAAGGATTTATACACCGGTACGCCTCGTGACTTTAGAAAGTTAGCTGATAATAAGTACGATTTCTATCTTGATTATCAGGCCCAAAACACAAAACCAACGGTTTATCATTATGTTGTAAATATTGTGAATAACAAAATTGAATTTGAAGTCAGTGAAGAAATAACAACGCCGATGGTCAAGTCTGGTGATTATACCGCCTTTGCCAAGAGAATCGATATGAAGATCTACATGATTTTGAAAAAAGGCGATGAAGAAACTGTGGTTGAAGAGGGTAGCGCGGATTACGACTCCACCAGCAATATAGGCATTCAAAAGATTTTTCACGATATTAAATTTTCTGAAAAGAGCGGTTACTTGATTTATAGCACCATGTTTTATGAGGGGCAAACGGTAAATATCTACGATATTACCAAACAGAAAGTCGTGGTTAAAAGCGAAGGGTCTACTACTTATGGCATTGATTCTACTGAAACTCATGCTTATGCCTGCGCTTCAGGCGGCATGAGTGCAACGGTTGGTAGCGTTTATTCATTGCCTAGTGGCAGTGTCTTATTCGATGCATACAAAGATAGTGCGAATGACTCATATATAGACATTGAATGTAGCTACGACAAGAACCAACAGAGAGTCACCATGGTATTAAGCAAATCTGATTCTAAAATCGACGATAAGACGATTAAGTACGATCTTTCTACCGAAAAAGTAGTCGAGTAAAATAAGCGGATTTTTGGTATTCAACCGAAATTGCGATATAATGTTATTAGTATAACATGCGGAAATTTCTGAAGAAATTATAGACAAGTTGACACTTGCCGCGGAAATTTCTGAAGAAATTATACTATATACAGGATAATAAATTCCGAATTTTTGATATATTAATAGAGTATTTGTCCCACTTCGCTCTTACTGTGAAACGGATTGCTTCCTGCTGTCACAGTGCGAGCTTCGGCGGGACTTCCTGTTCTGCCTGCGGGCAAACAGGAGCGGAGGGGTAACTTTGGGATTATTTAACTTTCTAACAGGTAAAAAAATAGAAGATAATTATGCTGTCGCACTTGATATTGGCACGGAATTCGCCAAATCATTGATTTTTAAGGTTGAAGATGGCAAAGGTATTGTGGTCGGCTCTGGGCGTCAGCACCAAAAACTTTCAGATATGGCCGGTGGTGCGGTGACTGATATTGCTGGTGTAGTTAGGAATTGTCAAAAATCACTCGAACGAGCAGCGGCTCAAGCTCAAATTATGCCGACCCAAGTGATGATGGGTATTGCCGGTGAATTGGTTAAGGGTAATACAACGACAATTAAATACACCCGGCCGAATCCTAAAACCAATATTACCATGGACGAACTCAAAGATATAATTACTCGGATTCAACGCCGCAGCTTTGACCGGGCGCGTCAAATTCTTTCTTGGGAGACGGGACATGCCGAAATGGATGTTAAGTTGGTTAATGCTGCAGTTGTAGAAGTAAAAATTGATGGTCATAAAGTAACAAATCCCTTAGGTTTTCAGGGCCGCGATGTTCAAGTCGGTGTCTTCAACGCCTTCGCACCCATTGTTCATCTCGGTGCAATTCAAACTATTGCTGACGAACTAGGATTGGATCTATTAGGAATTGTGGCTGATCCATATGCTCTCGCCAAATCTATTGGACCGAAAGAATCAACCGAATTTTCCGCTATTTTCATTGATATTGGTGGTGGCACTACTGATATTGCTGTAGTTCGTCAGGGTGGGGTTGAAGGTACAAAAATGTTCGCTATTGGTGGTAGGTCTTTTACAAAAAGAATTTCTACAGCTATGGGCATTTCATTTGAAGAAGCAGAAGAAATGAAGATAAAATATTCCGCTAATGAACTCGGGAGCGACGACCAACAATTTATAAAAAAGTCCTTGGAGACCGATTGCCAAGTTTGGCTTTCCGGAGTAGAATTAACCTTAGAGGAATTTTCAAAATTGGACTTACTGCCTTCACGGATTTTAATGTGTGGTGGTGGTTCAGGTTTACCCGACGTGGCTGAAGTTCTAGAAAATGCCAAATGGAATCCGAAATTACCATTTGCGCGTAAACCAGTTGTTCACTTTATTAAAGCCGGTGATGTGGAAAATATTATTGATCAAACCAACGGTTTAAATAATCTTTGGGATATTACACCTATGAGTTTAGCTAATATGGCCATCGACCTTGTGGGTGAAGAGAAAGTGATGGATTCTGTCTTAAATAAAATTGTAGGAGGATTAAGTCAATAATTGCGGTAGCAATTTCCGCGACGAAATACGTAATGTTTTTGAAAGGATTGAGTCAATAATGGATGAAATCATCTATTTAGAACCAGATGAAGAAATTACCTCGGTGATTGATAAAATCAAAAAAACGTCGAGTGCTAATCTTGGATTGGTTATCCCGCGTGACGCTACTTTACTACAAAGCGTAGTTAATTTAAGGTTGCTTTCGCGTGAAGCTAATTCATTGGGTAAAAAAATCAGCGTGGTTACGTCTGATAAAATTGGTCGAAATTTAGCCGCTCAAATTGGTTTGCCAGTTTTTGCGTCGATTGAAGAACAAAAACCAATTTTTTCACCTCGAGGACCGGAAATTTCTACAGACGAGGTTTTAGAAGTTAACCCATCAGTAGGCAAAGCGAGTCAAAATGATGCCGATATTCCCGGGGTGAAAGTCCAACAATATGAATCAAATCAGGCCTCTTCACGGCCCAGTCCTGTTCTTTGGAAACGCCATGAAAAACCAACTATCTCACCCTCTTTGTCAGCACCTTCGATTAAACATATTCTAGCTAAAAAAGACACTGATTATAAAAAATTACATAAAATTCTTTGGCCGATTTTAGGCGTCTTTATTATTTTAAGTGCAGTGGCGACTTTTTTGCTTCTACCTAAAGCCACGGTTACCGTTTTTATTCCTTCGACTGATTTGAAAAAAACCTTAACTCTAGCCGTTTCTAGTCAAGTTAAACAACCAAACTTAGAACAAAATGTCTTCCCGGGTACATTAATTGAGTCAAGTGGTGAAAAAGCAGGAAAATTTACAACTACTGGCAAAAAAGACATTGGAACTAAAGCCAAAGGAACTATCACACTTCATAATGAATTTGACTGGAATCCACATAGTTTTCCAGCAGGCACAAGACTAGCAAATTCATCAAAAACTTTTATAACCCAAAATGCTGTTACTATCCCGGGAGTAGGTGGAAATCTTAGTAACCCAATTTACGGCACGGTCAAAGTTGATATCGAAGCTGAAAATCCGGGGGCAGATTACAATGTTAAAGCGGGTCGTTTTACTATTTTAGATTTGCCAGCGGTTCAGGGAGCAAGTATTTATGGTCAATCTTCAAGTACCCTTGCTGGTGGGGATAGTCGTCAGGTCCAAGTTGTTTCACAAAAAGATTATGATGATGCAAAAAACAGTTTAATTAAGGATTTAACTGATTCAGTCGGAATAGATATTAATAAAAAGATTGGGGATAAGAAGTTATTAGAAAAAGCGTTAGTTACTCCTGATCCAGAGGTAACTTCCTCAGTTAAAGTTGATAGCGAAGCGACTGATTTTGACATGACAGCGAAACTCAAAAATCAAGCGTTGGTTTATACCGATAGTGAATTTCAGGCCTTTATAATCCAAATTATTAGCAAGGATTTATCATCAGATAAAATGGTGAAGATTGCCAAGAGCGATGATTTAAGTTTAACTGTGGATAAAACTGCATATGATAAGGGACAAATGGATTTAACGGCTAATGTCTTAGCGAAGGTTTCAGACAAAGTTTCGACAGACAAAATTAAACAGGCAATAATAGGCAAAAAAGTTTCTGAAATCCAGGGTATTGTTAAAAATCTCAGTGGGATTACCCAAGTGGAAGTTAGTCAACAACCTTCATGGTGGCTTAAGCGTCTACCTGATTTGGAACGAAATATTAACGTCAAAACGGAATATTTAAATAGCGAACAGGCAAAACCATGATTTCAAAGAATGAAAAGAATAATATAGTCAAGCTTTGCTTGACGCGGAATTTTCCCAGAAGGAAATTATGGCTGAAATATATTCAGCGCGGAAATTTTACAGGATAAAATTATGAAAATTTTGGGACTTGATTTGGGTGAAAAAAGAATTGGTGTGGCTTTTGCTGAAGGAGATGTAGTTTCATCATTAGACACTATTGTTTATACTAATCGTGAAGAAGCTATTAATAGAATTTCAGAAATTTGTCGCGAAATAGAAATTGATAGAATGGTGATTGGTATGCCAGTGGGGAATGTTGAATCGGAAGATGTGGTCAGAAGTTTTGCTTTGGAACTAAATAAAATGGTTGAACTACCGATTGAATATGTAGATGAAAGTTTAACTTCTAAAGAAGCAGAAAGAATTTTAAAAGATAAAAAAATTAATCCTCGAACTGAACAGTACAAACAAGAAGTTGACAGAATTAGTGCAAAAATTATTCTAGAACAGTATTTAAATCAATGAATAGGCATATCATAATAAAAAAATATATTTTATTTGGCATTATTTTTTTTGTATTTATTTTATTATTAAGTATAATTTGGGTGAACTTTTTTAAAAAAGCTGACAAAGATGTTACTTTTACAGTACAACAAGGTGAGAGCACGCGCGAGGTGGCCAAAAATCTTCATGAAAAAAAGATGATTTTTTCTCCGCTAGCTTTTTCTTTATATGTTTACTCCCGTCATATTCTTTTGCAACCAGGGATTCACGATCTCTCGGCCTCAATGAACATGATCAAAATTATCAACACGTTACATTCGGAAAGTTCCAGTCAGAGTGTTACTATTCCGGAAGGTTATCGGCTAACTCAAATTGATGAATTATTGTCTGAAAAAAAACTAATTCAATCGGGTGAATTAACAAAAATTTCTTCAGCAGACGAAGGATATCTTTTTCCGGACACTTATAGTTTTCAAAAAAATGTGACAGTATCGGAAATGCGTCAGGTGATGTTGGATAATTTTAATAAAAAAACTACAAGTTTAAATGGTGGCAAAGTAACTAAAAATGTTCTAATTATCGCTTCGATCGTAGAAAGAGAGGCCAAGTTTGATGAAGATCGTGCCCGTATTGCTGGTGTCTATTGGTCAAGATTAGATATTGGAATGAAATTGGAGGCCGATCCAACTATTCAATATGGCAAGGGCTCGTGGGATCCAATCACGGTATCAGACTATAAAAATTTTCAGTCTCCTTATAATACTTACCTTCACGTTGGCTTACCACCCACTCCTATATGTAATCCTGGTTTAAAATCGATTGAGGCAGCACTACTACCAGTTAAAGATGGTTCATTATTCTTTTTTACCCAAAGTGATGGTCGTGCTGTTTTTTCAAAGACACTAGCAGAGCATGAATTAAAGTTAAAAAATTAGTGATTTGAAAACAAGGAGGGCTATACGTTGCCATCTTTTTTTGATACACTGAAACTTACTGGGTTAAGAGGAAAATATGTCATATTTAGATAAATTTTGGGGGTTATTCTCTCACGATATTGGGATTGATTTGGGCACGGCTAACACCTTGGTCTATGTTCGGGGTAAGGGTATTGTCATCAATGAACCTTCGGTTGTAGCCATTAATCAAAAAAATAAACAAGTACTAGCAATCGGCGATGAAGCTCGCAAAATGGTTGGTCGGACACCGGCCCATATTGTGGCAATTCGTCCGTTAGTTGACGGCGTTATTTCTGATTTTGAAGTGACCGAACAAATGTTAAAATATTTTATCGATAAAGTGCATCGTGAAAAATTTTCTCTTTTTCCGCGTCCTAGAATTGTAATTGGTATTCCTTATGGTGTCACCGAAGTAGAAAAACGTGCCGTGGAAGAAGCAGCGATGAACGCAGGCGCCAGACAAGTTTTTTTGATTGAAGAACCATTAGCCGCAGCCATCGGTGCACGACTCCCTGTTCAAGAGGCCTCTGGGAATATGATTGTAGATATTGGCGGGGGTACTACCGAAGTAGCAGTAATTTCATTAGGTGGTATTGTAGCTTCAAGATCGCTGCGTATTGCTGGTGATGAATTAAATCAGGATATTATCAATTTTGCGCGCGAACAATTTAATTTACTGTTGGGTGAAAGAACGGCTGAAGAATTAAAAATCAAAATTGGTTCAGCTCATGAACTTTCGGAAAAGTTGACTTATGCTATGCGGGGACGCGACTTAGTTTCCGGACTTCCAAAAGAAATTATTGTTAACAATGAACAAATTAGAACAGCGATGTATAAATCAATTCATGCTATTGTTGATTCAGTTAGACAAACTATCGAGGAAACACCACCAGAACTAGTAGCAGACATAATGGTTAAAGGAATTGTATTGGCTGGTGGTGGGGCACTACTGCGAGGTTTAGATCGAGTAATCGCCGGGACTACTCAGACAAAAGTTCATATTGCTGATGACCCCTTAACTTCAGTTGTTCGTGGTACCGGTTTGGTTTTGGAAGATCTTGAGACACTAAGACAAGTTTTAGTGCCAACTCAACCAAATATCTAATTTTTAATGTAAGGGTATTTTTATGCGTAAAAAAAATGTTATCAATAGGTGGAGATTAGTGATCATTATCTTGGTCATAGCATTTTTAGGACTATTTTTTAGTCCAACCGGCTTTACCCGTCCAGTGAGAAACACTACTTGGCAAATCTTACAGCCAATTGGGAAGGGACTACGTTTATCAGTTGGTCGAATTTTTCCTTTTACCAGGGATGTTTTCCAGTTTGGTCGTATTATTCGACAAAATTCCAGCCTTATTAATGAAAATTTGAATCTCCAAAGTCAACTAGCCACCATGATGGAGATGCAATATGAAAATGAGATATTAAAAAAAGAATTAGGTTTTATGAAAAATACGGATTCGCGAAAAGTTATTCCCGGTGCGATTATCGGACAATCTAGTGGTTATTTAAGATCCGTTACAATCGATAAAGGCACAGAAGATGGTTTATCGGTTGGTGATGCGGTCATCTCGCAGGGTGTGCTGGCTGGTGTTTTGACCGAGACTAGAAAAAACAATTCTGATGTAACTTTAATTACTGATTTCAATTCTTTAGTGCCAGTAGTATTACAAGATTCGAGAGGCACTGGTCTTCTGCGAGGTGGTCTACAGGGCTTAGTGGTAGAAGAAATTCCCCTTAATATTGCAATCAAAAATGGGGAAAATGTGGTAACTTCTGGACTCGGTGGACAAATACCTGCTGGTATTTTAGTCGGAAAGTCAACAGAAATTATTTCTAAAGAAGGTGAGATTTTCCAGAAATTAGCCGTTTTGTCTCCAATTGATTTTTCACAACTAGAAGTACTTTTTGTAATCAAAAAAAATGAATAAATTTTTCAAAATACTTATTTTTATTTTACTTGGAATCTTGCAATTAACCCTGATGCCGATTTTCTCAATTAAGGGGATGATTCCAAATCTTATTTTAATAGGCTCAATCGTTTTATTACTAGCTGATTTTGAGGAAGACGCCTTCTATTTAGCCGCTTTTGGAGGATTAGTACTTGATTTAGCTGGGCCATTTTTTTTCGGATTTCACACAATATTTTTTATAGGTTTTATTTTCCTTATTCGATTTTTATTACAGAAGATTGTGACTGAATTGAATATGCTACTTGTAGTGATTGGAGTTTTTATTTTTTCTTTGATTTTTGGTGTTTTAGAAAATTTGTTTTTAAGTCGCTTACCTGGTTTAAATATTCTTATTTACAGTTTTTACAGTACTATCCTTGGTTTATTAGCATTTACTTTTTTACATAAGTGGCACAAGAAAGAACAGGTGGTGTCGTAGCCAAGCTTTACTTGTCGCGGAATTTTCCTGAAAGGAAAATATGAGTATTTTCGATCAATACGAAAAATTTCTTCCCGGTGATGGCCGACAAAGAAAATTAAAATCTTTTGGTTCCGAATACCAGTATTTACCTTCTGATGTGAACGAAATTGAATCAAAACCGCAAAAAGTATTTTGGCCTTTTTATGCTCTTTGTGGTCTGGTTTTTATTATTTTAATCTTACAACTTTTAAATTTACAAATCTCCCAGGGAAGTTTTAATCGTGTTTTAGCAGAAGGTAATCGTATTCGTATTAGACAAGTAACAGCGCCACGCGGTTTGATTTATGATAGTAATGGTAAAAGTTTGGTCATAAATGAAGCTTCATATTGTATGGAAATCTATCCGCTAGATTTACCCAAAACTGAAAAAGAGAGAGATGGATATTACGAAAAAATTAGTCAAATTATACAAATACCTACTGAAGAAATAAAAAAAGAAGTTAAAAATAAAGGTTTTAATCAGGCTGATCCAGTTGTTTTAAAAGAAAATATGGACCGCGATACTGCTCTTCTTTTGGAGGTAAAAACTATTAATCTTCCGGGAGTGGTTATCGAAAAAAAACCAATTCGAAATTACAGTATGATCAGTGGTTTGTCTCAAATTTTGGGTTATGTGGGTAAAGTCAGTGACGCTGAATTGAAAGACAATACTAAATATCAAATGAATGAACTTATTGGAAAAGATGGTTTGGAAAAGACTTATCAAGATTATCTAAAAGGTAGTGATGGCATTAATGAGATTGAAGTTGACGCTCAAGGTCACGCACAAAGATTATTAAGCAATCTTCCTCCCAGTCCAGGTGATAGTTTGACCTTATCACTTAATGGTGGTTTGGAAGAAGAAATGGCACGGATTTTACAATCAGAGCTAGATGTGACTAATTCCAGTGCTGGTTCAGCCGTTGCAATTAACCCAAAAACTGGTGGTATTTTAGGGATGGTGTCGTTACCGAGTTACAACAATAATATGTTTGTCAAAAGTGTTTCTTCTTCTGATTATGAAAAATTGCTCAATAATCCTTTGAAACCTATGTTTAATCGCTCAATCTCTGGTACTTATCCATCGGGATCAATTATCAAACCTTTGGTGGCGGCGGGAGCGCTTCAAGAAGGTAATATTACGGCCAATACGACTATTAACGACCCGGGGGAAATTAAAGTTGGTAATTATACTTACCCCGATTGGAAAGCTCATGGCCTGGTTGATGTTCGTAAAGCCATTGCTCAAAGTTGTGATATTTTCTTTTATTCTCTAGGTGGTGGCTGGGATAAAATTAAGGGCTTAGGAGTGGCTAAACTTCATGATTATTTAGCAAAATTTGGTTTAGGCAAAACCCTGGGTATTGATCTTCCGGGCGAAGCTAACGGTTTAGTTCCGTCACCGGAGTGGAAAGAAAAAGTCAAAAAAGAATCCTGGTATTTGGGTGATACATACCATATGTCGATTGGTCAAGGAGATGTTCTGGTGACTCCTCTGCAGATGGTGACTGCTATTGCTTCTATTGCTAATGGCGGGCAGCTTTTAAAACCTTACTTAGTAGAAAAAATTAAAAATAGTGATGGTCAAATTGTGAAAGAGACACAAAAAACGGTTTTAAATAAAGAATTTATTTCGCCCGAAAATATTCAAATTGTCAGAGAAGGAATGCGTCAGGCAGTTACATCTGGTTCAGCTTCACAATTTAATGATCTACCCTTTCCGGTCGGGGCCAAGACTGGCACGGCGCAATTTGGTGATCAAGATAAAACTCACGCTTGGATGGTGGCTTTTGCTCCTTATGATGATCCACAAATCGCCATCGCAGTCATTGTTGAAGGTGCCGGGGAGGGTTACGCTGCTGCCGGTCCAGTGGTTAAAGATAGCTTAAGTTGGTATTTTAGTCAGTAATTTATTCTTATAATTTATCCTTATAAATTTACTCTTATATTGACATTCTATTATAGATATATTAAAATAACACTTGTAGGTTTGTTTTTGAGGGGATTTTTTAATCAATAGAGGATTTATCACATGCTTTTAACACAAAGTGGTTTGGAAAAACTTAAACTAGAATTGGCTAATCTTAAAGGCCGACGTCAAGAAATTGCCGAACGAATTAAGACGGCACGAGAATTTGGTGATTTGAGTGAGAATAGTGAATATGAAGATGCTCGTAATGAGCAATCTTTTGTTGAGGGTAGAATTCAGGAACTTGGTGAAATGGTTAAAAACGCTAAAGTTATGGCTAAAAATGGTGGAGATAAAATTGAATTAGGATCAGTTGTCTCGATGGATATGGCAGGGGACAAGGTTACATACGAATTAGTCGGCGCTAATGAATCAGACCCAACAGGTGGTAAGATTTCTATTGAATCGCCAATCGGACACTCGTTGGTTGGCCATATTAAAGGTGAAAAAGTTGAAATTCATCTTCCTTCGGGGATATTGACTTGTAAGATTTTAGATATTAAATAAACCCCCACACCAATCATCATTAATTATTTGATAAAATGATATTATGTACTCGTTATATATTCTAAAAAGTTTAAAAGATAACAATTTATATATTGGCTCAACAAATAATTTAAAACGAAGATTGCTCGAACATAATCAAGGTAAGGTTTTTTCAACAAAATCTCGAATACCTTTTAAATTAGTTTATTGTGAACTATACAAATCAGAAAGCGATGCTCGCAAAAGAGAGCACAATCTCAAATTAAATGGTAGAGCTCTCGGGCAGTTAAAGAAACGGATTATGAAAAGCATCGAATAATGATTGGTGTGGGGGTAAACTCCTAAAAAAACGACTTCCTTCTTGGCAAGAGGTCGTTTTTTTGATAGGATAAAGGTGAGGAAATAACGTATTTAAGAAAGGCTTAAATGTTTTGGGTTGACGAAATAATTGAAGATATTGAAAAAAAATTGTCAAAAGAATCCTACTTGATTACTGATTGGAAAACGCCATCGGGTCATGCTCATTTTGGTTCATTACGTGGTCCGTTAATTCATGATTTGATTAGACGTGGGCTGAGTGATAAAGGTAAAGCTGCGATTTTGAAATTTGGAATTGATGATTTCGATCCGATGGACGGTTTACCGGTATATATTGATCAAAGTTTTATTCAGTATATGGGCATGCCTTTAAATACTATTCCCGCACCAGACGGAAAAAGTAAGAGTTATGCCGATCAGTATGCTAATGAACTCCGTGATGTTATAGATTCATTGGGGGGAAAAGTTGAATTTGTTTCGGTTTTCGAAGCTTACAAAGAAGGTAGATATAATGAGACGATTAAGATAGCTTTGGACCATGCTAGTGAAATCAGAAAAATTTACAAAGAAGTTTCTGGCTCGGATAAGGGTGATGATTGGTACCCAATTCAAGTTGTTTGTCCAAATTGCGGTAAGATCGGTACAACAAAAGTCACTGGCTGGGATGGTAAAGAGGTAGAATTTACTTGCGAGGAAGATTTAGTCGAGTGGGCCAAAGGTTGTGGCCATAAAGGGAAGATGTCTCCTTTTGATGGCAATGGTAAATTATTATGGAAAGTTGAATGGCCGTCGAAATGGTTTGTCTTCGGTAGCGAAATTGAGGGTGAAGGTAAAGACCATTCTGCAGCTGGTGGATCTCGAGACGTTGCAAATAGAATATATCGTGAAATTTTCAAAAAAGAACCGCCTTACGATATTCCTTACGAACATTTATTAATTGGTGGTGCTAAAATGAGTTCATCAAAGGGATTGGGAGTAACCGCTAAAGACATGCTCGATTTACTTCCTGCAAATATTTTAAGATTTATGTTTACTAGGACTAAAGCTAAAAGAGCTTTGGAATTTAATCCGGAAGGTGATACTATTCCTCTTGTTTATGATGAATACGATCGATGCTCGGCTGTTTTTATAGAAGATCCAGATTCTGACTTAGGTCGCGCTTTTTATTATGCCGAGATTGATCCGGAAAAAAATCAACCTGTTTATTTACTCCGTTTTTCTAAAATTGCCTATATGATTCAGATGCCGAGGGTAGATATTTTAGAATATGCCGAAAAAGAAAAAGGTGTTAATTTAACGGATATTGAAGTAAGAGAAATTGAAAATAGAGTTGAGATTGCTAAAAAATGGCTGGAAAAATTTGCGCCAGAAAGTTTTAAATTTAGTATTTTAGAAAATATGCCAGAAAGAGCCAAAAATTTATCTGTGTTACAGAAAGAATTTTTAGCGAAGATATTGTCATCGATGCAAAAAAAAGAGTACAGTGGTGAGGATTTACATCACGAAATTCATGATATAAAAAAGGAAATGGATATTGACCCAAAAGAAGCATTTGCTGCGATTTATTTAAGTTTTATTGGTAAAGATAGTGGTCCTCAAGCCGGTTGGCTTTTAGCTAGCTTGGACAAAAATATGGTTATAAAAAGACTAGAAGAGGCGTCGAAATGATTGATATTAGATTTGTTCGGGAAAATTTAGAGGAAACAAAAAAGGCAATTGCTAAGCGGCATGTCGATATTGATTGGGAAACTTTAATTAAACTTGACGATGAAAAAAAAGAGCTCCAAAACACTATTGAGACCTTGCGAGCCAAACAAAATGAACTTTCTAAATCAAAAGAGAGATCTGACGAAGCAGTAGAAGTTAAAAGAATGATCAAGGATCTTGAACCAAAATTAGCTGAAGTTGAAGAAAATTTCAAATTAGCTATTATGGCTGTGCCCAATATTCCATTGGAAGATGTGCCGGAAGGCACTGATGAAACAGGGAATATTGTTCTAAAAAAAGTAGGTGAGATTAAAAAGAAAAAAGGTAAAGATCATTATGATTTGGCTAAAGCTTTAGATTTAATTGATGTTGAGAGGGCGACGAAGGTTTCCGGATCAAGGTTTTATTATTTAAAAAACGAAGCGGTGGAGTTGGAATTTGCGTTAGTACGTTACGTTTTGGATATTGTAAAAAAAGAAAATTTCGGGCCAATTATCCCGCCAATTTTAATTAACGAAGATATGGCTTGGGGTTCAGGACACTTTGAAGCTATTAATGATGATGCCTATCATACAACTCAAGATGAAATGGTTATTGTTGGCACTTCAGAACAATCGATTTTACCATATTATGCCAATGAAAATTTGACAGAATTACCTAAAAGATTTATCGGTTTTTCCACTTGCCTTCGTCGTGAAGCTGGTTCTTATGGTAAAGATGTGACCGGCATTTTACGCAGTCATCAGTTTGATAAATTAGAAATGTTTAGTTTTTGCGCACCAGAAAATTCTAAAAAAGAACATGAGCTAATTATTTCTTTGGAAGAAAAAATTATGCAAGGATTGGAACTACCTTATCAAATAGTGACACTTTGTACTGGTGATATGGGACTTCCTTGTGCTAAAACGATTGATATCGAAACATGGCTGCCGAGTCAAGAAAAGTATCGCGAAACCCATTCGTCCAGTAATTGTACTGATTTTCAAGCCCGCCGTTTAAAAATTCGTTATAAAACTGACGGACAGACTGGTTTTGTTCACACACTTAATGGTACAGCATTAGCTATCGGTCGTGCGCTGATCGCGATATTTGAAAATTATCAAAATGATGATGGCTCCATTGATGTTCCGAAGGTTTTACATCCATATTTAAGTTTTACTAAAATTGAAAGGAAATAAAAAATGCGTATTATAGTCAAAACTAAAGGTGGAGAATTGGATCAAAAGGTGCGTGATTACGCGACAGAAAAATTTGTTAAGCTGTCGAAGTTAGTGGAAGAGCCGGCGGTTTGTGAAATCATGATTTATGATGCTTTTGGACTAAAAGGTGGTGAAGATAAATTCGTCGAGCTAGCACTGACTATGGCTAACGAAAAAAATCCGATTCACGTTGAAGCCAAGTCGATTGATTTTTTGGCATCGATTGATTTCGCACATGACTGTTTAGAAAAACAGTTGGTTAAACATAAAGAAAAAAAGAAAATCGGCGATCGATTTCCAAAAAAATATTTTGATAAATAATCCAGAGTATCCGTCGAGAGTTTAGAATTTTGTTTACGGCCTCCCTAGCCAGCCTATTGCGTCCGCTGACGCGGACTCCAACCGGCCTTCACAAAATCCCAAACCCTCGACTGCCTTGATGTTTTAGTTTGAAAATTGTAAATTATAATTATCTTTGATAATTTCCGAAATTTGCTAATGCAAATTATAAATTAAAAATTTCTTTTGAGGAAAATATGCCCAATTTTTTTAGTAAATTATTTGGTTCCAACGAGGGTGTGGTTCAAAAATTACAACCCATAGTTGATAAAGTTAATGGTTTTGAAGATGATATTGCCAAGCTTTCTGACGATGATTTAAGGAAAAAAACTCAGGAGTTTAAAGATCGATTATCAAAAGGCGAAACACTGGATGATTTATTGCCGGAGGCCTTTGCTTGTACACGTGAAGCGGCTAAAAGGGCGATTGGTCAACGTCATTTCGATGTTCAGTTAGTTGGTGGCATTGTATTACATCAAGGTAAAATTGCAGAAATGAGAACTGGTGAAGGTAAAACTTTAGTTGCCACTTTGCCTCTCTACCTTAACGCTTTAGAGGGGAAGGGTGCTCATCTTATCACCGTTAATGATTATTTGGCGCGTTTTCATTGTGTCTGGATGGGGCAAGTTTATGATCGACTAGGACTTACAACCGCAGTTATTAACCACGAACGGTCTTTTCTTTTTTCGAATAAAAAGCAAGATGATGACCAAGATCCAGTTTCAATCGAATATGCCAATCTACTTCCGATTTCCCGTCAAGAGGCCTATGCCGCTGATATTACTTATGGTACTAATAACGAATTTGGGTTTGATTATTTGCGTGACAATATGGTCCAGAGTCGAGAGCAAATGACACAACGAGAACAAAATTTTGCCATTGTTGATGAAGTCGACTCTATTTTAATTGATGAAGCGCGCACGCCTTTAATTATTTCAGCTCCCGCTGAGGAATCGGCTTCGCTCTACCGTCAATTTGCTCTGATTGTTAAAGGTCTTAAAGAAAAAGACGATTTTGAAGTCGATGAGAAAATGCATTCAGTCACTTTAACTGATACGGGTGTGGATAAAGTTGAAAAATTATTAGGAATTTCGGAAATTTATTCTTCAGAAACTATTCATTTAGTCCACCATTTGGAAGAGGCCTTAATTGCCGAAGTGCTTTATAAAAAAGATAAAAGTTATGTGGTTAAAGACGGTGAAGTGGTAATTGTCGATGAATTTACGGGTCGCATGATGCCGGGACGGCGTTACAGCGAGGGTTTGCATCAAGCTATTGAGGCCAAAGAAAATGTGGAAGTCCAACGCGAATCCGATACCTTGGCTACTATTTCATTTCAGAATTTATTTCGCATGTATAAAAAATTGGCCGGTATGACTGGTACCGCCTCAACTGAAGCGGAGGAATTTTGGAAAATTTATAAACTAGATGTGGTGGAAATTCCGACCAATAAGCCAAACATCAGGAAGGACTCACAAGATCAAATTTATAAGTCCGAAGACGCTAAATTCCATGCAGTGGTAAGGGAAGTCAAAGAACGTAATACTAAAAGTCAGCCGGTTTTGATTGGTACTATTTCAATTGAAAAATCAGAAAAGTTATCGCGGATGCTAAAGCGTGAGGGTGTGAAACACGAAGTTTTAAATGCCAAACATCATGAACGTGAAGCCAAGATTATTGAGCAAGCGGGGCGCTTTGGAGCGGTCACGGTTGCAACAAACATGGCTGGTCGTGGGGTGGACATTATTTTAGGCGGAGCGCCACTCGACAAAGAAAAACATGAAGAAGTGGTTAAGACCGGTGGATTACATATTATCGGCACCGAGCGGCATGAAGCGCGACGAATCGACAATCAGCTTCGCGGACGCGCTGGTCGTCAGGGAGATCCAGGTTCTTCCGTTTTCTTTGTTTCAATGGAAGATGATTTGATGCGGATTTTTGGCGGTGAAAAAATGAAGAATTTAATGGATCGCATGAATCTACCCGATGATATGCCCGTAGAGCATTCACTTATTTCGCGTTCAATCGAATCAGCTCAAAGAAAAGTTGAGGGCAATAACTTTGATACTAGAAAACATTTAGTAGAATACGATGATGTGGCTAATAAACATCGTCAGGCTATTTACACTAAGAGACGTCGCATTCTTGAGGGTGATGATATGAAAGAAATCCATGAGGAAATTTTGGAATTCATGGATGATGAAGCCAAAAATGAATACTTAAAAAAATATGACAAAATAGGTGAAGAGGTCATGAGTCAGGTAGAACGCATGGTTTACCTGCGGTCAATCGATACCATGTGGATTGAACATTTAAATGCCATGGATATGTTACGCGAAGGTATTGGTCTTCAGGGCTATGGTCAGCGCGATCCGTTAGTGGAATATAAGGCTCGTGCTTTTGGACTTTTTGAAAAATTAAATACGGAAATTCAAGGTCAAGTGGTAGATGTTTTACTTAAAGCCGATATCAGACCACAGCCTGCGCCGCCGGTGAGTATTGTTCAACCACGCTCCATGCAACTTCAGGGTGCCGATGAAACTCAAGCTGCTGGCACTTTTGAAAATGTCACTCAGTCATCGGTTAGCGAAAATGAATCAATGCCAGAACCATCACCTCAAATAAGTTCTAATAAGGGCGGAGTGGAGGTGACTGTTCGTCAAAGATCAACTGCGCTTACTTCCTCATCTTCAACTGCTTTCGGTCATGTTGGCCGTAATGAACCTTGTCCGTGTGGATCTGGCAAAAAGTTTAAGAAATGTCATGGCAAATAATAATTTGCGCGGAAATTTGATAAATTAAATTATGGAGCATAATGAGACCGTTGAAAAACCCGTCCCAAACTGTCATTGCGAAGCCGACATATCGTCGGCTGTGGCAATCTATAATTTGAGCACAAATTAGGGTAAGTAAAATTATGAAACAACTAACTTTTCGCTTAAAACCTGGTCAATTCTTGAAAGAAGAAATTAGAAGAAAAACTAAAGAGAATAATATTAAAGCGGGAGTTTTATTATCGATTGTTGGTGGCCTAGAAAATGCCATATTAAGAATGGCCGGATCGGATCCGGATAATCAAATAATAAAAAAGTGGGATAAGGCATTCGAAATTGTTTCCGGCACTGGTACTATATCTTCCGACGGATGTCATATTCATGTATCCCTATCTGACCAAAATGGAAATGTCATCGGGGGACATTTGAAAGATGGTTGTAAAGTAAAATATACTGCAGAAGTTGTAATAGGAATTTTTGATGACATTTCTTATAAAAGAAATTATGATAAAGTAACTGGTTTTAGAGAGCTTGAGGTTGAGTAAAAATAGTCAGGATAAATTCTGCCGCGGAAATTTACAAGGTAAATTATGGAAAACAAAAAAGTTCAATTAAAATTCAAAGCCGTGAATAAAGATATTTTTGAAGCGATTTTGAACGGTTCAAAAAAAGTCGAAACACGGGCAGCGACAACCAAGTTCAAGAATTTAAAAGCTGGTGATATTGTTTTATTGGTTTGCGGTAAAGATCAAGCCGAAAAGAAAATTAAAGAGGTTCAAATATTTAAATCGATTGGAGATTTGGTCGGTGTTTATAAAGTTAGTGATATTAATCCTGATTTAAAAACTCAAGAAGAACTGACGAAAATGTATTATAGTTTTCCAAATTATAGAGAAAAAATTGATAAATATGGTTTAATTGCAATGGAGTTTGAGTAATGAGAAAAATGTTTTTATCATCGGCGGGGATTGTGCCAGAAACAAAAAAATATTTTTTGGAACTTCTAGGTAAAGACCCAAAAGATACATTGGTTGTATTTATACCAACAGCTGCCGGTCCAGAAAAAGATAAAAGTTACGTTCAATGGACTATTGACCAAATTGAAGAGCTTGGAATGAAATCAGAAACAGTAGATTTGGTAGATGAAAATGAGAAGTCACTTGAAAATAAATTATCCAAATGTGATGTAATAATTATGAACGGCGGTAATACGTTTTATTTATTGGATCAGATGAGAAAAAGTGGTTTTAATAAAATTATTTATAAGTTATTAGATGAAGGAAAAATCTATCTTGGCGTCAGCGCTGGTAGCTATGTTACTTGTCCGACAATTGAAGCGGCGACCTGGAAAAATGCTGACACAAACGTCGTAAATCTTAAAGATTTAACCGGGCTTAATTTAGTGCCATTTATAATATCTGCCCACTATGACAGAGAGAAATATTATCAAGCATTACTTGGTGGCGTTAATTCAATTAAATTACCGGTAGTGGCATTAACTGATAAACAGGCAGTCTTAGTAGAAGGCGATAATTACAAAGTTGTAGGTGAGGGCGAAAGGAATTTCTTTAATGGTTTTAAGGAGGTATTATGATTAAAAAAGTCGGGAAGAAGTGGTATCTTTATACCAAAGATGGTAAACGGATTTTAGGCCGCCACGTTACCAAGGAAGGCGCGCAAAAACAAGAAGCGGCGATCAATATCTCCAAAGCCCGCGCCGCGGGGCATTTTATTCCCAAAAAGGGATAACAATTCAACCATTCGCATACACCTCTTAGGTGTATGCGAGAATAAGGTGGTTTTATTATGAAAAAAATTAAGATCGCAGTTTTATACGGGGGAATTTCTGCGGAACATGATGTTTCTTTGATTTCCGGAAAAGCCGTGATTGATAATTTAGATAAAGATGTCTTTGACGTTATTCCGGCGAAACTTTCAAAAGACAAAAAGAAAGAAATAAAAAGCCTAGCTCAAAAGGCTTATCGATCGCTTGATTGTAGAGGTTTCGCTCGTGTGGATTTATTTTTAGAAAAAAATGGTAAGATATATTTAAACGAAATAAACACCATTCCAGGATTCACGGAATTTTCAATGTTTCCAAAATTAATGAAAAACTCAGGATTAAGTTTTAAAGATTTATTAACTAAAATAATAGAATTAGGACTAAAGTGAAAAAAATTGATACATTCAAATTAAAAGACGGTCGTGAAGTTAGTATAGTTTTATCGGATATAAGTGGTCTAAAAGCTGTGACCGATTTTGTTAATAAATTATCAAAAGAGGATACGTTTTTAAGTTTTGCTGGTGAAGAATACAGTTTAGAAAAAGAAGAAGCCTGGCTTCAAAATACTCTGAACGAAATCAAATTCAAGAAAAATTATATTTTATGGGCGGTGATTAATGGTCAAATTATCGGTAATGTTGATATTAAAGTCGGTAGAGCACGAGAAGAACATGTTGGTACGATTGGTCTGATGGTTGACAGCGATTTTCGAGGTCAAGGTCTTGGCGAGTACCTAATTCGACAAATTTTGGAAAAGGGTCAAGAAATGGGTTTAAAAATCGCAACTTTAAATGTTTTTTCTGATAATATTCCAGCTTTAAAACTTTATGAAAAAGTTGGTTTCAAAGAATATGGTCGATTATCGAAAGGATTTTTTAGAAAAGAAAAATTTTCTGATAAAATCGAAATGCATAGGCTATTGTAAAATAGCCGCGGAAATTTCTATGAAATTATAAAAATTTACAAAATGACTAATAAAGAAATTGCGAAAAATTTGTTTCAAATTGCTGAAGTTTTAGAACTGAAGAATAGTTCGGATAGATTTCGTATTGTCGCTTATGAAAAAGCAGCACAAACGGTTGAAAATTATCCGACGGAACTTAAGGATATTTATGAAAAAAATGGTCTCAAAGGTCTAAACGATATTCCGGGCGTTGGCGCGTCAATTGCTGAAAAAATTGCGGAATTATTGAAAACCGGTCGACTTAAATATCTCAACGAAATTCAAAAAGATATTCCTACTAACGAATTAGAGTTCTTAAAAATTCCTGGCATTGGGCCGAAAATGGCAGTTAAAATTGCCAAAGGACTAAAACCTAAAAATATCGATGATTTAGAAAAGAAAATCAAGGGCGGTAGTGCAGACGAATTATTCAAAGAAAAAACGCGAAAAAATATCTTGCGCGGCATTGATATATCACGCAAATTAACTGGCAGAATGTTGATTACCGATGCCTTGCCAATTGCCGAGGATTTTACGGCACGGGTTAAAAAAATTCGTGGAGTTAAAGACGCCAGTTTTGTTGGGTCACTACGGCGGATGAAAGAAACTATTGGCGATATCGATATTGTAGCCGCCAGTTCCGAGCCCAAAATTCTGATCGATGCTTTCGTCAAGTTTCCTGGTGTAAATCAAATTATTACTCAAGGAGCGGCTAAATCAACCATTATCCACGAAGCCGGTTGTCAAATAGATCTTGAAATTGTGCCGGAGGCAGAATTTGGCTCACTTTTGCAACATTTTACAGGTAGTAAAGAACATAATGTGGCGCTTCGGACCTTTGCGCAAACTAAAAATTTAAGTGTCTCTGAACATGGTATTAAAGTAGCAGGAAAATTAAAAACATTTCAAACCGAAAAGGAACTTTATAATTTTTTGGGTATGGATTTTATCCCTCCGGAACTACGTGAAGATCGCGGTGAAATTCAAGCGGCCTTGCAACACAAATTACCAAAATTGTTAGAGTTAAGCGATATTAAGGGTGATTTACATGTTCACTCAAATTGGTCTGATGGTCAAATGACTATTTCCGAAATCGCCAGAGCCGGCGAAAAACTAAATTATGAATATGTTGTTATTTCCGACCATACGGTTGGGCTGGGCATCGCCCATGGACTGGACGAAACGCGACTTGAGGAAAGGCAAAAAGAGATTGAAATTACGCAAAAAGCCCACTCCAGAATAAAAATTCTTTCATCGGTTGAGGTTAATATCAAAGCCGACGGCGACTTAGATATCCAGGACTGGATGTTAGAAAAATTAGATGTGGTAACGGCGTCAATTCATACCAGTTTCTTTCAAAATAAAGAAATCATGACAAACAGATTATTAAAAGCCATTTCTCACCCTCATGTAGATATTATTGGTCATCCTTCAGGGCGGGTGATTGGTCGGCGTGAACCATATGATGTTGATTGGACTCAAGTTTTTGAAGCGTGTAAAAAATATAAAACCGCCTTAGAAATATCTTCTTTTCCCGATCGTTTAGATTTAAAAGACACACTTTGTCAGGAAGCAAAAAAATATGGCATTAAATTTGCGATTAACACTGATTCGCACCATTTGAACCATTTATCTTTGATGCGTTTTGGTGTAGCGGTAGCTCGTCGTGGCTGGTTAGAAAAAGAAAATATTATCAATACTCTTAGAACTAAAGAACTCTTGAATTGGCTAAAGTCTAATTAAACCAAAATCGCACTTCCGAAGTGCGATTGGTAACGGCGGTTGAAGCTTGGGCTGATTTGCTGTAATATGGAAAGGAGAGGATATCTATTGATTGAAATAATTGGCTTGACCAAACAATATGGTGTGATGAAGGCCTTAGATAATATCAATCTAAAGATTGCTCGGGGTGAGTTCGTTTCGATTGTTGGCCCTTCGGGGGCTGGTAAATCAACCCTGATTCGAATGATTACTTGTGAAGAAAAAACCAGTACTGGTAAGATTTTGATTGCCGACCGTAATATTTCGAAATTAAAACCTCAAGAACTACCATATTATCGCCGCAAAGTCGGAGTAGTTTTTCAGGATTTTAAACTTTTAGCGCAAAAAACAGTT
>Ga0209538_1000302_pt1 | contig 30467 bp, 27 predicted proteins | sample BarGraNGADG00211_2_FD_184492 | JGI IMG/M metagenome (GOLD analysis project Ga0209538, IMG submission 184492) | Arctic peat soil microbial communities from Barrow, Alaska - Barrow Graham LP Ref core NGADG0004-211 (SPAdes) (version 2) | ecosystem: Environmental > Terrestrial > Soil > Wetlands >... | reverse complement strand
CGGGGCGTCATCGACCGCTTCACGAGCGCCTGGTGTGAGGACTGCAGCCCCTTCGCCTGGACGAAGGAGGAGGTCCAACAGGTGACCCTCAAGCGACGTTATTCTGACTTATGCAACTAGGTACTAGTCGCCTTCCCTGCGCGTCTTCCGGCGCTCCTCCGCCAAACGTAGGCGCTCAGGCTCAGTGAACATCCGCTCCAGCAACACCACGGTGAAGTCCTGCAGGTCTTCTGCGTCCTTGGTCGACAACGAACCCCTGTGTGCCCCGTCATTGCCGTCCTCTTTCACAGCCGTGGATAGATCACGTAGCGACTCGGAAAGGTGATCGTGGTCGAACAACCACTTGAGTCGGCGGCCAAGCGTGCGGCGGATGGCGATGTTCAGCCCATCAGCATTCCCCTCCGGCAGGAGTGGCCCGGTGGCGAGGTCAACGCAGAGGCGAAACATGGTGCTTGCCGCGTTGGGGCAGTCGACCGTGAGACACACCGCCCCCTCGTCAAACGCCGCCTTGATCTCCTTCGGCACGTATTCCGGAGCAGACACATTGACAACGTCTCTGAGACTGATGTGGCGTTCCACGTTCACGAAGGGGTTGATGGCTCCATCCAGCTCCAGCAGCCCAACACGATGCAGGGTCTTATAGTCCCCGTCTACGTATTCGCTCAGGACGAAGACGGTCGACTTGTGGCAATGCCTGCAAACCGAGAACGCCTCATACCAGTTCTGCCAGCCGTAGTGCTGGTCCACGATCACTGCGCTGAGCACGTCGAACGTGATGCTGTGCGCTCCGCAGCGCGGACAGTCGGCGACGAGTACGCTCACAGGTCCCTCCGGCTCTTACTACACATGGGCGATCGCCCGATCTCTGGACCCTAACGCATGGCTGAGTGGTTGTCATGGGCAGCGTCCGAGCGCCAGCGACCCACCAGCAGAGTAGTGGCTCGCCAAGCCAGAGCGGTGAAGGCCCCGAGGCGGCAGAGCCCCGGCCTTCTGCTGAGACAGCGCGCAGCCCGCCGGCTCAGTGGCTGCCGCCGCGAAGCCGACGCCACACCTGAGACTGTCGCCCGCCCGCCTCGAAAGACCGCCGACATGCGCCGACGGGCTGGTGTCAGCGCCGGTCTCAAGCTGACCCGTCGAATGTCCCTGGATGACCTCGTGTAGTCGCCACCCGCTGCGAGAATACGACTGACCGCCCGTCCTACATCGTCAGATCGTCAAGGAACTCCGACGCCGGATTCACCCCCGTCACAAGCAGATGGTCCCGTGCGCGAGTGCAGGCAACGTAGAGAAGATGGCGTTCCGTGTTGTAGACCTCTTCGAGATCGGTGTCGTCGGTCACCGTCTCGATTCGTTCCTGCAGAGGAATGACCTCGTCATCGCACGCCATCACGACAACGGCGCGGAACTCCAGACCCTTTGCGAGATGCATCGTACCGACGGACACTCGGCCACTGCTCGTCTCAACGTCCTCATCGAGGACCTTGAGCGCCAGTCCGGCAGCCTCAACTGACGCGCGAGCCCTGTCGAGCTGCGCGGGAGAACGCACAATGACCCCCACTTCGTGAGGAAGCAGGTGCTCGCGAATCCGCTCGGAGAGCCACCCGCTCACTGTCTCGATTTCGTGTTCAGCGGAGTCGAGAACCAGAATGATCGGCGCCGGTCCGTTGAACACCGACACCGTCCCGCCGCGTTCTTCAGTGTTCCCATCCACATCGGACAGCTCGGGTCCGAGCAGCCGGTCTGCCTGCTTGCGTATCTGGTGTGAGGTCCGGTAGTTGACTCGCAGCGTGCGGGAACGTCCACGGATATCGACGCCGAGAGCCTTCCAAGAGAACGGTTGCTGGAAGATGCGCTGGCCGAGGTCGCCGGCAAAGAACAAGCTATTCGGCTTGCCCGCTCCGAGTCCCGCGAGAAAGCGCAACTGAGCGACGCTCACGTCCTGCGCCTCATCGACGACGACGAAATCGAACGGCGAATGCACCCCTGCCGCAAACCGAGAGGCCAGCTTGCTGAAGATCTCGGAGTAGGTGACCAGACCCCTGTCCTTCAGCTGGGATCGGACATGACTGAACACAGTCCACAGCGCCGCGCGCTGCTGCTCCGGCAGACGCGTCTTTCTGCCCAAGCGCCTGACGTCGCGGTAGTCCTCCCAGGTTGCCAGCTGCCATGCGTCGACGACGTGCTCCCACTCGGTCATCAGGAAGTGCGGGCTGAACCTGAGCCCATCGGCCTCTGCCGCTCCTTCCGCCAGCAGTTCCTTGATGACGTCACGTGAGGCGATGTGCGGAGTTCCGAACTGCGACTCATAGAGCCGCCGCCCCGTCGCATCCATGGCATGCACTTCAAGCCGTTCACCTATGCGCGGCTCGTTGCTGATCAGTCGCCTCAGTTGCCCCCTCAGCGAATTCGCCAAGGCATCGGAGAACGTCGTGAGGAGCACCCTGGCATCAGGATTGGCGCGAGCCAGAAACACAGCCCGGTGAAGTGCGACTACTGTCTTCCCGGTGCCGGCTGAACCGGACACCCGTGCGGGACCGCTGTACTCCCGCTCGACCCACTGGCGCTGCGCCGGATGAAGGAAGATGGTCCATTTCTCCCACGGGTAGTCCAGTGCGCGTTCCAGTTCTTCGATGTTGTTCATCACGCGGAAGCGACGCGACGCATCTGGGTGGTCGAAGGGGTCGGAGCCCGCGGCAATCGCTGGAACAACCTGCGGCTGCCCGCCCGTGGCGATCTCCAGCAAAGCTTCGGCTGCTTCAGCCGGCAGATGGTCGGCCAACTCCAGCACAGTGTCTTCGTTGGCAAGGCGCACATCGGGTAGCCACTCGAAGGGAACACCGAAGCCCAGCAGCTCATCGTCGGTCAGGCTAGCGAAGAGGAACGAATTCGGCAGCTCAGGTTGCTCGGCTTCGACGTAGCTTGGGATGATGATTTCCCTGACGGTCTCACGCACTTCGACCAGCTGCGCGGCCCCGGTCTTCGGATGCGTCTCCAGCTTCCGCCGCTCGGCCCACTGGTAAGCAGGGTCATGATGGTCCACGTAGCACAGCAACAAGCTCGCGTTCGTCACGTGCACGATCAGCCGGATGTCCCTGCTCACGCGGACAGACCAGAAGTTCGGATCTCTGGCCTTGTCGAGCTTGTGGAACTGCATCCCCGGATTGGCTGGGTTCATCTGCAGGTCGAATGCTGTGGTCTTGACCGCCTTCTGCTCATCGCCGCCAAGTCTTGCGAGGCTGTCCGTGAAGGTGTCGGCGATGCGAAACTCCATCACTCCACCCGAAACACTTTCATCACTTCGTCGCCGAGGTGGTTGATGACCTTGACCGCGATGCGACCCGACGTGGGCTTATCGAAGGGACGAGAGGTGTCGCTGTGGAGCGTCTCCCAAGCCTCCTCGTCAATCTCCGCTTTGAGTGTGGTCTTGAGCGACTTGTAGGGATCGTTCGCCCCGAGGAAGTAGGCGTGCCGGACGAAGAAGCTCTCCTCGTTGTAGTCGGTGTCGATGAACCAGCAAGCGATCCCCTCGGCACCGTCGCTGCGCACTTCTCCGGTATTCGGATGGAACACGTCCACGCCGTTGATCTTCACCTTGGTCTGACCATCCTCGGCATCCAAGATGTCGATGTCCGGCTCGCCGAAGATCACGAAGAGGTTGCCCTTGCCGGTGTTCTTCAGGTCGTCAGCCATGTGCAGGTCAGCATTCATCCGTGCTTTGAGCACTGGAATGCGACCGAGCTTGTCGAAGTCCGATGAGTGGGCGTCGTAGTTGAACGCACAGGTGATCAGCACGTCGAAGTCCGCGTCCCCAGCCTCTCGTGCCGCAGCCACCAGATCGGGACGTGATACGGTGCCGAATTCCGGGCCAATGAAGATGGCGGCCCGCTTCTCGGTCCCGGAATCCGGGTCACCCTCGACGTACCTTCCCTCCGCGCACACTAAGTCTCCCGGCCAAGGCGCGATGGACATGAAGGTGACCTTGTCGTCCTTGTGAGCCTGCTGCACCCCGGCGGTCTTCAAGTTCTCCAGGATCATCTCGACGAAGCCCTGCTCTTCACCATAGGCGGCGTCCGACTCCGAGGTGCCGTCAATGAGTTCGTCGTTCTCATCCACGCCCAGCACGCGGTGCGGCGAGAGGCTTTCGACGGTAAATGGCCCGGCCACGCGGACCGTCTTCTTGTCGTCGTAAGGCTTGTCGTAGAGATACTCGAACTCGGCCTTGGAGGCGATGGACTTGTCGATCTCCTGCTGCCGGGCGATGCGGGCCTGCCACCAGTCAGCGTGCAAGTTCTTCGCCGCGTCCGGCCACTTGGCGTCCGCGTCGCGAGGAATCTCCCACTCCTGCCAGGTCTTCTCGAGCGCGGCGTTCAGCTTCTCGCGCAATGGCTCCAGCTTCGCTTGCCACTTGTCCCAGATGACATCGATCTCCGCGTTGTTGGCAATGGACTTGAGCGTGATGTGCGGCACGCGCTCATAGACGAAGCCGTGTCGTATGCTCCCCTGCACCGGCTGTGAACTCGGAGCGGTACGGGTGACCTCGGCTTCCTTGAGTTGGCCATCGCGGGAATCGGCCAGCAGGTAGTACGGATAGCGCGCACCCATGATGCGGGCACGCGCCAGCGCCAGGGCAACGCGCGAGGTGTCAATCGTGATCCAGCGGCGGCCCCATTGCTCGGCGACGGTGGCGGTGGTGCCGGAACCGCAGGTCGGGTCGAGCACAAGGTCGCCGGGGTCGGTGGCCAAGAGGAGGCACCTTGCCACAATCTTCGCGTTTGTCTGAACCACGTAGACCATGTCTGGGATGTTGCCCGCGGTGTCATCCCATACGTTTGTGAACTCGATCACAGGTGAGTCTTCAACGACGTAGAATTTGAATCCCAATCCTTGTCGATCAGTCGCCGAAAGGCGATCCGCTCTCTTCAGCCTGAGAAACTGCTCCTCGTCTCCTCTCCATCTGCGGTTCTTACGGGGCCAATACTCGACACCCTCGAACGAGATTCCAAAACGTTCTCCCGTACCCTCGACATCTTGAATTCTGAATATCCGAGTTCCTTCCGAAACGAGCCAAGGCGCTCGCTTCTCGTCCGTAGTTAGCGGCCTCTGCGTGCCGTCTGGGTGTTCGCCCCATAGGGCCAGCTTGCGCGGATCTTCGGTAGACCCTTCGTTTGCTTCGCGGGTTCGATATGCCTTGCGAGTCTTGCACGCGTCGATGTTCTTCGAATACCAGAGGATGTAGTTGAAAGCGTTCTTGATCGTCTTGCTTCGAGGCGCAGCCTTCTTCCAAACGATTGTTGAGACATTGTTGGTATTGCCGAATACCTCATCGAGCAAAGACCGAACGAGGTGGACGTTTTCGTCACTGATCTGGACGAAGATGGAGCCAGAGTCGGTGAGCAGATCGCGGGCGACGGTAAGGCGGTCGCGGAGGTAGGTGAGGTAGCTGTGGGTGCCGTCACGCCAAGTATCGCGGAAGGCCTTGACCTGTTCGGGCTCGCGTGTGATGTGGTCCGCATTGCCGTCCGTCACTCTGTTGCTGGTCGTGGACCACTGGAAGTTGCTGTTGAACTTGATGCCGTAGGGCGGGTCGAAGTAGATGCACTGCACCTTGCCGCGCAGGCCCTCGCGCTCGGCCAAGCTGGCCATGACCTGCAGAGAGTCACCGAGGATGATGCGGTTCGACCAGTTCTGGTCGTGCTGGTAGAACTCGGTCTTGGCGCCCTCGTCGGGCAGCCCGTTGAAGTCAGCGAAGAGGTCGGTTTGGAAGTCGGGCCTCTCGGATTTCACCTTCTCGCTCTGGCGAAGAAGGTCGTCGATGAGCACCTTTGGTTGAACCTTCTCCTGGATGTACAGCGGCGGCGCGTGCACCACTAGGTCAGACCAGTCCTGCTCGTCCTTTCCCCGCCAGACCAGCTGCGGGTCCAGATCGCGGTTGCGGCGCTCATACGCCATGCGGATCGGATCTTGCTCATCCTTCTTCATCACCGACTGGAACTCGACCGTGGGGATGTTCTTGCGCGGAGCCTCGTCGTGCTTGAGAGTCTCGACGGTCTTTTTCGTCGTCTTCTTGCCGGCCATGGACTCCCTCTATTCCGCCAGCTGGGCAGTGACTGAATCGATCATCTTGTTGAACTCCGATTCGACCTTGGCTTCAAAGTCGGCCTCGATCTGATAGACCTCAGTGAACTCGGCGAAGGCCCACCGACCGTACTGGCCGTGGTTGTTCACGCCGGGCACCCAGTACGTCTCCATCGTGGACTTCTTCTCTTTGGCGTCTTCGCGCCGGTAGCCTTTGATCTCGACGATAAGGTGCAGCGGGTCCTCGTGACCGTCGTCCACGAGCACGATGAAGTCGGGGATGTAAGTGCGCGCCTGAGAACCATATCGATACGGCACATCGAGGCCGAGATTGTGGTTCTTCACATAGGCACGGACCCGCGGGTGAGACTCGGCCACACGACAGAACTCAGCCTCCCAGTCGCTATCGAGGATCACCCAGTTGATGTGGCAACGGCGCGCGTCGGTCTCCCAGCGGTCCACTTTGGACGTCGTGAAGTTCACGTGCATCGTGGAACCGGAGGGGTTGTAGGGGTCGAGCACAGCCTTGACAGGGCGCTCCCCCACGAGAGCGCGAGTTATCCCGGCTGTGATGCGCTCGCAGGCCATGTCTGCCAGTTCCTGATACATCAGCTGCGCCGGGTAGGTGCCGCCTTTGCACACGAGGCAGTCGTCGAGCCATTGTCGCGTGATCCGCTTGAGCTGCCCGAAGAGGTGCAGCTTCGGGTCTTCACCTGGGTCGCGCCACTTGGTGTAGAGCAAGCGGCTGGCGACGTGGAAGATGATGGTTGAGCGCCGGAGGTCTCCGGTGTGCACGAGATTGAGGTCGACTCCCTCGCCGATGATCCCGGCGTTCAATGTGCGCGAGGGACCAACGAGTTCCGGGGTAAGCTCCAGAATCGAATCGTCATTGAACTCGGCCGTGAGCCGCTCCTCCGGCAGTTCCACCCTGTATCCTTGAACGTGCGGGAACCGGATCTCAAGGCGGTCGCGTTCGGGGCGAACGGCCATGACGTGAATGGTCTCGCGCGGAGGCTGCGGGGGAGCGATCACCGGCTTCGCGGTGAAATCGAAGGGAATCCCGAGGATGTCTGCATACTCGACGTCGAACAGACCGTCTTCGTTGAGGTCGTAGGACTGACGCCGTAGGGCGCGGCCGATCACTTGCTCGCAGAGAAGCTGCGTACCGAAGGCGCGCACGCCGAGCACGTGCGTCACGGTCCTCGCGTCCCAGCCTTCGGTGAGCATGGAGACTGATACGACGCAGCGGATGGAATCGCCAAGACGCCCTTCTTGCCCGACTGTATTCATAACCTCTCGCAGCAGGTCCTGATCGGTGATGTTCTCCGCTTGGGTGGGGTCGCCCGTGCGCTCGATGATCTCGCGGCGGAAGCGATCGATCTCGTCGGACGCCATGGCGCGGAAGCCCTTGTCCAGCGCATCGCCGGATTCGAGTTGCTCGCTATCTATCAGCAGCGTCCGCGGCCGCCCGAGCTGATTGCCGTGTTCGTCGAAGTTACAGAACAGCGCCAGGCGGCCGTTCTCAAGGGTCGTCGAACCGTCCTCGTTCTCCCGGTGGAACCCTGAGATGTAGTCGTAGACCAGCTTGGAGATGGACGTGTTCTGGCACACGATGATGAAGCAAGGCGGAGCGTGCATCCCGGCCTTCTGCCAGAGATCGAAGGTCTTGTCGTAGTGCCCGTAGAGGGCCTCCAGAGCGGTCTGCAGTTCGACGGGCAGGCTGAGCGGATCAAGAGTCTTGTTCTTGCCACGGCCCTTCTTGGGCATCCGCTTTCCGATGCACTCCCAGAGATTACGGAACTTGGGCATCTCCCCGCCGGGGATGTTGTCCGCCACGGGCACTCGCGGCAACTTGACGATGCCGCACTCGATGGCGTCCATCAGCGAGAAGTCGTTCATCGTCCAGGGGAACAGCGTGCCCTCGGCGTATCCGGAACCGCGGAGGAAGAACGGTGTCGCCGAGAGGTCGATGACGCGAGTGACGCCCAGCTTGCGGTTCACGGCTTCGAGGCCGGAGATCCACATCCGAGCGGCCTCGTTGTTCTTCTCCGCTTCCCTCTTCTCGTCGCCCTTTAGACCGCTCGGGTCTTCTTCTCCTGGTTTCTCGCGATAGCAGTGGTGGGCTTCGTCGTTGAGGACGAGGATGTTCTTCATGCCCATGAGGTCCGGCATCACCCTCTGGATCATCTGGCCCTCGGTTTCGCGCGTGTCCAGCGCCGGTCCGCGCCCCTGCAACAAGGAACGACCGCCCTTCGAGACATCTATCCGTTCGCGTGGCTTGAAGGCGTGGAAGTTGGTGATGAGGATCTTGGCGCGCTCAAGGTCCGGCAGCATGTCGCCGGGCACCAGCTCGCGGCTCTCGTAGTAGCTGTACGGGTCGTTGGGTTGAAGCACGCGGAGACGATCGCGAATGGTCAAGCCGGGCGTGACGACAAGGAAGCCGCGGGTGAACCTGCTGCTCTGGGGCCTGCGCACCGCATTGATGGTCTGCCAGGCGATGATCATAGCCATCACGGCGGTCTTGCCGGTGCCGGTGGCTAGCTTCAGCGCGAGGCGCATGAGTTCCGGATTCGCGTCTCTGTTCCCATCCGCGATGTGGTCAAGGAACGTCTTGCCCGTCTTCCCTGATTGAGGGGCGACCTCCGTCAGCCAGATCACGGTCTCCAGAGCCTCTATCTGGCAGAAGAAGGGCTGGATGTCACTGAACTTGTGATGCCGCCAGTGCTGCAGCAGGCGAGCAGTCTCGGGCGTGACCTTCCAGTCATTTGGGTTGGGTATTGCCCGCCACTGCTCGACGTGGCGGCGCAACTGGTTGATGAGGGGGGTCGGATCGTATTGCTGCTCTTGAGTCGAAAGCCCTTTGCCTTCGTCGAAGATGATTTGCTCTTGGTGAGCGGCGGCTTTGCGCTTTCGCGGCTTTGGGATGGGCGTGATGAACTCAGCGGACCGGCGGGAGTTCTTGATCTGCTGCGTCGGTTGGCCGTCCTCGTCAAGCTCCCAGTGCCGGGCGGGATACTCGTAGGGGGAGTTGAGAATCGGGTGATCAAAGAACGGATTGCTCATGCTTGGTGCCCCCCTTGATGCGGCTGTCAGCGCTCAGGCCACGCCTCGGCGAGCTACCGAACTGTCGTGACGGTCCGAAACCCGATTCCGCAGTGGCAACGACATCGCACGAGCAAGCGATGGATGCATGACTGACCCGTGAGCCCCGCAGTCGCAATGCACACAACGCATCACGCATAGCCTATGCTCTTCCGCGCGGAGCGTCACCCATCAATGGGAGGGCACAGGTCTGAACGACCTATCCGATGCTCGGAAGTGGCGTTCTTGCAGCCACGTCCCAAGTCTCGCCGGCGGCCTGCCGACGCAGCTTCGGTCTCGTGAGCTCAGGAGAGATGCCAGTCCGGCAGACGTGGTCACCGTGGGCAGCTTGGCGTCCATGTGCGCCAGACGTCGGCCGTATCTAGGCCGCGGGGCGCAGTTCCCCTACTACCACTCGCAGCAAACCCAGTGGAGGCCGCCGGCCAAGCTCTGGGAGTTAGACGTCATCACCAGAAACTCGAACGCGGGCGGCCTGAAGACGAACGCGAATCTCATCGTAGATTGCGATGTGCATCTCCTCAGCTACCTCCAGTGTCAGCGCCAAGGCATAGGGAACATCCTCCTCGAGGCTCCCAGCATCGGCTTTGCAGCTGACCTGTATCTTGATGCTGCTTCCATCAACGTATGCGGCAGCGGCCTCTCCGTCGAAGACTTCATGCTGCAGAGTCCCTCTCTGGGTCGCCTGCCAGTCCCCCTGGCTGCGTCTGAGCTGCAGTGGCGTATACGCGTCGTGCTCCCCCGCCGGCCGCTCCGGGTCGGGGTGGAACCAGAGCTGTGCGCGGCGCCAATGCTGATGCCGCGGATTGACCGGTGTCATCCAAGCTAGCGTGGCCGTGAGTCGACGCTTACCGCGCTTGCCGCTCAAAGATGAGGGCAAGGGCACCTCGTGGATTTGTCCTGCGTCTGCCCGTAGGATCCCGCACCCAATGGCTGTGACCCGACGAGGCGTGCACGACGTCACGCGATCTACTTCAATGCAGCCGTAGCCAAGGAGGCGCGAGACGTACTCATTGAAACCACGCCTGCGCTCCTCCGTCATGAGAGTGCTTCGCAAGACGTCCTGCGCATTTCCCCACTCCGCACTATGTGCAAGTAGGGCCTTTACTAGAATCGAGGGTGGAACGGAATCCAAAGCATCGCCGTCCGGACCCGCTCTAAGGTCCTCGACCACTTCGTAGAGCAGAGCGGCAGCGCGAGAAGCGAGTGCGGTCGCGTTGCTCGTTCCGGAGGTGTAGCGCGTCTGATCCAAGGTGCCCTCAGTGGCACCCGGGCAGGCAACCTGCTGACCGGGCAGGAGACCGCCCGTGTACACCTCGAGCACCTCGGGATCCTGGGCGTCCAGCCGGCCACGAACCGCCACCCGTCCGCCCGGCGCAAGAAGGTCCGGCTTGATAGCGCGCCGATGGCCCATGCCTTGCGCGTTGATCGGGCTGGGAAGCCCCGTGTCGGCGAACGGAGACTCCCACCCCGGCGGACATGCGTCGTCCCCGTGGTCATGGTGAACGGCACCGATTGTGAGCACGTTGACGGCTTCAGCGGGAGAGAGTAGCCGGCGGTTTCTCGCATCTGAGGCGATGGCGCGAATGACAGCTTCCTGCCTCCTCGGCAGATCAAGAGCGCGATACTCTGAGGCTGACACATCGAGGGCGATGACGCCGTCGTGATTGCCCGCGCTCACTACGAACAGCACTCCATAGCGCCAAGCTAGCCAGTCAAGCAGTCGCGCCAAAGGGCTCATGGCTCTGTCGAAGGGTCTGTCTTTGATTCCGATAGAGAGATTGATGATGGCCACACTGGGTGCTACCGGCATCTCATTCCCCATGCCCTCAAAGAGGCGAACGACCGCCCGATGGATCAGGTCGATCACGAGCTCATCGGCGGGTGCACTCTCCTCGCGCCGTTCCCTCCAGTCGCCAGCGTCGGGCTTCAGAATCGGTCGCATGTAGATTGGCCGACTCAACGCCAGAGCTTCCGCCCCCAAGTCGCCGTTCACAATCAGAGATGCCATGGCCGTGCCATGCACGCGCTCTCGCGCACGATAGTCGGCCTCGTAGCCATCTGGATCGTCAAGAATGACGCCGTCACCCAACCGGCGATGTGCCTGAAGTGGGAGCCCATCAAACAGCGCCACCACGGGAGAATCGAGCCGATGGCGAGTCGCTTCACCGGGTCCGACCGAAGGGCCGATGTCTGCTGGCGTAACGGCGATCATCTGACCGGCCGCACGGAAGAACTGTATCTGCTCGCACACCACTAGTTCCGCGTCCAGGGTCGCACTGCGAATCAGGGCCTCGATCTCATGGATCGGCAGCTGGGCAAGGATGGCGTGATACTCAATCTCGGGTATCGTCGACTCACTAGTCACGCTGCCCTGCAGGGCCTCAATCAGACCTCTGACACGGCTGGCGGCGGCAGCCCGTCGCTCATCGTCATGGAGATACCAGAGCTCAATCTCGGCGGGGATGGACTCTTCCCCACGGTCGGCCCGTTGCTGCCAGTCGGTGAGGACCCCCGTCTCAATCAGCCGATCTTCAACGCCCCACGTTCGAACGCTGAGCAGCTGATCGAAAAGCTCACCCCAAGCCCCGCTACCCCACGGCAGGCTCTCTCCGCTCTCCCAGCGCGCACGAAGCGCGAGCATCTGCCTCAGCGCCTCATGGTCCGAGAACACCATGAACAGACGCCCGCGCAGAGTCTTGTCAGGGCGCCGTTCACCCCGACCGTTCACGGCGAAGAAGTCGTCGTCCGGAGGAATGTCTTCCAGCTCGTACTCTCCGAGCCACTCCATGCCACGAATTCGTTTGACCGCCCGGAAGAAGTTGTCCACGGGTCCAACCGTCTCCAGGACGACTACTTCTTCAGCGACAAGACCCGAGGCGGAGGCGCTGAGCTTGGCTCGCCGAGTGTCAAATGCCGTCTTGAGCCGTGCAAACTGCGGGGCAAGTCGCGTGATCTGGCGCGCTCGGTCAGGACGATGTGTTCGAGACATTCCGCCGGGAAGGCGGCGACGCCGTCCCGGCAATCCAGGCTCGGGCAGGATCAGAAGCGGGCCAGCGACGTCAGCCATCAACGCTACCGAGAGGCATGGGAACGCTCGCGCGACGTTCCCACTGCTCCAGGCGCTCTCTGACGATGGCCGTCATGTCGTCGTCAGGTAGCCGAAGAACGTGCTGTCTTAGGGCATCGAGGCTGAACTGCTCAAGTTCCGAGAAGCTCAGTCCCTTCAGCCGCCTGGCCAGCGTCGACGGGGCGTAGCCTAGTCCCATTCCGCTACGTTCCTCGAAGCGGTCAAACCACTCCCGAGCGGCAGCCTGAGATGGACCGGGGAGCTGCAATCGCAGCTGGAAGCGTCTCCACACCGCGCGATCGAGTAGCTCGGGGTGATTGCTCGCCGCGACGACCACCACCGTACTCGGAAGTGCGTCAATCTGAAGAAGGAGAGAGCTGACCACCCGCTTGATCTCGCCCGTCTCATGAATGTCCCCTCGCTCCTTCCCAACCACGTCCAACTCGTCGAAGAACAGCACGCATCGGCGCGTTCGTGCTTCGTCGAAGAGGCGCGCGAGTCTGACCGCTGTTTCGCCGAGATAGCTCGCGATCACCGCTTCGTAGCGCACAACCAGGAACGGGACAGCAAGCTCCGTGGCGAGCGCCTCCGCCAAAGTCGTCTTGCCGTTACCTGGCGGACCGATCAACAACACTCTGTGCCTGGGTTCAAGGTTGTATGCCTGCAGGAGCTCCGCGCGGCTCTGTTCCTCAATCAGTTCACGACCGGCCCGCTTGACCTCACCAGGTAGGACGAGATCCTCAAGCCTGCGTTCCGCGACTTGTTGGTGAAACGGGGAAGGGCTTGACCCGTTTCGTCGAGGGGCTGGAGAGACAACCGACGATGCGCCGCCGTTCGCTGCCAGGTACGCGGCCAGTCGGTCCGCCAGAATATCGTGATGCTTGGCGCGCTCCTCCGTGATGAGGGCGGCCAGTGCCTGTCGGAACAGCTCCTGGTCCCCGCGTGCTCCGCCCTTGACCAGATCAAGTAGCAGGTCTGCCCTGGCCATTACTCTCCCCCATTCGAGACACCGCGTACTGTGTCACAAGTTCACATTCCGTGTCAGCAAGACTACCAGCGTCCCCACACGGGACGAAGCGTGCATGCTGCCTCTTGGGCTCGATCACAGGTCATCCAAACCTGCAGCACTCGAACAGCTGCTGGCAAAAAGGCTCCGGCAGCACGAAAGGCGACAAGAGAAGGTCGAGGAGGCAGGTCTCCCTTCACCTTCTTCGAGCCTGAGCAAGCTGCTCGTCATGGCTCTTCATCCCCACGCTCCGAGAACCTGCGAACCGAGGGAGGATGCAAGGCGTGGGATCAGATCCAAGGACGCCTACTCGCCACGCTCGACCATGCCAGGGAACTTGCGGTGCACGAGCTCGTCCAGCTCTTTGAGCAAGCGACGAGCGTAGGTGTCACCCTGGAATTCGATCCATTCTCGCCAGGAGTGATCATCGGCTGGCCCCCAGGTCGGCGAACCGTGCTCGGCCAGCCGGGAGCGGATGCCGGCCCCGACTACGGCCTGCTGCCGGCGCCGCTCGGGGTCCTGCTCCATCCTCTCAAGGGGTTCGCGCCGCACGAGCTCGTCCAGCCCTCTGAGGAAGCGGCGAGCGGAAGTGTCGCCCTGGAGCTCAATCCATTCCCGCCAGGAGTGATCATCGGCTGGCCCCCAGGTCGGCGAACCGTGCTCGGCCAGCCAGGAACGGATGCTGGCTCCGACCAGGGCCTGCTGCCGCTTCCGCTCGGGGTCAGAACCGCTCAGCAGCTCCCCTCGTCGCCAAACGTATCCATTGCTTGATCTCATAAGTCCTCCAGTCTGCTTGCTTGTGTCAAGAACCCACTGTGGCCGGCTGTGCGCCGTACCCATGGGTCCATCTGCATGTGCAGGTCGGCGGTCACCACCCAGCACGGCTCGGGCTCGTGGCTCATCGCTCTACCTTGTCGAAGTAGTCGTCGAGCGCGGCGTTGATGGCCGCGCCGGTCTTCTCACAGCGCCACGCGAGCTGAGGACGCGCGAGGCGGCCAAGACGAGTGAAGGCACCGGCGAGCGTACGGGCTTCGATGATGGCAACCGCCACGGCGTCGTCCGGGCGTGGCGCGGGGATCGGCTCCGACGCTTGCTCCACGAGGCCCGGATCGAGCGGCTCCCACGCGATCGTGTTGTGGCGCACGTCATAGGCGGCCTTCCGACAAGCGGCGGAACAGAAGCGACGGCGCCTGCCCGTCTTCGGCTGGGTCAGGCGTTGCTCGCAGTGCGGGCCCTCACAGATCATGTACATGAACACAGTCTGACGTGCCCGTCACCGCGTTTCGTTCCGGCCGGATTCGTTTCGTTCCCTGATTTCCCACTTTCGGGGGAGTGCGAGCGGAGGGGTAGGCAGGGTCTGCGCGCCGCGCGCCCCGTGATGGGAGGGGACTATCTCCATAGCAGGGTTCAAGGCTTGCCCTCGAGGTCTGAGAACTGCTCGTCAAGGACGTGCTCAAGCGCGGCTCCGGCAGCGGCGAAGCGGCCCTCGTTGATCGGGTCGCCGACCAGCTCCAGCTCGTTGGCGATCGTGTAGCACGAGCGCGTCGTCGATCTCAGCTCGGCGTGAAGTGCACGCAGCCGGCGGTCGGCGTCGGCACTGTGGAAGAGCGGCGCGCCCAGCGGCGGCCGCTGGCGCGGCTCGAGGGAGCGCATCACCTCGGCGTGGGCGCGGCGGCAGTGGTCGCCGTGGACGGAGCAGAACTGCTTGGGGCGCCCGGTCTTGGCTTGAGTGATCGGTGCACCGCAGAAGCGGCAGGTTGTCGGACGTGTCATGTGCTCCCCTTCCGTGTGGCCGCTGGCGCGCCCCAAGGGGCCGCGAGGCCCCACAACCCTTCCGAGGGCGCGGGGCGCGCCAGAATGGCCGGCAGGAGTCGTCAGACGGTGTCGGCGAGCGACCGGCGCCGGCGCTGCAGCTTGCTACGCACCGCCCACAGGGCACACTGGGCTTCGATCTTCGCGATCTCCTCCTCATGGACTGCCTTGAGCCGCTTGACGTGGCAGAGCCCACAAAGTCCCGTCTCCTTGACGCCGGCGAAGCGAAAGCCGCATGCCGGGCAGAGGCTCGCCTGACTGAGTTCCTTGACGCGCCGAAGCGTTGCCGGGCTGGTTATCCCCCACTTGTCCCCCAAACTTCTCGGGCGCATTGAAACGCCGATCTTCGCCGCTTTGCGATGGATGCTCTTGAGGGATCGGTCGAAGGCGAGCGCGCAGGCTTTCCCGCCGAGCGGCGCGAGGATGCGCAGGGCTTCTTCCTCGGCGTGCGTCCATCCCCTACGCGCGACGGCGCCGGCCGCCGTGGTCATCTCCGGCCCTTCGCGGGCGGCTCCTCTGCCACGTACGCCCAGCCGCAGGCGTCGTCCGGCGAGTGCGTGAGCATCTGATTGCCGCAGCGGGGGCACTCCTCGAGGTCACAGCCGTCGTGATGGACGGCGCCCACCTTGACGCCGCAGTCGTGGCAGGCGCCCGGCCCCTCGTGACGCAGGCGGCGGTGTGTCATGCCGGTGCCGTTCTCGAAGTAGGGCAGGCAGCCGGCGTTCCCGGCGGTCATCGGCGTGTCGCAGGCCGGGCAGGTGACCGCCTCGGGGATTGCCTCGTGTTTGATGGTGGCATGGCAGGTAGCGCAGGCGGTCACGCAGTTCGCCAAGGCGTTGTCGCCGCCGGCGGCGAAGGTCTTCACGCGGTGGACGTGGGGCTCGGCGCTCTCGTCACAGGGCCTCACCGCCGGGCCTCCTTCTTCGGCTTCGCCGGCGCGGCGCAGAGGCATTCCTGGGCCCTGTCGGCGCTCTCGGCGGTCACGAACGGCAGGTACGGCCTCAGGCAGCCGAGGCGGCCGTGCAGGCAGTCGACGGCCATCTCGCGCGCCGGCGGCCTGGGGTCGCGGATGCCAGCGGCGTTCTCGGCGCAGCGCAGGCGGGCCTCGAGGTCGGCGACTGCCTCCGCGGCCGGCACGAGGTCGTTGAGACGATCGGCGAAGGCCTGGCCGGCGGCGCGCTGAGCGGCGCGCAAGTTCTTGATCATGGTCGCGTCAGTGGTCATGGTGCCACCCTCTCGCGCAGGGCGTCGGCGACGTCGTGAAGCCCTCTGCCTACTGTCTCGGCGGCGTCCAGCACGGCCTTGCCGTGGGCCTCGAGCGCGCCCCAGCCACCGGTCGCGGCGTCGCCGTTGCCAAGGTGCTTCGCGGCGAACACCATCGCCTGAGCCACGCGGTCGAGAGCGTCGACGATGTTGGCGGTTTCGAAGTTGCTGTCGAGCACGTTGGCGGACTGGAACACATCGCGCAGTGCGTCTGCTATCTGGTCGGTCATCGGTTCTGCTCATCACACGTTCTTGGATTGGTCGCCAGCGCGGTCAAGGAAGCGGCGCGCCGCCTCTTTGAGTCGCGGTGACGTGATCTGGTCGACTTCGGAAGGGTGTGATTCGCCAGAATCACACGTCTCCTGCTCTTGATCTTCCGTCTCTCTCTTAAGTCTCTTAAAGAGGGGAGTGTCTGCACTCCCGAATCCGGCGCTTTCGGGAGTGTCTGCACTCCCGAATCCGGCGCTTTCGGGAGCGCTTTCGGGAGCGTCTGGACTCCCGAAAGAGGCAGAATCGATGACATCACCGACGCTTTTCGGGAGTGCACGCGTTCCCGAATCCCGACTTTCACCGACGCTTTTCGGGAGTGCAGACACTCCCGAATACCTACGCCGGTTCCGCAACGGGTCGCGTTTCCAGTGGTCAGAGTTGATGAGGTCCACGGAGAGGACGCCGGCCCGGCCCTTGCGTCCGGCCTCGTGCTCGATGACGACCCCGGCAGCGATGAGGCGGCGCAGCTCCGTGGCCACCTGCTTGTCGTGGCGATTGATGGCGCCGGCGACGGTGGCCCGGTACAGCGGAGCCGCCTCGCGGCCGTAGCTGTCTCGCGCCTCCTGCCACTCCTCGTAACCCGCGCCGTCCAGCTCCCCCGCCATGATGCGACCGACGCCCCGCGTCTGGGCGAGGACGTAGAGCACGATCTCGAGCTGAACGGCGGTGAAGCCGAAGCGGTAGAGGGCGCGCAACTCGCGGTTGGTCAGCTTCGTGAAGCAGTCGAGCCAGTGAGTCGGCTTGTAGCCGGCCACGTGTCAGCTCTGCCCGTCGTCCGGCGGCTCATCCCGTGCGACCTCGTAGCCCAGCTCGGCTAGGACGGCCACTGTCGGCACGAGCACGCGGCGGCCGATGCGCAATACGCGCAGCTCGCCGCGGCCCGCGGCCTCGTACACGGTGTCCTTGCTCACGCCGATGAAGGCGGCGTACTCTCCTGTACGGTGATAGTGGGCCGGCGGCGCAGATCGTCGACAGTGAGCACGTCAGGCCGGCTCATGGTCCAAGACCTCGAACAGCTCGTCGGCGCGGTCCTCCGGCCACTCCAGGGCGCGAGCGATGTTGGTGCGCTGACCCGGCCACGGGTTCAGCCGGCCACGCTCGATGTTGGAGATGGTGCTCACGTGCACGCCGCTGCGGTGCGAGAGCACGGACTGCGACCATCCCTTCTGTTTGCGGATCTTGGTCATCAGAAGCACGTCGGCCCTCCGTTGTTGCATTCGCTACATCCGAGACGTAGTATCGCATCCGGTAGAGAGTTCTGACGGCGGCTAGAAGGGACACATCTGTGACACGGAGAAGCGAAGCGGCGCCGGCGGACCTGGTCCGCTTCGAGTGGCCGCGGATGGAAGAGGTCGCCCTCTACAACGTCGACGGCCGCAGGGTCCTCGCGGGCTATCCGAACGATGCCTCGTACATGCCGCTGCGCTCCGAACCGGCCCTGTTTGAGGAGTTCGCCGGGCTTTCAGACGATGCCGAGGCATTCATGGCGTTCGCGAGAGCCTACGGGGACCTCGATGACTCTCCACAGGTGCTCGTGAACCCCCCGCTAGGAGAGGGGATAGCCAAACTCGGACGGCCGCTCGAGGAGTGGCGTGCTCACAGGCTGATCCTGGCCTTCGCGGTCAATCTCTGGAACGCCGTCAAGGAAGACCGCGCAGAAGCCCTGATGGGCCGTGAGCTGGTGGTCGTGGACCTGCCGGAGCTGGCGCGCGAGAAGGATGGCTACGAGCAAGGGCCGCAGCGCGTTGAGGCCGAGGTTCTCGCGCCGCTCGGCAGCGCGGTCCACGAGCTGTGGCTCTCGCGTCCACACCTGGCTGAAGCCGAGAAGTACCACGAGACCGTGGGCGTGTCCTACCAGGCTTCCATCGCCTACCTTGAGCGTCGCAACCTATCGCCGAAGACCGTCGCGCGCGCCGCCCTGGCGCAGCTCGTCACCACCTACTGCTGCGACCTATCCGTGGCCATGGTGGTCACGACCAGCATGGCGACAGACGCACCCTTGCGCATGAGCTTCCAGGTGCAATCGCTGATCGCCGCGATGTGGTTGCAGCTCGCCCTGGCGATCGACGGTCAGCGGGAGTACCGGAATTGCCCGGTGTGCGGCCGCTGGTGGAATGCGACCGCGGCCCGATCCGACAAGCTCACCTGCAGCGATCGGTGCCGCAAGAGCCGGCAGCGAGAGATGACTAGGGAAGCGAAAGAGGAGGACCGATGAACGGCCATGAGAGCAAGCGGAACGGCTACTGGCGCATCGTGCTCGAGCTGGGGGAGCAGGCGGCCAGGCGCTGCCCGATGTGTACGAAGGTCCAGCGCGTCCGGCGCGCGGTCGGCACGGAGTACGAGCGCGAGCGCGGGAGGGTCTACTGGGCAGACGAGGATCCGCCGGACGCCTGCCCGCAGTGCGGCGGCGTTCTGGAGGATTTCGCGGCGCGTCGCCAGGAGATGCTGCCCGGCAAGTACACCACGAAGAAGGCGGCGTCCAAGGCGCTGCAAGACGACCTCAGGGAGCGCGATCGCGGCACGTGGGTCGCGCCGATGGACCTGTCCCTAGGCGAGTACCTCGAGGCGCGCTGGTTGCCCGCGCTGGGCGCTGAGGAGCTGGCGCCCAGCACCGTGGCCGCCTACAAGCTTGACGTGACGCGGATCGTCGCCCGCATCGGCACCGTCCCGCTGCAGAAGCTCACGCGCACCGACGTGGCCGTGATGGCCGCGCGCCTCGCCAGCGACACGTCCAAGCGCACGGGGCGGCTACTGGCGCCGGCGACGAGGCGCGCGTCGCTCATAACCCTGCAGCACGCTCTCGACGATGCAGTCAAGGCCGGACTTCTGGAGGCGAACCCGGCGGCGGGCGTGAAGCGGCCCAAGGTGAGGCGGCCGGAGATGCACACATGGACGGGCCCCGAGCTCTCGACGTTCCTGCGGGCGACGCGAGGGGGTCGCCTGGGGTCGCTCTGGCATCTGCTGGCGCTCACGGGCCTGCGGCGCGGCGAGGCGCTCGGGCTCAAGTGGTCAGACGTCGACTTCGACCACGGTCGCCTCGCGCTGCAGCGGCAGCGGGTCATGCGGGGCAGCGAGGTCGCGGAGCGGCAAACGAAGACGGGCAAGCCGCGCTCGGTGTCGCTGGACACGGACACCACGGCGGTCCTGCGACGGCAGAGTAAGCAGCAGCTCGACGACGCCGCGGAGTGGTCGGCGGCGTGGATCGGCGACGGTCACGTCTTCGCCCGCGAGAACGGCGAGCCGTGGAACCCTAACCGGATCACGAAGCTGTTCGACCAGGCGGTACGGGCGGTCGACGTGCCGCGGATCCGCCTGCACGATCTGCGGCACACCTGGGCGACGCTGGCGCTGCGGGCCGGGGTCCATCCCAAGGTCGTCCAGGAGCGGCTTGGACACGCGAACATCAGCATCACGATGGACACCTACTCCCACGTGATGCCCGACATGCAGGAGTCAGCCGCGGAGCTGGTCGCGGCCCTGGTCAACCTGAGCGACGGCGGCGAAAAGTAGCTGCGCAGTGAAGGGAGTACGGATGGAGTACAGATTGCCCTTTTCGGCGGCCTCAGAGGAGTGTCTTGAGGCTAATAGAACGACCGGCGATACGAGCCCCCGCTTCGTACCGCCGGTCACTGGCGAAACCGTCTTCGAGAATCCTCTCCTCAAACCATCTCGGTCTCCTGCCACCTCTATCGGGAGGCGGCCGAGCGGGCGGGATAGAACAGTCGTCTAGACTGTGACGCGTAACAGCTCGAGGTAGCTGGTGGTCCCGTCGAGCACCTTGCGCACGCCGTCGTCGCGCAGCGAGCCGACGCCTTTGGCGCGGGCGGCACGCTGGATCTCGAGGACGGTGCCGCCCGTGGCGACGAGGTCGCGCAGCTCGTCGTCGACCACCAGCACCTCGTACAGGCCGACGCGTCCGCGGTAGCCGGTCCCGAAGCACTTCGTGCAGCCCGCGGGGTTGTACACGCGGATGCGCTTCCTCGGCGCCACACCCAGGCCCAGCTCCTGCCAGCGCACGTCGCTGAGGGTCTCGGCCTGGCGGCAGTGAGGGCAAAGGCGCCGCACCAGCCGCTGGGCGACGAAGCAGCGCCAGGCGGCGGCCACCAGGTAGCGGGGCACGCCCATCTCGACGAGGCGATTGACCGCCGACGCAGCGTCGTTGGTGTGCAACGTGCTGAACACCTGGTGGCCGGTGACGGCGGAGTCGGCCGCCATCTTGGCCGTCTCGAGGTCGCGGATCTCGCCGACCATGATCACGTCCGGGTCGGCGCGGACCAGCGAACGCAGCGCCCGCGCGAACGTGAGGCCGATGGTCGGCTTGACCTCGGTCTGGATGATGCCGGCGATCTTGCGCTCGATGGGGTCTTCGACGGTGTAGACCTTGCGCTCGGGGGTCTTGATGAGCTCGAGCGTGGTGTAGAGCGTCGTGGACTTGCCCGAGCCCGTCGGGCCGACGATGACGATGCCGCCCTCCGGGGCCTTGAGCGCGACCTCGAAGCGCGACAGGTTCTCGCCGACCAGCCCCAGCGAGGCCAGCGTGGGGGGCAGCGGCGAGACCTCGAGGATGCGGATGGCGATGTTCTCGCCGTACAGACTGGGGATCGAGGCGAGGCGCAGGTCGACGGCCTCTCCGCTGGAGAGCTCGAACGTGGTGCGCCCGTCTTGCGGCAGGCGCCGCTCGGCGATGTTGAGGTTGCCCATGATCTTGAGGCGGCTGAGGATGCCGGCCTGCAGCTCCTTGGGAAACTCGCGCAGGTCGTGCAGCACGCCGTCGATGCGGCAGCGCACGTGCAGGGAATCCTCCCGGGGCTCTAGGTGGATGTCGGAGGCGTCCATGCTGGCCGCGTCGGCGAGCAGGCTGTCGACGATCTCGACGATGCTCGCGTCGATGTCGGCGGCGCTGGGGGCGGGCTCGTCGCCGTTACCGGCGCCTTCGCGGGCATCCTTGAGCTTGCCGCGCGAGCTGAAGTAGATGGCGACCGTGTCGTCGAAGCCGGACTCTGTGCAGATGACGGGGACGATGCGTTTCTTCGTGCGCATGCCGACCTCGTCGACGGTGATCACATCAAGGGGGTTCGTCATCGCCAGGATGAGGCTGCCGTGGTCGTCGAGGCTGAGCGGCATGAGACGGTGGCGGATGATGAAATCGCGCGGCAGCAGACCGAAGGCGTTGGCCTGCGGCGCGGTGTGGGCGAGATCGACCACGCCGATGCGCATCTGGCCGGCGACCGCCGCGACGATGTCCTGCTCGGTCACGAGGCCCTTGTTGACCAGTACTTCGCCCAGGCGGCCTCCGTCGCTGCGCTGGCGCTTGAGGGCGCCGTCGAGCTGCGCCTGCGTCACGAGGCCGCCGGCCACGAGGAGCGCCCCCAGCTTGAGGCGGCCGGCGGAGCGCTGCTTGCGCCCGCTCACCAGGTTGTCGACCTTGGCGCCGAGCTCGTCGGGGGAGAAGGGCTTGCTGACGAACTCGGAGGCGCCCAGCCGATGCGCCCGCTCGAAGGTGGCGAAATCGCCGTTCGAGGTGAGCACGATGACCGGGACTCCGCGCAGCTGGGCGTCGGTGCTCACGATGCGCAGGAGCTCGAACCCGTCGAAGGTGGTGAGGTCGAGGTCGAGGATGATGGCGGCCGGCGGCCGCTCGCGAAGCACCTTGAGCGTGCCGGGGTCGCCGAGGTTGACTGCGACGGCGTACGAACCGGCGAAGTGGCGCGCGAGCTGGTCGCGCAGATCGGTGTCATCGTCGATGATCGCCAGGCCGTTCTTGGCAGCGCTCGACACACTGACCTCCCGCTAGCTCGCACGACTAGTCTAGCGCATCGGCGGGTCGCGGCGAGGTGGACGTTGACACACGCGGGTGGACGGTTGGCGGGGAGAGATAAAAGCGCCGGGCCGGCGGGGGCCTTCACGCGGATGCGGGCTGTCCGTGTATCTATCGAAGGAGACCGGCCCGGCTGAGAGAGAGGATGAGATGCCGGGCCGCAGCCCGGTGAGTAGTCCTTTCCGGTCTCTCATTGGGTATCGGCAGGGCGGGGTCATGGTTGAGGGGCCGGCGGGCGAAAGCGTTGCCTGCGGCTGGAACGCTTTCGCCCTGCGGCGGCCGGTGCGGCCGCCCGCCCTGTTGCTATAATCCTGCGACCGTCGGCAAGGAGCGGGCATGTTCAGCAAGGTCCTCATCGCCAACCGCGGCGAGATCGCGATCCGCGTCATCCGCGCCTGCAAGGAACTCGGCGTGGGGACCGTCGCGGTCTATTCCGAGGCCGACGCGGAGTGCCTGCACGTGCGGTTCGCCGACGAGGCCGTGTGCATCGGCCCGCCACCGGCGGCGCAGAGCTACCTCGTGATGCCGGCCCTCATCCAGGCCGCCCTGCAGACCGGCGCCGAGGCCATCCACCCGGGCTATGGGTTCCTCGCAGAGCGCGCCGAGTTCAGCGCTCTCTGCCGCGAGCAGGGCATCAAGTTCATCGGGCCGGCGCCCGAGTCCATCGACCTCATGGGCGACAAGGCGGCGGCGCGCACGACGATGACCGCCGCCGGGGTGCCCGTCACCCCGGGCTCCGAGGGCATCGTCGGAGACGCCGCCGAAGCCGAAGCCGTGGCTCGCCAGATCGGCCTGCCCGTGATGGTCAAAGCGTCGGCCGGCGGCGGCGGCAAGGGCATCCGCATCGTCAAGGACGCCTCCGAGCTGGCCGCCGCCGTGCGTCAGGCTCAGGGCGAGGCCGAAGCCGCCTTCGGCAACGGCGCCGTGTACGTGGAGAAGTACATCGGCTCGCCGCGGCACATCGAGATCCAGGTGCTCGCCGACGGCAAGGGCCACGGCATCCACCTCGGCGAGCGCGACTGCAGCATCCAGCGGCGCCACCAGAAGCTCATCGAGGAGGCGCCCTCGCCGGCCGTCACGCCGGAGCTGCGGCGGCAGATGGGCGAAGCCGCCGTGGCCGCCGCCGTGGCGGCTCACTACGGGGGCGCCGGCACCGTCGAGTTCCTGCTCGACAGCGACGGCAGCTTCTACTTCATGGAGATGAACACGCGCGTGCAGGTCGAGCACTGCGTCACCGAGATGGTCACCGGCATCGACATCGTGAAGACCGGCATCCGCATCGCCGCCGGCGAAGGGCTGCCGATGACCCAGGACGAGGTGCGCGTGCAGGGCCACGCCATCGAGTTCCGCATCAACGCCGAGGACCCGGAGGCGAACTTCATGCCTTCACCGGGCCTCGTCACCCAGTGGGTGCCGCCGGGCGGGCCGTGGGTGCGCTTCGACAGCCACGTGTACCAGGGGTACATGGTGCCGCCCTTCTACGACAGCCTGCTGGGCAAGCTCATCGTCTGGGGGCGCGACCGCGAGGAGTGCCTCGCGCGCTCGCGCTGGGCGCTGGAACAGTTCCTGGTCGACGGGGTGAAAACGGTGATCCCGTTCCACCGCATCGTCCTCGAGCACCCGCTGTTCATCGCCGGCGACGTGAACACGCACTTCATCGAGGATCACCTGGGCTGACGGGCCGCGGCGCCCGGCCGGCACCCGCCGGCCGCGGGCGCGGCGCGTCTCAGGCGGCCGGCGGCTCCGGGGAGACGCCGTAGCCGGCGGCGGCGATCTGCGATAGCAGCCGCTCCGCCGCCGGCGCAAGCAGCGCCTCGACCGCGGCCTCGTCGTCGCCGCGCGCAGACAGGGTGACGCGGATCACGCGCGTGCTGCCGAGGACCTTGGCGCGCGACTTCACGTAGATCTCCGGGAACGCCGCCTCCGCCTGCCGCAGGATCTCGGCGATGGCCGATTCGTCTTGCAGCTCTACGACCAGCGAGCGCTCCTCGTAGTGGGCAGTGCCGAAGATCTGCGCGAAGAGCCCGTCCAGCGACTCGTCGACGATCGCTTCGAGCTCGCCGGGCACGCCGGGCAGCGAAACGATGGAGGTGCCGTCGCGCTCGCAGAGGACGGCCGGGGCGCCGCCGATGGGGTTGACGATCGGCGCCGCGCCGGCCGGCAGCCGCGCCATCTTGCGGCGGCTCTCGTTCATCTCCGCGAACGGCACGTAGCCCCTGGCGTGGAACTCCGCGTACTTCTCCGTCACGAGACGCTTGGCCTCGGGGTGGAGTTGCAGCTCCACCCCGAGGCCGAGCGCCACGCCTTCGAGCGTGCGGTCGTCGCTGGTCGGTCCCAGGCCGCCGACCGTGAAGATCAGTGCCGGGCGCCGCGCCAGGGCGCTGCGGATCTCGGCAGCGATCGCCTCGATGTCGTCGCGCAGCATGACGGTCCGGCGCACGAGGCCGCCGAGGCCGGTCACGCGCACGCACAGCCAGTTGGTGTTGGTGTCGAGGACGTCGCCGATCAGCACCTCGTTGCCGGCCGAGACGATCTCGACGATGGGCGCCATGGTGCGCTCGTCGGCGGCGCCGTGGGTGGGGATGAAGCCGCTCATGAGGCCAGTCTCGCAGACGGCGCGGCCTGTGGGCAAGGCGCGGAGGACGGTGACGGGGTGGAGGGAGGCTCATGGGGTGCCGCTCCTGGCGCCGAATGGAGCGAAGCGCCCTCCCGAAGCCCCGCCACCGCTCCGCGGCCCCTCCTCGTCACCGTCCGCAGCGCCACCTCCACGCCCGTCGCGGCGACGCCGCCCGCGGGTATACTCCGCTCTGAGTGGAAGGAGCGCCGATGGACCGCAAGCCCCTCGTCATCCTGCAGCACGAGCCCGACGACCCGCCCGGCAGCATCGCGGTGGCCCTGCGCGACCTCGGTGTACCGTTCGAGGTCCGCCGTCTCGACGAGGGCGACGCGTTGCCCGAGTGGCCGCACGAGACCTCGGGCATCATCGCCCTGGGCGGCGCCATGCACGTCACGCAGACGCGGGAGCATCCCTTTCTGGCGGGCGAGATCAAGCTCATGCGGCGCATCGTCCACGAGGGTGGCCCTGTGTGGGGCGTGTGTCTGGGCGCCCAGCTGCTGGCGCTCGCCGCGGGCGGCGACGTGTACAAGCGCAAGAAGCCCGAAGTGGGCTGGGTCAGCATCGAGAAGGTCGCCGACGATCCTTTGCTCCGCGGCATCTCTTCACCGTTCGTCGCCTTCAGCTGGCACGAGTACTCGTGCAGCGTTCCGGCGACCTCCCACCTCATAGCGCGCAAGGGAAACGGCGTGCAGGCGTTCCGCGCCGGCGGGAGGGCCTGGGCGACGCAGTTCCACCCTGAGGTCGACGCCGCCCTGGCGCCGCACTGGGTGAGAGATGCGGCCAAGGAGCACCACGAGCAGGGCAAGGCCTGGATCGAGCAACTGCACGCGGACACCGACAGGTATCTCCCCGAGTATCCCTCGTTCTGCTGCACGCTCACCGAGAACTTCGTGCTCATGAGCGGGCTTCTTCCCGCCGACGAACGACGGTAGGACGCAGAACGGCGGCGCTTGCGCGCCGCCGCCTGCACCCGTTTCCGGGCAGCCCCTCGGGGAGAGGGGCTTGTGAAAGGAGCCATGAGGTGGTACTGGGGGGTACCAGCACGGTGGAGGGATGTGTGGAGGGGGACTCCAGCGTGCAAGGCGTATATTACCACTGGTGCAACAGTTGAAACCACCCCCGTAGTGTTAACGAATGTGAAGTTGGGGAGTCCGTCGTCGTGAGCACCTCCGCGGGCGCGCGTCGCACGCTGTTCGACATCGAACGGGAGAAGCGCTGGCGCATCTGGCTGCTGTTCGCGCTGCTCGTCGGCATGGTGTTCGTGGCCGCGTGGGTAGCCTGCTTCATCGTCACGCTCAGCCTCCTCCTGAGTTTCCCCGTGGTCGACACCTTCACCTGGGTCTTCACGTTGAAGGGCATCGGCCTCATCCTCGCAGTCGCGCTCGCCATCTCGCTGCTCTACTGGTTCAGCTCGCGCCTCGGCGCGCGCGAACGCCTCCTTCGCGCCATGCACTGCGAGCCGCTCGATCCCGGCGACCGCTACCATCAGCGCCTCGCCAACATCGTCGAGGAGATGCGCATCGCCACCGGCGGGCCACGCATCGAGTGCTTCACGGTCAGGACCCTGGGCCTCAACGCCCTCGCGTTCAGCGACCTGCGCGGCGAAGGCGTGATCGGCGTCACCGAGGGCGCCCTGGCGCGGCTCTCGCGCCAGCAGCTCCGGGGGGTGGTAGCGCACGAGTTCGGACACATCCTGTCGGGCAACTACGTCACGGTCACGGTGTCGTGCCTGTTGTTCGGCATCTACTCGGAACTCGGCGACAGGCTCGAGGAGGCGGCCCTCGCCACAGGAGGCTCGCGGGCCGCGCCGTTCGCGCTGGTCGCTATCCTGCTGCGCGGCTGGCTCTGGGTACTGCAGCTCGCCTCGTCCGTGACGAACTCGGCTCTGAGTCGCGAGCGCGAGCGTCAGGCGGATCTCGCGGCGGCGCGGTACACTTGCGACCCGCTCAGTCTCGCCGAGGCGCTGCGGATCATCAGCCGGCACCCCGGCGGCGCCGGCTACATCCCCGAGGGCCTCGCTCCGCTGTGCATCCGCGACACCCAGTCGCGCATCCCGTGGCTGTTCGGGAGCTGGCGCACCACGCATCCGCCCATCGGCGAGCGCGTGAACGTGCTGCTGGCTCTGGCCAACGTCTCGCCGGAGCACTTCGCGCAGCAGGTCGACACGGCGGCGGAGACCTTCGACAAGCGCGAGCACTGGACACCGCCGCCGGCGGCCGGCGGCGCCGGATGGCGGATCGGCGTGGAGACCGCCGGCGCCGTGCTGGCGCCGGCGGCCGCCACGCTCGTCGCGCTCTCCGCCCAGTCGGCGGCCGGCGGCGCGACGACGTGCCCGAACTGCGGCGCCGGCCTGAGCCAGGCCGACTACGAGGGCCTGCGCGTCATCGTCTGTGCCTCGTGTGGCGGCCGGCTGGTGTCGACCGGCGAGGTGAGCAAGATCCTGGCGCGCCGGGAGGTCGCCTTCAGCGACGAGCAGCGGCGGCTCGCCGACGTGCTAGCCGCCGGTGGCGACCAGCTGCGCTGCGCCGCGCTGCTGGCCCGCGGCCGCCCCGGCGTGGACCTCATCGCCTGCCCGAAGTGCGCCGAGGCGATGGTGCGCCGCCACTTCAGCTACGAGCACGCCGTCGAGATCGACTACTGCAGTATCTGCGACCTGTTCTGGTTCGAGAAGGACGAGCTCGAGACGCTGCAGATCCTCGCCGAGCGACAGGCGGGCTGAGCGACGCTGCGCGGGAGGTCGTACGCCACCGGGACGACAGGGAGCCCACGCTCGTTTAGACTCTCCAGTCGCGCGCTGGGTCGAGTCGCGGACGTCCTCGCCCTGACGCGCTCGTCGCGCCGGCGTCTGACGGCGCGGTACGTCACCGGGCCTTGCGGACCACCTCGATGAGCCACGACACCAGCGGCGACAACGCCGACCTCGCGTCCTCGCCGCTCGACGGTCGCTACCGCATCCTCTCGCGGCTCGGCAGCGGCGGCATGGCCGACGTCTACCTCGCCCGCGACGAGTCGCTCGGCCGGCTGGTCGCCATCAAGGTGCTCAAAGAAAGCCTGGCCGCCGATGCGGAGTTCGTCGAGCGCTTCCGCATCGAGGCGCAGGCCGCGGCCAGCCTCAATCACCCCGCGATCGTCGCTGTCTACGACCGCGGCAAGGCCGGCGCCACGCCCTACATCGCCATGGAATACGTGGACGGGGAGAGCCTCAAGCAGCGGTTGCGGCGCAAGGGCCGGCTATCGCCCGACGAGGCCGCGGCCACGGCGCTGGCCGTGCTGGACGCGCTCCAGGAAGCGCACGAGCGCCACATCGTCCATCGCGACGTGACGTCGTCGAACGTGCTCGTCGACGGGTCAAGGCGCGTCAAGGTCGCGGATTTCGGCATCGCGCGCATGGGCGCGTCCGCGCTCACGCGCACCGGGGTGATGCTGGGCACGTCCTCGTACCTGTCGCCCGAGCAGGCGCAGGGGCGCTCAGCCGACGAACGCTCGGACCTCTACAGCCTCGGCGTGGTGCTCTATGAGATGCTGACCGGTCGTCTGCCCTTCAGTGGCGAGAGCGACCTGGCCGTGGCCATGCAGCACGTGTCGGCCGCCCCACCCAACCCGCGCTCGCTGGCGCCCGACGTGCCGGAAGCCTACGCGGCCGTTGTGATGAAGGCGCTGAGCAAGCAGCCGGCCGACCGCTACCAGAGCGCGGAGGAGTTCGCCGCCGCGCTGCGCTCGGCGCGGGACGGCGGGCACGCAGCGCCCGCCGTCGCCCCGCGCCCGCCGTCGGCCACGCCTGCGCTCGCGGCCACCTTGGTCGCCGCCAACGCGCGCACGCGCCCGGCCGACGCCGCGACACGCTACATGAGCGAGCTCCGGCAGGCCCCGTCCGTCATTCCGCGCCGTCGGCGCCTGTGGCGCTGGGTGGCTCTGGCCGCCGTCATCGTCGTCGCCGCGGCCGGCGCCTGGGCGGTGTACGCGCTGGTCCTGGCGCCCGGGGCGAAGGTGCCGGGGTTGATCGGACGCACCCGGGACGAGGCCGTCGCCGCCCTGCGCAAGGATGGCCTGAGACCCGTCGTCCACGAGGTGTGGGCGGACCGTTACGACGCCGGCATCGTCGCCAAGCAGCGCCCGCGCGCCGGCGCCGAGGTGGACGACGGCTCCAAGGTCGACCTCTGGGTGAGTCGCGGGCCGCTGCACATCCCGTCCCCGGACCTCGCCGGGATGAGGCCCGCCGCGGCCACTGCGCTGCTCGAGCGGGAGTCCCTCTCGGCACGTAAGCGCAAGGCGGCGACGCGCAACGTGCCCAAAGGCGAGATCTACCGTCAGCAGCCCGCCGCGGGCGCGACGGTGACGCGCGGGGACACCGTGACCTTCTGGGTCAGCAGCGGACCGCCGATGGTAACCGTTCCCGACGTGGTCGGCCTCTCGTCCGGCGACGCCGGCGCCGCGCTGGAGGCCGAGGGCTTCGTGGTCAGCATCGACCTCGTCGCGGGCTGGGGTGAGTTCCCTGGTGACGTCGTCGAACAGGACCCCGTCGCCGGCTCTCGCCTGCTCAAGGGCGACGAGGTCGTGATCAAGGTCGCCGTGTTCTGAGGGCTCTGGCGCGGGGCGTGCTCGCTCTGAAGCCACTCAACTTCGCGTGTGCTCGCGTAGCCAGGCGTCGAGGTGCGCGAAGTCGAACTCGCCGCGCGCCCGGAGGTCGTCCATGAAGGCGAACGTCTGGAGCGGCTCGGCGACGATCGTGAGCCCGTTGACGAACAGGAAGGCTTGAGTAGCCGCGAAGGCTGCGCGCTTGTTGCCGTCGATGAACGGGTGGTTCTGGTCGAGGCTCTCCCAGAGGGCGGCAGCTTCCTCGACGATGTCCTGGTAGTAGCCGCTCTGCGGGCGATAGAGCGCGGCGTCGAGAAGCCCGAGATCGCGGAGACCCGGCGTGCCGCCGTAGCGCTCGATGAGGTCGGCGTGCATGGCGACGACCTCGGCGAGCGTGAGGTAGCAGGTCACTCAGCGAGCTTCTTGTAGAGCGGATCGAAGACGGCCACGCCAGCCTGGTAGGCAGCCAGGACGCGGGCGCGCGGCCGGCTCTGGCGACGCTCCTCGACGAGGGTGCGGAGGGCTTCTTCGATGACCGCCTGCAGCATGCGGCCCTCGGCGTCGGCGATGTCGCGCACCTGCTTGAGGAGCTGCGGATCGACTTGCGTGGAGAACTTGACCCTTGCTGTGGGGCTCATGTCGTCACCTGCTTCGGGCGGGGTTACGACTCAGTGTACCCTGACAGGTCATGAAACGCCAGGATAGCGGTGATGGTCATCCTGTGCGGCCGGGTCGCGTGCGCGGCTCGACGGCCGGCAGTTCCCAGGCGTCGGGCCGTTGGTAGGCGAAGCCGCCGCCGGGCACGGAGCCCGGGGCGGCGAGCGCGCCGCCGGCTTCGCCGGCCCGGCGCTCGCCGCCCGGC
>Ga0209538_1000300_pt1 | contig 30585 bp, 32 predicted proteins | sample BarGraNGADG00211_2_FD_184492 | JGI IMG/M metagenome (GOLD analysis project Ga0209538, IMG submission 184492) | Arctic peat soil microbial communities from Barrow, Alaska - Barrow Graham LP Ref core NGADG0004-211 (SPAdes) (version 2) | ecosystem: Environmental > Terrestrial > Soil > Wetlands >... | reverse complement strand
CGTCGAGCCCGAAGTCGTCGAGCCCGCTGCTCCCGCCGTTGAGAACGTCGAGCCCAAGGCCGTCGAGACTAAAGCTCTCGTGGTTGAGACCGTCGAGCCTGCTGCTCCCGCGGTTGAGAACGTCGAGCCCAAGGCCGTCGAGCCCGCTGCTCCCGCCGTTGAGAACGTCGAGCCCAAGACCGTCGATCCCGAAGTCGTCGAGCCCGCTGCTCCCGCCGTTGAGAACGTCGAGCCCAAGACCGTCGATCCCGAAGTCGTCGAGCCCGTTGCTCCCGCCGTTGAGAACGTCGAGCCCGCTGCAGCTGAACCCACGTCGACCGAAGAGGTTGTCCAGCACGAAGAGACAGAAGGGCCCGCAGAGGCTTAACTGGCGAATCGGGCCTGTTGGTGTGCTTTTCCAGAAGAATACTTCCAGATAGGTTCAGACTGACGGGGTTGCAGTACCGCGCAGAGATGTGTGGGCAACTGCACTCCGTCTTTTTTGTTGTGCCGTGGGTGGGATCGGCGGCGGCGGCGGTTGCACTGCGGTGGTCATGCAATGAGCGCTGACAACAGGAGGATGCAGTCATGATGGCATTTCTGTTTCCCGGGCAGGGTTCGCAATACGTGGGAATGGCCGGCAAAGTAGTCGAGCCTATTCTGACTCGCAGGCTGTTTGAACGGGCAAGCGACGTGCTTGGTCTTGACCTATGGAATCTCGTCGAGGCAGGTGACGAGGTGGCGCTGACTCGCACCGAGAACACCCAGCCTGCCCTCTTTGCGACTGAGATGGCATGGGTCGAGGCACTCGCGAGCAGGGGTATAGTCTGCGATGTTGGTGCCGGTCACAGCCTGGGGGAGTTCAGCGCACTGTGTTGTGCCGGCGTCTTCACGTTTGAGGATGGCATTCGACTCGTGCGACGTCGTGGAGAGATCATGGCAAGGGCTGTATCTGGATCGCCGGGTACGATGGCTGCCGTCGTAGGATTGGACGACAACGATCTGCAGCGTGTTCTTGCTGAAGGACGTCGGTTCGGAATCGTGGAAGCCGCCAACTACAACGCTTCCGACCAGACGGTCGTGTCCGGCGAGATGGCTGCCGTGGATCGCGTCATTGGGGCCGTGAAGGAGATCGGCAGAGGACGCGCGATCAAGCTTCGTGTGAGCGCTCCTTTTCATTCGTCCATCATGGCTGGCGGTGCTGCCGAGTTTGGGGCGGTCCTGCACGATATCCCGTTTTCCCGGCCTCGTTTTCCCGTCGTGAACAATGTGGCAGCATTATGGGAAGATGATCCCGAGGCAATCAGGGAGTGCCTTGTTGCGCAGTTCAGGAGCCCGGTGCAGTGGGTGCGCACGATGGAGACACTCCAGAGAATGGGAGCGAGCGAGTACCTGGAGGTCGGGCCGAAGGGAGTGCTGACGGTGCTTGGTCGGAAGGCGGTTCCTGGAGGAAACGTCAGGGCCGTAGAGGAGGAGAAATGGCAATGACGCTGGAAGGAAAGACGGCCCTGGTTACGGGTGGATCCCGAGGAATCGGTAGAGGCATTGCTCTCGAGCTGGCTATGCAGGGAGCCAATGTCGTCATCGATTTTCACCAGAACCGCGTGGCGGCAGAAGAAGTCGTCACGGCCGTCACTGCGATGGGTCGGGTCTGTGAAGCAGTCCAGGCGGACGTCGGGGACGTCGCTCAGGCCGACAGTCTGGTTGCGCTGAGTATTATGCTGACAGGTTCGCTGGACATCCTGGTCAGCAACGCCGGTATCACCCGAGACGCCTTGCTGGTCCGGATGACGGATGAGAAATGGAACGACGTGCTGCGAACGAATCTCACCGGCACGTTCAACGTAACGCGCGCAGCTGCCCGCCACATGATGCGTCAGAAATCCGGACGCATTGTGCTGATCTCGTCGGTAGTCGGGCTGGGAGGGAACGCCGGGCAAGCCAACTACGCGGCGAGCAAGGCGGGCGTTATCGCTCTTGCGAAGACGGCGGCGAAAGAACTGGGGGCGCGGGGGGTCACCGTCAATGTCGTTGCGCCTGGATTTGTGGAGACAGACATGACAAGCTCGCTTGACAATGAGGTCGTATCCTCGTATCTTGCCAGTATTCCACTCAGGCGGGCTGGGACGCCTGGTGACGTTGCCAAAGTTGTGGCGTTCCTTGCAAGTGAAGACGCTTCGTATATTACCGGCCAAGTGCTCGTGGTTGACGGGGGATTGTCTCTCTGAAGCGCTTGGATATTCTTTTCTCAGGAGGAATCTGATGACCAAGGAAGAAATCCGCTCGAAGGTAGTAGAGATTGCCAAGGAAAAGCTGGGTGTCGAAGAGTCTCGCATTACAGACGAGGCTCAATACGTCAAGGATCTTGGCGCCGACTCTCTGGCATTGGTCGACATTACAATGGCACTGGAAGACGCTTTTGGAACATCGATTCCCGACGAGGACATCGAGAAGATTGCGTCTGTGGGGCAGACAGTCGAGTACGTGATGTCCCACATTGCCTGACGCTGCAGGAGACAGAAGTTCCATGGAGCGGACCCGTGTCGTCATAACGGGGCTTGGCATTGTGTCGCCGGTCGGAAACAGCGTTCCTGCGTTTGAGGCGGCACTTGCTGCTGGTGTTTCAGGTGTGGGGCCGATCACCCGGTTCGATGCAAGCGCCCTCAGCTGTCGTATCGCAGCCGAAGTAAAGGACTTCAACCCGGAAGACTACTTGGAGAAGCGTGACGTTGCACGTACCGACCGTGTACAGCAGCTGGCGCTTGCAGCTGTGCAAGAAGCCCTGCTGGACTCACGGCTGAATCTGGAGGCTGAGGACAGGGAACGAATTGCCGTCTACGTCACGAGCGGTATAGGTGGTCTCGCGTCTTTTGAAAGTGAAGTATTGCAGGTCGCCGTCAAGGGGCCTTCACGCCTCTCCCCGTTTCTTATTCCAAAGATGCTTGTGGACTCCATCCCGGGAACCGTAGCTCAGCGGTTCAAGCTCTATGGAGGGACCAGTTCAGTCGTCAGCGCCTGCGCGAGTGGCACCCAGATGCTGGGGGATGCTCTTGAGGCTATTCGGCGAGGCGACGCAGACGTCATCGTAACAGGGGCGTCCGACGCGGCGGTGACAATGACCGGCATCGGGGCTTTTGCCAACATGCGGGCACTTTCTACGCGGAATGATGACCCCGGACATGCTTCCCGGCCTTTCGACAAGGAACGCGATGGATTCGTCATGGGTGAGGGCGCAGGAATACTGATTCTGGAGCGGCTTGACCATGCGCTTGCCAGGGGGGCACACATTTATGGCGAGATCCTGTCTCAGGCAGTGACATCAGATGCATACCATATGACGTCGCCCGATCCTGAGGCGAGACAGATCGTGCGGGCAATGCGTACCGCCATCGAGCGCGCAGGACTCACGCCACTCGATATCGATTACGTCAATGCACATGGGACGTCGACCCCGGCGAACGACCGGACGGAGTCATTTGCGTTGCAGACGCTTTTTGGACGTCGAGCTCTGCTTGTTCCTGTGAGCTCCACAAAGTCTATGACCGGTCACCTGCTGGGTGCTGCCGGCGCCGTGGAGACCATAGCTTGCATGTTGACCATCAAGAACAACCTGATCTATCCTACTATCAACTATACAACGTTCGACCCCGAGTGCCCATTGGACTATGTCCCGAACGTTGCGCGTTCATCCGACGTCCAGTATGTGCTCAAGAGTTCGTTCGGGTTCGGCGGTCATAATGTGTCTATTGTTCTGGGGCGGTACGCAGGATAACAGATCCAGCTGTCTGGCAACCAAGAGGCCCCGTCAGCAGTATGCTGATGGGGCCTCTTGGTAAAGCTTATGGGCAACAGACTATTCTTCGATGGTGATTGCGGTGACGGGGCACGATTCGGCGCCTTCCTTGCAGCAACCGGCAGCACCACAATCGGCACCCGGGATGACCTCGGCCTTGCCAAGTTCATTGAGTCTGAATACGGCATCGCACAGAGCGACGCAAGCGCCGCACCCGATACAAAGCTCCTGATCGACTATAGCCTTCATGGTTCCTCCTTTGGCATAGATGATACCTTTCTATTCTATTGGTTAACAGTTGGGTGTCAATTTACCTGGGCTACGCTGTCGTTTGCACGAGACCGACAATGAATGAAATTGCCTCTGAGGCAGAGACGGTTTTCTTGTCCGTCTTGTTGCTGCGGAGCGTGACTTCAAAATTGCCAGTCTTGAGGAAAGAATTGCCAACGACAACCTGGATAGGGAAACCCATGAGGTCAGCGTCGTTGAACTTAACACCTGCCGACTCGCCTCGGTCATCAAGAATGACGTCAATCCCAGCCTTCTCGAGTCCTTCGTAAAGCTCCAGTGCAGCATGCCAGACTATATCGTCACCCTTGTTGAGCGGAACGACAATGACCTGGAAGGGGGCGACGGACATTGGCCAAATGATACCCTTGTCGTCGTGATGCTGCTCGATGATGGCGGCCAGCGTGCGGCCGATGCCAATGCCATAGCATCCCATGAAATAAGGCCTCTCACTGCCATTTTCATCGACATAGTTGGCATGAAGAGGAACCGAGTACTTTGTACCGAGCTTGAACGTATGACCGACCTCGATACCTGTGGCTGTATGGAGTGGATTGCTGCAAACGGGGCAAAGGTCCCCTGCCCGGACGGTCCTTATGTCTGCCACGAGAGTCGAGTCAAAGTCTCGCCCGAAGAAGGCATTCGTGATGTGGAACCCATCTTTGCCTGCTCCGACGGTGTAGGCGACGTCCCGGCGAACCATCTCGTCGACAACGACGGGTACTGCTGCCTGCATGGGCCCGACCGAACCGGGGTGAACGCCGAGGATGTTCAGTACTTCCTCGTCGGTCGCCAGTCGGCCCTCCCGGGCTTTCACGGCTTTCCGGAGCTTGGTCTCGTTGATATCGTCGTCTCCCCGAACCACGAGGAGCCAGGGTTTGTCGTCAGCAACATAGAGGATGGATTTGAGGATGGTGCCTGGATCGACGGCAAGGAAGTGTGCGACCTCGTCGATGGAGTGGATGCCAGGCGTGGCTATGCTTTCCGGGGCGGGCAGTGTACCCGTAACGGTCTCAGGGTCTGTTGCCGGGTGTGCCTTCGAGAGCTCAAGGTTGGCGGCATAGCCGCAGTTGTCGCATGCTGCGTAGGCACACTCTCCGTTGTCTGCCTGGACCGTGAACTCGTGCGACGACGAACCGCCGATGGCGCCAGAATCTGCCTGGATAGGACGGAACGTGAGGCCCACACGGCGGAAAACGTTGTTGTATGCCTCGAACATGAGGGCGTAGTTCGGCTCGATAGAGGCCTCGTCGCGATCGAAGCTGTAGGCGTCCATCATCGTAAACTCACGGCTGCGAATCAGCCCATACCTGGGGCGAATCTCATCCCGATACTTGTTGGTAATGTGGTACAGGTTGAACGGTAATTCCTTGTAGGAATGGCGCTCACTGCCGACGACAGATGTGACTAATTCCTCATGCGTCGGCCCCAGGCAGAACGAACGGCCCTTCCTGTCGGTCAATTTGAACATTTCGTCGCCGTACAGATCCCAACGGCCGGTCGCTTGCCAGGGTTCAGCAGGCATCAACAAAGGCATCAGGATTTCCTGGGCGCCATGACTGTCCATCTCCTGGCGCACAATTTCCTCTATATGCTGCTTGACGCGCAGGCCGAGGTTGAGATAGGTGTAGATGCCAGAAGCCGATTTGCGAAGCAAGCCGGCGCGAAGCATGAGTTGGCCGCTTATGGTATCGGCGTCCTGGGGAACTTCACGCAGACGCGGTGCAAAGATTTTGCTCAGATACAAGGTTTCCTCCTGATGTCACAGACAAGCATATATTATAGATACGGGGTCGGTTTTGCAAGGGAGTCGATTGCTGCTACTATGAACAGATATAGGGATTGCAAGGGGGAAACCATGTACTTGGTCATCGCAGGAAACATAGGTGCAGGGAAGACGTCGCTTGCTCAGATGATCTCGCGTGAGTTTGGTTTTTCCGTCTACTTCGAAGCATTCGGCGATAACCCGTTCCTGCCCAGCTACTACCAGGACATGCGGCGTTGGGCGTTTGCGACACAGATCAGCTTCCTGGCTCTCCGGTATGAGCAGATTCTGAACCATGTCCTGATGAGCGATGTCCCTGCCATCCTTGACCGTTCCATCTATGAGGATCGTGAGATCTTCGCCAAGGCACTTGTGCGCGAGGGACTTCTGTCGCCAGACGAGTGGAATACCTATGACAAGCTGTATCAGCTCATGGTACGTCGGCTTCCCAACCCCAACCTGCTCGTGTATCTTCGCCGGGACGTCCCGACGCTGCTTGCCAACATCCGCAAACGTAATCGTAGCATTGAAAACATCAGCGGAGACTACCTGGAGGGTCTGAACAAGCAGTACGAGGAGTTCTACGGAGGCTGGCATTATCCCAAGGTCGTGTTCGAAGAGGATATTTTTGACCATACGGCTGACGTGTTGCAGCTTATCAGGAGTTCCATCTAGCGCGAAGTTGTTTGTTTTTTCACAAACCATTGCAATGTTGGTGCATGAGCCTAAAATAAGAGATGGCGTTTTAAAGCCCCATAACGGGACGGCTCACCCTTCTTTCCCTAAGAGCCAACACCACACGTCACGGAGGCTATTATGGCAGGCGAGAAGAAAAACTGGTTCCAGGTAGCTCAAGACAGAATTCAGATTGCAGGCACGAAGCTCGGTCAGAATCCCGAGATCACGGAGATTCTCCGCAACCCAGAGAGGACGCTCAGCGTTTCCATTCCTGTTCGTATGGACGATGGTACCACGAAGGTCTTCCAGGGATTTCGCTGCCAGCATAACGACGCGGTTGGACCGACCAAGGGCGGCATCCGATTCCATCAGGACGAGACCCTCGAGGACGTCAAAGCTCTGGCGGCCCTCATGACGCTCAAGTGCGCCGTCGTCGGTCTCCCCTATGGTGGCGCTAAGGGAGGTATCGTTGTCGATCCCACGAAGTTGTCCACCGGCGAGCTCGAGAAGCTTTCCCGTGGATACATCCGCGCGCTGGGAAGGTTTGTCGGCCCCGACCGCGATGTTCCTGCTCCGGATGTCAACACCAATGGCCAGATCATGGCATGGATGATGGATGAGTACAGCAAGCTGACCGGACACAACAACTTTGCCCTCTTGACGGGCAAGCCTATCATCATTGGCGGGTCTCTCGGCAGGACTGCTGCGACCGGGCTGGGCGGAGTCTACTGCCTGCGGATGGCTGCCAAGAAGCTTGGGATGAACCTCAAGGGTGCGACAGTTGCTATCGAAGGGTTCGGCAATGTAGGCTTCTATGCCTCCAAGATCCTGCACGATGAAGACGGCGCAAAGATCGTTGCCATCACGATGGTCAACGGCGGTGTCTACGACCCCAAAGGTATCAACCCCGATGATCTGAAGGCCTATGAGCACAAGAACGGCACCGTGAAGGGGTATAAAGGGCTCGACAACGTGTCCAACGAGCAACTGCGCGCGCTGGGCGTCGACGTCTATATTCCTGCAGCTCTCCAGAATGCCATCTTCAGGGACAACGCAAAGGACATCAAGGCCAAGATTGTGGTCGAGCTGGCCAACGGTGGTATCAACCCTGATGCAGACGAGATTCTTGAGAAGAACGGCGCTTTTGTCATCCCGGACATTCTGGGCAACGCCGGCGGTGTCACCGTCTCCTACTTCGAGTGGGTTCAGAACAACTACGGTTACTACTGGTCTGAGAAGGAAGTTAATGATAGGCTCGACCGTGCCATGACCGAGGCATTCGAGCGTGTCTACAATATGTACACCAAGCACAAGGCAGACAAGGTCACGATGAGGATGGCCGCTGACATGGTGGCAGTCGAGCGTGTCGGTGAGGCCGTCAAGGTCCGCGGCTGGGTAGGCTGATAGATAGATAGCAGTTCTCTCGGGAGGGTGCGTTCAGCGCGCCCTTCTCTTTTGTTGGTGCATCCAGGATATTGGAGGCGGCCTTGCCATTCAGGATTCTTGTCATCAATCCAGGCTCTACAAGCTCCAAGTTGTCTATCTTCGAGGACCGGACTCCTGTCGCGACGGAAACCGTTTCGCATGACGCTGCGACTATCGCCCAATTTGTCTCTCTCATGGACCAGCTGCCAATGCGGCTGGCGATTGTCAAGGATTTCCTCACCCGCCACAGTGTAACCGTGGCCAGTCTTTCGGCTATTGCTTGCAGGGGAGGACTGCTACGACCGCTTCCCTCAGGAACGTATCGCGTCGATGAGGCGATGGTGGGTGACCTGCACGAACCTGCAATGGGCGCACACGCGTCCAATCTGGCTGCGTGCATCGGATTCGAGCTGTCAAAGGAATCGGGTGTTCCGGCCTTCATTGTAGACCCCGTCGTCGTGGACGAACTGAACCTGTTGGCGCGTCTCTCCGGCTTGAAGGGGATTGACCGCGTGAGCATCTTTCATGCTCTCAACCAGAAGGCTGTTGCCAGGCAGGCAGCGGCAGACATTGGTAAGACCTATGAAGACGCCAATCTCATCGTGGTTCATCTCGGCGGAGGAATCTCTATCGGGGCGCACCACTTGGGTCGGGTCATCGACGTCAACAATGCGCTCAACGGTGATGGTCCCTTCGCTCCTGAGAGAGCGGGCAGTCTGCCGGCTGTTGGGTTGGTCAAATTGTGCTTTTCAGGTGCATATTCGCAGCCGGAGGTGATGAAACTCCTTGCAGGCAAGGGAGGGTTGGTCAGCCATCTCGGGACGAATGACGCTCGCACGGTTGAAAAGATGATCGATGATGGTGACGAGCACGCTCGCCTGGTGTACACCGCAATGGCGTACACGGTCGCGAAGACCATCGGGGAAATGGCCACCGTACTGAAGGGAGATGTTGACGCCATTGTCGTGACAGGAGGCATGGCCCGGTCGGCTTTCCTCATCGACGAGATCACGAGCCGTGTCCAATTCATCGCGCCGGTCAAGGTCTATCCGGGCGAGGATGAGATGAAAGCGCTGGCTTTGGGTGTACTCCGTGTACTGGATGGTTCGGTACCCGTCGGACTGTATCCGCCGGAGCAGGCGCATAGCGGAGGGTCCTGAATATGTTGGACGACCGGGTCGATGCGTGAACTTGCTGATCTGTTTGGCCGACCCCGGGCAGGCCAGTCGATTGTGTTTGCAGGGCCATCCGGATCAGGCAAGACCGAGGTCGCTATCAACCTCGCCCTGTCACTGATTCGGCAGACGACGTTGCCGGTTACACTATGTGATCTGGATGTCGTCAAGCCCTATTTCCGTCTTCGTGACATGCTGCGACTGCTCACCGAGGACGAAGCAAGGAGACTGAACATCGTTGAACCGGAGCGTCGACTTCTTCATGCAGACATTCCCACGTTTCCTCGTAATCTGCATGCTCTTCTGTCTTCTCCAGAGACAATCAAGGTCATCGATGTTGGTGGAGATGCCATCGGGGCAGGAGCTGTCGCCCAGTTCCGCGAAACGATTATTGCCGGTGACTACCGCCTGTACATCGTGGTGAACACGCTGCGACCGGGAATGGACAGTGCTGATGGCCTGAAGCGCATGCTGCTGGCCATTCGTTCAGGCGCACGCCTTGATGTGTCTGGACTTGTTGCCAACACAAATCTGCAGGCAGAGACGAGTGCGGACGATGTACAGCGCGGCTATGATGCTGTCAAGGCTCTCGGCGATAGTGAAGGGCTGCCTGTCGTCGCCGTGCTTGTGTCGCCGGAGTATGCCAGTCAGGTAGTGCATCGACTCACGCCGGGTGCGGCCGGGCTTCTGTCGGTGATTCGTGTTTTCAATCGCATTCTGGATACAGTCGGGTCGCAAACGGAATTCTGAAGCAATTTGGAGGTTAACCTTGGAAAGAGTGTCTATTGACGAACAGCGGTGCAAGAGTTGTGGCCTGTGCGTCAGCGTTTGTCCCGTCACTATCCTGATCATAGGTGACCGGTTGAACGCTCGCGGTTTCAGACCTGCGCAGTGTACGGCTCAGGACAAGTGTACCAGTTGCGGTTCGTGTGCGCTGGTTTGCCCTGATGTTGCTATCGAACTTCACAGAGAGGTGAAGGTATGAGCGACAAGGTTCTCATGAAGGGGGCGGAAGCCCTTGCGGAAGGTGCCATCCAGGCGGGATGTCGCTACTATTTTGGCTACCCTATTACGCCACAGAATGAAACGCCCGAGTACATGAGCCGCCGTCTCCCGGAGGTTGGTGGTAGATTCGTGCAGGCTGAAAGCGAGGTTGCGTCTATCAACATGGTTTACGGTGCTGCCTGCACAGGTGTCCGGGCGATGACGTCGTCCTCCAGCCCAGGCATTTCCCTGATGCAGGAAGGCATTTCCTACATCGCCGGCTCCAATGTTGCGTGTGTAGTCATGAATGCCATGCGTGGCGGGCCTGGCCTCGGCAACATTGCCCCCGCTCAGGCGGACTACTTCCAGGCGGTCAAAGGGGGTGGCAACGGGGACTACAAACGCATTGTCTTTGCCCCCTCATCGATCCAGGAAGGCGTGGACCTGTTTGTCGATGCGTTCGAACTGGCGGATAAGTACCGCATGGTGGTCATGGTTATTGTTGATGGTCTCATCGGGCAGATGATGGAGCCCGTCGAGTTCAAGACCAGGGTCGATGTCTCGACGCTGAAGACACCGGAGTGGGCAACGGTGGGCAGGCATGGGCGTGACCACGCAAACATCATTACCAGTCTAACGCTGGATGCTGCCGGACTGGAGCAGTGGAACCTCAAACTCCAGGCGAAATACGCGCAGGTCGAGCAGACTGAAAGTCGCATCGAGGAGTACCAGATGGATGATGCCGACTACGCGATCATCGCGTACGGCACGATGGCGCGCATTGCGAAAACGACAGTACGGATGGCACGTGCCAAGGGCATCAAGCTCGGGTTGCTGCGTCCGATAACCGTCTGGCCATTTCCTGCAAAGCAGATGCAGACGTACGTGGGCAAACTGAAGGGGATTCTGACGGTCGAACTTGCGTACAGGCAGCTGTTTGAGGATGTCCAGCTGGCATTATGCGGCAAGGTACCTCTGGGCTGGTACGGGCGGGGTGGTGGAGTTGTGCCGGGACCTCAGGAAATACTGGCAGCATTCGAAGAGCAGTTCGGGAAAGGACGGTAGAGCCATGGCTGAACAGATGAAAGTCATCTACGAACGTCCCACGTCGTGGGCAAACAAGGTAACGCACTACTGTCCGGGTTGTACGCATGGAGTCGCCCATCGGCTTATCGCCGAGTTGGTGGATGAGATGGGACTCGTGGACAAGACCATTGGGGTCTGGCCGGTTGGTTGTTCCGTTCTTGGATACGAGTACTTCAACTTTGACAGCGTCGAGGCGGCGCATGGCCGTGCTCCAGCGATGGCCACCGGCATCAAGGTCACGAATCCCGACAACTTCGTGTTTACCTACCAGGGAGACGGCGATCTTGCCAGCATTGGGATGGCAGAGATCATCCATGCTGCGGCACGCGGCTGGCCCATTACCGTCATCTTCATCAACAACGGGAACTACGGTATGACCGGCGGCCAGATGGCGCCGACAACGCTTCTTGGCCAGAAGACCACGACGAGTCCTCTTGGCCGTACTCCAGAGACCAACGGTTTTCCTATCCGCGTAGCCGAGATGCTCGCCCAGCTTGATGGGCCTGCCTACATCGCCCGCGTCTCTCTGGACTCGCCAGTCAACATCCGCAAGGCGAAGAGTGCCATGCGTAAGGCCTTCAATGCTCAGGTGCGCGGTATTGGATTCTCCCTCGTCGAGTGCCTGTCGACCTGTCCGACCAACTGGAAGCTGACACCTGTGGAATCAATGGAACGTGTCCGCAAGGAAGTCATGCCGTATTTCCCACTTGGTGAGTTCAAGGTCGTCGAAGGGGTGCTGTGATGGAGCACAACGTCGTCATTGCAGGATTTGGTGGACAGGGTGTCATGCTCATTGGCGAACTTCTGGCACGGGCAGGCATGGAGGAAGGCAAGGAAGTCACGTGGCTGCCGTCGTACGGTCCAGAGCAACGTGGTGGAACGGCCAACTGCGCCGTGGTTGTCGCGGACGAGCCGATTGCCTCTCCACTCCTGACTGAGCCACAGGCTGCGATCGTCTTCAATCGGCAGTCATTCGACAAGTTCGAGCCTGTCATCGCGAAGGGAGGATTGCTCGTCGTCGACTCAACCGTGATTGACAAGAAGTCTTCCCGTGCGGACCTGGACCTGGTGTACATTCCTGCAACGGACATCGCGATGGAACTGGGCAACTCGAAATTCACTAATATGGTGCTGCTGGGTGCCTATCTTGGCAAGGTCAATCCCATCAGGATGGCGTCTGTCCATGGGGCTTTGTCCGTATTCCTGACGGGCAAGAAAGCTGCTCTCATCGAGGTCAACAAGAAGGCGTTGCAGGCCGGCGTCGACTTCGTCAACAAGAAGTAGGGGCAGGGGATGGCAGAGCTCCTCGTCAGGAACGCTCGCATTGTCTACCCAGCGACGAGGGGTTTTGTTATCGACCGGGGATGGCTGCTGGTCCGGGACGGCGTCATTTCTGGTCTGGCCGCGGGGAACGTTCCGGTGGATGTCGCCCGGTCGGTTGCAGGAAGGCAGGAAATCGATGCCGCCGGCATGACGTTGCTCCCGGGGCTGCTCAACACGCATATGCATCTGTACTCGATGTACTCGCGAGGCATCGGCACTGGGCGTGTATCACATAGCTTCCTCGACGTGCTTCAGGACCTCTGGTGGCGTCTGGACCGCTCCCTGCTCAAGGATGCCTGCTGGATGAGCGCAACGTTTAGTGGGATGGACTCTCTGCGCTGTGGAACCACAACGATCGTTGACCATCATGCTTCACCCAGCTACATCACTGGAAGCCTGTCGACGCTGTCCGATGCGTTGAACAAGATCGGTTTGCGGCACGTGCTTTCCTATGAGATCACCGATCGTAACGGAATACAGGGGGCAGTCGCAGGCGTCGAGGAGAACATTCGTTTCTTCGACGAGGTTTGGGAGAGGGGAGGGCTGGCTTCGGGCATGGTTGGTCTGCACGCCTCGTTCACGGTCTCGGACGCCACTCTCACCACTTTGCGCGCGAGAGTCGGGTCGCGTAACGTCGGGTATCACGTTCACATAGCTGAGGGTGCCGTCGACGAAGCGGACAGTGTCGAAAAGTATGGCAAACGCATCGTGGCCCGTCTGGACGATGCGGGATTGCTCGGTCCCCGGTCGATTGCGGTACACTGTGTCGGCATCGACGTGTCAGAGCGAGAATTGCTTGCGAAGTCCGGGACGCCCGTCGTCGTGAACACCATGTCCAACATGAACAATGCGGTCGGTCTTCCTGCCGTTCGTGAGATGCTGGAGGCTGGCATAGAGGTCGGCATAGGGACGGATGGCTATACGGCGAACATGTTTGAGGAGTTCCGGAATACCCTCGTGGGGCTCAGGCACCGATATGAGGATCCGGCCGGTTTCTGGACGCAGGTGCAGAAAGCTCAGATCGAGACAAATGCCGACATTGTGTCGCGTTGTGCGGGGTGCACGGTGGGTCGTCTGGAGGAAGGGGCGGCCGCAGACTTCATGCTTGTCGACTACGCGAGTCCTACCCCGTTGAGCTCGGAGAATGCTTTTGGCCACATGTTTTTTGGCATGTCGGCGGACCTGGTCGACACTGTCGTTGTCAACGGAAATGTCGCTGTGAAAGGACACCGGATCCTGGCCGTGGACAGAGAGGATCTCGAACGAGAGTCGCAGAAGGTCGCAAAGGCCGTCTGGGAGGCGTTTGACCGACTGTCCTAGTTTCCAACGGTCATCCGACAGAAATGTACTTGACATAAACGAGTGCGAAAAGGGTTGGAACGCTTGTTCCTGCATTGCATTTCCTGTGTTCCATGATACCATATAATAGTCAGAAAACAGGAGGATTGCGCATGCAGGATTCCCAGTACACCGCACGGGACATCAAGGTACTCGAAGGTCTGGAACATGTTCGAACCAGACCTTCGATGTATATAGGGTCGACCGACTCACGGGGCCTGCATCATCTGGTGCAGGAAGTCGTGGATAATGCCATCGACGAATCCATGGCTGGCTTCTGCACCAAGATCGACGTTGGGCTCAGCGCAGACCACAAAACCGTCGACGTGCGCGACAACGGCCGTGGCATACCGACCGACATGCACCCCGTCCTGGGCATATCGGGTGTCGAGGTCGCTTTGACACGCCTCAATGCAGGTGGCAAGTTCGACAAGAAGAGCTACCACGTCTCCGGTGGTTTGCATGGCGTCGGAGTCTCCTGCGTCAATGCCCTCTCGAACTGTCTCTACGTCGAGGTGACACAGTGGGGAAAGGTGTTCCAGGAAGAGTTCTGTCGCGGCAAGCCAGTATATCATCTCCGTGTCAAGGAAGAAGGGATTCCCGCTGGCGTTTCGGGCACGTTCGTGAGCTTTACTCCAGACGAGGAGATCTTCGGTGAATTTGTTTTCGATCCTGAGCGCATCGGCAAACGTCTGCGTGAATTGGCTTTCCTGAACTCCGGGCTGGAAATCACCTTTGTCGACCACGCAACGGAAGAGGTTCAGGTCTTTAAATATGACAAGGGACTCATTGAGTTCGTGCGATACATGAACGAAGGCAGCGCAGTTGTGCCGCCGGATCCCGTGCATTTCATGCGAGACACGGAAGGTCTCTTTCTCGAGATAGCCTTCCAGTACAACGCCGGCTACAGTGATCAGATGATCTCCTACGTCAACAACATCAATACGGTGGACGGCGGCGTCCATGAGCTGGCCTTCAAGAACGCCTACACACGCCTGTTCAATGCCAAGGCGCGGCAGGTGAAGCTGCTCAAGCCCGAGGACAGTCTCGGCGGCGAGGACATTCGTGAAGGTCTGGTGGTCATCATCAACCTTCGCATCCCTGACCCGCAGTTTGAGGGCCAGACCAAGACGCGGCTCGGGAATGCTGATCTCAAGGCGCCCATGGAGGCCGCGGTCGAGGAAGAGGTGGAGCTGTACCTCGACAAGCACATCGATGAGTTCAAGGCAATGGCCAATAAGGCTGTCAGTGCGAAGCTTGCGCGCGAAGCGGCGCGCAAGGCCCGTGACCTTGTCCGTCGCAAGACCGAGCTGGATGGCGGGCGCCTGCCGGGCAAACTCGCAGACTGCTCGTCCCAGGACCCGGCTGAATCAGAGCTCTACATTGTCGAGGGTGACTCCGCAGGCGGCAGCGCCAAGCAGGGCCGGAACCGGCGTACCCAGGCGATTCTGCCCCTGAGGGGCAAGATTCTGAACGTGGAAAAGGTTGGCATCCACCGAGCGCTCGAGAATGAGGAGATCAAGGCCCTCATCACTTCGATCGGTACGGGGGTCATGGACGATATCAAGCTTGAGAAGCTGCGGTATCACAAGATCGTCATCATGACGGATGCCGATGTTGACGGAGCGCATATCCGGACGCTGCTGCTCACGTTCTTCTACCGCTACATGCGCCCGCTTGTTGTCAACCAGAACATCTACTTTGCTCAGCCTCCACTTTTTGGTGTCCTCGACGGCAAGACGATGCGCTATGCGTTTTCCGACGACGAGCTTCGGACACTGCTGTCGCAAACGAAGGGCAAGCCTGATGTCCAGCGGTACAAAGGACTGGGAGAGATGAACCCTGAGCAACTGTGGTCAACGACGATGGACCCGGCCACTCGCCTCATGGGACGTGTCACCTTGGAGGAAGCCGAGGAGGCTGAACGCATTTTCACGCTGCTCATGGGCGAGAAGGTGGAGCCTCGTCGCAAGTTTATCATTGATCACGCGCGTGAAGTCTACAACTTGGACATTTGACGGAGCGAGGGACACTGATGCCAGAAAACGAGATGCCAGAAAACGATAGAGTATTCAACGTCTACGTCGAGGACGAGATGAAGAAGTCCTACCTCGAGTACTCCATGAGCGTTATCATTGGTCGAGCGCTGCCGGACTTTCGCGATGGTCTGAAACCCGTGCATCGCCGTATCCTCTTCGCCATGTATGAGCTGGGGTGTTTCTGGAACAAGCCGTACAAAAAGAGCGCCCGTATTGTTGGCGACGTCCTGGGCAAGTATCATCCTCATGGTGATACGGCTATCTACGATTCGCTGGTCCGCATGGCACAGGAGTTCTCGCTCAGATATCCATTGATTGACGGCCACGGCAACTTCGGATCCATCGATGGCGATTCTGCCGCAGCCATGCGTTATACTGAAGTTCGGCTGGCTCCCATCTCTGCGCTCATGCTGGACGAGTTGGACAAGGAGATCGTCGACTTCGCGCCAAACTTTGACAACAGTCTGGAAGAACCGCTCATCCTTCCGACCAAAGTGCCGCAGCTTCTGCTCAACGGTTCCAGCGGGATTGCTGTCGGCATGGCCACCAACATTCCCCCGCACAACCTTGGTGAGCTGATCGATGCGTTGAAGTATATGCTGGACTGCCGGATCAGCAGTGAACCCGAGGATCCGGCCCAGATCCGGTCGTTTGTTAGGGGTCCCGACTTTCCGGGTGGTGGCGTCGTGGTAGGCACAGAAGGCATCGACGAATATATCACGACCGGTCGGGGCAATGTTGTCGCAAGAGGGAAGTCTACGATCGAGAAAGATGGCAATAAAACGCGATTCATCATTACTGAGTTGCCGTTTGAGGTGAACAAGGCAGAGTTCGTCCAAAAGGTCGCCGGCTTGATGAAGGACAAGCGCATGAACCAATTGTCTGACCTGCGTGACGAATCCAGCCGCGAGGGCATAAGAGTCGTGCTTGAGCTAAAGAAAGATGCGGTTCCTGAGCGAGTTGAGATGTTGCTGCGCAGACACACTCAATTCCAGCAACACTTTCACGTCACGATGCTTGGGATCCTGTACGGCGTACCGCGCACTCTCCCTCTGCGCGATGTTCTGGCTACATTCCTGGACTTTCGCGAGGCGACGCTTCGCAAGAGATTCAGTCTGGAACTCCGCAAGCATGAGGAACGCCTGAACGTCCTCAACGGTCTTGTCATCGCCATTCGAAACATCAAGCGAGTGACGGAAATCCTGACCGCATCGTCGTCCATGGATGATGCCTTAGCTCGCCTCGTCGAGAATTTTGGACTCAACGACCGGCAGGTGGAGGCGATCTTTGAGATGCGCATGCGGTCTCTGGTGTCGCTCGAGGTTGAGAAGCTGACGAAAGAGGTTGAAGAGAAAAAGACAGAGATCGAGCGGCTCACTGGGATGCTGGCAGACCCCAACAGGATCCGTACCTACATCCGGGATGAGCTTGTCGAGATCGCCCGCAAATACGGAAACCCACGTCGCACCCAGATCCTGAAGGACGATGGCCGCAGGGAGGACGATGACGAGCAATTTATCGAAGACAAAGAGGTCATGGTCGTCATTTCCAAGAACGGCTACGCGAAAATTATCCCGAGTTCGACGTTCAAGGTTCAGGGCCGCGGAGGACTGGGAGTCGCGAGCATGAACTTGAAGCGGGACGACTATATCAGCAAGTACTTCACCGTCCGCACGAAGCAGCGTATGCTGCTTTTCACCAACAAAGGGCGCGTATACTCCATTCCAGCATACCGTCTTCCTGAAGAAAAACGGCAGGGCGGAGGGGAGAATTTGTCTCTTCTCCTCGGTATGGGGGCGGATGAGCTCGTCACCGAAGCCACGGCGCTTCCCGCTGAACAGGAGGGCGTGTCATTCATGATCGTGACCCGTCGTGGCCGTATCAAGAAGATGGTCACGTCACAGTTTGTGACCATACGGAGCACGGGAAAGATGTTCATCAAGCTTGCCGAAGGGGATGCTGTGGTTGCCGTCAGGTCCGTCAAGGATGGCGAGGAAGTTCTCATCGCCTCCGATTCCGGCCGAGCCGTTCGTATCCGGTCGACATCTGTTCGTGCCATGGGTGCATCTGCCGGTGGCGTGCGTGGAATGCGTCTTTCACGTGGAGGCAGGTTCGTCGTCGGCATGGAAGTGCTCCGACCCGGGGTACCGTTTACGCTCATCACAGAACATGGTCACGGGAAGCGCCTGAATCCATACGAGGTTCGACTGGTTGGCCGGGGATCCGGCGGCGTCATCTGCTACCGTGTCACTGAGAAGACGGGCCCACTGGCAGCATTCACGACGGGAACCGTTGACCAGGATGTCGTCGTGTCCACGAGTACGGGCCAGACGATTCGTACTCCTGCCGAGACTCTCCCCCTGCTTGGAAGGGTCTCTTCGGGTGTGAAAGTGATCCGGCTGAAGTCCAAGGGCAGCGGTGTTATCGCTGCGGAAGCAATTATCAAGGAGGTCGCCCCAGCGGAGGCTGAAGATGAGGCTGAGCAGTAAGGAAACCAGTGCTCTTCGCGTTGTTCTTCTCTCGGTCCTGAGCATCGCTGTGGCCACGGGGGCCGTCTGGCTCCTGTGGAGCCTTCGTAGCATCGTATCTCTGGGAATCGCCGCGGCATTCGCGGCGTTTCTCTTCTTGCCAATTGCACAGTGGCTCAATCGAAAGGCCCACCTTCCCATGGGTCTCACGTGTGCCATCGTTGTCTTGGGAATCGTGGCCGTATTCGTCGGCCTGGTGGCGGTCACGATTCCTCCTCTTGTGCGCGAAACGAGATCGCTTGTGACATCTCTTCCTGATTACGCGAAGACGGTTCAGGGATACTTCTCCAGACTCTCGACATGGCTGGATCGCCTTCAGCTGGGGTCGGCCAAGAACACTATCACGGCGGTTCTCGACGCAGTCCAAAAAGCTGCGATCCAATTCGGACAGAACATCGTCACGGCATCGTCCAAGAGACTGCTGAGTGCTGGCGCCCTTCTCCCGTTTTTCGTGCTCATGTATTTTTTCATGAGCGGCTCTCATGGTTACTATGAGATGTCTTTGTCGCTCCCGTTTATCCGTACACAGAAGGATCATGCAGAGGTCGCGCTTGCTCAGGTCGCCGCAAGCACCAGGAGATATATCGAGGCGCTTGCCCTCATTGCGCTGGTCACTGCGCTGTTCGTGGGCGGGATCAGTGGGCTCTTCGGGATCAACTACGCTCTGACAATCGGTGTCGTAGATTTCTTCGGCGAGTTCATTCCATACGTAGGTCCCTTCGTGGTAGTATTGCTGGGAGCCTTCTTTGCCGTTGTGACAGGCCCTGGAAAGCTTATCGCCTGGATCATCATCTTCAGCGTCGTCGAGTTCACGACGAGTCAGATTCTCGCCCCACGACTCATATCCGCGAAGACGGGGCTCAGACCAGAGTTCATCATCCTGCTGCTTCTGGTGGGCGGCACGCTTGTAGGGTTCTTTGGGCTGGTGCTTGCAGTTCCTCTTGCGGTTTTTGCCCGTGAGATCATCAAGAGTGTTCAGTTGTTCCGATCAGAGTCTGAGGACGTCACAGAGAAGCCGGTTGACTGAAGACGCAATTCCGGTATAGTTAATTGGTTGTTTATCAACCCCTTTGGCAGCGGTTTGACGAAAGGAGGGGTGAATGATGGGAAACTATCGTGATCGGAACAAAGACAGGTCTGAACCTCAGGGCGAAGACGCTCAGCTTGAGAACATGCTGAGGCGCTATAAGCAGGACTGTATCCGTGATGGCCTCTTCGGTGAACTCAAGAAGCGTCGCTTCTTTATGGCGCCAAGCGAGAAACGCAAGCAGAAGTCGATTGCTGCGCGCAGGCGCAAATAGGGCCGTTTTACCTGAAGATGAGAGTATGGGGCGCGCGAGCGCCCCTTTTTCGGTCTCTAGAGCCCTTGACACAGGAATCCACCGTCGACAGGGATGGATGTCCCGTTCACGTATCCGGCGACCGGAGACAGAAGGAACGTAATGAAGTTCGCGACATCTTCAGGATTGCCCGGTCTGCCAAGCGGGACTGCGTCAAGAAACCGGAGGCGCTCGGCCTCGAACTCCTGTCCGAAGAAGCCCTCCGTCATGGGAGTCCGTATGAGGCCGGGGATGATACAGTTCGAGCGTATTCCCCGAGAGCCGGCCTCGACTGCCACGGACTCGGAGATGCTCTCCAGTGCACGTTTCGAACTGTCATAGCTTGCTGAGGGCGTGTGATGGGGATGTCTATGGGCGTCGATCGAGGATACGAAGACGAAGCTTGCTGAGGAGGAGGCCCTGGACAGCGCAGCCTGCGCAAACTCGAAGGCGGCAAAGACGTTGACGTCGAATGTTTCCCGGAATTCGCAGGAGCGAGCTTTAGAGAAGGCATCGGTTCGCAGTTCTGCCGGCAGGAACACAAAGCCGTCAAGCTCTGTGGACCCGAGAAGGGCAACTGTACACCGATTGCGGTCGGATTCCCTGCGCAGATCTCCAGGCACGATGCCGATCAGTGTATCAGGAGACAACGTGTGAGCAAGAGCATTCAGACGTTCGGGGTGCCCTCCCACAAGCAGGAGGCGGGCATGCTCCCGGTCAAGCGAGGTGGTGAGGAGCGAGCCGATGCCGGCCGTGCTGCCTGCAATGGCAATCCTTCTTCCTGCCAGAGCAAGGTCCATTGGCTACTGGACAGGTATCATGCACAGAAGGACAAGGTCGTCGGTGCCTTCGTTGGCGAAACTGTGAATCGTCTCGGGCTCGATATAGATAGCGTGGTCGGGGCCGACATGACGAGTCTCACCTTCGCAGAAAGCAGTGCAGGTTCCCTTAATGACAAAGACCTCATGTTCCCAGGGGTGAGCGTGCCGCGGCGTGCACCCACTCGGTTTGACGACGAAGTACCGCATTGCAAACGTGGGGACTCCGTCCGAGCTATTGAGCATCCAGCGGATCGTTGTGCTACGGGCTCCGGCTTCAGTGACAGGAATCTCCTCGACGTCTTGGACTGCCTTGATAATCATGACGACCTCCAGTTGGACTACATAAAATGTATTATACTACAGTTGTCAGTGTAAGGCTCACGTCAGGACGGCCGTGCTTGCATTTTCCAAGGGAGCAAGTATTATTTATGTGAACCAGTCGATACATTCCAATCGTCAACCACGAGGTCGAGATGTTTAGGAGTCAATCCTTAGATGGGTTTTTGACCGAACTCTCATCGCGCAATCCAACTCCCGGTGGAGGCACTGCTGCCGGGCTTGCCGCGGCGATGGGTGTGGCTTTGGTCGAAATGGTCGCCAACGTCGTGGGTGCGCGTGATGACGCGGAAAAGAGCCGTCTGGCACCATTCGTCGAGGGCTGCGAAGCGTCGCGGGAAGAGTTTGCTGCGATGATGGACGAGGACAGCGCGGCATTCGAGGGCTACATGACTGCTGTGAGGTTTCCCAAGACGACCGATGACGAGAAACTTGTGCGACGTGCGGCCATGCAGGATGCGCTCAAGGGTTCGACGAGAGTTCCTCTCGCGCTGGCCGTACGAGTCTGTGATTTTGCCGAGTTTCTCGTCGCGACGTTTTGTGATGCGCCAAAGGACATTGCATCCGACCTGTATGTCGGCGCCGCAATGCTTGAGGCTGCCTATGCCGGAGCCATTGCCAACGTTTACGTCAATCTCGCATATCTACGAGATCCTGTCTTCAAAGATGAGACGCGTGTGACAGTTCAGCAGTGTCAGACGCGTGTTGCTGTGTTGAGCTCGTTCAAAGATTCTATCGGGCGCTTGCTGGCTATTGTGTGACCACTTGGCGAAAGAAGGCAGAGGATCATGAACTTCACTGAACAAGAACTGTTGGAAAAGACGTCCCGGGAGTTGTACGAGATTGCGAAAGTACTGCATGTTCGGAACTATACACGGCTTAAGAAGCCGGAACTCATCGAGGAGCTGTTGAAACTTGGGGGTAAGGATGCTAACGATCAGGAGGGGTCTGCCATGAGCTCCATGAGGCCCTACGACAACCATGACAAGCCTGAGGTAGTGACTGAGCACCTCGACATCGAACAGGAACGTGTACCGGCGCACGTTGTTTCTGGGGCCGTCATCTCTAGTTCGTCTGAGCGCCGTGGCGGAGAGGTTCCACGGACAGGGGGAGAGGTTCCACGGACAGGGGGAGAGGAGTTCACTGCCTCGGGCCTGTGCGAAATCCTCGCGGAGGGTTATGGGTTCATGCGTTCCAACTACTTCCCTTCCTCGTCGGACGTCTATGTCTCGCCCCCCATGATCCGACGGTTCGGTCTTCGGACCGGTGACTGGCTCGAGGGTACCGTCCACCTGCCGCGCGGGGACAAGGAGAAGTACTCCTCACTGATGCGCATCCGTAGCATCAATGGCATTGGCATCGAAGGGTACGTAGTCGCTCGGCCGCAATTTGAGTCACTCACACCGATTTTTCCCAACAAGCATCTCAAACTGGAAACGCCCAACTGCAGCATGGCAGTGCGTCTCCTTGAGCTCGTTGCTCCTATTGGCAAGGGCCAGCGTGGCCTGATCGTGTCTCCACCGAAGGCCGGGAAGACGACCATTCTCAAGGCCATTGCGCAAAGCATCGAGTACAATCACCCCGAGGTCACGCTGATGGTGCTCCTTATCGATGAGCGACCCGAGGAAGTCACGGACATGAAGCAGTCGATTCGGAGCGAGGTGATCAGTTCGACGTTCGACCAGCCTCCCGAGAACCATATTCGAGTCGTCGAGCTGGCCCTGGAGCGGGCAAAGCGCCTGGTCGAGGTCAAGAAGGATGTCGTCATCCTCATGGATGGTATCACGCGGCTCACGCGCGCTTACAACCTCATCAGTTCCTCGTCTGGGAAGACTCTGTCGGGCGGTCTCGATCCAACTGCAATCCGTGGTCCGAAGAGAGTCATCGGAGCTGCGCGGAACATGGTCGAGGGCGGCAGTCTCACGATCATCGCAACAGCGCTCATCGAGACGGGAAGCCGCTTGGACCAGGTCATCTATGAAGAATTCAAGGGCACAGGCAACATGGAACTCGTTCTGGACCGTGAGCTGGCTGAGCGTCGCGTTTTCCCCGCCATCGACGTCCGGAAGTCCGGCACACGGCGCGAAGAGCTACTGTACACGCCCGAGGAGTATCGCAAGATCTGGGCTCTCAGACAGTTCATCGGCAACGAGGATCCGACGGAGAGTCTTGAGAAACTCATCGCCATGCTTCAGAGAACTGCCAATAATCGGGAGTTTCTGGCCAACATTGTGGCGCAGGACAGCGCTGGACGCTAGGCATCATGGATAGTCTTTCTGGCAGGATCGAGGTCGTTGCCGGCTGCATGTTCTCGGGGAAATCCGAGGAGCTCATTCGACGCCTCAAGAGGGCTCAGATTGCGAGGCAGAAGGTCATCGCTCTCAAGTCGTCTCTGGATGACCGCTATGGGCTTGAGACGATCACGAGCCATTCGGGTATTCGCCTTGAATCAGCTATCGTGGCATCTCCTTCTGACGTGCTCAGGATTGTCGAGGAGAGGCAGGTGGAAGTCGTTGGCATCGACGAGGTGCAGTTCTTCGATCCCGGGATTATCGAGGTTGCAGAGTATCTTGCGGGCAAGGGCGTTCGTGTCATCCTCGCTGGACTCGACCAGGACTTTCGTGGTGAGCCGTTCGGACCTATGCCTGAACTGCTTTCGCTTGCGGAAGAAGTGACGAAGCTGACGGCTGTATGCATGGTATGTGGCAGGCCGGCGACGCGTACTCAGCGCATCGTCAATGGACGTCCAGCGCGATACGATGACCCGGTGGTGATGATAGGTGCAGCCGAGAGCTATGAAGCACGCTGTCGTGAGCACCATGTGGTTCCAGGTCGACCAGAGCGTGTACTGGAAACGGAGTGCCTTATTTGAAGTACAAAGAGAGCCGATGAGCCTAGAGACAGAACAGTTGGCACGTAGAATCCATGAGATCGACGAGCGAGTTGCCAACCTGCGCTACGATGTCGATCAGAAGGAAATCCAGAAGCTTACTCTGGAGCGCCGCATGATGGACTCCCTGTTGGAGCTTCTCACTCGCGAAGAATCTCTGAGGGCTCAGCTTGCCGACAACGATGCGCTTCTTGTAGAGGGAACGGATTCCGAGTTCGCTGCCATGATCGCAGAAGAAAAGGTCCGACTTCGGCGGGGACTGGAAGCTGTTCACGCTCAGATCGAGGAAGAACGCATTCCCAAAGACCCGGATGACGACAAGAATATCATCATCGAGATCCGGGGAGGAGTTGGTGGCGACGAAGCGGCCTTGTTTGCCGCCGATCTGTTTCGCATGTACTCGTACTTCGCAAGTCAGCATGGCCTCAAGATAGAGGTCATCTCGAGTCACCAAACCGAGATCGGGGGGTTTAAGGAAATCATCTTCTCGGTGCTTGGGGTAGGAAGCTACAAGCTCTTCAAGTTCGAGAGTGGCGTCCACCGCGTCCAGCGTGTCCCTGAGACGGAGGCTTCTGGGCGCATTCACACATCCACCGCTACCGTAGCGGTGCTGCCTGAAGCTGAAGATGTCGACGTGCATATCGACGACGACGACATCAGGCTTGAGCTGTTTCATGCGTCTGGACATGGAGGACAGAACGTTCAGAAGGTAGAGACGGCTGTCCGCATGACGCACATTCCAACAGGCATCACTGCGTCATGCCAAGATGAGAGGTCCCAGCTGAAGAACAAGGAGAAGGCTCTCAAGGTGCTGCGATCCCGCGTCTATGAGTTCATGAAAGAAAAGGCCGACAGTGAGATGATCAATGAGCGTAGGGCTCAGATCGGCAGTGGCATGCGCAACATGCGTATCCGTACCTACAATTTTCCTCAAGGTCGCCTGACTGACCATCGGATTGGTCTGTCCCTGTACAATTTGCCTCTCATCATGGAGGGAAACCTCGATCCAGTAGTCGACGCTCTTCACCGGGCTTCCCGGGAGAGGACTCTTGAGACGCCCATTGTGCAGGACAACGACGATTGACTCTGCGAGAAGTACTTGCGCATGCTGAGCAGCGCGCTCAGCTCTCGTTGCAAAAACACGGTGAACTGCAGTACGTTGTTGCGGCGAGCAGAGGATGGAGCCGTTCAGATCTGCTCATCCAACTGGCTCTACCTGCTAAGCATGGCATGCAGATATCTGTGGAGCATGCTGCCCAACAACTGGCCGATGGATGCCCTGCGGAGTATCTCACCGGCTATGCCGCTTTCTGTGATATCGTCGTACGAGTGCGGGAGGGCGTTCTTGTGCCTCGGTCGGAGACGGAACGTCTGGTGGAGATCGCCGGGGACTTCATTATCGAGCAGGATCGCCCCCGCCCCATCGCACTGGACCTTTGCTCCGGTTCGGGGGCTATCGCTCTGGCACTGGCCGCCAGACTGCCACAGGTAGCGGTCGTGGGACTGGAGCTCGACCCTGTATCTATATCGTGTTCCCGCGAATCCGCCTTGGACGCGGGTCTGTCAGAGCGAGTCAGGTTCGTCCAGGGCAACGTACTGGCAGCGTGGGGTCTTGCTCTCACCGATTTCCACAGTCGCACCGATGTCATTGTCAGCAATCCTCCTTATGTCCGTGAGCAGCGTCTGTTCTCGGCGCACGCGTCCTCGCCCGTTGAACCGGTCCGGGCACTCTATGGCGGTACGTCAGGCATGGTTTTCTACAAACGGATCATTGCACAGGCTTGCGACTGGTTGCGACCCGGTGGCCTGCTGCTGCTGGAGATTGACGATGGACTGGAACAGGGCATACTGAAGCTGTTTAAGCGGTATGGACTGCAGGGGGGACGCTGGTCGCCTGACCTCAGGGGGTTGCCGCGCTACGCGGAGGCGCGTCGAGCAAAATGAACACGTTCAACTACATCTTGCGTGATCTTGCGGTTTTTGCCGTTGCATACCTCGTCGGTTCTCTGCCGTTCAGCTACATCTTCGCCAAAATAATCAAGGGTGTGGACATCACGAAGGTGGGCAGCAGGAACATGGGAGCTACGAATGTGTTGCGCACCGCAGGCCCTGTTCCTGCCGCGTTCGCTTTTGCTGGCGACTTTCTGAAGGCAGTACTCCTTCTGCTCGTGCTGACAAGGTTCTTTCCAGCCATATCGCGCGAAGCACTGCTTGTGGCGGCTGTTGCCGTGGTCATGGGTCATGATTTCTCCGTTCTTGCCGGATTCAAGGGAGGGAAGGGTGTTGCTACGACCTTCGGAGTTGTGTTTGTTCTGAGCTGGCCCGTCGCTCTCGTGGAGTTGGGCATCTGGCTTGTCGTCATGGCGCTCCGCAATACCGTTTCGCTGGCATCAGTGGCCGTGTTCGCCACTCTTCCAGTTGCCGCGCTTATTCTGAGACAGCCGCCGAAACTTATTCTGATTTACGCCCTGCTTGCTGTGTTGGGCATCGTTCGGCATGCCGCGAACATCGGTCGGTTGAGGGCCGGGAAAGAGCCCAAGCTCGATCCGTCCTATTTTCGGAGGCGGTAGATGTCTCTTCCTGCGATTGTCCTATTGGACACTTGCTCAGACGCCGATGTTCGGCGGCTGTCCGAGCGCATTGCTTTGGGAGCCGTCGCAGTGTTCCCGACGGACACCGTCTATGGCATTGGCTGCAACGCGGCGTGCGTATCTTCGGTTGCCAGGGTGTTCGCAGCAAAGCATCGCGAACCTGCCAAGGCGTTGCCCGTGTTCGTACCTGATATCGATCGTGTCCTGCCGTGGATCGAGCCTGCGGCACATGTGATGGCCCAGCGTCTTGCCAGGGCATTCTGGCCCGGAGCGCTTACCATCGTCGTCGATGTTGCGGGGAGTGGTTGCCACACACAGCCCCTGCCCTACCCAGAAGCATCCAGCATCGGTTTCCGGGTGCCCCGCCACACTGGACTCCTTCGCTTGCTTGTCGGCGGCCTCGTGATGGCGCAGACAAGTCTGAATGAGAGCGGTGAGAGTGTCATTGAGCGTCTGGACGCGCCCGGGGCCGCCGGATTGCTGGAACAAGCGGATCTGGTCCTGGACAGCCGACGGCGTCCGGAAGGCCGGCCATCGACGGTTATCAGATTGACAGCGGGGTCGTGGTCCATGCTGCGCGAAGGCAGTATCTCTTCTGCGGACGTGAATGCGGCACTCTTGAGAGAGGTTTCGTGAACCGAGACATTGCTATCGACGGGCCGTCTGGATCTGGCAAGACATCGGTGGGACTGCGTGTGGCCGATGAGCTTGGCTTCATGCTCGTCGACTCTGGGCTGTTGTACCGAGTGTTCACCGCTGCATATGCCGAGCAGTTTCCGTCTGACCGTTGTCTGCGGAGCGATCGCCTTTTGGATATCCTCGAGCGTTGTATAAGCTACGAGCCCGGCGGTACGGTTCTGTTTGACGGGCGCGTTCTCCGGTTGTCCCTCCACGACCCGAGAGTAGACAGCCTCGTGTCGCCTGTCAGTGCGGTGCCACAGGTACGGGCAGCCGTGAACAGGGAGTTGCGACGCATCGCCTTGCTCCAGGATATTGTCATGGTTGGCCGGGACATAGGAACGACGGTTCTTCCCAAGGCATTTCTGAAGGTGTTCATTACTGCGGACCCGGATGTTCGCGCCAGGCGGCGAGTCGCCCAGCTGGAGCGTCAGGGTAGCCCGGCCGACTACGGAGCCGTGCTGACCAACATCAAGGAACGTGATGCGATAGACTCGTCCCGAGAAGACTCGCCTCTTCGATGCACAGAGGAGCACGTCAAGCTGGACAACTCTGCTGACGGCTCCGATGGAGTCGTGCAGGCGATCCTGGCCGAGTATCGCAGGAGGCTTGAGCATGCTGTATGAGCTGGTTGTCCCGATAGGCAGGCTCTGGTTCAGGACCTTCTTCAAACTCCACGTCATTGGGCTTGAGAATGTACCGAGGCACGGACCAGGACTCATCTGCGGTAACCACTGCAGCTATCTGGATCCCATGCTTGCCGCCGCCGCGGTGCCGCGCAAGATCTACAACGTGTCACGCAAGGAAATCTACCAGCAGCCACTGCTGGGGCCATTCATACGCCGTCTGGGCGCCGTACGCATCGACAGAGAGTCTCTGGCCGACAAGAGTGCCCTTCAAACAGTGCTGGCAATCATGGACCACGGTGACTTGTGCATGATCTACCCCGAGGGAACGCGGTCACCAGACGGGCGTCTGCAAAACCCTCGCAACGGGGCGGCATTCCTGGCAGTGAAGTCCGGAGCGCCGGTGGTCCCCATGACCATCATCGGCTCATACGAGTGCTGGTCCAGGCAGAGGAGAATCCCCAGAACCGGTCGCATTACCGTGCGCATAGGCCCTCCGGTCACGTATCGCCTCCCGCCGGAGCGCGAGAGTCGGAAAGAAGACCTGACGGCAATCAGCATGGACATCATGGGTCGCATTCGGACGCTGCAGGAACAGGGGCATGCCTGATATGCGCGTTCTGCTGGCACGCGAGCTGGGCTACTGTTCGGGTGTTCGGCGAGCGATTGACGCTGCTGAGACGGCCTTGCGCTTGGAAGGAACGGTTGCGGCGACAGATACGCTCCTTCACAACGCTGGTGAGATGAACCGGCTTGGTTCCATGGGGCTGCGATCTGTGGAACTGCTGAGCGACGAGGAGCTGGGTGCTGCGACGGTTCTCCTGCCTGCTCACGGTTCGACGTTGTCGGAGCACCTTGGAAGGATTGCCAGCGCGCGAGCCGTGAGGGATCTGACCTGCCCCATCGTGAACCGGGCCCGCGACGCCGTAAGCCGGTTTGCAGATGCTGGCGTTCCTGTCATTGTCGTCGGAGACAAAGAGCATCGAGAGACGCGGTACCTCATGGAGGCTGCTGGCAGTCACCTGCTCAGGGTCGTGGCTTCGGAGCAGGACCTGGACATTCTTGAGATATCGGTTTCTCGTGTAGGAGTCGTCTACCAGACGACACAGTCTCGCGAGTTCAGACAGCAGGTCCTGGAATGGTTTCGACGGAGGGGAATCGAGGTTGCCGAAGAGATGACGCTGTGTCCGGAGGTATTGCGAAGGCAGGACGGAGCTGTCGCTCTGGCCCGGCGTTGCACGGTCATGCTAGTCCTGGGAGATAGTTCCAGTGCCAATACGAGAAGATTGGTGGCGGTAGCTGCCTCTGCATGTCCGAGGACGTATCTCATAGGGGACGCGGCCGTGTTGCCCGAGGTGGGGCTGAACTGTGTGGACATCGTGGGAGTCGTAAGCGGCACGTCTTGCCCCCAGGCAGCAATCGATGAAGTCATGGCGGGGCTGAGGCAAGTCTGTCCCGACGTTCGCGTGGAGGTGGACGCATGACCCGTGTCTGTGTTGTCGGTGCGGGTGCCTGGGGAACTGCAATAGCCAATCTGGCTGCGGTTAAGGCGACCGTGGTCCTCTGGGTACACGGAGAAGACACGCTCATGACGCTGCGCGATGTCCGGGAGAATACTCTCTATCTCCCTGGCGTACGGTTGCGGGACAACGTTGAGCCGACCGACGATCTCCTGGGTGCCTGGCGTTCGGCTGATGCCATCATTCTGGCGGTACCCACACAGAGACTGCGGGCGATGTTTCGCAAGCTGGCTCCCAAGTTACGCCGACCGAGCATTCCTTTGCTGAATCTCAGCAAGGGGCTGGAACGGGAAACGCATCTGCGGGTGTCTCAACTGCTGTGTGAGGATCTGGAACTCAGTGATTATGATCACTATGCGGCTCTATCTGGACCCAATTTCGCTCCCGAGATTGCTCGAAATCTGCCGGCGGCCACTGTTATCGCCAGCCGGGGACCAGCTGCGCGCCGCCACTTTCAGGAGCTCCTCTCAGGCGGTTCGGTCAGGGCATACACAAGTGCGGACCTGGTGGGAGTGGAGCTGGGTGGGGCGCTCAAGAACGTGTACGCTGTCGCAGCAGGCTTGTCCGACGGCCTGGGATTTGGCGACAGCTCGAAAGCATCCTTGATTGTCCGCAGCCTCCATGAGTTGGTCAAGATCGCGACGGCGCTTGGGGCAGACCCGGTTACAATCAATGGGCTTGCTGGAGCAGGGGATCTGATTGCAACCAGCTTTAGCAGGCTAAGCCGCAACCGCATGGCGGGTGAAGCGATTGGCAGGGGGGCGTCGGCTTCTGAGCTTCAAACCGGCCAGCGAACTGTCATTGAGGGACTCCCAACCCTCGAAGCTCTTGCAAAAATCGCTGAACTGAGTAACATTGACTTGCCTGTCGTCCGTCAGCTGCACGGGATCGTTGCCGGAAGCGTCACGCCTCTGGTTGGTCTCCAGCGTCTGATGAGCAGAGAAACGAAAAGCGAGTTCTAGCAGACGAATTCGAAAAGGTGGTCAGGTGACAAAGTCGGATCTTGTGGTAGCGGTTGCAGCAAAGACAGGTTGTTCCAGAGCGGTTGTGGAAAACGTGCTGCACCAGGCTTTGAGCACTTCCAGCAAGGAGTTGCGGGCAGGTCGTAAGGTTACCCTGACCGGTTTTGGGGCTTTCTGTGTGTCCATAAGAAAGGCTCACTCGGGTGTGAACCCGAGAACGCGTGAAGCGGTGAACGTGCCGGAGAAGCGTGTTGTAACCTTTCGGACTAGCGGAAAACTGAAGAAGCTGGTTGAGAACAAATAGTCGGGGCGTAGCGTAGTTTGGCTAGCGCACCAGCATGGGGTGCTGGGGGTCACAAGTTCGAATCTTGTCGCCCCGACCACTATTTGTCGGGATGTGGCTCAGCTTGGTAGAGCGCTTGGTTCGGGACTAAGAGGTCG
>Ga0209538_1000295_pt1 | contig 30674 bp, 28 predicted proteins | sample BarGraNGADG00211_2_FD_184492 | JGI IMG/M metagenome (GOLD analysis project Ga0209538, IMG submission 184492) | Arctic peat soil microbial communities from Barrow, Alaska - Barrow Graham LP Ref core NGADG0004-211 (SPAdes) (version 2) | ecosystem: Environmental > Terrestrial > Soil > Wetlands >... | reverse complement strand
TGCGGAAACTGCAAAAAAGCTGGGCGTTAGTTTCTACCACTATCTTGTTGACCGTATTTCCGGCACTAACCAAATCCAACCTTTAGCTGACTTGGTTTCGTTACGGGCCATTGATCTCAATTTGGGACGGTCCTTCCCCATTTCTTAGCTACCCCGATTTATTGAGATGATACTATAAATAGGTGATTTTTTTGTGTTTTTTATCACAATCCATGATAAACTGTTTTTAGTTTTGGGAACGGGGCCAAGAAAAAGAGGAAAAGACGATGTCGATGCAAATAACCAATCAAGCCGATTATGCCCTGCGTGCCATGCTTTTCATTGCCCGTCTCGGCCCTGGTCAGCATGCACCTTCCAACCTGATTGCGGACAAAATGGACATGTCGCGCATGTTCCTTTCCCGCATCAACGCCCAGCTGAGCAACGCAGGCCTCATCACCACCCGCCGGGGCGCTTTGGGCGGCATCATGCTGGCCAAGGATCCCGCTGAAATCACTGTTTACGACATCGTGAGTGCCATCGATGGTCCGCTCAATATGATCCGCTGCACAAAAGACCCCAGTTGTTGTTCTTTAGGCGAACATTGTCCGTTGCGAGGTTTTTGGTTTGAGACGGAAAATATCCTGGTGACCCGGCTTAAAAGCACAACTTTAGCAGATCTGGTAGGCAAGAGCGTTTAGTTTTTGCTGAATTCTCCTGTGATAAACTCAAGCGGATGGAATCCGACCTTTTGAACACAAATAACCTGAAGATACCTCTCTCTACGCGGAGGGAGGTATTTTTATTTACACTCATCCGCACGGTCATTAATTCGGGCTACCGCCTGGTTTATCCATTCCTGCCTCTTTTCGCGGCGGGAATGGGCGTCAGCCTAACACAAATGGGAGTGGCTTTTTCCATTCGCTCGGTGTTGGGCGCGGTCAGCCCCTTTGTTGCCAGCATAGCCGATACGCATGGGCGTAAAAAAGGCATGCTGCTGGGTCTTTTCCTGTTCTGGATTGGCTGCATGTTCAGTGTTATTATGCCGACTTTCCTTGGGTTTGTGGTTGGCTCTTCTTTCGTCGTCATCGGCAACGGGGTATTCATCCCCTCCATGCAATCCTACCTGGGCGACCGTGTGCCATATCAAAGCCGCGGCAGAGTATTGGCCATCACTGAACTTTCTTGGGCCCTGGGGTTTATCCTTGGGGTACCGCTGCTCGGTTTTCTGCTGAAAACCTACAACTGGTGGACTCCCTCGATTGCACTCAGCATTGTTGGGTTTGTGTTGCTGGTCTATCTTTGGATCTCCGTGCCGTCAGATTCCCCAACCCAGCCCGAAGGGCAAAGCCTGTTTTCAAATTTCAGGCTGATTCTGCGCGTTGGACCGGTACTTGTGGGTTTGTTGACCGCATTCCTGTTTACAGTCTCCAACGAAGTTGTCAACCTGGTTTTTGGACAATGGATAAGGGATAACTTTGGGCTGGCCTTTGAAACGCTAACCCTGGCTTCGGTCATTATTGGTTCTTCCGAACTGGCTTCAGAATTTCTGTCAGCTGTGTTTTTAGATAAAGCAGGCAAAGTACGCACGATCTTTGGCTCCTTGCTTTTGAACACAGTGGCGGTTGTGCTCCTGGCGATGAGCGGAAAGTCATTTTCGCTTGCCCTTATCTGCCTGGCGCTCTTTTATATCAGTTTTGAGTTTGCGCTGATAGCCATGATGACCTATATGAGCGAAATTTATCCAGCTGCACGGGCAACGGTTTTGGCTATAACGGTGGCTATGTTTTCAATTGGGAGGTTGGGAGGTTCTTTGATCGGACCAGGACTCTACCAATCAGGTTTCTGGTTCACCTGCCTGACATCGGTTTTCTTGAATTTAGCAGCTTTACTGGTCTTCTATTTTTTCCTCAAGCTCTCCAAACCGAGTTTGGCTATTTGAATGACCGTTAAATAATCGAGAAATATATCAAATCTGTCTGCTTCTATCGTCTTTTACAAACTGCTTGGATACTTTCGAATAGTACGACGAAAAAGCAATGCACTAACAGAGCCGACAACACAATCCAAACCTGCATAAGGTCATCCCAAGCCGGTCAATGTGTTAAAATCAAATTCTCGGAGTGACAATGGATAAATTTATAGTCGTTGCAGGCAACATTGGCGCTGGCAAAAGCACCCTCGTCGAATTACTTAGCAGGGAGCTCCAGCTTACGCCATTCTATGAACCCGTAAGTGAAAATCCATATTTGTCCGACTTCTATGATGATATGAAAAGATGGGCTTTTCAATCGCAGCTTTTCTACCTCACCCGCAGGCTGCGCATCCATCGCCAGCTACTGGACGTTCAGGGCTCAGTCATCCAGGACCGCAGCGTCTACGAAGACGCGGAAATTTTTGCCAAAAACCTCTTCCTGCAAGGGGATATCAGCGAGCGGGATTTTGGAGTGTACCAGGATCTTTATCAGATTCTGGTTACCCTGCTGCCTCCGCCGGATATGATCATTTATCTCAAAACCTCCGTGCCCGTACTGGCGCAGCGCATTGTCCGCCGAGGAAGGGATTTTGAAGTGGATATTCCACAGGATTACCTGACCCGCTTAAATGGTCTCTACGAGTCCTGGATTGCCAATGTCAATCAATGCCCTATACTGATCATTTCCACGGATAATCTTGATTTGGTTACCCGCCAGGAGCATATCAATCTTGTAATTAGCACCGTAAAAGAAAAGATGACAGGTCGTACAGAGTTGCATATTTAAGCATATTCTTATTCTCTTAATATTTCTTAATTAAGAATCGTCATCATCATAGAGTCAGTGGAAAAGTGGATATCTCTTGGCAATGTGATTTCTCAACTATGGCTTTCGAAAACATTAGGTGAAGTCTTCTCGTCAGATCTGGGAAAAACATTCTTTTCTTCTTGGGATTGCTGCATGAAAATCACCCACAGCACCATTGGGACAGACTCCGGTTTATCCCCACAAAGGTGTACAAGATAGAAAAAATTTATCAAGAAGCAGAATTATCTACAAACTTTGTGTTGACCTAAGGTGCTTTATCCCCAACCAATTATGCCTTTATCCACAGGTTTAGCCTGTTTATCAACAGAATCTACAGGCCGTAACGCGCTTTCCAGTCGGTGAGCACTTTTTCGCCAGCATCGATAAAGGCATCCAATTGAGTGGAACAGTGAGCTCTTGAATCCGGGCGAATCCCCAATTCAACCAGGAATTGATGCCACTGAGCTTCATAAGATCCTTCACCACCCAAAACTTGGATTGCACCGCGCCAACTTTCCAACATGGGCCAGAAGGCGGCGTGCGGGCTGCCGCTCTCGGCGATGGCATCCACGGCGGCCAGAAAATAGGCTTTGCGGGGAGAAGACAGATTGGGCGGGCAATGCGGGTGTTTATTGACCTCAAGCAGAGCTTCTTCCCAAACTGGGCGCCATTGCGTAAAGAGTTCTGCCTTACTAAAACCGCCGCTAACCAGGCGGTTCAAGTCGCCGACCAGGTTGAGCTGCCCGAGCATTTCTGCCCGACTGGGAAAATCCAGCAGCATACGCCTAGTCGTCAAAGCAGGGCCGCCAATCACGGCCACGGCGTTCGCGGCTGCGTAGACGACTTTGAAATACAAGTCCACCCAGGCACTGAAAGGGATATCCTGGGGGTCGTCAAGTTCAAACCATTCCTGCCGGGCTTTATCAGAAAAAGCTTGTGCCCTCAGGTAAATGTTTTCCGGGGTCATGTACTGGGAACTTACCCCTGCCTGAATGTAGTCGAACCAATGCCCCGTATCGTAGAGCACGCTATCGTGGCTGCAGAGCGCTTCACCCAGCCAGGGGTTCAAGCGTAAACGGCGGTGGAAGGCATAAAAGGATTGGTGATGATGCTGGATGTCAAAACTCACTTCGTAGCTGACACGTTGCACTTCCCGTTCGACCGCGGGATGCTCTTTATGTACCACCACCAGGTCGATATCAGTTGTGCCGCCGAGCAAAGGCTCGTCATGCAGCACAGAACCGGTCAGGTAAACTGAAACCAGGTCGTTGACTCCCCGAGTTTTGCGGGCGACATAATCTCTGGCTAATTTGTAAAGTACTTCCTGATTTGCTTGCATAGGTCCTTTAAAGGGGCAGCGTTTGCTGGTAGGGTTCCAGGTGGAGGGTTTGTTGGATGCGGCTGACAATGCTGGTAAGGTCCTCCACGTGGGTGATGGGGTTCAGGTGGTCGGTCTCGATCACAATCAGCCGGTCTTTCCATTCGGGGAGGGAGAAAAAGGTATCATACGCCCCTGCCAACTGTTTAATGTAAGCTGTTTCCATGTTACGTTCGTAAGTACGGTCGCGCCCGCGGATGCGCTGCATCAAGGTTTCGACGCTGGCTCGCAGGTAAACCACCAGGTCTGGCTGCGGAATCTTTTCGGCCAGGGCCTCGTGGACGCGGTGATACATGGCCAATTCGTCCCCGGTGATGTTGATGCTAGCAAAGAGGGAATCTTTATCGAAGGTGTAATCCGAAAAAATGCTTTTCCCAGCGGCCAGAACGTCTGGAATCACCTTATTTTGCTGGTGATAGCGGCTCAATAAGAAAAAGATTTGGGTTTGAAAGGCATAGCGGGCCCGGTCTCCATAAAAATCAGAGAGAAAAGGATTCTCTTCGAAGACTTCCAGAAGCAATTCTGTATTGAAGGTATCCCGCAGCATGCGCGCCAGGGTGGTTTTGCCCACCCCGATGACACCTTCAATGGCGATGAAATAAGCTGGATTTTTCTCGTCCATGATAGGGATTAGTATACCCCAGTTGGGGAATCCCCCCTTTTTTTACCGGCTTCCTGCTTTCGCCCTTTCCAAGGGGGATACTTCGTGTAATAATCCAATTCCGTTGTAAGTTCATTAATCGAAGGAGCAGCGGATGAAGATCGGGTTCGATCCAAAGAAGTATCTGGAAGAGCAAACCAAGTTCATTTCCGAGCGTGTAAACAATTACGATAAGCTTTACATCGAGTTTGGCGGCAAACTGCACGACAAGCATGCCAAACGCGTGCTCCCTGGTTTTGACGAAAAAGCCAAAATTGAAGTACTGAAACAGCTTGCAGACAAGCTGGAAGTGCTAATTTGTATTTTTTCGGGGGATATTGAGCGCAAAAAGATGCGCGGCGACATGAACATTACCTACGACATGGAAGTGCTGCATCTGATTGACGACCTGCGCGCCAACGGCCTGGAAGTAAACAGCGTGGTCATTACCAGATACGAAGACCATCCGGCCACTAATTTCTTCATCAATAAACTGGAACGGCGCAGTATCAAGGTCTACAAACACCTGGCTACCTTGGGCTACCCCACGGCGTTGGATACAATTGTCAGCGATGAGGGTTATGGACGCAACCCATACATTGAAACCTCCAAGCCAATTGTGGTTGTTACCGGTCCGGGGCCAGGCAGCGGTAAAATGGCCACTGCCCTTTCCCAACTTTACCATGAGTACAAACGCGGTAAAGTGGCCGGCTATTCCAAATATGAAACCTTCCCCATCTGGAACTTACCGCTTAAGCACCCGGTGAATGTGGCTTATGAGGCTGCCACTGTGGACCTTAAAGACGTCAATATGATCGACCACTTCCATGTTGAAGCCTATGGTCAGATGGCGGTCAACTACAACCGCGATCTGGAAGCTTTCCCATTACTCAAACGCATCATCGAAAAAATTACCCAGCAGGAATCAGTTTTCAAATCGCCCACGGATATGGGCGTCAACCGGGCTGGGTTGTGCATCGTAGATGATGCCGCCGTGCAGGAAGCTGCCCGCCAGGAGATCACCCGGCGTTACTTCAAAACGGCTTGCGACTATAAAAAGGGCTTGCTTGGCCAGGACGAACTGGACCGCATGTTGATGATCATGAACGAATTAGGGTTAAAACCTGAGGACCGACGCGTGGTCATCCCTGCACGCGAACGCGCTGCCAGGTTGCGCCAGGAGTGTGAGGACGCGGATGGCCTAAATGCCGTGGCTATGGAACTGAATGACGGGGAGATTATCACCGGTAAATCCTCTGAAGTTATGGATGCAGCCGCTTCGGCACTGCTGAATGCAGTTAAAAATTATGCCAAAATCGCTGACGACTTGCATTTGATCTCGCCGGTAGTGCTTGAACCCATGCGGAACCTAAAACGTCAGCTCTCTGCTAGTGAGCGGACGCAGCTAAACGCACAGGAAGTGCTGATTGCCCTGAGCATCTCCGCGGTAACCAACCCCATGGCGCAATTGGCTTTGGATCGCTTGCACATGTTTGATGGTTGCCAGGCACATTCGGCGACTATGCTGGGTGATGAGGACGAGCGCATCTTCCGCGAACTCGGCATCGATGCCACCAGCGACCCGGTTTTTGCCTCTGCCAACCTCTTCTACGATATGTAGTCGGCACTGCTGGAAGCAGTTTTCCAGCCGCTGGGCTTCCCCTTAAACTGGAGCAGGTTACGCATCGCGTGGATTTCTATAAAAAAGGATTGACATGATCGATTTCACCATTCAAAACCAAAAACTAAACCAAATTCCAGAACTATTGCGCAGGGATGGCATTGATATGTGGCTAACCCTGGGGGCGGAAACCTCCATGAAACCGGAACCTGCCCTTGATTTTATTTTGGGACTTGAAATGACTTGGCTCTCGGCTTTTATTCTTACAGCCAAAAACGAGCGCATCGCCATTGTGGGCAGGTTCGATGCTGAGAATGTGCGCCGCATGGGCGGCTTCAACGAAGTCATCCCGTATGATGAAGATTTCTTTCCGCCTTTACAGCAGGTGCTCAAGCGCCTGAATCCGGCCAGCATCGCTCTCAACTACTCCGAAAACGATGTTTCTGCCGATGGCTTGAGCCACGGCACCTGGTTGAAATTGAAAAAAGGTTTGGTTGGTACCCCTTATGTTGAACGTCTGGTGAGTTCGGAAGATGTAGTGCGCTCTTTGCGAGGGCAAAAGACCCTTGCTGAAGTAGAGCGCATCCGCAGCGCCGCGCGTACCACCGAAGAGATTGTGGATGAAATCGGTAGAGGCATCAAGATTGGCATGAACGAGGAAGAACTTTATGCCATGGTTCAAGGCTTAATGGCCAAACGCGGTGTGACCCCCAGTTGGGACCCCTGCCCGAACATTTCGGTAGGTCCTATTTCAGTTGCCGGCCACACCCTGCCGGATGCACGCTGCAAGGTGGAAGCGGGCATGTTGGTGCATATGGATCTGGGCGTGCGCCAAAACGAGTATGTTTCGGATATGCAGCGGGTCTGGTATGTTTTACGACCGGGTGAAAACAAGGTGCCAGCCGAAGTGCAGAAGGCTTTTGAGGACGTGCGCGGGGCGATTATGGCCGCGGCGGATGTGCTCAAGCCCGGCGTGGAAGGCTGGAAGGTGGACCAGGCTGCCAGGGATTATATTGTTGCCGCTGGCCGTGCGGAATTTCAGCATGCCACTGGCCATAGCCTTGGCCGCGCCGTGCATGATGGCGGTAACCTACTGGGTCCGCGCTGGGCACGCTACGGCCAATCCCCCTACCACCAGGTGGAAGCGGGAAACGTGTTCACGCTCGAGCTGGGCGTACCGGTTCCTGGGTTCGGTTTTGTCGGGCTTGAAGAAGATGTACTGGTCCTCGAAGATGGCCTTGAATGGCTCAGCCATCCCCAGGAGCAAATCTTCCTGATTAAGGGTTAGGCAGCAGGGGTTTACTCACCAGGGGGAGGGGACGAGCCCGCTGGTCCAGAAAAACATATTCAGCATTTCGTTGCGGGTATTGGTATCAGCCCAAACAGGTGTGAGGCTGTTGGGGAAATGGAGTGTGAGTATCTCTGTGCTAATGTAGCGCCCATCGTAAAAGATGTGGCGGTCTATGAAAGCATTCTCGTAATCTCCCCCCATCGTGTCCTGATCGAAAAACAAGTTCCCCAAGCCATAATGCAGGAAGGCGTTGCTGTCTACACCGTCAAAAGTAAATGTCTGAGGGCGATGGGCTTCACTTCCGCTGACAATCACGGCGCCAGCTTGAGCCAGCTGAGTAAATTCTCGCTGCATGCGCTCGCTTGGGTACCAACTTGAAAGCTCGGTGTGCTGGAGACCCACGATGGGCAGGTAGCCACGCCGCGCGAGGTCTTTTACCTGGCTGACCATGGCATCCATATCGCAATCGAGCGCACCCGGGGTGGTGGTTGTGGCCATTGGGTAGCCAACATGCTTGCTGTTGCAGCCAATGAAGGCGATTTTGTTGCCGTTTACCTCAAAGAGCGCGGGTGCACTTGCGCTTCCGCTATTTGCACCCCCACCAAAGGTCTGAATTCCTGCATTCTTGTAAAGCGCCAGCGTATCGAGCAAAGCCTGATCTCCCCAATCGTTGAGGTGATCACCCGTCAATTCGACCACGTCGATACCGATCGCTTGCAGGGTCTCAATGTAGGCCGCTTTGGAGCAAAGCTTCAGGCTGAGATGCTCGTCTTGCGGGTAGGGGCAGTTCATAGCGAAGGACGCTTCGTTGCTGACGTGGGTGATATCGGCTTCCCTCAAGGTTTGCCCAATTACTTCCGCGGGTTTTTCGAGGCCTTCGTTTTCCAGGCCGAAGGCTGTTGCCCTTACAAGGGCGGTAACCCCGGTGAGGATGACGCTGGCCATATTCTGAGGGTCGCGGTTGGTCAAAGGAAGTTGGTCGCTCAGCACACTCAGTAGAGATTCCTCACTAAATTCATCAGGCAGTTCAAGACTGATCGGCACTGAAAGCGCATAAACCTGAGGCTGGAAGGTTTTCTGGATGGGTGAGATGCTATTCAGGTTGATCACTTTCAGTCGGGGTGAAAGGTCCTCAAAGGGGACGATTGCCCAGGCTGATTTTGTCTGCCAGACCCAGTCACTTAATGTTTCACCGGCGATGATTTCTATTTTGCCAGTTGGTTTCCCCCAAAGCGATTCCAAGCTCTGTGCCGTTTCGCGGGTCAAGCCGAGGACGGAAAAATCAACCGGGCGGCCTAGTTTCCAGTAGTTTTGCAGGCTTTCAGTTGTGACCCCATCAGTCACAGTCGGAAAGGGTGCCACAAGGGCATAAACCCAGAACCCGAGTAACAGACCTTTGTTATTCCCCAGCTTCACTTGCAGTCGCTTGCCACTATCGCTGCAGACCTTTTCATTCAGCGCTTTAATTTGATCCTCAAGGTCGGTGGGCGATGCCGCTGGCAACTCCAGACAGATAGAAAGTGATTGTTCTTGTTCCGCCGGAACTATACGGGTTGGTTCAGCAAATACTGCCGACGGCGTGTCGGTTTTTGGTTCACCTGTCATGAAAACTTGGGTTGGGGGGATGGCGGTTGGAAAGGATGAAGCCGCTGGATTCTGTCGAATTGGATTTTGGGCAGCACAAGCATTTAACAGCATCACAAACAGGCAGGCAAAGGCAAAGCGAAACGATTTTTTCATCTTTTGATTCTGAAACAACTTAATTACCTGGCAAAACTCAATTCATAATTGGTCTGCAGTTGAAGGTTCCACTGGAATTATAGTCGCCCTCCAAGTATAACTTGCCGATCTTGATGGAGTCGCTATCGTAAGAGCAGCCATGGCAATCCAAAACCAGTACAATACACTCATGAACCTTTCTCCAACACAAAAAGACATCGATTATTGGGTGGAAACTTTTCTACCAGCCAAGGATATCTACTATCTGGATGGCAGTTATACCCCTGGCCATCTGGAAGAAACTGAGCTGTTGCCAGCCGAAAACCTGTTGGCGCACCCTAAGTATGGCAACATGGCCTACACCAACGCTTACGAATATTGGAAGATGGACCTTGCCCGGGTGAAGCAGGTGTTGGTTGCCCAACCTGACTGGTTTGCGGCTCTGCCTATGCCTGAGCGGGCTGTTCTTTTTCGCCAGCAGGTGCAGTTCGAGCGCGGGTTGGTATTTGGGATGGATGTACTGCACGGGCACGCCTTTCGGAAGATGATCCAGCATGCCGGCGTTGACGGCAAGTTGGTGCTCAACCATTATTTATGGAATCGCCTAGACCTGAACCTCAGGCAGCAGACCGTTGAGCGCGTGGCACGGCATTGGGATGACTTTGAATGCGAAGCCTGCCCTGAAGAGGCGCCGGGCTGGGTGCAAACCCAAGCGAACAGTTTTATTCACTTTGATGGTGCCAATGCCTTTGGGGCGGCTTTGTTTGGCGCTTCTGGGGAGGCTGGCTGGCTGGAAAAGTACGTTCAGCAGGAAGAATTCCGGGTTGGATTAATGGACCTTGGCTACCAGCAAGCCGACCGCAGCGATCCATTACCGGGGGTCATCACAGTTTTTTATGATGAATCCGGGCTGGAACAGCATGCTTGTTATCAACTTGAAGACGGATTAGTGCTCAACAAGAGCGGCCAAACCAAGTACCAGGCTCTGAAGGTGGTCAGGTACGCACAGGTATTAGAAGATTGCCCAAGCCTTAAACCGCGCCACTTAGCTTTGATGAAGGGTTAGTCCTAGAATTTTTCCTTTGGGCTAACCTGAAGTGGGTAAATTTCTCTAATGTTGTTGTTCTGGAAGATGCTTCACAAACTCAGCGTGACAAGAAAGGAAAACTCCTGTTTTGTCCATCCATTCTTGAAGATGCCTCGCAAGCTCAGCATGACAAGAAAGAAAAACTACTGTTTTGTCCAGCCGTTCTGGAAGATGCTTCGTAAACTCAGCATGACAATTAGCATTACTCCAGGAACACCGCCAGCGGCAAGCTGGCCACAACCGTAAACAGGCCCGCGTCTACAATCTCGGCAATCTTCAAATCCACGCACAGGCTGGCCAGAAGGTATGCGTCAATTGGGGCCAGATGCCAGCGCTCCGAAATCAAACCCACCATGTCGCTTGCGGCAGCCTGGGCGGCTTTATAAAGGTCAGTCTCAATGCCCATCGTACTGATGAAGCCCCTGGTATCCGTATGCGGCAGGAGTGGCGATGGCGTTGTAAAGCGCGGGGCTCGTAAATGTTGGCCTTTAATCAGAGAAAAACGCAGTTGCGCGCCCAGCGGTGCCTCAAGCGCGGTGACGCAAATTTCACCATCACCTTGCGCGCCGTGGCCATCCCCAATCGAGAAAAGCGCGCCTTCCAGCTGGACCGGTAGGTAAAGCGTGGAGCCTTTGCGGATGTGGCGCGTGTCCATATTGCCGCCGAAATTCCCCGGCGGCATGACTGCCAGGCCTTTAGCCCCAGCCGGGCAAACGCCCATGGTGCCAAAGAAAGGTGCCAGTGGCACATGGATATCTTCGCGGAAGGGAATGTATTCCCCGTTGGAAATATCGAAAGTGCGGAAATAGGGGTCTTTAAAATCTTCACGCAGCAAGCCCATCCCCGGCAGCACGGCCATCCATCCCCAGCCGCGCGTTTGGATATCCAGCACTTCGACCGCCAGCGTATCGCCTGGTTCAGCGCCTTCCATGTAGACGGGGCCGGCCAGGGGGTAGCAAAGGTCAAAATTCAGGCCAGTCAAGTCGCTGACCGTGGAATCCAGGTTGAGCAAACCGTTGGAGAAATCCTCAACTTCCAACGCAACCGTGTCGTCATCCTTCAGGCGCAAGAGCGGTTTGTGACTGGTGTCCCAAAGCAAATGGTAGTCTTTTTTGCGGAGCTGAAAGTGACTCATGCAGTCCTCCTTATAACCTAAAGAACATTTTTCGGTGCTTATCCTCGATTATATCAACCACTCCTGCCTTATCTTCTTCGAGAAACGATGTTGCAAGAGTCTATTGACAAATTGAGCCGTACAGTATATAAACAGTATATACAGTATATGCGCAAACACTGAGTAAAATAATGAACATATTGATTAGAAATAAGAGTAACCAACCAATTTATGAGCAGATTTACAATCAAATCAAGGCGCAGATCCTTGGCAATGAAATTGAGGAAGGCAGTGCTTTGCCCTCCATGCGCCAGTTAGCTTTGGACTTACGAATCAGTGTGATTACCACTAAACGCGCTTATGAAGACTTGGAGCGGGACGGGTTTATTGTCGCGATTCCCGGTAAAGGTAGTTTTGTGGCAGAGAAGAATCTTGAGCTATTACGTGAGACATATCTCAAAGAAATTGAAGCGTTGATGCTCGCGATACTAGAAAAGGCGAGCCTCAGCGATATAAGTCAAGAAGAACTTAGTGAAATGATGAACCTGCTTGCCAAGGAGAATTGAATATGGAAAACCTTTTGGAAGTGAGGGGTTTGACCAAACATTACCCGCAGTTTGACCTGAAAGATGCGAGTTTTAATCTGCCTGCAGGTGTAATCATGGGTTTTATCGGTGAGAATGGCGCTGGCAAAAGCACCACCCTCAAACTGATCCTCAACCTGATTCGTAAAGATGGTGGCACTATCAGCTTGCTGGGTCACGATTCAACCCAATTACCTCCTGAACTCCGAGAAGAGATTGGTGTGGTGTTTGATGAATGCAACATCCCAGAAATGCTCACCAGCGCCGAAGTACGAGGCACAATGCAACGTCTTTATCGTACTTGGGATAATGGAATCTGGTCAGCTTATATGGACGCTTTCAAACTCCCCGATCACAAGAAAGTTAATGATTTTTCTCGGGGGATGAAAGTGAAGCTGATGCTAGCCATCGCACTTTCCCACCATCCCCGTCTTTTGCTTCTTGACGAAGCCACAAGCGGGCTAGACCCAGTGATTCGAGAAGAGATTTTGGAGGTCTTTCAAAAATTCATTCTGGACGAGGATCATTCCATTCTGATTTCCACTCATATCCTTTCCGACCTCGAGAAGGTTTGTGATTATGTCCTTTTTATTCATGAAGGACGCGTACGCTTCATGGAGACTAGGGATGAATTACACGACGAGTATGCCCTATGGAAAGGTTCCCAAACTGATTTTGCTCTTTTAGATCCTGCGGCGGTTGTCGGCAAACGCCGCAGTCCTTATGGTGTGGATGCATTAGTGTTGCGTCATACAATCCCCGCCAATGCAACTCTGGAGCCAGCCTCCATCGAGGATATTATGCTCTACATCATTAAGGATGGTGCCAAATGATGGGTTTGCTTTATAAAGAAATGAAAACCTTAAAGACCCAAGTGATCCTTGTGCTCTTAATGGCAATCTTCTTTCTACTGATGGATCTGTTTACGGAAAATTCTTCGACTATGGTCGGAGCAATCGCAGTGTTGTCTATCATGATGTCCATGACTACCATGGCCTACGACGAAAAGGTGAATTGGAATCGCTTTGTGCTGACTACGCCAGTCACCAAATCTCAAATTGTAGGGAGCAAGTATCTCCTGGGAATTTTTTTCACGGTAGCTTTGTCGCTGATCTTCTGGCTTTTTAGAGCCATTGGAAAAGGTTTCCACAAGGAGCAGACTGTCTTTACCGTCGCCTTAATGGGAATGGCGTTGCTTTACCTGGCCGTGATCATGCCCATCCTTTTCAAATTCGGAGTTGAAAAGGCACGCTACATCTTCTTTGCCATTATCTTTTTACCTTTGATTCTCGTCCCAATGATTTTCAAGAACTTAGATGCCGGGGTTTCCAAAAACCTTGTCGAATTTGGTACGAAATACGGCTTTCTGATAGGCTGCGTTTTAGTTGTTGTGCTACTATTAGGCTCCCACTTGCTTTCCGTACGTATCGTTGACGCTAAAGAGTTTTAATATTCATCATTTCAACTAATTTTAAGCTTACTGCCATGCAAGACGTCTTTACTGCCAAATTTTGCTGAGATAAAAAGAAGGTGTTTATTAAGAGACAGAGCATTCGACTTCGAATGCTCTGTCTCTTAATTTCATCAAGGTCACAACTATATTTAAAAATTTCCAAATTCGTGACTATTTCATTGATCAAGTCTAAATCTCTTTGCGTGAAAAATGTTTTGCTTGAGATAAACCAATCTGATCTCAAGAAAAAGGCATCTACGGTTAAGTAATAACGTGGAATTGATTTGAGTTGAATCCCTAATTAATGATAGGATAAAAAAATGGAAACACTTAATTCAATTTATGGAGGGAAGCTTTAGCATGAAAGAGCTCACCAGATCATTGAGAGAAAGCCTTTGGAATGGATTTACTTCTGATGGAATGTACACAAGTGAAAAAGAATTATCTTGGGCTGTAAATGACGCAATTCAACGGACTGATATTTACGGATTAAGATGGAGGACTGTTACTGCGAGAAAAATACATGAATGCGAGGCGGGGCATATTATTCATGAAGGGGATCAATATGTAAGCTATGCATATAATGATGCATGGGGTCAGGACTTAAAATTTTGTATGAAGTGTTCTGCTATGCTCTTCTATTTCATGAAAACTTACGAATTCCCAATTGCCATTTTTTCGCATTGGGATACCGTTAAGAATGAGCCAAAACATGATAAATAGCATACTAAAAACTTTTAGGCAAAATCTATCCATCAAAACTACTGAGTGTTGAAGACATTAAGATAATATTCCATTATTATGAAACTGTGGTGATATTCCGAAAAAACCTTAAACTGATCAGTTTAATTTAAATTTATCAAGAAAAAGGGTCATTCAATAAAAACCTAGAGTAGGTTTTTGATGATTAAGAAAAAAAGGACTGTGCGATGATTGATTACAATCCTTTTTTTCTACTGCAAATAAAAAGGGAGTTATATCAATTTCTCCAGCCTTGTGACCATCTCGTTGATCAGGTCAAAGCCGCCCTGCCAGAAGGCTGCCTGGCTTACGTCAATGCCGGCTTCCTTGAGCAGTTCCACCGGGGCTACTGAACCGCCAGCCGAGAGGATGCGGAAGTACTTGGGTTTGAAACTCTCGCCCTGCTCCTGGTACATCTTGTAAAGCGCGAAAACCAACAATTGCCCAAAGGCATAGGCATACACATAGAAGGGAGTGCCGTAAATATGCGGAATGGAAACCCATTCGTATTTAAATTCGTCACTCACCTCTACCGCGTCGCCAAACTGCTCCTTGAGATTAGCGAGGTAGGCTTCGCTGAGTTCATCCACTGAGGCATCCGCACTGATTTTGGCGTGGGCTTCGCGTTCAAAGATGCAGAAATAAATTTGGCGCATGATGGTGGCATAAGCATCATCCACCTGGCGGAAGAGAATATCACGCTGCAAAGCGGGGTCGCTTTCGCGTTCAAGCAGCAGGTCTGTGAGGGTCATTTCACCAAAAGTGGAGGCGGTTTCGGCAAGCGGCAGGCAGGCATGCTGGGTAAAGGCGCTGTGCCCGTCCGCCAGCAGTGAGTGCACGGCGTGGCCAAGTTCGTGGGCCATAGTCGAAACATCGTCGCCGCGGCCCTGGAAGTTCAAGAGCACCCAGGGGGTCAAATCCGGCCCCAGTGTGGAGCAGAAAGCACCACCCATCTTGCCCTTGCGCACTTCGCTATCTACATGTGCCTGGTCAAAGACCTTTTGGGCCAGGCTGGCAAAGTGCGGATCGAAGCGGTTGAACGCTTCGAAGGTTAGATCAAAAGCAGCCTGGAAGCTATATTTCTTATCCGAGCTCGAGACAGGCGCGTAAATGTCGTAGCGGCGCAACTTTTCCATGCCAATGCGCTTGGCTTTGACCTTGAAGAAACGCTGGAAGACAGCAGCATTATCCCGGGCGACCCTGGAGAGGGTCTCAATGACCGCATCAGGAAGATCATTAATCTGGTTGCGCACTGAGATGGGTGAGGAAAAACCTCTCAATCCCAGATTCTCATTACGCCAGTCTCGCACCATGTTCTGATAGATCTGGCCGAGGATGGGGGCATCATGCCCGTAGACTCGGTAGAGTTCCTGGTAAGATTTGGCGCGTAGCTCAGGGTCGGCGTTGCGTACAAATGTCATCAACTCGCCGCGGGTCAATTCGCCTTCCTGGCCTTCAATTTTGAAGGTGTAACGATTGGTGATGGAGTCGTAAAGCATATCCATGGCCGAGGAACCCGTGGTGTTCTTAATGTTGATTACTTTTTCTTCGGCTTCGCTGAGGGTGAAGGGCTTGAAATTACGCAGTTGCTGCAGGAAGTAAGCATAATCCCCGCTGGCAACCAGAAGCCGGTTGGCGTTCTCAACATCGAGGGCTTTCCACCACAAGCTGAAGAAAAGGGTGCGGTTTTCGGCATCCGCGGCCACTTGTTGCACGTGGGCGATGGCGGTTTGAGCTTTTTGATCCTGCGTGTTGGCGGCAAATGAGAGCGAAGCAAAGCCGTACAGGCGCATCATCAATTTCTGCACAACTTCCTGGGCTTTGAGGATTTCGAGGAACTTCTCTGAGGTTATTTCCGGTTTCAAGTCTCCTCGAAAGGCTTCGCAGGCTTTGGTCATTTCTTCCAGTTGCGTGTAACTTGAAGCAATGGCCGGGTCGTCAAATCCTGAAAAAAGTTCTTTAAGGCTCCACGGTGTGGGTTCAAATGTTTTTTGTTCAGTCATGGTTTTGGTTTTCTCCTGATTTGGTTTAGTTCTAAAGTGATTGACACTGCTGGTTATTATGCCTTGTTCTTGAAAAAAACCCTCTTTTGCACACATTTTGAACAAGCAAACAGGCGATTTAAGAACAAAGAAAAGCCCTATGCCAATTGAATTAACAATCAGATTTGGGATTGTAAGAAATTAAGAAAATTGCTTGCGGTATTCCTCGCGCAGCTTTTCGATTGGCTGACGTGAATTGGTCTCGCCATCCCAATAATGCCAGATAGTCCAGCCGTTGGCCGGCCCCCCTCTGATTTCCCGCGCCACCGAGTGTATGGAGCCGCGCTTACCATCGCAAATCAGCGAACCATCTGCCTGGACGGTGGCCTTGATCTTGCCCTCCGCGCCGTAGAAAAGGGCATCGCCCGGATGCAGGAAGCCATGTTCAAGGAGCACCCCAAAGGGAATGCGTGCCAGTTTGCGTGGTTCGGGAGTAAAAAAGACCGGTTCGTTAAAGGCAAATTGCACGCTTTTGTTCAGGCGCTTTCTTGCGTTGCGGTTGTAGTCTTCTTCCACTTCAATGCCAATGTAATGCCGCTGGAGTTTGCGCGCCATCGCGCCGGTGGTGCCTGTGCCAAAAAACGGATCCAGGATCAGATCGCCAGGATTGGTGGTGGCCATAATCACCCGGTAGAGCAAAGCCTCTGGCTTCTGGGTGGGATGCACCTTTTTGCCATCTTCCTTCAGGCGTTCGCCGCCAGTACAAATCGGTAAAAACCAATCCGAGCGCATTTGCAAATCTTCGTTCAATGACTTCATGGCATGATAGTTGAAGGTGTACCTGGCATCTTTCTGCGGTTGGGCCCAAATAAGGGTTTCGTGGGCATTAGTAAAGCGCATGCCCCTGAAATTGGGCATGGGGTTGGCCTTCACCCAGACCACATCGTTGAGGATCCAATAGCCCAGGTCCTGCAGGATGCGACCCACGCGGAAAATGTTATGGTACGAACCAATCACCCATAGGCTGCCGTTGGGTTTGAGGATGCGTTTGCATTCCCGCAGCCAGGCTTCGGTGAACTCATCGTAGGCTTGCAGGGTGTCAAATTTGTCCCAGGCGTCATCGACTGCATCCACCTTGGAGACGTTCGGCCGCCACAAATCCCCCTGCAGTTGCAAGTTGTAGGGCGGATCTGCAAAGACTAGGTCTACACTGTGGTCTGGCAGGGTCGGCAACACCTCCAGGGAATTCCCCTGGATGACGGTGTCGATCAGTTTTTCAAAATCAGCTTGCATGCCCCAATTGTACCGAACTTGGAGTCCTTGGCAGGGCCTAAAAACCAAAACCATAAATTTCCGCGATTGGGTTCCCTCGCATTAAACTTCGCAAAAATAGTCGAGACCTACAGAGGTGTCTTGTTATATGATTGAGTTGAGGCCAAATGGTAGACGCAAAAGACGCTGTTCAAAAAATGCAGGATTATATTGCCAGCCACCTGATGGAGGACATCCCTCTGGAAGATCTGGCCAGGGCTTCCATGTACTCAGCCTGGCATGCCCATCGGCTATTTGTGGATGCACTCAGGATGGGGCCGGCAGAATACATCCGCAAGTTGCGTCTTTCAGCTTCCGCCCTGGAACTCAGGGATTCCAAAGCGCGCGTTCTGGATATTGCCATTAAGTATGGCTTTAGCAGCGTTGATGGCTACCAACGTGCCTTCCTCAAGGAGTTTGGCTGCAACCCGGGAGCCTACGCCAATTTTCCCATGCCGATTTACCTTTTCATTCCGTATGGAGTGAAACAACCCATCAAGAAAAGGAAAAATATGGAAACAAAAACAGTTTTTGTGCAACTACTGCACAAACCGGAACGTAAGGCCATCGTAAAACGGGGAATTAAGGCTGAGGACTATTATCAGTATTGTGAAGAAGTTGGCTGTGATGTCTGGAGCCTTTTGGCGAGCATAAAATCAATTAATGGAGAACCCTACGCCTACTGGCTTCCAGAAAGCCTGATTAAACCCGGCACTTCCAAGTACGTCCAGGGGGTCGAAGTTGAACCCGGATACAGTGCCCCGCTCCCTGAAGGGCTTGAAATGACCAGCATGCCCGAAAGCGATTACCTGCTTTTTCAGGGCGAACCTTATGATGATTGTGACTTCGAGGAGGCCATCGGTGAACTGTGGCGGGCGATTGAAAAATACGATCCCTCAAGAATGGGCCTGGAGTGGAACACGAACGCTCCCAAAATCCAGATGGAACCCCTTGGTAACCGCGGATACATGGAATTGCACCCCGTCCGCCCCATCTCTAAATAAATCTAAGGATTAAGTCTCTCCAATTCACAAACAAAACCCTTGAAGGACGTCTTTACTGCCTACAAGGGTTGGCTGTAAAAGGTATTACCCCGCTTGTAGACCTTCTGTCGGGGTGCTCCCGGCTATAATACTGGGCAGGAGCAACCATGACAAGCATAAAACCTTCTCCCCCCAACGAGTTTCAGTTCTACCAACCCATCCAGGTGCGTTATGCCGACCTGGACACCCTGCACCATGTCAACAACGTGGCCATCATGGCCTATGTTGAACACGCCCGCACCGGCTACTATAAGGCAACTGGCATCTGGGATGGGGCCATTCGCGGGGGCTTTGGGATGGTGGTGGCATCTGTGAAGATTGATTATCTGGTTTCCATCCAGTACGGGGATGAAGTGCGGGTGGGCATTAAGGCGGCCAGCCTGGGTTCGAAGAGCCTGCGTTTTGCCTTCTCGGTTGAATCCGCGGATGGTGATACAAAATTTGCCCATGGGGAAGTGGTGATGGTGGCTTATGATCATGACGCTGGCCATTCCCGTGTAATACCTGAAGCCTGGCGCCGCAGCCTGGCCGCCTATGAAAACAATGAGGAGTTGTTAAAAAATGCCTAAGTCTGTTAAACTGCCCGAAATTGATTACTCATTTCAAGAGGCTTTTTTGTTGGATTTACTCAAGGTTCCCAGCCCGACCGGGCATACCGAAGCAGCCATCCAAATGCTTGAAGAGACTTTGAAAGCCTTTCCGGAGGTCAAGACCTCCCGTTCACGTAAAGGCGCCCTGCTGGCAATCCTTCCGGGAAAAAAGCACGAGCTCAAACGTGGGCTGACCGCCCATGTGGACACGCTTGGCGGCATGGTTAAGCAAGTCAAAGCCAACGGCCGGTTGGAGCTGACCAACATCGGGGGTTGGGCGCCCACCAGTGTGGAAACAGAAGGCTGCACGGTCTTTACGCGTTCAGGCAGCAGCTACCGCGGCTCCTATCTGCCGGTCAAAGCTTCCGTGCACGTTTACGGGCAGGCCGCCCGGGATGAAGTGCACAAGCACGACAACATGGAAGTACGCCTCGACGAACGGGTCAACAATGCAGAAGAAACCCGCAACTTGGGCATTGATGTGGGCGATTATGTGGCTTTTGACCCCCGCGCTGAAGCCATCAACGGTTTTGTGCGTTCGCGCCATCTGGATGATAAAGCTTGTGTGGCCAACATTATTTCAGCCATCAAAACCTTGCACGATGCCGGTCTCAAGCCCGCTTATGACACATTTATCCTTTTTTCCAATTACGAAGAAACAGGTTTTGGCGGCACCTCGGACGTGCCGGAATCGATTGAGGAGTTTGTGGCGGTCGATATGGCTGCCATAGGGGAAGGCCAGGCTTCAGACGAATACCACGTTTCCATCTGCGTCAAGGATGCCAGCGGCCCTTACCACCACGGGCTCAGCAACAAGTTGCGCGCCCTCGCTGAAAAATATCAACTTCCGCACAAGGTGGATATCTATGTCAACTATGGTTCGGATGCCAAGGCTTACTGGCATGGCGGCGGCAGTGCGGCCATCGCCCTGATTGGGCCTGGGGTGGATTCCTCGCATCACTACGAACGCGTGCACCAGGATGGCATGCTGGCGGCTACGCAATGGGTAGTGGCCTATCTTTTGGAAGGATAAAAAATAACCCTCAGCTTATTGGCTGAGGGTTTATCTTTACTCAGTTGGCTCGAGGGAGCCTGTCAAACCCAGATCCGGCGCGATGGCGCGCATGGCATGGATGACGTTGCCAACGTGTTCCCAGAGCTCGACCCCTAAATCCCTTGCGCCTTCTTCCATCAAGCCGCGGTCTGTGCCAGCGGCAAAAGCTCTGTCTTTCCACTTTTTCTTCACAGAAGAAGCTTCAAGATCGTAGAGCGATTTGGAAGGCCGTACCAAGGCAACGGCGGTAATCATCCCGGTGATTTCATCACAGGCAAACAAGGCCTTCTGGAAAAGTGTGGTTCTGGGGTACTCCGCATGGTCGCCATGGCTGGCGATGGCACCAAGTATATCTTCAGAGAGGTCCTTCTGGCGCAGTAAATCAATCCCTTCCAACGGATGGGTTTCTGCTGTGGGGTGCATTTCCCAATCGTAATCGTGCAGCAAGCCGGCCAGACTCCATTTTTCCTCATCTTCGCCCAACTTACGGGCATACCAGCGCATGGCGGCTTCAACGCTCAACATGTGCCTGACGAGACCTTCATTTTTGACATAGGTTCTTACAAAAGCTAAAGCTTCCTGCCGGTTCATGATCTGCCTCAGTGGTTATTTTAGGTTGAACAGGATTTCGAGTGTGTCTCCATCCTGAATGACGTACTCTTTGCCCTCCACGCGCAGGCGGCCTTTTGCCCGGGCTTCGGCGGTGCCGTGATACGAGATCATATCCGGATAGCTGATAACCTCGGCGCGGATGAAACCTTTTTCAAAGTCGGAGTGAATCACCCCGGCAGCCTCTGGGGCTTTGGCACCCCGACGCACCGTCCAGGCGTGTACTTCTTTTTCACTGGCGGTAAAGAAGGACTGCAGGCCTAACAGGTCATACGAAAGCTTGATCAGCCGGCTCATGCTCAACTCTTTCAGGCCGTATTCCTCCATAAACATGGCGGCATCCCCGGAGGGCAGGGCAGCGATGTCCATCTCCAGTTTGGCCGGCACACTGACAACTTCGGTATGCGGATGGGGGGTCTGATAATCTATCGGCTGCTGGTCTTCGGATTGATTGAAAACCACGATTTGGGGTTTGCGGCTGAGGAAACCAAAACTGGAGAGAGCTCTATCTTCCTCGGCTGTAAATTTGTAGTGGCGCAGAGGTTTGTCATCAGCCAGCATGGTATGCAGCTTTTCAAAAATATCAATCTCGGCCTGGATTTGCTCTCTTGGGCGGGTTACCCCACGGCGATGCTCTTCCGCAAGTTTTTCAAGGCGGCGCTCCACCATGATGAGGTCATTCAGGACGAATTCCGTATCCATGGTTTGGATATCGCGCACTGGGTCGATGGTGGTGGCTTGATGGGGCACAGTTGGGTTTTCGAACTGGCGAACCACATGAATATAACCGTCCATTTGGGCTAATTGGTTCACCAGGGCCCCTTGCAGCCCTTGCTTACCCGCGGACCCATCCAGACCGGCAATATCCGCGTATGTAACCTTGGTGCGCACGATTTTCTTGGGGTTGTAGATGCCAATGAGTTCGTCCACACGGGGGTCGGGCACATCTACCACCTCGGTGTGTACCTCCATTTTGCCGCTGGACATCCCCATGGCAATGGCGGACCCTGTAAGGGCTTTGAAAAGGGTTGTTTTCCCTGATTGCGGCAAACCAATAATCCCTAACTGCATACTGACTCCTAAACTATCACCTGATTTCAAGGCTAATTTAGGCTGATTATATCCCACCAACGCTGGATGGTTTGGGTTTTTCCACCTGGAGACTTGTAAAACGCTGCCGAAAAGGCGTTTGCCGGTGATGCTATCCAGCATCGCTGAATGAGCCTTCAGACGAGGCAACTGCTTGACCGCGGTGCTCCTTGTGGTAAGATTATTTTCCACTCGCCGGAGTGGCGGAATAGGCAGACGCGCACGACTCAAAATCGTGTACCCTCGGGTATGTGGGTTCGATTCCCACCTTCGGCATCTTTGAAAACATCCAATAGACTCATTTTCATTGGAAAGCACACAGGGGTGTACTAGATGCAGATATCGAGCAACAATATACCTTCACTTAATAAGAAACTAAGTTTGATATTATTGTGTATCCTCTGTCTAGTGGGGGGTGTTTTCCGCTATGCAAGCAGTTTTTGGGGCTATCCAAATTTGCTCCATCCTGACGAATATGCAATTGTAGATAGTGTTTTTGAAATGAGGACAAGGCATTCGTTTGAACCTGCTATATATGCTCGCCCGGATCATTTTGAGATAAAAGCGAACGTTATCATTTTTGAAGTTGTTTCCCGTCTAAAGTTTGGCCAGGGATTGTTAGACACCTTTGTAGACAACCGGAGTTTCTATTATCTAATTGCCCGCTTTTTTACTGCAACACTCGGCTGGATGATGATTCCTCTCTCTTACCTTATATCTGAGTTATTAGCAAGGAAGTCGGGGATCTATACGGCTTTTCTGTTTACAGCATTTCCTTTGTATATTCTGAATTCGGGGTATGCGACACCAGATATTCCGCTGTCCTTTTTTGTGTTGCTTTTTATTTATTTGTTGTTGAGTTTTACACAAAAACCGGTACCAGGAAAGTTGATTGCTGTTTGTCTAGCAATAGTCTTGGGTATTTTGGTTAAATATCCGATGGCGATTAGCCTTGCTGTCTTGTTAGCTGCCTTTATTGCTGTTGCTCTCCGGGACAAATCCTGGAAGCGGATGATTAAGTTCGCACTCTTCTCAGGGCTTGTTATGATTGCCTTAGCTTTTATTCTTGCACCTAACTTATTTACGAATATCAACCAAACCATATCAAGTATCAAAATTGAAGCTGGCTCTACTCATTTGGGAGCTGATGGTTTAGGTTTTTTTGGTAATATTTGGTTTTACATACTTTCCTTCTCCCGATTTGTAGGGATTGAATTCCTGGTGCCTCTCATTTTAGGAACTTACCTGTTTATTAAAAAGAGAAAGATTGAACAGTTACCGGTTTTCACTGGTTTTGTCTTTTTGGTTGCTATCTCCTCCCTTGCTTTGCATTGGGAGAGGTGGGGAATGCCAATGTTCATTACGCCACTGGTGTTGGGTGGAATTGGTCTGCAGGCCATGGTTCATGGGACAAAAAGTCACAACTTAACGCTTCAGCAACCCAGATACTCCACACCTCTAAAAATCTTTTCTTGGGTTGTTGTGGCAGTTGTCTCAGTCAACCTTGTGTCTGGAGCTTTTGCAATTGTCTCTCAACAGTTGGGTGTCCAGACGAGAATTGTTGCACTCAAGTACTGTAACGATAATGGAATCACTGCTGATCAGTCGATCTATGAAGGTTACACTCCTTTCCTAATGCAAGGCCCGGGCTTGCTTTATGTTAACCTCGATCAAGAAGGAAATTTAGTGTTACCTGAAAATAAGAAAAACGCAAAATACATCATCCTAAGCAGTCAAATGTATGCCCGTTTCTTTGCTGAACCTGAGAGGTATGCCAACGATGTTGCAGTTTACAATAAAATCCGTTCTTCAGGGAAATTGATCTATGAGGTAAAAAGTCAACCCAGTCAATTTAGTTACCTTGGCATCAAGAACCTCATATACAATTTAGATAAGGTCCTGCTTACAATCAACGGTGATGTCTGGGGAACGACAATTCAAATTTATGAAATAACAGCAACATAGAGGCGTTATCTAATCATGGATCTCCGTGAGACACTTGCTTCGGCATAGAGACCTCAAAAGGGTCTCTTTTTATACCAGGTGTGAACTGGTCTCAAAAAACCAGTTTGCGTCTCAGTAAATGGTCCATCTCTTAGTTAATGATGAGCACTATTTATTAGAAATTACTTTTGTAAATTGCCCTTGACATAAACACGACTGACTTTACAATTAAAATACAGCTTGGTAGATTACCCAACCAACAAGGCGCTGTACCAGGGCAACAGCTCATAAAGGATCGTCAGTAATGCATGTGGGGATTAGTGGCGATCCTTATTCTTTTAAGTTGTTCTTGAATCACATAAAAAAATCGAAATTTAGTGGTGCTCAAAAAAGACCACGGTTACCCCTTCGCCGCCTTCTTTTTCGCCGCCGCTCTCCCAGCGTTTGACCTGTGGGAAACGCTTGATCTCATCCCGGATGATTTGGCGGAGGGTGCCTGTGCCTTTACCGTGGATGATGCGCCCAAAGAGCAAACCAGCCAGCCAGGCCTGCTCAAGATAATTGCGCACTTTTTCGAGGGCTTCATCAGCACGTTCACCACGCAGGTCCAACTCGAGCCCGGGAGAGGCAACCCCTGGCAAGATGGTTTTGCCAAAAGATTTGGCAGATTCTGTGACCTTTGGTTCAGTCCTCTCAGTGCTTTCCTCTTTGAGTTTGCGCTCAATCTCCATAGGCCTCAGACGCAGGCGCAAAGACCCAGCCTGAACCTCAATATCATCTGCACTGAGTGCGGTTACTATGCCTTCCACGTTCAGCTTGCGCACCAAAACCTTTTCCCCAACTTTCAACGGGCTCACTTCACCCCTGGGTTTGGACTGCCGCCGAACTTTGCGGGCTTTCTTTTCTTCCCGGTCTTCAATTACGTCCAACTTATCCTGAACTTCCCGCAAGGCTTCCTTCTCAGGGGCGGTCTTCTGACCCGATTGACGCACCCTGGCCATGGCTTTGCGCAAGTCTTCCAGTTCCTCGCGCAAGGCATCCAATTCCCGTTGGGCGCGGCCTTCAGCTTTTTCTGCCAGATTGGCTTTTTCGCGGTCAAGTTGTTCCAGGCGGGCATTGGCTTTATTCCGCAGAATTTCTGCTTCAAGTCGGGCGGATTCCGCAGCCTGATAACTGGCTTCAGCCATGTTGCGCTGGCGATGGATTTCATCCAGCAGGTCTTCGGCATGTAACTCGGTGGGGTCCAGCTCTTGCCGGGCTGAGTCGATGATTTTACTGTCCAGCCCCAATTTTTCAGCAATCGCCAATGCGTTTGAACGCCCTGGCAGGCCTATCACCAGGCGGTAGGTGGGCTTGAGAGTCTGCAGGTCAAATTCCAAACTGGCATTGATGGCACCCGGGGTGGTATGCGCGAAGAGTTTGAGTTCCGGGTAATGCGTAGCCACAAAGCAGGTGATCTTGTTCTCGATCAGGTGGCCGAGCACCGCGCGAGCCAGGGCGGAACCTTCTTGCGGGTCAGTACCAGCACCGAGTTCGTCCAGTAGAACCAAAGAGTTGTGGTCCGCGTGGCGCAACACCTTAACCAATTGGGTGATATGACCTGAGAAAGTGGACAGCGATTGCTCGATGGATTGCTCGTCACCAATATCCGCGAAGACATCTTTGAAGAGGCTCAATTTTGACCCGCTCTGGGCAGGAATCTGCAGACCGGATTGCGCCATCAATACAGCCAGGCCCACTGTTTTGAGGGAGACGGTTTTGCCGCCGGTGTTTGGACCCGTGAGCACGACCGCGAAGGTCTCTGCGTCCAGCTCCACGTTGATGGGCACAGCAATGCTCTGGTCGAGCAGCGGATGCCGGGCGCGGATCAACTGAATAATGCTGCCAGGATGACCTTCACCGGGCTTGACGTCGAAAGGGCAAAGCACAGGTTCAACCGCGCGCAAGTTTTCGGCGTATTTGGCTTTGGCCAGGGCTAAATCGAACTCGGCCATGGCCTCAGAAGTAGAATTCAGGTTTTCTGCATCCTCAGCGATGCGCAGGGTCAAGGCGTGCAGCACGCGTAATACTTCATCGCGTTCGGCCAGCTCCAGTTCCTTGAATTTGTTGTTCCACTCCACGACGGCGATGGGTTCAATAAAGAGTGTGGCACCAGAGGAGGACTGGTCATGCACCAGACCCTTAATCTGTCCCTTGAATTCAGACCTGAGCGGCAGAACGTACCTGCCATTGCGGGTGGTAATAAGGGTTTCCTGCAGCATGCGCGAGCTACGCGGATCGTTGATGAAGCGCTCCAGACGCTCAAACAGACGCGCATGGGTCACTTTCATCTCAGAGCGGATGTGCCCGAGCGCAGGAGAGGCTGAATCGAGCACTTCTCCGCGGTCGGAAATTGTGCGTGTAATTTGGTCAATCAGCCCGCTGCCATCGGAAAGACTGGCAGTCAGAGTGGCCAAGTTTGGGCATTGCTCGTTGTGGTTCTCCATCTGCCGTTTGGCATCGCGGGAAAGCTGCAGCGTGTTGCGGATTACCAGAAAGGTCTGGGCGTCCAAGGTCATGGAATGCAAAGCCTGGTCTGTCAGCGACCGCAGATCTACCGCGCCTTCGAAGCTGATATTCCCGATGGTATCCAGCAGTAAACGGGCTTCTCGGGTGAGGGTTTGCAGAGCCAGAGCTTTTTCAAGGTTGGCTGTAGGGCGTAATGCGGTGGCTAATGCCATCGAGGAAGGGAAACTGGTAAAGGCTTTTAAGCGCTCGAGCACCTTGTGATATTCCAACAGAATTAATGACTTTGGATTCATGTAAAAAGTGTATCATGCTTGCCCATCCGGACGTGAAGCAGCCTTGCCCTGCTCGTAAGTGGAGCTATGGATGCAATTTTGCGTTCTTTGCGTAAATCATTATAGATTTAAGATATGCGCAGGCTAGTAATCCGGTTGACTAATAGCAGATAATCCCTGATTAAAGCTTGAGCCTTATCCATTGGCGACTTTGTTTTGCCTGAAGACGCCTGGAAGAAACGGCAGTACAAGCACCAGCAAACCAGCAAAAACCGCGAAGGTCAGACGGAAGCCTATTCCATCAGAAAGGCTGCCCCCAAAGGCCAGGCCAATGCCCTGGCCTACGTTGGTGAAAGCCATCAGAATAGCGAACATGGAGGCAGCAATGCGCGTGTCCACCACCCGCATGCAGAGCGCAAAGGTAATGGTTTGGGCAGTTCCGTAAGCGACGCCAAAAAGGATCACAAGAAGAATGGCAAAGCCTAAGCCCAGACTGGCCTTGAGCAGGAAGGCCAGCGCCAGGAGAGTTGCGGCTACCATCGCCAGCATGATCAGCGTGGCCGCCCTGTGTTTTGTTTTACTCATCAGCCAACCGCCCACAAAACTGCCGCCCACGACCCCCAATCCCCAAAGCGAGGTAACCATGCCTGCCTGGGAAAGTGAAATACCCAATTCGTTCTGCAGGTAGGGGTTGATCAATTGATTGGCGCCTACAATCACCAGGAAAATCATGAGTCCTGCCAGGCCAACCGCAATCACCGGCCAGGTTCGGAAAGCGCGGAAGGCGGACCACTCAAAGCGTTTTTCAGCCGGCCTCTCTCCATCCTTAACCAAACGAAGCAACGGCAACGGCAGAAGCGTGAGCGCAGCCAACACCCAGAACACAGATGCCCAAGAGACGTGCTGAGCCAATAGACCAACAGCAGAAGCGGCCACGATGGTGCCAATAGCGCGACCACCCACCATGAAGGCCTGAATCTTACCCTGTTCTTCCACTGGGGTATTATCCAGTGCCAGGCCATCGGTGCAGGTGTCATAGAGGGCCATACCGAGCTGGAGGACGAAAGCCAGGGCAACAAAACCCCAGTACCCAGTCTTGGGGTCAATGAAGGGCACAAAGATCAAGCACAGGAACTGTACCAACAAGCCAATAAGGATATAAGGCACACGGTGGCCGTGCCCAAATAAGTTGACTTTATCCGAAAGCATGCCCAAAAAGATTTTAATGACAAAAGGAATCAACGCGATTGCCCCAAAGATGCCCACCTTGGTCATACTCAGGCCATTATCAAGCAAGTAAAGTGCATTAAGCGAGGCGAAGTAGCCTAAAATCGTGCCCTGGGTAAAGTAAAGCGAAGCAAAAATCAGGTAGCGCAGAGTCTTGTTTTTAGGCATGAGTGATCTCCCGGATGAGTTTTTGGTCTACCTACCAAGTATACTTGAGGGAACATTAGGCGCGGAGTTTTGCGGTTATTTTTTACTTCCCGCCTGGAAAAACAGGAGTTTATATAATTAAGCCATGCTAATCATCCACAATACCTCGCAAGTTGTTCCACTGACCGCAAAAGCCCAACGCGGACGAGTGCTTGGCACTCTGAATAGCATCGAAAACGGCGCCGTAGCCATTGAAGGTGAAAAAATTACAGAGCTGGGTAAGGCAGACGATCTGTTTGCGAAGTATCCAGGGGCAGAGAAATTGGATGCCCACGGAAACGCGCTGCTGCCGGGTTTTGTGGATCCGCATACCCACCTGATTTGGGCTGGCGACCGGGCGGCAGAATTTGAGATGAGGCTGGAAGGCAAGACCTATATGGAGATTATGGCGGCTGGCGGCGGCATTGCCAGCTCAGTCAGGGCCACCCGCGCAGCCAGTTTTGATGAACTGCTGGCGCAGTCACGAACCCGGGCGCTTGTCTGTTTCCAGAACGGAAGCACCACCATAGAGGCCAAAACGGGCTATGGTCTGGACCTCGAAACCGAACTTCGGCAACTTGAGGTCATCTTAAGACTTAACGAAGAAGGTCCTTTCGAGCTAGTGCCCACTTTCATGGGCGCGCACGCCATCCCTGAAGAGTACAACGGCGATGCAGACGGTTACACTGAATTTATAACCGACCGGGCGCTGCCAACAGTGCGCGACTGGTGGCTGGAACACGCGAGCGGCCAGGCATTGCCTTTTGTGGACGTTTTTTGCGAAATCGGAGTTTTTGACCTCCAACACACTACCGAGATACTCTCCACCGCTAGGTCTTTGGGTTTTCCGACCAAGATACACGCGGACGAGTTTTCTAATATCGGTGGCGCGTCGCTAGCTGCCCAATTAGGTTCTGTTTCAGCCGATCACTTGGTCAAGACCTCTCAGGAAGATATTCAGGCTTTAGCCGCTACCGACACTGTAGCGGTAAGTTTACCCGGAACCCCATTTGGTTTAGGTCAGGATGAATACACGCCTGCCAGTGAAATCATTGAGGCGAATGGCTACCTGGCACTGGCCACTGACCTCAACCCCGGCACGTCCTGGAACGAATCCATTCAGATGATCCAGGCGATTGCCTGCCGTTACCTGAAAATAACTCCCGCGCAAGCCCTGGCGGCTTCCACCATCAATGCGGCCAAGGCGGTACTGCAGGAAGATCGGCTTGGCTCCTTGACGGTGGGCAAACAAGCGGACCTCATCCTTTTGAATAGCCCGAATTACCGCAATCTCTCTTATCGCTACGGGACAAACCAGGTGGCACTGGTTATCAAAAAAGGCGTCCTCTACCCAAACCCGGCATGAGCACAAACCTGCTGGATATCTATTGGTTGCGGATGGTCCTAAATTACCTGATCATCATACTGGCCTTTGCGCTGATGGGCTTGGTCGTTCACAAGTTGCTGCAATTTTCGTTAAAACAAACCCTGATAGGGCTGGGCATCATTGCCATTCTTTTCTTTACCGCCCAGGTTTTTGGTTTGGTTCATATCTCAATCCTCTAAGGAAACCTATGTGCCCAAGTATTGAAGAAGCCCAAAAATGGTATGAGAGCGCGGACCTGGTGCATGATTTTGAGCATGTCCTGCGGGTCTACCGCCTTTCTGAGAGGATTGCCCTGGCAGAGGGTGCTGACCTGGAAATTGTGCACGCTGCCGCCCTCTTGCATGATAGCGTGGGTTCAGCTCCGGGTGGCGATGGTCAGGCACGCAAGGAGCACCACCTGGCTTCGGCTGAATTTGCTGCGCAGGTGTTGGCTGCGGAAGGTTGGCAAGGCGAACGCATCGCGGCCGTGCAGCACTGCATCCGGGGGCACCGCTTCCGCCATGCGGGTGAGCGCCCGGAAACGCTCGAAGCCCAATGCCTGTTTGATGCCGATAAACTGGATGTGCTGGGCGCCATTGGTGCTGCCCGCACCATTGCTTATGCCGCCCTGGCCGGCCAGCCCTCCTTCGCGGAGCCCTCAGAGCAATTTTTACGGACCGGCGTGAAAGAACCCGGTGAACCGCACAGTTCTTACCATGAATATCTGTTCAAGTTGAGCAAAATCAAAAACCAGCTTTTTACCAGCACCGGCAAGGGCATTGCTGAGGCGCGCGACCGTTTTCTGCGTGATTTTTACGAGGAGTTGAAGGCGGAGTACCGCGGAGAGGCGTAATTTCGGGCCTCATGAGCTCAGTTGCGAGGTGTAATTGCGCTGCAAAGCACCTAATCTTGTCAACCTGAGCTTATTTGCGAAGGATCTGCTAAATTCGACCTGCGTCTGGAAGATGTTTCGCTGCGCTCCATTAGACTTAAGGGGAAATTCAAGATGGTAACCGAACAGAGGCCGAACAAGTCTACGCTACGCTTAAGGTAAAGCCTATATGTTGAAGAAGACCCGGTCTCTGGGTGGTCAAGACTAGATA
>Ga0209538_1000294_pt1 | contig 30714 bp, 28 predicted proteins | sample BarGraNGADG00211_2_FD_184492 | JGI IMG/M metagenome (GOLD analysis project Ga0209538, IMG submission 184492) | Arctic peat soil microbial communities from Barrow, Alaska - Barrow Graham LP Ref core NGADG0004-211 (SPAdes) (version 2) | ecosystem: Environmental > Terrestrial > Soil > Wetlands >... | reverse complement strand
AGGCTGACTCTCGCAGCACTTTCATCTGTAGAGACACATTTTTCGTCAGACGAAACAGTCTGGTAAAATTCATCAAATTCCCGCCGGATAACGGAGAACCCTTCAAGGCCCTCAGTATTTTTATCAAAAGACCTTTCCTTCAGGATTATTATGCTAAGAACTATTCTGATGTCGCCATCGCCAATCATACCAACGCCGATGTCAGGATAAAAAAAGTGGCATCGACGCCATTGATACAAGGCCTCTTTGCAACCCTTTATCCTTACTTCAATTCCGGCATGGCTTTCAGCAAAGAACTCATGGAGATCAAGACCAGGGAGGCCATCTTGATCCTGATGCAGGTTGATTTATCTTTACAGCATTGCCTGTTCAATTTTGCCGAACCCGGAAAGATCGATCTTGAAGAATTCATGTGCAAAAATTTCATGTTTAATGTGCCTCTTGAGACCTTCTCTAAAATGACCGGCAGGAGCCTTTCGACCTTCAAGAGAGATTTCGAGAGAATATTTAATTCATCTCCCAGCCGCTGGCTCAAGAAAAAACGCCTTGAGCATGCCCATTACCTCATCAAGGAAAAACACAAAACACCGTCTGATGTTTATCTGGAGGTTGGTTTTGAGAATCTATCCCATTTTTCATCGTCATTTAAAGAAGCTTACGGATATAATCCTTCAGCCTTATTTGACCCGTAGAACAAAGCGATTTTGAACTCCTGGCAGTAACAGGAAAAACAACATTCGTTGTACCTTTCATCATGAACATAAATTTTTTGTAAGGAGGGAAGAGCCATGGATAAACCGAGTGCATTGAATCAAACCTTCCACCTGATCATGAAGCGAATGGTGGAAACCGGACAGGCACCCCATTATACGGAAATCGCGAAAGAATTGGGGATCGCCATGGAGGAGGGTCGAAAGATCCTGCATGAACTTTTCTCACCCAGACTTCCGGGGTGGCTTACTCCGAGTACGGATTTCATCGCCTCGTTCGCACCTTTTAACAATCTCCCCACGCAGTTTAGAATCACTATCGACGGTCAGCAGAAATGGTTTGGCCAATGAGCATTCGAATCGCTGGCGGTCTGCTGGCTTTTCCCGGGGAAGAAGATTCAAATCGACAGTCCATGCCTGGATTGCGGTGAACCGATCCGGGTCGAGATCTGTGATGGCGTCATACAGAAGGCCGATCCCGAAGGTTTGATCGGATATGTAGCCGTTCCTTTCGCCAAGTGGCTTCATGACCCCAGCTATGCCTGAACGACCATGACTTTCTTCCGGTCGGAAGAACACCTTCGCAACTGGGCACAGTATGATCCTGAAACTGAAGATGGAATCATTCAACTGACTGATTTGGTGAAACTATTTTCCAGCCAGATGTTTCGCAGGCGGTTGGACCCTGATTATCTTTCCCGCATGCGGGAATACGGCGCCGATTTTATGTCAACCCTTCAAGGAATCGGCAAGGTCGGTCCTTTCTGGTCAATAAAAAAACCCTAATCTCCTGGTCAGGCGCTGGTCCGCAATCCAACCGGTAGATGCAGAGATTAGACAACGAATTAACGGAGGTCTTTATGTATGCCTTGAAATGGAAGGAAAAGGTTTGTGCCACCTGTCCCTCGGCCGATTGTCTTCTGAAGTGTCAGTACATGTCTTTTGCCGGCCATGACGAGGCCCACGGAGAAATGATGAAGGTCGTCCGGGGGGAGGATTCCCGTGTGCTTCGCGAATGTGCCACCTGTTATGCCTGCGAGGAGTATTGCAAAAGAGGTAATCACCCTTTTTATCTCATCAGCGAACGCCGCGAAGAAAAAGGCATGTTCACCGCGCCGCGCCCCATCACCAATCAGTGGATCAACATGACTCAGATGCAGGGCAAGTATCTGGTAGGTGCCGTCCAGGACAAGGCCCTATCGTGCTGCTTCATTCCCGACCTGGGGATGCTGGGGCAAGGAGAGATATTCAAGGATGTCGCGCCGTCCGCCGCCTTCGGAGCGGAATTCATGTGCCCCGCCGTCCACACCCATTTCGCCCGCATGTCCGTCATCAAGGAGCGCCTTCCCATCGTCATTGAGAATTTCGTCAAACTGGGCGTGAAGGAAGTCATCTGCCTTCATGACGAATGCTATGGAACCTTCACCGCCATTGCCGACGCCTACGGCATCGACGTACCCTTCAAGCCTGTATACTATATAGACTTCCTCCTTTCGCGGATGAACGAAATGAAAGACCGGATCACGCCCCTCGGCATCAAGGCCGCCTATCAACGGCCCTGCTCCAACCGCCTCATCCCCGACAAATACCCACTCGTCCGGGAGATCCTCGACCTCATCGGCGTGGAACTCCTCGAACGCGTTTACCAGGGCGAGAACTGCCTGTGCTGCGGAGAAATTCTCCGTTCGGTCTCCGGATACAAACTGGCGGATGATGTGCAAAAGAGAAATATAGACGATATGCTGGAAAGCGGTGCCGAGTATTGTGTCTTCAACTGTCCAGCTTGTCAATCGTCGCTGTCGGAGAAGGTTACCAAGAAAGGGTTGAAGCCGATCCATATTATTGATCTGTGCAAGATGGCCATTGGTGAAAAGGAAAGGGAGGTGAAGTAAAATGAGCGACATCCTGAAATCGCTAATCGATATCGTTGGAGAAAAGGGTGTTTCCAATATGCCTGAAGAGCTTTGGTTCTACTCGCGCGACCCCGGCGTTTTGACACCACATCTCCCCGACTACGTAGTGGCACCCAAAACAACGGAGGAAGTGCAGAAGATCGTTTTGCTCGCCAATCGGGAAAAGATTCCCATTGTGCCCATGGGAAACGGCATGTCCCTGACAGGTCTTGTGATCCCTCTGAAGGGCGGTATCGTCATGGACATGAAGCGGATGAACAAGATTCTGGAGGTAAATCAAATGGCCCGCTACGCTGTGGTGGAAGGGGGAACATCGCAGGGTGTTCTCAAAGCCTATCTGCAGGATCACCATCCTCAGCTGCGCCACAGCATTCCCGACGCGCCACCCACAACCACCATCGCCGCCAATATGGCACTCCACGGCCAGGGACGACTGACCCAGCAATACGGCTTCAATTCCGAGATGGTAACCGGCTTGGAGGTCGTCCTGCCCACCGGCGAGATCTGCCTAATAGGCTCCCCCTCTCTCGGACCGTACTGGTTCTCCAGGGGACCCACCATGCCCGACTTGTCGGCCCTCTTTCTGGGTTGGCTGGGAACAACGGGCATCATCACCAAGATCGGCCTGCGACTATATCCGAATAAAAAGATTCGGGAGGTGGAACTTTTTGTCACTGATCGGGTAAACATGATCCCCGACATCCTTTACAAGCTTACTCACCTGGAAATGCTGGAAGACATCAACGTCTGGTTCCAACCCAAACCTCTTATGTTCCAAGGCAATTTTCACATCACCATCTTCTTTACGGGAGACATGGAGGAGGAGATCGCCTTCAAGCGGCGGATGATCTGGGACACCCTGCAGGAATATATGGATTCAAAAGACGGAGGTTTCATGAGCGTCCAGTACATGAAAAAGATGCTATTGGAGATGCCTAGTCGGGGGATTGCCGATTTTGCCGATGTTCCCAAGGGCGGCGGTTTCGAATATTCAGGACCGATTACCATCATCGAACACTTCCCCCTCTATGCCGCCAAGGTTGTTGAACTCGCCAAGAAATACGATGTTCTGTATGCGAGTGCGGCCCGTCTCATCTCCGGCGGGCACTGTATGATGTTCAGCATCTCTTTTGCCTTCAACCGTAACGACCCGGCGATGATGACACGGGTGAAGCACGCCCTGGACGAGGCAATGGCCTTTGCCCTGGAAATGGGCGGCATCCCCTGGAAGCCTAATTTTATGGAGCAGAAAATGACTATGGCGAAAATGGATCCCCAAGCCCTGAAGCTTCTTCAGATGATAAAAAATAACCTGGATCCTCAGGGCATCATGAATCCCGGCAATTGGGAGGTAAACTAATGACCTACGTACATAATATAGAACATCAAGAGATCGTCCACCGTTGTTTCCGATGTGGATATTGTAAATTCCCCGAAGATTATGTAGATTTTAACTGCCCATCCTACAAAGCTTTCGGGTGGGACACCTATTCCCCGGGCGGAAGGATGTGGCTCATCCGGGCCTGGTTGAACGATGAAATCAAGACCAGCCCCCACTTCGCCGAGATCCTCTATTCCTGCGTGGCCTGCGACAACTGCAAAAACCAGTGCGTCTTTCCGAAGTTCCGGGATTTCCTCCCAGACATCTTCCGGGAGACCAAGGCGGAGCTGGTCAACGAGGGCCGGATTCCTCCCGCAGTCAGGGATTATTTCAAGGCCGTCGCCACAAACGGCAACCCTTACAAGCTGCCGCAATCGGAAAGAGGCAAGTGGGCCGAAGGAACAGGACTTCAAAAATTTTCCAATCAGGAGTATTTGTTCTATGTTGGCTGTGTCGGCTCCTACGACGAAGTCGGACAAAAGATGGCTCGCAGCGTGGGGAGTCTGCTGGTTAAAGCTGGCGTGTCCTTGGGCATTATGGGAAGTGAAGAAACCTGCGACGGCAACGAGGTTAAAATTCTGGGAGAGATGGGGCTTTTTACGCAACTGGCCAATGACAATATCAAGAAATTCAAGGCGAAGGGTGTCAAGAAAATTATCACCCTGGACCCCCACGCCCTCAATGTCTTCAAGAAGGACTATCCCAAGCTGGGAGGCAGATTCAGGGTCTTTCATTATACGGAGATTCTGGCTGGACTGATCAAGGATAAAAAGATAGCCCTCACCGATTACCCGGTAAAGGTCACGTACCATGACCCCTGCTACCTGGGCCGGCACAATCAGATTTATGGCCCCCCGCGGGAAATACTGAAGGCCATCCCGGGTGTTGAAGTGGTGGAGATGCGCCGTAATTCTCTGAACGCGTTTTGCTGCGGTGGGGGTGGGGGAAACTTTTTCACGGACATTCTGGGTACAGGAGAAGATAGTGCCGGTCGGGTCCGTGTTCGGGAAGCTCTTGAGACAGGCGCCAATATTATCGCTGTGGCTTGTCCGAGTTGTGCCAAGATGCTTATAGACGCGGTTAAGATGGAAGAGTTGGACGGCAAATTGAATGTTCTGGGTATCGTCGAAATAATCGAGAGGGCTCAAAAAAAATAAAGAGTTAATACATGTTCTAATGAGAAAGCAGACTGAATAATAAAACGTCAAAGGCGGGAAAAATCAATGGAAAAAGAGACTATGTTCAAAGAAGTTTATGACAAAGCGAAGGGCTATGAGCTCAAAAACGGGAACTGCGCTCAGTGCACAATTGCCGCCATCTTCGAAATAATGGGAGTGGAGGATGAAGGAGTATTCAGAGCCGCAACGGGCATGGCCGATGGTGTGGGACTCACCGGGGATGGCCATTGCGGAGCTCTATCTGGTGGAACGATGGCCATCAGTTATTTTTTTGGCAGGAGCAAAGACGATTTCGGCAGGATGGGCAAACAGCTAAAAGCCTTAATTTTGTCTAAAAAACTCCATGATGAGTTCGTGGCGGAATTTTCCACGTGCCGGTGCGCCGATATTCAGACAAAACAATCCGGCCGCTTCTTCAATCTCTATGATATGGAAGAGATGAAAGCGGCCCTCAAAGCAGGCATGCTGGAGAAATGCTCAACGCTGGTGGGAAAGACGGCACGGATGGCCTTAAGAATTATTCTCGACGAACGGGAAGCAGAAAAAGTAAAGCAAGATGAACTGCCTGTTTTATAGGGAAGAAGGTTTATCTGTTGCCTGAATTAAACAGATGAATTTTAGCCGGTATCCGTTTATTTTTTGGCAACGGGAGTGTCGTTACCAAGAGCCAGGAGTATTTTATTTATGGCGTAATGAACTTTAAGATTATTCTCCGGCGCGAAGCGGCTTACCGACATCCAACATCCCGGACAATAGCAGACGACGTCATTGACTTTCATAGCCAGAATCTGGTTGATCTTCTTTTTCGCTTCGATATCAACCTGCGTTTGGTCATGATGGTTACGGATGCCGGCGGCAAATCCGCAGCACAGAGAATCGTAGCGGTTGTTTTCCAGCTCAACGATGGTCATCCCCGCTGCCTGATGCGGTCCGCGAATGAAACCGGTGCTTTAATTAGCTGTCACTATTCTTTTATCATAATTTCTTGATCGTTGAAATTTTAAAAGGTACATATAAAGGGCAAAAACCGATCAGGCTCGTTATTATAAACACAATTGCCAGAATGCCCAGAATAATCGCCGCAACGCCTGTAATGCTGCCGCTCAGATAAAGAATGATTACGACAACGGCCAGTAATATTCTAATAATCCGGTCTATAGTTCCCATATTCTTTTTCATGTGCTTCTCCTTTCTTTAACCCAATAAAATAAGGGAAATAATCATGATCACTTTGCAGGATATTGCTTATATTCCAGCAACGATCTGCCCCGGTTACAGCATTGTACAACTTACCAAACGGTTATTTTCTAGAACCAATACATCCGTCAGACAGCATAATTAATTACGGCGCGATGCAGAAAACATAAAACTGAAAATGTTAGCGGCCTTTCTGATCGCCTTCCACCTCGGGTTTTTTCTTCTTGTCCTCGGCCGGACAAGCTGGCCTCATTCATGTAGAGACGCCCATGCGCGGCAATAGCCAAACCTGCACAAAAACCCACCCGGCCAGGATCAAAAGTAAAATCAACAAATCGTTCATTTTTTTCTCCCTTTTTCTGATGCGGAAAGGCGGCAAACCCGCCTCCCCTTTTACCGATTAGTTCAAGTACCTATCAAGTAACGCCACAAGCTGTTTTTTTGATAACAATCCGACCTGAGTATCCTGCACTTTGCCGTTTTTAACAATAAGCAATGTCGGTATGCTCCTTACACCATATTGGGAGGCCGTTGCCGGGTTATCATCGACATTCACTTTGACCACGTTGACCCGATCATTGTATTGGGCCGCGAGTTCTTCCAGAATCGGGCCAATAGACCTACAGGGTCCGCACCAGGGCGCCCAGAAATCCACCAGAGTCGGCTTTTCTTCTTTTAAAACTACTATACCGAAATTACTATCATCCGCGTGTTTCACAAATTCCGCATTACTCATTTTTGTTTCTCCTTATCGATAATTTATTTTGTTTCTCTTTTCCGTCTGTGGTAAAAGCTACCTGCTTCTTGCTTCATGAATACACCCTGATATTTAATATGTCATTGATTTAAATCAACGTGGGAGAATCTTTTTTGCACATGGATATCACTAAGCAGATAAAGGATATCGGTCTGTTCCAGGGAGTTTCTTTAGAAAAATTACGCTTGCTGGCCACACAGGCAACATACAAAAAATTTAAACCGGGTGAGATGGTCATCGGCGAGGCGGATCCGATCCGGTCATTTTATGTGGTTATCTCCGGACAGTTAAAACTCTACAGGAGTTCAGCGGAAGGCAAAGAACAGACCCTGCAACTGCTCGGTCCGGGTGACCCTTTTGGCCTGTGTACGGCATTTGCAACTGATTCCTTTCCGGCAAGCGCTATGGCCATTGAAGAAAGCGCCGTCCTTCTAATACCCGGCACGGTCATGGAGGCAACAGCAAGACAGGAACCAGCGCTCTTGTTCAACATCATTCAGATACTATCCCAACGCCTCAAGGATTCCATGACACTTATCGAATCACTCGCCTTAAAAGAAATTCCCGGGCGGCTGGCATCTTTCCTGCGCCATTCATTACCCCGTGATGCCACGGATAAAAAAACCTCTGTGGAACTGACGATTTCGCAACGGGAACTGGCCAAGATTCTGGGTGCCACACCGGAAGCCCTTTCCCGTGCCTTAAGAAAAATGGCCAATGACGGTATCCTCGCAACAGCAGGCCGAGTGATCACCATTCTGGATCACAAAGCACTAGAACAACTGGCAGAAGGTGAGTAACTAATTATTAGACCTACCACTCGTCACTATTTACGCCCTTGAAACTGATGTTCAATATAAAAATTTACCCCATGCCTTTCCCCAAAAAAATGAGAAAAATATCATGATATATCTTGCATATGAAACAGTTGTCCGTTATAATTGCTTCACAAAATGAAGCGATTAATGACTATAATCGCTTCAGGAAAGCCAAATAGATGAAATACATCTGGGAGAGAAAAAACTGGTTCGATTTTCAATATGATGAGTCTGCCCTGCTTAAACCTTTAAGCCGGCTGAGGGTCTTGCAGGGTAAGTTATTAGGCCGCGTGGCAGCTCTGGATATTAAAATGGAAACACAGGCGCAGGCTGCCGTTCTGGTTGAAGAAACCCTTCGCACAGCGGAAATTGAAGGGCAACAACTTAATCGGGAATCAGTTCGTTCTTCCGTGGCGGTGAAACTTGGTTTGCCCAGAGGTGTCGGCACGTATGACAGGCATGTTGACGGCCTTGTCGATGTTTTACTGGACGCTGTGCGTTTTTATAACAAGCCCCTGACGCTGGAAAGGCTCAACGGCTGGCAGGCTGCGCTCTTTCCTTCCGGCTATTCAGACTTAAGAAAGATTCGGGTTGGAAAACTGCGCGGCGATGAACCAATGCAGATAGCATCCGGTCCTGAAGGCAAGGAAAAAGTGCATTTTGAAGCTTTGCCGAAGGATCGTCTTCATGAGGAGTTGCGGCTTTTTTTGAAATGGTGGCCATCTTCGGAAGACCGGATGGATGGCATATTGCGCGCGGCAGAGGCTCATTTGCGTTTTCTGACAATCCATCCTTATGAGGATGGCAATGGACGATTGGCGCGAGCGCTGACCGATATGGCTCTGGCACAGGACGAAAAAATGAAAGTCCGGTTTTATAGTGTCTCTTACGAGATCATACGCGGTAGAAATGAATATTATAAGATTCTCGAAGACGTGCAGCGATGCAGGGTTGACGCGACACAGTGGTATTTGTGGTTTATTCAATGTGTGAGCGCGTCAATTGAAAATTCTCAGACTATCATTGCCGATGTGCTTATGCGGCTTGACTTCTGGAACAAACATGCCCAGACATTGATCAATGACCGCCAGAAAAAAGTTATCAACCGTATTTTAGAAGCCGGAGAGGGGAATTTTACTGGTGGTTTGACAACGCGCAAATACGTAAGCATCGCTGGCGTGAGCCGGGCAACAGCATTCCGCGAAATCGCCGATCTGCTGGGCAAGAAAATTCTGCGCCAGATGCCCGGCAAAGGCCGCAGCGTCCATTACGATCTACTATGGCCGCAGCAATCTTTATGAAATCTATTAGAGGTAGGGAACGGTCGCGACCGTTCCCTACCGAAGTAGTTACTCTCCTAAAAACAGCTTGACGCAAATACTTGATCTCCATATACTCAATTCATCCCAAAGCAATTTTTTTATCCGAAGTCCAGGGAAATAAACACCGAGCCAGACAGGAGATATATCTACATGAAGATTTTACGGGTGAAAATGGGCAATGAAAAGATTATTCTGGAAGACCTGCCCCAGGAGTGGAAGTACCTTGGCGGCAGCGCATTAATCGCGAAGATCATGAGCAAAGAGGTACCGCCTGCCGCTGATCCATTAGGCCCGGATAATCACTTTATTGTAGCTGCCGGTCCTCTTGCCGGCACACGAGCTCCGCAACTCGGGCGGATATCTGTGGGTGCCAAAAGCCCTCTAACCATGGGAATAAAAGAAGCCAACTCGGGAGGCCCCGCGGGACAATTCCTCGACCGGCTGGGAATTCGCGCCATTATTGTTCAGGGCATACCTGAAAATCATCGATTATATTGTTTACTTATCTCCAAGGGTAAGGCCCAACTGATTCCGGCCGATGAATACCGCGGCATGAAGAATTATGAACTGGCTGCCGCTTTACAAAAAAAGCACGGAGAAAAAATAGCCGTTATCTCAACAGGAATTGCCGGAGAGCGCAAATACAAAGCAGCTTCGGTCTCCCTGACGGACATATTCGGCGATCCATCGAGAAACGCCGCCCGCGGCGGTCTCGGCGCTGTCATGGGATCGAAGGGGCTGAAAGCGATCATCATCGATCCCGCAAACACGGATCAGGTTGATATTGCCAATCCCGATGAATTTCGAAAAGTTGTCAGATCATGGACGGACACTCTCAGGCATGATGTCAGTTGCAGTTTATTTTCGCGGTTCGGTACGCCCTTTGCGATTAACAACTCCGCCAGTCACGGCAGCCTGCCCGCGAATAATTACCATTCCGGCCGGCCGGAGAACTTCATCGCCGTCAGTGGTAATGCGATCCAGAAAATTCTCTTTGAACGCGGCGGCAAGATGCACGGTTGTATGCCCGGATGCGTTGTTCAGTGTTCCATTATTTATCCCGGTAAAGATGGAAAACTCCTTTGCGGCGCTTATGAATATGAAATGGTCGCCTTACTCGGCACCAATCTGGGCATTACGGATAATGATGCCATCGCCAGACTCAAATTCATGTGCGACGATCTCGGTATCGATGGGGTCGAAGCGGGAAGCAGCTTGGGTCTTGCGGCGGAAGCGGGAAAAATGTCCTGGGGAAATTGGGAATCGGCACAGCGGCTTCTGGAAGAAATTGAAAGAGAAACGCCCCTGGGTGTTGCCCTGGGAAACGGCGTGGTCGCCACTGCTAAATATCTCAACATCAGTCGCGTACCGGCTTTTAAAGGGCAGGCCATACCGGCGCATGATCCAAGGTCCGTCAAAGGAACCGGCATGACCTATTTCACAAGCCCTATGGGAGCGGATCACACAGCGGGGCTCACCTACCGCCTGCCCAAAGACAAGAATAAACAAACGGAGAATTCCCTTAAATCCCAGATTCAGGCCGCCACCTGCGATGCCATGGGCTACTGCCTGAATTCCGTTCCCGGCAGTCGCTCCGTTTATCCGTTTTTTGCCGATCTGATGAATGCCCGATACGGCCTGAGGTTGACGCCGGAAGATATCATGGAAACCGGCAAGCAGACCCTTCGGGACCAGCTCGCTTTCAATGAAAAGGCCGAGTTCAGTAAAATGGACGCCAATATACCTGCCTTTATCCGGGAGGAAACAATCAAGCCAACAGACGCCGTTTTTGATGTTGATGAGGCGGAAGTAAAAAATCTGTGGAAAGGATTAGATTCATTTAAAGAAAAGGAAAAGGCCTGGGAGGTGCGTATTCCGCCGATGCCGGATGTGATGTTGGGCGCCGGAGTGGCCCGTAATATGGGGCAGCGGATACGGCAGCTCAAAGTAACGAAGATATTTCTGGTCACCGATCCATTTATGTTCAAAAGCGGCCGGGCGGAAGAGGTGCGCAAGATTCTGGGAACAAGCGGTATAGCCACGGTCATGTTCCCTGAGGTTGAGCCTGATCCGCCCATTGAGCTGATTGAGCGGGCAGGCAAACTCTACAAAGAAAACGGTTGCGATGGCATCCTTGGTCTTGGCGGCGGGAGCTCGCTGGATACGGCAAAAACACTGGGGCTGCGGGTAACCCACAGCGGAGATATGAGAGAGTATGAAGGGGTTGTCGGCGGAGGCGCCAAGATTAAACCGATTTTCCCGCCAGTAATCTGCGTGCCGACAACGTCGGGAACAGGAAGCGAGGTCAATCCCTGCGCGGTTCTCACCGATAAAGAGCGGGACCTGAAATTTATTCTCATGAGCAATAATTTTATTCCCAAACTTGCTGTCATTGATCCCCTGTTCTGCAAAACAATGCCGCCCGGCCTCACCATCGAATCAGGAGTTGATGCTTTGGCTCATTGCATTGAGGGATATGTTTCCTTAGGGACACCCTACCATCCTTATTTTGAATCCATGGCGCTCTACGGCGTGAAGTTGATCGGAAGAAGTCTCATTCCAGCTTACAGGGACGGAAATAATATACCCGCCCGCACCGATATGTGTATGGCGGCCATCTGCGGCGGCCTTGCGTTTCTGAAAGGACTGGGCATAGGACATGCCCTTACCCATACTCTGGGCGCCCACTTCCATATGCCCCACGGCCGGGCAGCCATATTCGGACTTTTATGCTTTGTAAAGGCTAATAAGGCTACCTGTAAGGAGAAGTTCATAGATATGGCCCAGCTCATGAATCGCTCCAATGATCTCGAAGAGAGCCTGCTCCATCTTTACAAAGAGCTTGATATTTCCATCAGCCTGAAGGCGCACGGCATTGCCAAAGAAGCATTGAAGGAAATTGCCTTTTATACTTCCCGGGATGCGGTTAATATGGCCACCGATCCCACATCTCCAAGCCAGCAGAAAATCCTGGAACTGCTAACGGAGATTTATTAGTAATACCACAATGTCATTGACTTAAGGCTTTTTACTTTTCAAGCCCCCGTTTATAAAGGGGGATTTTTATGGCATTCCGTAAAATCTCCCCCAACCCCTCTTTAGAAAAAGAGGGGAGCTGTCGTGCTTAAGTCAATGACATTGAGTAATACCATTTCTAAATCAAAGATGATATCGAGGCGGCAAGGAGGATGTTCCGCAGACGTATTACTAATACGTTGAGGAAACTGACGACGCTGCTAACAAAGATAGCCAAAGAAAGCGAATTGGTATCAGTGCCCGCAGGACGAGCAATTCGATGATGAGCACGATGAGCAACTGGAACTACTGGAGGCACTGGCGCCGCTGGAGCTACCCGAACTAAGCGAGGCATATTTCCCGCGCCCAAAGTTGGACATCATTTTGCTGGTTTTTTTGGATTTACATTTTGGACATACCGCATTTGCTTTTTCATTCATGCTTATGGTGACAACTTCAAATTGTTTTCCACACTTATCGCATTTATATTCATATATCGGCATAACTTCATTTCCCTCATGTTTTTCTTTCAATCTAAAGATTAAGAAGACAAATGTCAATACCTATGAGGCAAAAGTCATTATAAAGGCTTCCCCAAAAGCAGCCGGAGCATATTGACAATCATTTTTTTCCTGCCGGCTCTTTCCATCAGGATGCTTAAATATAAAATCTCCGTGTTCATCGGCGGCACGGTAACCTTTGCTTTTTTGATCAACTTCACGGCTTCCAGTTTACACTTGGTCACGCAAAGGCCGCACCCGATGCACCGGTCCAGATCCACCCGGAAGTTTTTACCCTCCTCAATAATCGCATCCATCTGACAGCGTTGCACACAGATCCCGCATCCTTTGCATAAATCTGAATCGATACGGGCATAATAATTGGAAACAAAAAATCGGGCAGGCTGGGATTGTTTTTTGGCGGTCGTTAAAACCCCGCAGCAGCAACCGCAGCAGATACAGATGCAGTTAGGTTTTCGCGAATTTCCCGGTTGAAGAACCATCCCTTTTTCTTCAGCCATATCTAATATCCTCAGGCATTCCTCTTTGGATATTTGCCTGGCTCTGTTGCGCGCCGCATAACTGGTTGATCCGATCAGCAGACAGACTTCAATATTATCCGTTTGCCGGCAAGGTTTCCCCATAATGGCTTCACCCTGCTTGCAAACGCAGTTGGCCACATGGATGGTTTCTTTGGTGTTGGTGATGAAGTGCCTCATATTGTCATACGTATCAACAATATATTCCGGGACAATCGCCTTCATGTGGGGGCTTGTCCGCAGTTGGGGTAGAGATGACCGGAAAAATTCCGCGCCGAAGGCTTCATCAAAATATTTATGGATCATTTCCACTAGTTCTTTGGTGAGATCATCCACATGATACTCAAACATGCCAATCGCCAGCATGGCAACGCTGTAGCGTGGTGGACCGGCGCTCCCCGATCGGCTGATAACACCTTTCATAAACATTTCATCAAGCATCGCCGACAAATCATCATGGGATAATTCTATATTGAATTTTTCTTTGAGCCTTTTGCGGATTTTAGCAACGGGTATGGACCTAAGCGTAAGGCAGAGCGCTATCTTTGCCTGAAGCGGGGTAAAAAAATACTTCAGGATATCAATTTCAACACCGCTTTGTGTAGCGGGATATCCAATAGGATACTTGTCTAATTGAATCTGGAGTTGCCTGTAAATTTGCAATTAAATAGACACTGCCCTTATATCTTCGGAAACTGTGATACGTGAATAATAATTTATTCTCTAAGCTACGAACCTTGTATGGACTTCGCCGGGATGAATCGGACGCACTTTATTCGTTATGCTCATCTCTCAACATTCAACGGCAGACCCTTCGCTTGACTCGCTTCTGTCCAAAATATTTCATATATCCTTATCCAATTATGCACTACCCCACGAATCAGAGTCCGTTTCCGAAATCAGCTTTGAATGTCTTTACAAGTTTCGCTCCCCAGTCGCCGCCAACCGTCTCAAGTTTGCCGAAGAAGAAACGCATTACCGGCGGCTCCTCTACAAAGCGGAGTCCTCCGATGAGGTCTTTATGACGATGTAGCCACGCTATGCGGTCTGCCCAAGAGTATAGGTACGTCGCGGGATAGCGATGCGAACAAGCTCCATCCTGGCTGTAACTTCCTTCCCGTTCCGGTCCCGATCTTCAGACATTGTCCCGCGCTCGACACCCCGCGCTCCTAAAACAAGATACATCGCCGCATTCAGCGCTTTCGCCGGATACTGGAGCGGGGAAATGTGCGGTAGAAACTCGCGCGCATTGACGTGACAACCCAGCCCGCCCGGCGGGGCTCAGACCGGAACGCCATATTCCTGCAGACGCTCGACAAAATATCGGATGAATTCAGGGCTGCTGCCCGCAACTTCCATCTGCGTCATTTCCTCCAGCCCTACCGCCATGGCTTCTATTTCCTTTGTGGACATACCGTCATAGGTTGAAAATCCTTCGTACACCGGCAGCCATGTCATCAACTGGTCAAAGTGTTGTTTGTTGTTTGTCGCAATAAGGCCTCCTCGAGCGCCGCCACTCTTGCGACCCGACATATAGAAGATGTCGACGTGGCTCATCATTTCGGTGAGGATGTCTTGAATCGATTTGCCAGCATAGCCGGATTCACGCTGCTTGATGAAATAGGCATTTTCTCCAATAAGGCTGCCGTCCAGTACCAACAGCAGTCCGTTCGCACTCGCAATCTTCTTAATGTCTCGCAGATTTTGCATTGAGAACGGCTGGCCTCCGATCAGGTTGGTTGTCGCTTCCATTCAGATAAAGGCGACATTTTCACGGCCATGCTGCTCAATGGCCTTCTTGAGCTTTGTAATATCGATGATTTCCCTTGAATGGCGCGCTTCCGGCCGGAATCAGGGCTTCGTCAGTCACCAGGTCGAAGATCTGAGAACCAACAAGCTCCACATGAATCCTGGTCGAGGGAAAGTGATAGTTCGTTAACACAACTTGTGGCGATTTGAGAAATACCTTCACAAGCAGGTGCTCCGCGGCTCGTCCCTGGTGCACTGGTAAGGTGTGCTCAAACCCGAAAACCTTTTTCACAACGCGCGCCAGTTTGTAGAAACTCTCGGAACCAGCATAGGCATCGTCAGCGACCATCATAGCGGCAAGCTGGTTGTCACTCATTGCGTTCAGACGCTATCTGTCAACATGTCGAGAAATACTTCCCTTGCCGGCAGGAGGAATGTGTTATAACCGACAGCACGTAGACATTCAAGGCGCTGTGTTGCGGGGAGGAGTTGAATTTTTTGCACAATCTTGATTTTGTGCATCTTCACAGGCACTTGCTTACCATTTGATAATGTGATGATCATTGGTTTTTCCTTTCGAGTTCCATGTATTTATGGCGTTTATGTTTAAGATTTTATGGGGACATTTCTATTTTCTATCTGCATTTAAATAAAACCATTTAAAATATACCGCATTTTGTCATTCCGGGCAAGTGAAACGCGACCCGGCTTGTGCCCTTCAGGGTAAATCCAGAAATTCAGCCATCCTCTGTCCTTCCCTGGCTCTTTGCCGGGCGGATGCCAGATGATCAGGGAATCCAGTATTTTCTAAAAAAACATGAAAGCTAGCACTGGTAATGGTTTGCGTGGTTTGTCGATTGCAATTTCCAAGAAAAAAGATTTGAACCAATTTCATTCTGACCGTAAGACTACTTTTCTTCTTCAATCTTCACTACATTTTCGTACATAGAAAATATCGGAATTCTCCATCCGTATTTTTTGACCCTCACCATCTTGCCCCTGAGTTTGATGGCGTCGTTCTGAACCGTGCCGGAATTGAACTTTAACCGGTATCTGGCATCGTAGTTCACAAAAGGCCGAAACTCCGTCGCGATCATGAACCTTCCATCTACCTTCGTCATCTGTGCGTCGGTTACCCTCGTCACGATCGTGTCTGCAACGAAATAACTGTACAGTACCAGCAGAATACAAGCAACGATCCCAATCAGTATCGCCTTGATCTTCACTCTTTTGAAAAATTCAGCCATATCATTCTCCATGCATCGTGGAATTTGATATATTTTTGATAACATTTTACTTTAACGATTTAGGATCATAATATGGAAGGCTTTGCGCGTCAATGAAATAATGACCACAAGATATGGTATGGGGTGCAGATGATCGCAAATGAGATGAGAACAAAGCTGTCTTCTGCTTTTAAATGATGTTAAAATTGTTGAACTCGGAAAACCCCTGTTTTGTCATTCCGGACTTGATCCGGAATCCAGTAATTTCGATATGTTCTGGATACCGGCGTTCGCCGGTATGACGATATTTGGACTTTTTACGAGACCATCAAATTTTTAACATTCAATATTTATTAATCCATTAATTGGAGGTTTTTATGGCGGATGCAATCATAATTGGAGCGGGTTACGCCGGAATGAGCGCGGCGGCACTGCTGGCCCACGCAGGCAGGAAAGTTATTGTCCTGGAAGCATCAGGCATGATCGGCGGCAGGGCGCTCTCCTACAGAAACGAGAAAGGCTATGTCTGGGAGTACGGCGCGCATTCGCACAGGCTTGCGCACAAGGGCATCGCCAACGAAGTGTTCAAAAGGATCGGCGAAGAAATCGATTCCCTGCCTGAAGCCAAAGATGCTAATTTGACGGCAATAAGAAAATAGTCGAGCAGACAGAAAAAAGACTCAAAGACACCATATCCGCCATCTTCCCGGATTTTATGCCTATGGTAATCGAAGAAAGAAAGATCGTTGTGCCGGTAATGAATGGCAATGTCCTTACGCCAGCCCAGTCCAAGCCCCACAGACCTGACGTCGAATGCTCCGCAATTAAAGGACTTTATTTTATTGGCGACACAGTCCAGGGCGACGGCTGCTCCGGCGACATCAGCTTTTCCTCAGCCATGAAAGCGGCGGATAAAATACTGGGCGCATAGAAAAGAAATGTCAAGGACAACGCCCTATTCTAGAAATGTGTGCTGTCCCTCATGCCTGTAGTGGCAATTGGCATGGTTGCCACTACAGGCAAGTGAAACACGACCCGGCTTGTTCACTCTCGTCACCTCGCGTGCCCTTTAGGGTATTATTAGGTAGTTAGGGTAAATCCAGTATTTTCTAAAAAAGTATGAAAGCCTGGACTGTCAAGGGCTTGCGTGGTTCGTCGATTACAATTGTCCAGAAAATAATTTGAGCCCAGTTTTGCCCACCTTCTTCGAAACTATTTTTATTGACTTATAAAAGCGATTCTTTTATGGTTTGCTGAACTACGTATTCATGATTGTTTGCTGGCAGTAATGCAAAAAAAGGAGACAGTATGCTTAATTTCACTTTTTATAATCCGACAAAAATTATTTTTGGCAGCGGTAGAATTAAAGATATAGACAAAGAAATATCAAAGGAATCAAAAATTATGATTACCTATGGCGGCGGCAGCGTTAAACGCAATGGTGTGCTGGATGAGGTTAAGGCGGCGTTGCAGGGATATGATATTGATGAATTTGCGGGTATTGAGCCCAATCCAACATATGAAACATTGATGCAATGCGTAGAGAAAATAAGAAATAAAAAAACTGATTTTTTGTTGGCTGTGGGCGGCGGCTCTGTCATTGATGGAACAAAGTTTATTGCTGCTGCCGTAAACTATGAGGGCGAGCCCTGGAACATAGTAAAATCATATGGCCGCGGAGTGCGCCAGGCCTTGCCCTTCGGCACGGTACTCACCCTTCCGGCAAGCGGTTCTGAAATGAACTGCGGAGCTGTCATCACCCGCCTCTCTATCCAAACTAAATTGCCTTTCATGAATCCACTGTTGTTTCCTAAATTTTCCGTGCTGGATCCTACAAAAACATATACACTGCCGGTAAGCCAGATAGGTAACGGTGTTGTCGATACATTCGTCCATATTACTGAGCAATACCTCACCTATCCGGTTATGGGAAAAATTCAGGACCGTTTTGCTGAAGGATTGCTTTTGACATTGATTGAAGAAGGACCGAAAGCTCTGGCAGAGCCGCAGAATTATGATGTCCGTTCCAATCTGATGTGGTGTGCCACGCAGGGACTAAATGGTCTGATCAGCGCGGGCGTTCCTCAGGACTGGGCAACACACATGGTAGGTCATGAACTGACAGCATTACATGGATTAGATCACGCCAAAACTCTGGCAGTTTTATTGCCGGCCATGTTGAAAATCCGCAGGGATGATAAAAAGCAAAAGCTCCTTCAATATGCCGAACGTGTCTGGGGAATATCACAAGGCGATGAAAATACCCGCATTGATACGGCCATCGATAAAACCAGAGAGTTTTTTGAAATCATGCAAGTTAAAACCCGTCTTTGCGATTACGGCATTACTGCCGAGACAATTCCCGCGGTCGTCGAACAGCTCAAGGCGCATGGTATGGTAAAGCTGGGTGAAAAATTTAATGTCACGCCTGAGATGGTTGAGAAAATACTGGGATTGTGTCTTTAGACAAGTCACTAATGGCCTGAGGTCAGGTCTTGAAATGACAGTTTTCCCTGCCTCCAGTCGGCACCACCAATAATTTGTGGCTGTGCCGCATTCATTCACCCAGCTAATTATTCTTAATTCAACTTGGTTTAATCTTCTGCAGCATCCCGCCCATCATTCGATCGGATTCCGGCCGGATGTTTACCCGGCACATGAGACTGTAGCGCAATCATCGTTTGTCATTGGAGTTCACGATAGTGAACAGCCCCGCCCGGCAGCGCAATCCGGCGCATGCCTGGGCATGCCTGGGTGGCAATCTTAATATATTCTGCTACTTATGAGATTGCTTCGCTCATTATCCGCCGCGGCGGACTCCAAAGACATTGCGACACAGTCTCTTCTCCGGAATGACATAATTGCTGATTTTATACAGTTTTGCAGGTCACAAATAATCAGCTGCTGGTGATTAATTACAAACAACTCAAGCGCATACCGCGTAAAGATTAAATTGTTTTAACTTTTTTATTGAGCCGATACTTGACATTCTACTTTTAACAATATATAAGGCGCAACTTGCATAAATAACAGGCCAACAACGTCCCCATCGTCTAGTGGCCTAGGACACGGGCCTTTCACGCCTGTAACCGGGGTTCGACTCCCCGTGGGGACACCAAATGATCAAAAAAAGGGCAAACTGTTTTGGGTTTGCCCTTTTTTCCTTTTCTGAATCCTACTTTGATTTCGGTTCTGCTTTTTTTGCTCGCGTCTTTTTGGGCACTGCCGCTCCAGCCTCGGCAGGCGGTGCCTTTGCCGCTTTCGGTTTTGGCGGTTTCTTTTCCGCGGCGGCCGGCTTCTTTGCCGGTTTCGCCTTGGGTTTTTCTTTTGATTCCTCTTCGGCAGCAGCCGGTTTCTTTACCACTTTTTGTATTTGTTCCGCTTCAATGGGTGCTGTCGGTTGTTTCTCAGTCTCTGCTTCAGCCGGAGGCGCCGGTTGCGGCTTGTGTTCTGCCTGGGCCGGAGCTGCAGGCTGCGGCTTAGGCTTGGTCTCTATAGGTCCCTTTCCCGTTTCCTTTGCCGGTTTCGCCTTGGGTTTTTCCTTTTTCTTTGGCGGTGCGGCTAATTTCTCCGCTTTAGCCTGCGCCAATGTCTGGACAAGCTTCATATTCTTCTCAAAAGCAGCTATGCGGACATTAGTTTCTCTGATTTTGGACTTTAAACTTTTAACAAGAGTGTCGCGTTGGGCGTCTTCTTTGCTAATTCCCTTTTCAGCCAATTGTTTCAATCGCAATGCCAGCTTAGCCTCTGAAATCCGGCGCTGTTCAATTCTGACTCCCTTACTTTTTGATGCCATTTTTATCTCCCCCTCGTATTTTGAAAATAGTTTACCCATAAAAAACAAAATACCAACATTTTTCCCCGAAAGCTATAAAAATATTTTACCTTCCTTGGCAATGTCATTGACTTAAGGATTTGTACCTTTCAAGTCCCCCTTTATCTTGTGCCCTTTAGGGGATAAAGGGGGACTTTTATGGCATTGAGTAAAATCTCCCCCAACCCCTCTTTAGAGAAAGAGGAGCGCTGCCGTGCTTAAGTCAATGACATTGGCTTCCCCGGCAGTTAAAATTATTTTTTTATGCGCGTTGCGGCCAGAGGTTTTTTATCTGAGCGACAGGTGACCAATAACTTCAATATGCTCAGTTTGGGGAAACATATCCAGCGGCAACAAACTCAGAAGATCATAACCGCATTCCCGCAAATACTTAATATCCCGCGCCTGTGTTGCCGGATTGCAGGAAATATAAATAACTTTTTGTGGCCGTAAGGTCGTAATTGCCTTCAAAACCGCGCCGTTGCAACCGCTGCGGGGAGGATCCAGCACCAACAAATCAATTTTATCCGCCCCGGATGCAAATTCTTGCGGCAATACACTTTCAACTTCGCCGCAAATAAATTTTGTGTTCCGTACGCCCTGTCTTTCGGCATTCATCTGCGCGAACTGTACCGCCTGCTCACCCGTCTCAATGCCGACAACATTTTTGGCATACGGTGAAAGAAAAATAGAAAACAGGCCACTGCCGCAATAGGCATCAACTATGGTATTTATTTTCCCGGACATTACCAGACGGCAAACCTCATCTACCAATCGATCCGTCAAATACAAGTTGGCCTGAAAAAATCCGCCATGGGGCACTAAAAATTCCTTCCCTTTTACCGTACGTTTAATTAAATCCCTATTCTGCGGCCCGCAACCTTGCGATTCCGACCAGATTGTTAAATTGCTTTCCAAACTTAGTAGTTTTAGATTTTTCCGCAACTCTCTAATTTTATCGTTTATTGTTTCTTCCATAATTTCACATCGTTCGATATCCACAATTTTACCGCCGGACATATCGAAAAAACCCAGTTTCCAGCCGGCGGCCGCCTTTGCGGCATGGCACTGAGCTTTCCCGCGGTAGCGATAGACCTCGGGCGCGGCTATCACTTCCAAGACAGGCGGAATCGCCATCTTGCCGATTTTCTGAAAAGCTTCCTGAACTTGCTTCTTTTTGATTTTTAACTGATGTTCATAGTTCAAATGCTGGTAGCAACAACCGCCGCAGTTTTCATAATAACTGCATAAAGGAACATCGCGCAGAGGTGATGGCTTTGATATCTTTAATATTCTACCGCGGGCAAATTTCTTTTTTAGTTCGACGATTTCAACTTCCAGTTCATCATCACAGGCGGCAAAAGGAATAAAAACAACAAAATTATTAACACGGCCAACACCTTGCCCGCCAAAAGCTATTGATTCAATTTTTATTGTCACATGATCTTTAAGCCGCAAAACAAATCTCCCCGCTTTTAAAGTGATTTAACACCATATAGCATTTGTGGGCTCACCGTCAACAAGCCCGGCATTTTTCTTTACAACTTGGGCCAATGTTGTTAATTAGGTGTCAATGTCATTGACTTAAGGATTTTTCTCTTTCAAGTCCCCCTTTATCTTGTGCCCTTCAGGGTATAATAGGGGGATACAGGGGGATTTTTATGGCATTGAGTAAAATCTTCCCCAACCCCTCTTTAGAGAAAGAGGGGAGCTGTCGTGCTTAAGTCAATGACATTTAATCGGGTACTTTAATAAAGATATAAAGGATCGTTAATGACGTCAGAAAGAAAATCCATATTGTGCCCCAACTGCCGCAAGCTGATCAGCTCGGATGAGCCTTCCTGCCCTTATTGCGGAATTCAAAGACCGGGATTGCACAATACCGCGGGTGTCATCAGAAATATTTTTCTTGGTTCCGACCCGGTAAGAACCATTATCTATATTAACATTGCCTACTATATTCTTTCTTTGCTTCTGGATCCGAAGGGAATTCTATCTCCAGGCGGTATTTTTAATTTTCTTTCGCCATCAATCCAGAGTCTTGTTTCATTGGGCGCAACCGGCACCATTCCTGTTATCCAATATCATCGCGTCTGGACTTTAATTTCCGCTTCATTTTTGCACGGAGGCATTTTACATATCGCCTTTAACATGATGGCACTGCATCAACTTGGCCCTTTCATCCTGCGTGAATTCGGCTTCTATCGTTTCATAAATCTGTACATCATCACCGGAGTGGCCGGTTTTGCCGCTTCCATAATGTTTGGTGTTCCTTTCACCATCGGCGCTTCCGCCAGTATCTGTGGCTTAATCGGCGCGATCTTATATTATGGAAAAAGCCGCAGCGGATATTACGGACAAGCTATATTCAAGCAGGCCATGGGTTGGGTTGTAGGATTAGTAGTTTTCGGAATTATAATCGGCGGTATAAATAACTGGGCGCACGGCGGCGGGATATTATCGGGAATACTCTTGGGCTTTCTGATGGGTTACAATGAAACCAAGCCGGAAACAGCCTGGATCAAGCTTTTGGCTTATGTCTGCATTCTAATTACGGTAATAATTTTAATCTGGTCGCTCGCCTATTCGCTAATTGCGGTTATCTCTCCGGCGACGCTTTAGTAATACCATTTCGCTTTCAAAGGATAACGCGGCGGCAAGGAGGAGGCCCCGCAGGCATATTGCTAATACGTTGAGGAAGCCGACGACGCGGCCAACAAAGTTAGCCAAAGAAAGCGAATTGGTATAAATCAGATTGACAGATCATCTGCCTTATTTTATATAAGACTGGACAAACATTCTTCTTTCTTGATTTAATATTTTTGTATGAGGTGAGTCTATGATAAAAAAATCAATATCTATATTGCTCTTTACCGTATTCATTTTGTGCGGCTGTGATGCCGCGCTGGTTATGAACGGCACAACCATGGGGGTCAGCTCCGGACAGTTCATTTATCAGGATGGCTACCTGGTAGCGAATTATAAAGCGGAAATTAATTCAGTCTGGACTGCCTGCGAAAAAGCGGTAAAAGATCTGAAGGCGGTGGATGTTCAAAAAGACCGTAAAATTGCCGTAGGCTCGATCAAAGCAACCATCCAGGATGAAAAAGTGACAATCCTTGTAGAATATGTGGCCATTGATCTAACTACCGTTTCCGTGATTGTCGGAATTGCCGGAAATAATATGGCTTCCCGGATGATTCAAGATAAAATCGCCAGTAATATCGTGAAGCCCTGAATCACTTATTCCAATTTTAAATCAAAGCGCTATCTTTGTTGGCAGCGTCGTCGGCTTCCTCAACGTATGTACAATACGCATCGTCGCCTCCTCCTTGCCGCCTCAATATCATCTTTGATTTAGAAGTGGAATTAGGAAGCAAAATGTGCTGCTGAATCTTCAACCCAATCAATCTTCAGGTATTCCTTCTGATGAGCAATCCTTTGAGATAGCGTCCTTCCGGATGACCAAGCCCAAGTGGATGATCCGGCCCTGCCTCCAGTCTGGACAAAAGCTGCAAGTCCGCGCCGGCATCGCGCGCCGCGCCTTGCACAATCTTGTAAAACAAATCTTCTTCCATAAAATTGGAACAGGAAAATGTCGCCAGTATTCCACCGGGGGCAAGATGCCTGATTGCCTGCAAATTAATCTCCTTATACCCCCGCGAGGCTTTAGCCACATCCCGCCTGGTCTTGGCAAAGGCCGGAGGGTCTAAAATAATCAGATCAAAGTTTTCCTGCATGTTGCGTAAATAACTAAAGACATCAGCATCAATTACCGGATGAGTATCAGGGGGAAAACCATTGAGCTGTAAATTTTGGGCGGCAGCAATGCAAGCCGCATTGGATGTATCCAGAGAGACAACCCGTTTAGCGCCACCTGCGGCACAGTAGACAGAAAAAGCTCCGGTATAGGAAAAGCAGTTTAAAACGTCGGCATTGCGGCTGAGCGCGCCTAACTTTTCCCGATTAATACGCTGGTCAAGAAAAAAACCGGTTTTCTGGCCGCCGATAAAATCAACTTCAAAGGTAAAACCATTTTCCCTTATTTGCACTGCTGCCGATTGATTATCGCCATAGACAAAACCTTTGCTTTCTTCCAGACCTTCGAACGTTCGGGAACGCCCCCGACTCTGTTCATAAATTCGCGCTGGTTTTAACTGAGAAATAAGGGCATTTAAAATGTGACCTTTTTGTTTTTCCATTCCAGCGGTAGTAATGGATACTACCATAGTTGATCCATAAACATCGGCAATCAACCCCGGAAATCCATCGCCCTCGGCATTGACGAGGCGATACGCGTCAGTCTGCTCATTGATAATCCTTTGCCGTAATTTACAGGCTGATTGGAGACGGTCTTGCCAGAAATCGGCAGAAATGGCCAGATCGCAATTTTGAGTTAAAACACGAAAAGCTATATCTGTGCGGGGATTAAAAAAACCCAGGGCCAGTGGTTTTCCTGCTGAGTCTTTGGCTAAAACAATATCACCTTCAGTTGGCTTTCCTTTAATTGCGCCGAGAGCGCCGGAGAATACCCAAGGATGGCCGCGCAGCAGCGCCGCTTCCCGCCCTCTTTTCAATGTGATTTCCGGATAAGCTGGTGTTGACATAAAATTTTTATATCGTTTCCGGCTTGAATTTGCAAGCCCTGGAAGTGAGACTGTGTCGTAATCCTCGTTTGTCATTGCGAACGCACGACAGTGCGTGTAGCAATCTTTATATTATCAAAGACTTATAGGATTGCTTCGCTCATTACATTCACTCGCAAAGACATTGACACACAGCCTCATTCGCCGTGGTTCCCTGCCGGGCTGCGCTGTCAACAAAGATAGCGCTTTGATTTAGAATTGGTATTACGATCTTGCTTGAATTTGCCAGGCACTTTGTATTATAGTATTCAATATCAGTATTAAGCTATAGCAAACGAGAGGAGCGCCAACAAATGTATGCAGTCATCATGGCCGGTGGAAGAGGCACAAGATTCTGGCCCCGCAGCAGAGAAAAGAAGCCCAAACATTTACTGGATATAGTCAGCAAACGGACGATCATTCAGGAAACCGTTGACCGCATCAAATCACTGATTCCGCCGGAAAATATCTTAATCGTGACAGGGAAAAAACACGCCAGGGAGTTAATCAAGCAACTACCGGAAATTCCAGCCCAAAACATTATTATTGAGCCTGTGGGAAAAAATACGGCTGCCTGTATCGGACTGGCTGCTTTGCATATCCAAAAAATAGTTCCCGATGGTGTTATGATTGTCCTGCCTTCCGATCACGCCATCGGCGATTGCCGTAAATATCTGGAGGTTATCAGCGCTGCCGCAAAAGTTGCCGATCAAGAAGGAGGCCTGGTAACAATAGGCATTAAACCATCGAGCCCTCAAACAGGTTTCGGCTACATTGAACAAGGCCAGTCATTACGAAACGTAAGCGGTAAAGAAGTCTTTCGAGTGAAATCTATCCGTGAAAAGCCGGATTTACTCAAAGCCCGGAAATTTGTGCAGAGCGGAAAGTTTTATTGGAACAGCGGCATGTTTATCTGGAAGGCATCAATCATCTTGAAAGAAATTGAGCGCTGTCTGCCCGATTTATACACGGGACTGATGAAAATCAAAGAAGTTTTGGGAACGTCCAAAGAAGCGACAATTGTACCCAGAGTTTACAAAGGACTGGCCTCGATTTCCATTGATTACGGCGTCATGGAAAAGGCGGATAATGCTTTCATGATGCCCGGAGATTTCGGCTGGAGCGATGTGGGCAGCTGGGACGCCCTTTGGGAAATATCGGCAAGAGACAATCAAGGCAATGCCCTGACCGGCGGCGGCAGCGCAATTTTTACAGATACTGAAGGCGCTCTTGTTTACAGCCCTAAAAAGCTTGTCGCTCTTATCGGAGTAAAGGATTTAATAATAGTCGAGACCAAAGACGCCTTACTGATTTGCAAAAAAGGCCGTTCACAGGATGTAAAGAAAGTGGTCGATACCCTGAAAGCGGCAAAAAAGAAGAAATACCTTTAGGCTTATACCATTTCTAAATCAAAGATGATATCGAGGCGGCAAGGAGGAGGCGACGAGGCGTATTTTACATACGTTGAGGAAGCCGACGACGCTGCTAACAAAGATAGCGCTTTGATTTAGGATTGGTATTACTTTATATACACCGGATCGCCCGTTAAACTAAACTTCCCTTTTCTTAGTTCATCAATAATAATGTTGAGGGTAGTCTTTTCGTCATCAAAAGTAATAATCAACAGATCATGTTCTTTATTCTCATGTTTCTTCACGCCGTTAATTTTTTTCAGGATAGAACCTATCCTGGAGTTGGAGTTTCAGGAGGAACAGCCGGGTATGGTTAATTGGACAATTCTTTCTGCGGCTGAAGTCAGCCCCGAAAAAGAAACTAAGAAAATGACAGCTAAAAATATTGATAATGTTTTTTTCATCATTCACCTCTTTATTATAATTATACCATTTCTGTTTTATATGATAACTCCAAGACCTACTAATATGCAATTACAATTTATAATTGACAGGTGAAATTTAATCTGTGATAAAAGCAGCAATGCATTTACTAAAAGAAACTGAAACCAATGGCTATTTGTTTATCTGAATCCTTTATTTTAGCTTCCCTCTCGCCGCGGCGAGAGGAACTGTTGCGCTCTGTGGGGTTGAAGTTCAAAATAATCCCCGCTCATGTCAATGAAGAATATCTGGATGGCGAAAGCCCGCGTGAGCATGTCCGGCGGCTATCGCACAATAAGGCAATGGCGATCGCCCAAAAGAATCCTGGTGCCTGGGTATTGGGCGCAGATACGATTGTGGTCATTGACGGTTTGATTTTAGGCAAACCCAAAAACAAGAAGCAGGCACGCGAAATGCTTACGAGACTAGGCGATAGGGAGCATAATGTTTTCACCGGATTCACACTTGCGCAAGGCACCACTAAAGTTTATAAAACCAAAGTAATTCAATCGGCGGTGCTGTTTAAAAAGATATCTCCTGAAGAGATGGAATGGTATATAAACTGCGATGAACCATACGACAAAGCGGGAGGTTACGCCGTACAAGGAAAAGGCGCTTATTTCATTAAATCAATCCGCGGTTCTTATACGAATGTTATCGGCCTGCCGCTTTGTGAAGTTCTGGAAGAACTCAAAAAACTAAAAGCATTAACTTTCAGGTAATTGTATGGAAACCCAGATCAGCTCCAACATCAATGCCATCAAACAGAAGATAGCCGCAGCCGCACAACGCGCGGGCCGTGATCCTCTTTCGATTAAGCTTATGGCAGTGACCAAAACCGTCGAGCCGGAGCGTATCGGCACAGCAATCGAAGCAGGCCTGACGATGCTGGGTGAAAATTATGTTCAGGAGGCCAAAGACAAAATCACAATCATCGGTGATCGTGCTCAGTGGCACATGATCGGCCATCTGCAAACCAACAAAGCAAAGTATGCCGTCAAATTATTTGATTACGTTCATTCCGTTGACCGCCTGGAACTGGCGCAAGAGCTCGATAAAAGAGCGGGACAAATCAACCGCAAGTTAAATGTTTTGATTGAAGTCAATAGTGGAGAGGAATCAAAAAGCGGCATTGAGAAAACACAGGCATTGGAACTGGTTCGACAAGCTGCACATCTCCCCAACCTTACTTTACGCGGATTAATGACCATGGCGCCCTATTCCGACAACCCCGAAAACTCACGGCCATATTTTAAAGCCTTGCGCGATCTGCGCGACGATATTGATCGCGCAAGCATTACCGGCATCAGCATGGAAGAACTTTCCATGGGAATGACCGACGACTTTGAAGTTGCCATTGAAGAAGGCGCGACCATCATCCGCGTAGGGCGCGCGATCTTCGGCAAAAGACAGTAATGATGAAGGGGATTAAGGCAACTTCTAATAGCTCAAGGGACAAAATGCAATTAATTACGAAAACAGCCTTAATTATCGCACATTAAACTAAAAATATTATAAATAAATCATTGTAATATTGGGACAGTTTGAACCTACCCCCTTTATTTATACAGAAACAAGGCGATGCCATTGCGCCTCGCCATTCTCTCAGACTGGCACAAAATCAGCTGATCGCACCTCTTTGAGTTTAAGAGCCTCCGTGGGACAGACAACAGTACAAACACCGCATCCTAAGCACTTTTCGGGATCAACGGCGGCCATATCCTCATTCACAGACAGGGCATCGAAAAAACATCTACCCACACAGGCTTCACAGCCGGTACAAAGATCGCTGTCAACGTCAGCCTCGAAGCGGCTGGGAGATACCCACTTTTTCGGCCCCTTCATAACTGCCCAGTTCAGGCAGCAGTCTTTACAACAATTACAAATGACATGGCCTACAACCTGACGATTGTCAACAACATGCACAAGTCCTTCCTCCCGGCACAGCTTCAGTATCTCTATTGCTTCGCTCTTTGAAAGCGCCCTGCCCGTACCGCGCTCGATATTGTACTCGGCGGCACGATCCACCTGCATGCAGACTTCCAGAGGCTTGCCGCAGGCGCCATCAATGACACGACAGGAACACTTGGTAACGGAAAGGGTCTTGGCATTCTCAACAATTTTCACCACATCTTCATAGGCAAGAATCTGAGATTCCGGCTCGATACTCTCATTGACGGGAACTACCCGCATGATCGAACCGGGCATCATGTCCATGACCATCTGACCATAATCGGGCCACTCCTTCTGCATATATTCTTTCCAGAGGTCCAGAACAGCCCTCGATACACCAGGAGTCAGGGAGGTTGAATCATGCATCTGCGGGATACTTTTCACCCGGTAGTATTTCTTTTCCCCGCCCCTTGTGGCCTTGAATATGAGTCCCCGTTGGAACAGAGAATCCATCATAGTTTCAATTGCCTCTAAAGACAGGCCTGATTTCTGGGCCAGTTCTTCCGCGGTTACGGGTGGCGCGGCCAAAAGCAATATCTTCGCCTCATCCTCATTGACAAGCGCCTCAAAAATCTTTGGTACCAGAGGAGATGTCCCTGCTCCCACCGCTTCCGCCAAGCTCTTACAAAGTGCCATGTCCACCATCTTCACTATGCCTCCTTTCTCAAACATCAAATTTAAGGGAGTATCGGAAATAAAAATCATTGTGTCAAGAATAAACAAGCGTATGTCTTAAAATGGTCGTATCTTTCCCCCTGTTAATAGATTTGAAATAGGCACACCATTGGATGGAAGATTATATGTTACGCATAGATGGATGAACATTAGAAAACAACATTTCAGTAAGTATGATTTACAGACCATCTTTACACCCGTTGTCAAAACACTTTCGTCCTGCAGAATTATAAAATTAAATGTACTTGATCTTCGCTTCATAGTTTATGTTTGATTTGATTGAATACTTAATGAAATTAAAATGAAATAGCCTTTGACTTTACGTAAATAATCAAGTAGTTTATAAATGCTTCATCGTACATGATGCCGATTTTAGTCGGCAGGGTACATGAAAGTTGGGTTTTGACAATTTGAAGTGCAAAGGTTGGCCACCCTGCTCTTTAGAGTCTTGGTGGCCTTTTTAGTTCTGTCATATTTGTAACTCAACTTTAGGTAAATTTTAGAAAGGAGGATATAATTATGGCAGAAGGTAAAGTAAAATGGTTCAACGAAGGCAAAGGTTTCGGGTTCATCGAGAATTCTGCTGGTGGGGACGTATTCGTTCACTTCAGCGCGATTCAGGCCAGCGGCTTCAAGACATTGCAGGAAGGCGCGAGCGTCAGTTTCGATATCGAGCAGGGTCCCAAAGGCCCATCGGCAGTCAACGTGAAACTAATGTAATCAAATCTTGTTAACAGGGTAGGCACTCCATCAACTCAGTTTCCTGGAGTGCCTTTCTATTTTCAACCTATTCAGTAACACCTGAAAGAAAGGTAAAACAGGAATTAGAAATGGGAAAACCCATGTACAACTTTGGAAAAAACGCGAAAGAAAAAGCAAGACAGCTAAAACAGATAGAAAAGACGCAAAAGCGCCTGGCGGCCAAGAAGCAGAAGACTGATATGGCAAACATTTCGGACAAAGAAACAGAAATAGTTGAATCGGAACAGGACACCGCCAAAGGCAGCGGCGATACACACACCTAAATCCCACCTTCTAGTTGTGGATTCTCACGGAGTATGTTGATGTATAGTAATCCATATTACCGTCAGTAATGAAAATCCAGTTTCCTTTTCGTGAAACTTCCCATAATAATCAGGGCGGACAGAAGGAACAGGACCACAGCCACCCCTAAAACAGACTGCCTCAAAGGCGTCGGGCCGACACCCTGAATAAAAAACGGAGGGGTTATCCCCCAGAGGGTTACCAGGGTGAGAAAGAACATGAGAAGAATCATTCCTGAGTATGCAAGGATAAGTTTGAATTTTCTCCGCTGCGGCATCGTTTCAGGAATGTCTTTTTTCAAGGTCAAGATGGCGCCAAAGATATGAAAAACGGAACCCAGCAGCGCACCAGTATTATAAATGGTTACGTTCACATTGGGCCCCTGCTGACCGCTGATTAACCATCCCGCCAGCACCGCCGCGCAGCCAAAGGTCATCATCCCGCAACCCATAAAGAGAAGACT
>Ga0209538_1000292_pt1 | contig 30759 bp, 30 predicted proteins | sample BarGraNGADG00211_2_FD_184492 | JGI IMG/M metagenome (GOLD analysis project Ga0209538, IMG submission 184492) | Arctic peat soil microbial communities from Barrow, Alaska - Barrow Graham LP Ref core NGADG0004-211 (SPAdes) (version 2) | ecosystem: Environmental > Terrestrial > Soil > Wetlands >... | reverse complement strand
GCATGATATCTTGGAATTCCGTTCAATGTTGCTTACCAGTGGAGACTTCCAAACCGGCGATTTCAACATGATGACTATCGGCTGGGGAGCCTTCGGTACGATGTGGAACAAGCCACTCGCCATGGTTGTCGTCAGACCCACGCGTTACACTTTCGACTTTATGGAGAAATTCCCTGATTTCACTATAACGGCCTTTTCCAGTGACTATCGCAAAGACCTTTCACTCTTGGGAACCAAATCCGGCAGGGACACGAAAAAGCTGGAACTTTCCGGCCTTTCACCAACAGCCGCAAAAAAAGTAGCCTCCCCCACCTACACGCAGGCCGAACTCAGCATCGAATGCCGAAAGACCTATTTTGATGACCTTGAACCCGCGCATTTCCTCGATAAAAGCATTTTGAACAATTATCCTGACCGCGATTTCCATCGCATCTACTTTGGAGAAATCATCCACGTCGAGGGGATTGATAAATACGCTGGTTAATTTTGTGCCATTGAGATCCAAGAGCACCGGGACACGTTATAATCTTGTTGACGGAGGAACCCATGTCCGAGAAGAAAATTCGTATACTGATTGCCAAACCTGGGCTGGATGGCCACGACCGTGGCGCTAAAGTGATTGCCCGCGCCTTGCGCGATGACGGCATGGAAGTGATCTATACCGGTCTGCGTCAAACACCGGACATGATCGCGGAGGCAGCCCTTCAGGAAGATGTGGATGCCGTGGGCCTCTCCATCCTTTCCGGCGCGCACAACGCCCTGGTTCCCCAAATCATTGAGAAGTTACGCGGAAACGGCCAAAATAATGTGTACGTTTTTCTGGGTGGCATCATCCCGGAAGCGGACATTCCCCATCTGCTTGAAGCTGGGGTTACCAAAGTTTACGGGCCGGGTACAAACACCCAAACCGTTTGCCGCGATATCCGTGAAGCGATAGCCCCCGAATAAGCCATGCCAACCGCCTTGGTAGAGAAAGCCCTCCAGGGCGATAAGTTATCCATCACCCACCTTCTTACCGCGGTGGAGTCTGAAACCCCTAAAGGCATACAGGCCTTAGACCTCATTTACCCTCATACCGGTAAAGCCCATAAAATTGGCATTACCGGTGCGCCCGGTTCAGGCAAAAGCACTCTTGTAGCAGCTCTCGTTAAAGAGCTGCGTACCCTCCCCAACAAACCCAAAATTGCTGTCATCGCTGTGGACCCTACCAGTCCATTTTCTGGGGGCGCTCTGCTGGGGGACCGGGTGCGAATGCTACACATTCAGCACGACCCGGACGTATTTATCCGCTCGATGGCCACCCGGGGAGCCTTGGGTGGGCTTTCTGACCGCACTGAAGCCTTCACCCAGGTTTTTGATGCAGCTGGTTATGATTACGTGCTGATTGAGACTGTTGGGGCTGGTCAATCCGAAGTGGACGTGGTTAATCTTGCTCACACTGTCATCGTGGTTGATACACCCGATATGGGTGATGACATCCAGGCTATCAAGGCTGGAATTCTCGAGATCGCCGATGTGTTGGTGGTCAATAAAGCCGACCGCCCCGGTGTGGATGGTACAGTTCGGAACCTGCAAAATATGGTTAATGCTGGTCACGGCAAGGACCTGAATGTGCATCACCACCGCTTCCTCACTGAAAAAAACCAGGAAAAGCTGGAACATCTGGTCGAAGAGGACTATTGGTTTCCCCCCGTGCTAAAAACTGTTGCGACCGAAAATACAGGTATTGCCCTATTGGCAGAAAAAATCATTGAACATGGCAAATTCCTAAAAGACCATGGCCTTTGGGAATTGAAAAAGGAATTGGCCATGCACGAGATTGTTTCCCGAAATTTACGCCTGGCTCTCTATCGCAGGTGGATTGAAGACGCAGATAAAACCAAGCTGCAAGCTATCTTAAATGACCTGTTGGAAAAACGGATATCACCTAACCAGGCAGTCCAAGCCCTAATGGCATTATAATTTTTTTAGAAACTTAGTATCGGAGTGTGAACTATGGAACGGACCCTAATCAAGGACCTGATGGGGAAAATTGGGCAGCAAGTAAAAATCCAGGGCTGGTTGCAGATTCTGCGTGACCAAAAAAGCATGCAATTCCTGGTTCTGCGCGACCGCACCGGGTTGGTGCAGATTGCACTGTGGAAAAAAGGCAACCCGGAACTGGCAGAAAAGATTTCGATCCTGGGGGTTGAATCTGCACTGACCGTGTTCGGCAAGGTGGTTGAAAACGAGGTCGTCAAATTGGGCGGCATCGAGCTCCAACTTGAAGATCTCAAAGTTGAAGGCAACGCAGAAACACCCTTGCCTTTCGAACCTTTCGGGGACACACTGCCAGACCAGGATTACCGTTTGGATTGGCGCTATTTGGACCTGCGCCGTCAGAGGAACCGCCTGATCTTTGAGGTGCAAACCACTCTTGAAGAAGCCATGCGCGAGTATTGGATCCAAAATAATTTTATTGAAATGCACTCCCCAAAAACCATGGGAACACCATCTGAATCCGGCGCGGAGTTGTTTGAAATTAAATACTTCGAACGCACGGCTTATCTTGCGCAATCGCCCCAATTCTACAAGCAGATGGCCATGGCAGCTGGCTACGAAAACGTTTTTGAGATTGGCCCGGTTTTCCGCGCTGACCCGTCCTTTACTTCCCGCCACATGACTGAGTTTACTGGCGTGGATATGGAAATGAGCTGGATTGACGATCATGATGACGTGATGAAGTTCATGGAAAATTGGCTGGCTTTCAGTTTCCAGGCTGTCAAAGACAAACACGATGAAGAAATCAAGGCAGTTCTGGGCACGGAATTGACGGTGCCCACTGTGCCATTCCCCCGATTGACCATGGCCGAGGCCTACCAGCTGCTCAAAACCATGGACTATAAACTGCCTCCTGAGAAAAAAGGTGATCTGGACCCCGGTGCTGAGCGAGCGCTCGGTGCCTATGTTAAAGAAAAGTACGGTAACGATTTTGTCTTCGTGACAGATTGGCCGGCAACCGTGAGGCCTTTCTACCACATGCGCTATGCGGATAACCCAACGCTTACCAAGAGTTTTGACCTGCTGGGCAAAGGCTTGGAAGTGACCACAGGTGCCCAGCGCGAGCATCGCTATGATGTGTTGGCGGCTCAGGCTTTGGAAAAAGGACTGACCCTGCCCCCCATTCAGAATTACCTCAACTACTTCCGGTATGGATGCCCGCCGCACGGTGGCTTTGGGCTTGGGCTCAGCCGTTTGTTAATGGTCTTGCTTGACCTGCCCAACATCCGCGAAGCCGTTTACCTCTTCCGGGGACCCAATCGCTTGGAGCCCTAAGGAATCGCATGCCTGATTTTAAGTACGGCAGACTCACCTTTCAAGCCCTGGATAAGAGCCAGCTTCCAATTTATGTGGAATGGATGCGCGACCCTGAAGTAACCCATAATCTGGGCGTTCCCATGGTACCTTATTCGGTGGCGGATGAGGAAACCTGGCTTGAAAACGAATTTAAGCGCCCCATTGATGAGCGCACGATGAACATTTACATCCAGGATGGTGATGCTTCGAGGTTGAAGCTCATCCGAAACGGCGGTTTCCACGCGATTGACCGTAAAGAACAAAGCTCCGAAATTGGTCTGTTACTGGGTGATAAAACCGAGTGGAACAAGGGCTACGGCACTGAAGCCGTTCAGGCGCTGATCTGGCACGGTTTCCATAATCTCAACTTGCATCGTATTTGGTTGCGAGTACATGCCCCCAACAAAGGTGGCATCCGGGCTTATGAAAAAGCGGGTATGAAGCAAGAAGGCACATTCCGCGAGGCCCACTATCAAGAAGGCCGTTTTGTGGATGTTTACAGCATGAGTATTCTGCGCCAGGAGTGGGATCAGGCGCGAGAGAAGGAAGGCTAGAGCATGAGTTTTGTAAAATCAAGCCCACACAGCATGACCTATGGCAATATCCGCCTGTTCGCGGGTACGGCATCCATGGAACTGGCACAAGAAGTCGCTGACATACTGGGGATTGGACTTTGCGGCCGGGATATTATTGAATTCACAAACGAAAATCTATTCGTTAAATTGCATGCATCTGTTCGGGGGCAGGACTGCTACGTTATTCAGACCACGTCATCCCCTGTGCACCGCAATCTTATGGAGTTGCTAATCCTTATCCAGACCTTGCGCCTGGATTCTGCCGGCCGTATTACCGCGGTTTTCCCTTACATGTGCTACGGACGCTCAGACCGCAAGGATCAACCCCGGGTGCCCATCACCGCCAAATTAGTGACCGATATGATTGAAATTGCCGGCGCGGACCGCTACATGACCATGGACCTGCACGCCGAGCAAATCCAGGGCTTCTTTTCGATACCAGGGGACGTGCTTTCAGGCTATCACATCCTGAAGCCATATCTGGCCAGCAAGCTGCCTGAAATGCAAAACCCCGTCGTGCTTACAGTTGACCTGGGCTTTGCCAAGGGCGGCCGCCGCTATGCCCAGTCGCTAAATTTGCCGTTGAACTTCATTGAGAAGCGCCGCATTGACAATAAGGAAAATACCGAAGCCATGGCGGTGATCGGTGATATCAACGGGCATGATGTCATTTTGGTAGATGATGAAATCGATACCGGCGGTTCAATGGCGCAGGCCATCCAGGTTGCCAAATTGAACGGAGCCAGGGATGTTTATGTGGCTTTCGTCCACCCGCTGCTCACCAAGAATGCTATAGAGCGGCTTGCAGCTGAACCTGTCAAAGAGTTTATTACTACCAACACAGTGCCGATCCCCAAAGACCGCCAAGCTTTGTTTGGCGGCCGCTTAACGGTGCTGACTATCGGCCCACTGCTGGCCGAGGTCATCAAGCGCGCCAACGAAGGTACATCCGTTGGGGCGATGTTTAACGAGTAATAGATCGCTAATAATGTTCGATTGAATGAATCTAAAGGACTCCCGAATGAACGGGAGTCTTTTTTACTGACAACAACTAATCCAGCCTGACTTATAATAAAGTTATGCCTGAACTTCCCGAAGTTGAGACCATCCGGTGGATATTGATAAATGGCTCGGAGGCTACCCCCTCCATTCTCGGGCAAGTTGTAGCAGGTGCGTCCCTCTTTTGGCCAAAAACATTGGCTACCACCAACCTGCAAGATCTGCGTGAGAACCTGGCAGGTCGACCCGTCCAAGGCCTTACCCGGAGGGGCAAGTTCCTGCTGATCGACTTCAAGGAAAGGCACCTGGTGATCCATCTGCGCATGAGCGGCGACCTGCGTATGGCGGAAAACCTGGGAGCCCCCAGAGAATCTGACCCCATCCTGTTACATGACCGTTTCTACCTGCACTTTAGAAGCGGATTTGGCCTGGCGTTCAATGACACCCGTAAATTCGGCCGGGTTTGGTTTGTGGCCGACCCGCGTGATCTGCTGATGAAACTTGGACCGGATCCGTTTGACACAGAACTGACTGAAGACCTCTTTTATACAATGCTGCAAAACAAGAACCGCCAAATAAAAAGCCTTTTACTGGACCAAACCTTTCTGGCAGGCATCGGCAACATCTACTCAGATGAAGCCCTCTTTGGCAGCAAAATCCACCCAACGCGCAGCAGCAGAAGCCTCACTCACTCAGAAGCCGCGCTTTTACTTGAGAAGATCAAAGCAAGCCTCCAACTTGGGATTGACCACAACGGCGCCAGCATCGATTGGGTCTATCGAGGAGGGGATTTTCAGAATTATTTCCAAGTTTATCAACGCAAGGGTCAGCCCTGCCAGGTTTGCGGCACGCCGATCGTCCGCACAACGGTCTCCCAACGTGGAACCCACTATTGCCCCAACTGTCAACCTAAAAAAAAGAAGGACACATAGCATGTACGAACATCTTGCTCCGGTTTACGATTATTTTGTTAACTGGAAAAGCCGCCTGGCTTATGAATTTCCTTTCCTCATCAACGAAATTTCAAGATTAGGTGAAAACCCACATGAATTGAAGGTGTTGGACGCAGCTTGCGGCACCGGCCGGCATGCCATCGCGCTGGCAAACGAAGGCTTCCAGATGAGCGGCGCGGACCTGTTCCCTGAGATGGTCAGCCAGGCCCAGGCCAATGCCTTTGCAGCGGATCAGAACCTGAACCTGAAAACCGTTGGCTTTGGAAACATGTTTAAGGCCTTTAACGGCGATCAATTTGATGCCGTGCTCTGCCTTGGCAACTCGCTGCCGCATGTACAATCCCAAAAGGAGTTGGCGCAAGCGCTGTCTGATTTTGGTGCACTTGTAAAACCTGGCGGAATCATGATATTGCAGAGCCGTAATTTTGACCGGGTTGTCAAATACAAACTACGCTGGATGGACCCGCAGGCGGTTGATGAAAGCAATAAACATTACCTCTTCTTCCGCTTCTACGATTTTCTGCCCAATGGCCTGATTCAATTCAACATCCTCACCCTTTCCAGGGGAGTATCACAGGATTGGCAATCGGAGTTGGATGCCACGCTACTCTATCCAACCCAATCAGAGCAACTCCTGGAGGAAATCGCCAGGGTTGGTTTCGAAGAAGTTAGATTCTACGGAAACATGGCAGGGGATAGTTTTGACCCGGAGAGCAGTTCAGACTTGGTGGTGGTTGCTACAAAGGGAATGGCATAAAAAAAGCGCGTTTCCGCGCTTTTCATGACTGGCTAGGAGCCACGGGGTACAGACCGCACCTTCTTCTGTACCAAGGAATCGAAACGCAATGCGCTATGGGTGTTGATTAGGTTTTCTTTCCACCAGAGAACGGTGTCTTTGACGGTTTCTTCAATCGGCCGGGCACTAAAACCAAGTTCTTTGCAGGCTTTTCCGCAGGAGATATCCGAATTACTCAACAGGGTCTCGATGGCGTAGCTGGTAAGGCGGGGCTTTGTGCGTGTAATTTTGTACCAAACTTCAGCCAAAGGCGCAATTGCTTTGGCAAACCAGAAGGGGAAAATTATCTCCACTGATTTGATACCCATGGCTTGCTGCACCATCGCGCGCAGACGATTGATCTTGATATCCACCCCTGAAAGCAAGTAGGTTTCACCTTTGCGGCCTTTTTCCGCGGCTAGGATGTGCCCTTTGGCCACGTCGCGAATATCCACAAAATCAAAAGTGGCATCCAGGGAGAGTGATGGCTTCTTTTTCATCCAGGAGAGGAACATTTCGCCCATCTCCGAACGGCTGAAGTCGTAAGGGCCGATCACACCGGTTGGGCAGACTATGGTAACGTCCAGACCCTCCGCGGCCGCTTTTTGAGCCAGGATGGAGGCTTCAGCTTTGGTCTGATCATATGGACCAGCCGGATTTTTTGAATCAAATTTGAGGGTCTCATCAATCACTTTGCCATGTTCGGGGCGTTCCAGCGCGTGAATGGAGCTGGTATAGATGAACTTCTTGACACCCGATTCCTTGGCAACTTCGAGCACATTCTGGGTGCCCTTGATGTTGACCAGGCGCATCATGTCAATTTTGTCGTTGGTGATACTAACCAGGCTGGCAAGGTGATAAACCGTGTCCACACCTTCCATTGCCCGTAAAAGGGCAGGTTTATCCAGAATGTTGCCCTCAATGAGTTCTACGTCCAACCCTTCAAGGCTGCGCAGATTTTCACCTGGCAAAACCAGCCCACGTACTTTTTTTCCCAAAGCTGTTAATTCGCGGATTAAAACATTGCCGATGTGGCCGGCAGCTCCAGTAACCAAGATCACTTATTTATCCAAAACCTTTCACATTATTACAGATGTTTATATTTTTGATTCTACAACAAACCAAGAATATGCCATGAAATATACAAGGATAAAACCATTTCTTCAATAATATTTAACTTTTCAACCATTTCTGGGCAGTTGTAAAGACCACGCTGGGGAGCCAAATCAGGTTATAACCGCCAGTTAGTTATTGCTCAACCTTCAAATCCGGGCGGCTAGCCGTTATAATTCCCTTTTGAAGTGAGGTGCTCATGAAAATTGCCATTGGTTCGGACCACTCTGGTGTGGCGTTAAAAGATGAAATCAAAACCTACCTTGAAAGCCGCAAGATTGCTTATGAGGACCTTGGTACCTACACCACTGATAGTTGCGACTATCCGCGCATCGCGGAGAAAGTCTGCAAATCCATTTTGGCCGGTGGGGCTGACCGAGGTATCTTGATCTGCGGCACCGGGATTGGCATGTCAATCGCCGCCAATAAATTCAAAGGCATCCGGGCGGCAGCCTGCAGCGACCCATTTTCAGCCATTTTTTCCAAACGCCATAACAATGCCAATGTCTTGTGCCTAGGTGCTCGCGTTATCGCTGGAGGTTTAGCTACCCTGTTGGTCGAAGGCTGGGTAAACGCCAATTTCGAAGGTGAACGCCATCAACGCCGGCTGGATATGATTACCCGACTTGAACAACGCAACAACGTGGAACCCACCATGCACCCAGAAGCAGCACCTGCCGCCATCACTGAGGAAGATACGCACCCGATTCAGACAAACCTGTAAGATTAACTTGTTTCAGGCAAGAGCCTTTTGCATATACAGTTCCCCCTCCGTGAAACCGCGCTTGCGGTAATACTCGCGGGTTCCGATGGCTGAAATAACAGCCAGGTGTGTGAACCCCGCTTGCAGGCTGATAAGGCTGGCCTGCTCGATTAGCTTTTTCCCGAGGCCAAGATGCTGAGCCGCACCCTTGATATCCGCGCCGATTTCCAGCGACTGACCAAAAACGTGCACCTCACGGATCATGGCCGCACTATCCAGTTCAGCAATGGCCAACGGGTTGTTAGCCTTGGGCAGTGAGAGCCTTAAAAAACCAGCCAATTCGTCCGTGGCGGTATCAAAGCTGATAAAGTGTTCCACTGTCTGACCGGTATCGTAAACCAGGTCGTGCATTTCCAGCGTTTCTACATCCATGTCTTTGCTGCGCACTTCACGGCAGCGAATGCATTGGCATTTCTGGCCTTTGGCCTGCATGCGCGCTGCCAGATCCTGTCGTAAGCTGGTGTTGCGGTTGCCCTCAACCACGTGGTTGGAGGGAATATCGCGGATGACGCGATTAATGCGGCAGTAACGGGGGGTGGTTGGTTTGATATCAGCCAGCAGGTCAGTTAATTCATCCTCAGTGTAGGGCTTATATTCACCGCGCTTCCAATACTCGTAAAGTTCGGCTTGCTTGAGCAGTTGGCAGGGGTAGATCTTGAGCTCGTCCGGTTGTACGGAGCCATCGCGCCATAAGCGGGCGTAATCGAGGCGGTCAGATTGCGGTGTGGCTCCCAATAAATTGGGCATCCAATGCGCCACAATCTTGAAACCAGCCAGCCGAATCATCTGGATGGCGGCCACCATTTCCTGGACGGTATGGCCGCGCTTGTTCAAGACTAGGATGCTGTCGTCTAGGCTTTGCACGCCGATTTGCAATTTTGTAACCCCTAATTTGCGGTAGAAGACCAGCTCCTCACGGTTTACCAGGTCCGGACGGGTTTCGATGACCATACCCACATTGCGATGCTGGGCCATTGTATTGCGAATTTGGACACCCAGCAGGCCGCCTTCAGGCGCGTTATCTTCCGGGTTTTCCTCGTTCATGGCTTCCAAACAGCGGCGCACAAACCATTCCTGATAATCTTTGGGATAGGCCGTCCAGGACCCTCCCAGGATTAGCAGCTCAATTTTGTCAGTGGGATGACCCACTTCGTGCAGCCCCTTCAGTCGGGAGGCAACCTGTCGGTAAGGGTCAAAGTTGTTTTCCACCCCGCGGCGGGCACCGGGCTCGTCCGAGAGATAGGATTGGGGCATGTTTTCTTCAGTAGGGCAGAAAATGCACTCTCCGGGGCAAGGGGCAGGTTTGGTGAGCACGGTAATGGTGGCCACACCCGAAAGTGTGCGGATGGGTTTCATGCGGATGCGGGCCAGCAATTCAGGGGCGGCCATCAAATCGCCTTTTGCGACACCCTGATAATAGGCCGCCACAAGCGCGTGCTTTGCCAGGAAACCCCGGCCAGCTGGCAGGGGATGAGCCCGCAGTGCTGGCTGAATCGCCTTACCTGCAATAATCTCAGCCAAAATTAAATCAGCTATGGCAAATTCTTCCGGGCTATATTCCCGTTTTTTCTTCCAGGCAATGGCGTCGTGTTTCATGATTTAGCCGAGGGCAACATCCAGCAGCATCATAACGGCAAAACCGAGCATGACTCCGATCGTTGGGATGTCGGAATGGTCCTCTGATTCACGTTTGGACTCAGGGATAAGCTCCTCCACGACCACATAAATCATCGCGCCAGCAGCAAATGCTAAAGCATAAGGCAGCAAACCCCGCATGGTAGAAACCGCGGCAGCTCCGACCATGGCAGCAATTGGTTCGACAATCCCCGATAGTTGGCCCACATTAAAAGCTTTCCATTTGCTCATGCCTTCCCGCCTCAGCGGTACTGACACAGCCAACCCCTCCGGGAAGTTCTGGATACCGATACCGAGTGCCAGCGCTATGGCTGAACTGACACTGGCGCTGCCAAATCCACTGGCTGCGGCTCCAAAAGCGACCCCAACGGCAAGCCCTTCGGGTATATTGTGCAGTGTGATTGCCAGCACTAATAATACGCTGCGTTGCCAGGAACTCTTAGGTCCTTCAGGGGTTTTATCCCCGGGATGCAGATGAGGCAGTATTTTATCAATTGAGAGCAGAAAAATCCCTCCAAACAGAAAGCCTGTCACGGCAGGCACCCAGGCTGGCGTTTTTCCGCCAGCAGACATCTCGATGGCAGGAGCCAGTAGAGAAAAATAACTGGCAGCGATCATGACACCTGAAGCAAAACCCAGCATGCCATTAAGTACTTTTTTGCTGATTTGTTTGCCGATAAAAACACCAGCCGCGCCAAGCGCGGTCATCAACCAGGTAAAGGTTGTACCTGCCAATGCCTGCAGAACGGGGGAAAGCGAATTCAGAAATGAAATCATAAAATCACCTTTTCGAGAAGAATTCTAACCTTAACTGGTGCCGGTGTAAAAGAAAAGCTCATACTCAAGGCCGATGGCTATCGGGTAGAATCAAGTTTGATGAAAAACGAGACTGTTTCCCTCCTGCGCCAACTCAATCGCACCTTTTACAATGCGCTTGGACCCTCCTTTTCTGTAACACGCGCCCAAATTCAGCCCGGAGTGAAAAAGCTGCTTCCGGAAATGTTAGGACAGCCTGAAATCCTTGACCTGGGCTGTGGGAATGGCACGCTGGCTGAAGCCCTGGCCCTTTCGAATTATGAAGGCCAATACATTGGCCTCGATGGCAGCCAATCATTATTGGGTTTCGCAGTGGAACGGTTGCAGCCATACCCCTTAATGAAGGCATATTTTCACTTTGCAGATTTGCTTGACGAGGCTCTGGCAGCCAACCTAGCGGGGAGGCGCTTTCCGCTTATCACCTGCTTTGCCACGCTGCAGCACCTGCCTTCGCACACCAGCCACTTGCATTTTTTTAAAAGCGCAGCCCAGTTGCTGGAACCGGGGGGGCGATTGATGCTTTCCTGCTGGCAAATACGCAATTCTCAGCGCCTGACCAGGCACATTCTGGATTGGTCGACGGTTGGGTTAACCGCGGAAGACCTTGAACCAGGGGATTTGTTGATGGATTGGCGCGGACAAGACTCCCAAAAACCGGGGTTGCGTTACGTGCACGAATTTCGTGATGATGAAATGAATGGTCTGGGCAAGGCCGCGGGCTTAACCCAGGACGGTACCTTCTACTCTGATGGTGGAGAAGGCAATTTAGCGCTATATCAGACCTGGACCAAAAGTGAGGTTACCCTTGAGTGAATTAGATGAAACCAAGTTAGCACAATTTGAAAATCAATTTACACATTGCCTGCAGTTGCGCTCAGGGATGCTGGACGCTCAGCATGAAAGTGCTTTGCGCTTGTTTAACGGCTTCTACGAAGGCTACAAGGGGTTGATCGTCGACCTTTATGCCCGCACCGCGGTGATTTCAGATCACGATAAAGTGGATTCACCAACTCAAAATCCATTCCTGGTTCTGATTACGCGCATTCTTCAGGATAAATACCCCTGGTTAGAGTCAATTTTGCTCAAGCGGCGCGCAAGTACCAATCCAGAGGAACGTACTGGCATCTTGCTTCATGGCAAAAAACTGCCTGGCTGGATTGAGGAGAATGGCGTGCGCTATGCCATTGACTTGCGTCTGAACCAGGATGAAAGCTTCTTTCTGGATACGCGCTTGCTGCGGCATTGGCTGAAAGAGCAAAGCCAGGGTAAAAGCGTGCTCAACTGTTTCGCTTATTCTGGCACGCTTGGCATTGCAGCCTTGGCCGGCCAGGCACGCAGGGTTCTGCAAACCGACGTGAGTGCATCCTTCCTGGAACTGGCGAGAAAGTCTGCAAAACTGGCACGCTACCCAGGGGAGATGAAAGTCCTCCCACTGGACTTCTTCAAGGTGGTTAGCCGCATGAAGACCAGCGGGGAGTTGTTTGATATCGTCATCCTGGACCCACCATTTTTCTCTACCACCAAAGCCGGCCGAGTGGACCTATTGGCAGACTGGGTCGGGTTGATTAACAAAGCCCGGCCTCTGGTGGCGGATGGCGGAAAGCTGGTGGCCATCAATAACGCCCTTTTTGCCACGGGTGCTGAAATTCAAACCCAAATTGAGAGCTTGTTCCACGGCGGTTACGTAGAAATGGATAGCATTATCCCTGTGCCTGAAGATTGCACTGGTTTTCCTGACACAATCCATGAGAAAGCACCCGCAGAGCCTGCTCCATACAACCACTCCACCAAGATTAATATTCTGACGGTGCATAGAAAAGACGGCCGGAAGGCAGGCATCCCACAGGTTGCCGGTTAATACGCTTTTGGTTGGCATTCATCATCAATAATCTTGTTAAATAAAAATACTTCACGTATGCGCGTGAAGTATTTTTAATTTAAAAATTTTCGATTATTTGGTGCTGTAAAGCAGGAATTTTTCACCCAAAGTAGCGCAAATGGGGCAGACCTCGGGGCGCTTGCCGAGTTCGATATATCCGCAAACCGGGCAAAGATAAAATTCAGTTACGTCCAGGTCTTTGCCTTGCTTGACTGCTTCGAGGGCTTTGGTATAGAGACGGGCGTGAACTTCTTCGGCGTTCACCGCATAGCCAAACATCAATTTGGCAGCATGGTTTTCCTTTACCGCTTCATCCAGCATGGGTGGGTACATTTTGGTGAATTCATAGGTTTCGCCGTCAATAGCAGCCTGAAGGTTTTCCACAGTGTCCTGCACTAATTTCATGGCGCGCATGTGGCCGGAAGCGTGGATGTGCTCAGCTTCGGCAGTGGTTTCGAAAAGCTTGGCTACGTTGGTAAAACCTTGGGCAGCTGCCTTTTTGGCGAAGTTCGTGTACTTTTGGTAAGCCTGGCTCTCACCAGCAAAGGCGTTCTTGAGATCATCTAAGGTTTGGGACATGTGTTTTCTCCGTTAAATATTTTTGATAAAACAAGTATAAATCAAAACTACTGCTAGAAGGTTAACACCAATTTTGGGGAAATATTGCCGAGTGGACCGAAGCGAAATATGGATTAATTGGAAATTGCTTATCAACAGAAAGCTACTAGATGTGTTTTTTGCTAAAACCCGTTTGATGGAAAAGAACTTTGTGGAACCCTGCAAGCAGAAATTCCATAATCGTATAAGGAGACTATACAATCATGTCAGCTTTATAAAATATTTTTTTAATATTACCTGAATAGTATAATATTAAGCTGCTCAACATTGATGAGCCAACTGGTTCACGTCGATAAAAAAATTTCGGAGGAAAAATGAAAGTAAAAGTATTTAGTCTTGTTTTAGTTATTGCCATGCTGCTTGGGGCAGTTGCCTGCACCGCTGGCACTACTGCCACACCCGCTGAGAGCAAAACGATCACCTTTGGTGTTCTTGCACCCCTCACCGGTACCAATGCCGAATACGGCAAAGGCTTCCAGGTTGCCACACAGATGGCCGCAGATGAAATCAATGCAAAAGGCGGCGTCAAGGGCATGCAAATCAAGTTGATTGTCATGGATTCCAAGGGCGACCCCAAGGAAAGTTCTGACTTGGCACGCCAACTGGTTGAGAACAAAGAAGTTATGGCCATCATTGGCGACTTCACCAGCTCAGCTTCCATGGCCGATGTGCCGATCATTGATGAAGCCAAAATAACCCTGCTCTCACCAACCGCTTCCAACCCCAGCTATGCTTCGATGAGCGATTATGCGTTCAGCATTATGGGGCGTCAATCAGATGAAGGCCCCTTCTTCTCCACCTACATTTTGGGTAAGTATATGCAGGCAAAGAAGGTTGGCATCATCTACATCAACAGTGACTGGGGCTTATCCTCCTTCAAAGCTGTCACCGACCAAATGAAGGTTGATGGCATTGAGCTGGTTGCCGAAGCCAATTACGTTGCTGGCGAAACCGACTTCACTTCGGTCATTACCAAGGTTAAAGCAGCCAACCCCGACACCGTTCTGATTCTCGATCAGGGTGCGGTTGCCCAGGTGGTTAATCAGATCCGCACTTCCGGATGGACAGACGTCAAATTGGCCACTTTAGGACCTGGTGCTTCCCAACAACTGATTGATCTGACCAAGGGAAATTCCGAAGGCCTGATCACCTCCACTCCATTCTTCTTTAACGACTCAGACGCCCCGGCGATGGCTTTCAAGAAAGCTTTTGCCGAAAAGGCTGGTTTTGAGCCTACTGTGCACCCGGTAGTGGCATATGATGCCCTTTATCTTCTCGTTGCGGCCATCAATAAAATTGATGGCACGATCACTCGCGAGGAAATCGCCAAGCAACTGGCTACCACCGAATACACCGGCCTGGCTGGCCCAATCAAATTCCAACCAGCCGGCGATGTTTCACGCAAGTACGTCATTGGGCAAGTCAAGGACGGCAAGTGGTTCCTGGCTGCTGGTTATGACTACTCAACATCTAAGTAAGCTTTAGTTCTTACCTAAGGACCGTTTTAGACATTCAATTCTCCTGAATACTAAAACGGTCCATTTTTTGATTGATCTTGGGCAGGAAAGAAGGAGAGAAAAGTGGATTATGCCATCTCCATTTTTGTGAACGGCATCGTACAAGGGTCCATTTATGCACTGATGGCGCTGGGTTATTCAGTCATTGTCGGGATTACCGGCCTGGTGACCTTTACGCATGGGGAAGTAATCATGATGGGAGCTTTTGCTTCCTTTTACGTTTTTGAACTCTTTGGCAATAACATATTGATCGGCGCGGTGGGAAGTTTTATTGTTTGCGGCATTTTAGGAATCATTATTTATAAAGTTTGTTATGAACGCTTTTTAGCTGCTCCCCGCCATATTGCCCTGATCTGCACGATTGGCGCCAGCATGATGATTAAGAATTTAGCCCAAATTGTCTTTGGCCCCAACCAAAAACCAATGATGGGCATTGTTAAAAACCAATTGGTTAAAATTGGACCAGTACAACTCTCCGTACTGCAACTGGTGATTTTGGCCATCGTACTGATCCTGGCACTTGGCCTCTCCCTCTTCTTTTCCAAAACAAAATATGGCGTGGCCATGCGCGCCGTCAGCCAGGATAAGACCGCTGCCAGCCTGATGGGCTTGAATGTCAATGCTAATGTGCTGCTCGGCAACATCATCGGCTGCGGCCTGGCAGGGGTTGCCGGCATGCTCATTTCGGTTTATTACCAGGCCTTCCAGGCCACCATGGGCGGCCCTTTGGGCATGAAAGCCTTCAGTGCTTCTGTGCTGGGTGGGTTGACCGATTCTCGCTTTGCTGCCCTGGGAGGCTTGTTCCTGGGTATTATTGAAAACTTTGGCATTGCGGTCAGCTCAGCCAGCTTCCGCGATATCTTCGCCTTCATCTTCCTGATCCTGATCCTGATTCTTAAGCCCCAAGGATTTTCGAAGAAAGGAGGTATCAAGCTATGACGCAAAAACTCAAGGCCTGGTTTATGGGTCTTCCGAAGGCCCTCAGAATCCTGATTGCCGCGCTGCTGATTGTTTTGGTCTTGCTGGTACCTCGCTTCCTGACCTCCAGCTACATCATGGGCATCGTATGCCGCATTCTGCTTTACTGCACCCTGGCTGGTTCCCTAAACGTCATCAACGGCTACACCGGTCAATTTTCCATTGGCCACGCTGGCTTTTTCGCCGTTGGATGCTACACCACAGCGGTTCTCTCAAGCCATTACGGATGGAATTTCTGGTTTACCCTGCCCATCGCTGGCATCCTTACGGCCATCATCGGACTGCTGGTAGCTTTACCTACCTTCCGCATGACCGGTATTTACCTTTCCATCGTCACGCTCGGTTTCTCTGAGATTATCCGCCTGGTTGCTCTCAACTGGACCGGACTCACCGGCGGACCCCTGGGCATCAAGGGCATTCCTGCCCCGCAATTCCTGGGTATGAATGTTCGCAGAGCCGGCGACTACTATTACATCTTCCTTCTTTTTGCCGTGCTTTTCCTGCTGATTACCGCGCGGGTCTTAAAATCCCGTATCGGTCGGGCCTGGATGTCCATCCGCGAAGACCAGCAGGCTGCCCAATCGCTGGGCGTGGAGCTGGTTAAATACAAAGCCATGAACTTTGCTTACGGCGCCTTCTGGGCGGGTCTCGCGGGGGCGATTTACGCACCCTACATCAACTACGTGGACTCGAACACCTTTACGCTGGATGAGGGCTTTAACATCCTTTCCATGGCCATCATCGGCGGCATGGGAACTCTTGGCGGACCCGTCTTAGGATCCTTTGTGGTCAACATCCTTAATGAACTTCTGCGGCCGGTCAGCGCTTACCGCCTGGTAGTCTACGGCCTGCTGATCGTGGTGATGATGTGGATCAGGCCGCAAGGCCTCATCGGGGCATCTGACTCGATGCTGGCGAATAATCGCACCGGCCTGGATCTTCTTGAACGTCTGGGATTCAAGAAGAGGAAAACAGCATGAGCGCGCTCCTGATCGCCAAAAACGTCAGCAAGCACTTCGGTGGCCTTAAAGCGGTCGACGGCGTGGATATGACCATTCAAGAGGGTGACATCTTCGGTATTATCGGCCCCAACGGCGCTGGCAAAACCACCTTTTTCAACATCTGTTCGGGCGTTTATAAACCCACCCACGGTGAAATTACTTTCGACGACCATTCCCTGGTTGGGCAAAAACCTGAACAGATCGCCCGCCTGGGTATGGCACGCACCTTCCAGAACATTCGCCTCTTCAAGTACATGAGCGTGCTGGATAACATTTTTATCGGCTTCCAAACCAAAACCAGGACCGAGCTGACAGATGCCATTCTGCACACTGCCACTTACAAAGACGATGAACGCCTGATCCGCGAAGAAGGCCTGAAAGTGCTGGACTCCCTGGGCCTGCTGCCCTTCAAAGACACCAAAGCCGGCAACCTTTCTTACGGTATGCAGCGCAAGGTTGAAATCGCCCGCGCGCTGGCTTTGGGGCCCAAATTACTGCTGCTGGACGAACCCGCAGCCGGCATGAACCAGCAGGAAAAGCAGGAATTGATGCGCTTCGTGATCGACCTCAACAAAAAGGGCTACACCATCGCGCTGATCGAGCATGATATGAGATTTGTAATGAATTCCTGCAACCGCATATTGGTGCTCAACTTTGGCCAAAAGATCTGCGAGGGCACCCCCGAGGAAGTGCGTGAAGACAAGGGCGTGAACGAAGCCTATTTTGGCAAGGGGCTGCTGGTTGGGCGGAAAGCGGTGGCGGTATGAGCATGCTGTCAGTTGAAAATTTGGTCGTCAATTACGGCTACATCCATGCTTTGCTGGGCATCAACTTTCATGTGGATGAAGGCGAGATTATCACCCTGATTGGTTCTAATGGGGCGGGTAAAACCACTTCGCTGATGTCCATTTCGGGCATGCTTAAAAAAGCAGAGGGTAAGATCACCTTTTTGGGGCAGGATATCAGTGCCATGAAGCCTCACAATATTGCCCGCCTCGGGATTTCGCACGTACCGGAAGGACGCAAGATCTTCCCGGAATTAACGGTGGACGAGAACCTGAGGGTAGGTACGATCGCCAACCCACGCTACGATAAGGGTAGATCGCTTGAGATGAGAGATCGGGTATATACGCTCTTCCCGCGTCTCAAGGAACGTCTGAATCAGGGTGGCGGCACGCTCTCAGGCGGCGAACAGCAAATGCTGGCCATTGGGCGCGGCCTGATGATGGAGCCCAAGCTGCTTATCCTGGATGAGCCTTCGCTTGGCCTGGCACCTAATATCATTGAGAATATTTTTGAGCTTATCACTCAAATCCGCGAGGATGGCATCACCATCCTTCTGGTTGAGCAAAACGCCTCCATGGCGCTTTCAGTGGCCGATCGCGGTTATGTGCTTGAGAATGGCAAAATCAGTTTGGAAGGAACCGGGCAGAGCCTGCTGGTGAACGAGGAAGTGCGCAGAGCATACCTCGGCGCGTAGAAGCCTTGCATTTCCGCTTGACGTCAATTTCGATTATCGTATAGCCGTGATTAAGGCAATTTGAAGGAGTACGCATGAACAGTAAAGAACGCGTGATCGCGGCCATTGAAGGACAAGAAGTTGACCAGTTGCCAACCGGGTTTTGGTACCATTTTGACCCCAGAACCTTTGGCAGTGTTGAAGCAATGGTTGAAAACCACTTGCGCTTTCACCAGGAAACCGATGTGGACATTCTGAAGGTGATGAATGAGAACCTCTTCCCATTCACGCAGAAAATCGAAAACGCCAGGGATTTCCTCAAGGTCAAACCGTTGGGCAAACACCCTGAATTCATCAAAAAACAAACTGAGATTACCCAACGGGTGGTGGACGGATTGGGCGGAAAAGCCTTTACCCTGCTAACCCTGCATGGCACCTGGGCTTCGACCTGGCATGCCAGGGGCGGGGGCGAGGGCTACAGTGAGGGCTCGGGTTTCCTTGCCAGGCTTTTACGGGAAGACCCAAAAGCCATGACCTATATTTTTGAGATGATCGCCAAAACTATGTGCCGCCTGATTGACAGCGTGAGCAGCACGGGTGTGGATGGTATTTACTACTCAGCATTGGGCGGAGAACGCTACCTGATTTCCGACGCGGAATACACCGAATGGGTGCGCCCCTGGGATCAAAAGATTCTCGATTATGCCAACCAGGCCTTTAAATACAATTTTTTGCACATGTGCAAGGATGACCTCAATCTTTACCGATTTTCTGGGCTTGAGGCGGCCGTGGTCAATTGGGGCTCAAACATTCCCAGCAACCCCAGTTTGAAAGAAGGTAGCAAGCACTTCCCGGATAGCGCCATTTTGGGCGGCTTTGACAATACCAAGGGCGTGCTTTTTGATGGCGACACGGAAGCCCTGAAAGCCCATATTTATAAGGTCAAGCAGCAACTGGGTAGCCGCAAGGTGATCCTGGGCGCGGATTGCACCATCCAGGGGCAGATTAATACCCGCCAGTTGAGGCGCGTGAAAGAAGCTGCCGCAGCCGTCGGTTCATAGGTACCACTAAACGTTTATTCCCGGTCCAATCGTTGTTCCTGGGCAAGTTCACACATCCTGGCAGGCTACTCAAGTTGCTTGAGACCACTTTCAGTCTTACTGCTGAAGGAAGATGATTCATAAAAACTTTACTGGAAGAACTGGGTTTTTTATAGCTGGAAGTCAATAATTCATACCAAAAAAAGGAGCCATTTTCTAATTGACAATTGGAAACCGTTATGCTAAAATCCCATCTCCTGACCGGGAACACGGTTAGATTTAAAATGCGGGTGTAGTTCAATTGGTAGAACGCCTCCTTGCCAAGGAGGAGGTCGTGAGTTCGAGCCTCATCGCCCGCTCTTGAAAAACTGATACCGGTAGATATCAGTTTTTTATTAAGGCGACGTGGCCAAGTAGTAAGGCAAGGGTCTGCAAAACCCTCATCATGGGTCCGAATCCCATCGTCGCCTCTTTTTATTTAAGTCACTGCCTCTACCTTTACGTCAAATTCCCCTGTTTGAAAGTAAGCAATTTCCGAGATTGGAAAATTACTTACCGGTCTGTTGTTTTCTAAATCAGCTCATGCCGATTTGTCAATGTAGAGTCATCATGAATGTGAAATGGAATTTTACTAAAAGTATTCAAAAATTTATGGTAAGTAATAAAAAACCGTGTTCAGATTGATATCTCCAAACACGGTTACCCTTTTAGGGATTTAGCCTGGTGCTTTCGCAGAGCAGTGACACCCATATATTACAATATTTCGGGTACCCTGTCAACTTTTAAACCTATAGCATTCAAGACGCATCGTTCAACTTTAAGCATCAAATCCCTATCAATTTTTCTGATGGGGTAAGTTCGCTTTCCCGCTTCGTCCTTGATGTGTGGTCGCGTCATACGATCAATATTAAGTGAGTAAATCATGTCACCTTTTAACCACATAGTCGACGACGGAAATTTTGGAGAGTAAGGGGGATCGAAGGTGATCTCGAGGTGGTAATCTTCCTTGATGCTGGGTTCAGTTGTAGATAAACAGACAACTGTTGTTAGTTTAGCTCGACTGCTGATTTTCGGTGACAAAACGATGACTGGACGAGTCTTTTCCATTTCATGAAAAAGTAGCCCGCTAAAATCACAAATCAAGATTTCGCCTCTATCAGGAGGGAATTGAATTGGCATAGTCGAATTCTACAATACCTAATATTTTAGGACAAGCATAAGATGCGAAGATCGATATTCTTAGATATATTCAAGGCAAGATATGGCTTTAAGACCCTCATCATGGGACCGAATCCCATCGTCGCCTCTTTTTACTTAAATACCCTTTAGAATTATTTGAGCCGGCTGTTGAGCACAGTTGCCATGAGAACCAAGCCCCAACTGACATGGTAGGTCGGAATTGTGCCCGCCGCACAGTGATCAGGTATAGATACACCAAACAGCCAGATGGGGGGGAAGGAACCCATCTACACAAGGTGGCTGAGTGTGGAGGACAAGGGAACGAAACCTGGATTCAAGAGCACTCGCCGGTGTGGACACCAGCAAGAACTGGGTTTAAGATTATCTTGGTCAATACCATATATTATATATGGCATGAATTCCATTTGTCTGTTCAAATTAATCAACCTTTGAAAATACAAAGGATGGAGGATGTATGAACTATTCTGCAGTTGTTAATAAAGCTTGGCAGTACGTCTGGAAGCATAAAACCTTATGGCTGTTTGCCCTTTTTGCGGGCTCCCTCATCGGAGGCGCCACAGGCACGTCTTCCTGGACAATGAACCGCTCCAGGGCTAATAATCAGGATCACTTCTGGAATCGCATACCTGATTCATCCTCCTGGTCAAACGGAATTGAAACCTGGTTTAAATCAATCCCCAAGGAGGCATGGATCTGGATCGGCATTGGCACCTTTGCTCTTGCCCTGATCCTCTGCGTGCTTAATCTCTTTATCAGCACGGCTGGCCGCGCCGGTTTGATCAAAGGCTTGTTGATGGCTGAGGACAAGCCTGAAGGCAGCCGGCTGACTTTCAAAGAGGTTTGGCAGGGCATGAAGCCTTACTACTGGCGGCTGCTGTTGCTACGCCTGTTCTTAGGGGTTGCCGGCTTCGTGCTTGGCATCGCGATCATTCTGAAGGTCCTGTTCCTTACAGTCATCTCATTGGGCACAATCCTGTTGCTGTTACTCCCGCTGGCACTGCTGATTATCCCAATCAATTGGCTGATCCAGTCACTGGTCATCCATTCAACTATTGCGCTTGTGGACGAAGATCTCGATATCTTCAAAGCCATCAAACGCGGCTGGGAAGTGGTCAGTAAAAATGCTGGACCGATGTTGGTGATGATGCTCATCGTTGTTCTGATCAGCTTTGCCGCAGTAATCGGCAGCCTGATTCCGCTGGGCCTGGCAACTCTGCCATGGATTATCACCTTGGCCAGTGGCGGTGCGATCTCTTCCGCGGGTTGGATCGCCGGCGGCATCGCGGTTGGGTTCGCTGTGCTCCTGATTTGCTTCATCGGCATGTGGGTCAACACCCTTGTGCATGGCATCTTCGTGGTCACGTTCCGCCAGTTGAAGGCCAAGCAGGCCGTGAATGTTCCTGGCTACTTTGTTCCTGTACCCCCAACTTCGCCTGTGCAAGCCATTCAGGCACAAAATGAAGAAGCAAAAATGGGTTCTCAAGACGCGCCGTCTGCCTAAAATGCGCCGGAGATATTAATTAAAATACCCGGAAGAATATTCTCCGGGTATTTTTCATTTCAGTTGGTTCGTGTTCAAATCTCGAGCCACAGTCCTTCGAACGGATGGGTTCAGGCTCTTCACCTTCGAGAAGTACATTTTGACCAGTTGGTAGGGTGCGGTTGACCCGCCTTTGGTCAACCCACCGAATTGGGCCAGTAAGCAAAATAGGTTGGAACCCACCTACACAAAACCCTCATCATGGGACCGAATCCCATCGTCGCCTCTAATTATTTAAGTCACATCCTAAAAATTTTAAGACGATGATTGAACACGGCTGCCACCAGAATCAAGCCCCATACCGTATGCGCCACCAAAAACTTCTGTCGTTTTGCTTTATCTTTCTCTGCACACATCAAAAGCCCAGCCCCAGCCTGTAAGAGTAACGCCAGCCCTGCCAGCAGGCCAGCCAGCGGAATGTAGTTAAAACGCGAATATTGTAGGACAAAATGAGCAATAATGACACTTACCGCAGAGATACCAACCAGGCGATGGGTCTTATTGACAAACTGAAAAACCTTTTTCAACGCCTCAGGCAGAGGTTTGCCATTCTGCCGCAGCAAGTTGACGATAACTTTCAAAACCAGGCGCAATGCCAAATAACCTATTAACAAGACACCAATCCGCCCGAAAATGCCTCCAATAGTAATCATCCTGCCTCCATGTTTAGTTTTGTTTGCGAGAATAAACTGAGCAGCGCGGCCAAATCAGCGCAGACCAGATCCGGTTTAATCGGTGAACTAGCCAGGTCCTCCGCTTTAGCTTCACCGGTCAGTACCAGGGCGCTCATCGCCCCGGCATTGTGAGCCAGCTGTATATCCGTGTAAAGCCGATCTCCCACCATCAATACCTCTGAAGGCAGAATCTGCCATCTGGCAGCGAGTTGCTTCAGGATTTCGGCTGATGGTTTGCCGATGATGGCCTGCGGAAGCCGCCCAGTTGAGGCGTGAATAAGTTCCATAAAAGCACCCGCATCCGGCAGATAACCGCGAGGATCCGGGTAATTGACATCCGGATGGGTGGCAATGTAGGGCAAACCCTGGCGCACCTGCAGGCAAAAATTCGCCAGTTTCTCGTAGGTGTTCTCGGTGTCGTAGGCCAACACAAGCAACTCAGGGTTGGCTGCATCCAGAACAATCCCGGCTTGAGTGAAACTTTCAGCCAGGCTGTGGGTGCCCATCAGGTTGACCCTTTTACCGGGAAAATTTTTCTGAATGTAGGCGATAGTCGCCTCGCCGGAAGTGTAAACCCGGCAGTCCGCCTCGCGCACCCCCATCCCACGCAGCTTTTTCTGGTAATCTGTCAGGCTGCGGGTGGAATTATTGGTGAGAAAACTGAATTGAATGCCGTGGTCATTAAAGTACGCCAATATATCCAGGCTGCCCAATAGAAGATGGTCGCCGATGTAGAATGTGCCATCCATGTCGAGGATGACGCCTTTGATAAAATTCATCTGCTTCTTAGATTCATTTAATAATTTCATACTAAAATGGTATTAATTGATGTAACCATTAATGATAATCGAAAGGTACATACTATGAAGAACCAAAATTACAAGATCTCCGCGATTAGCTGCAATCACTGTATCATGCATATCAAACAGACCCTCATGGGTCTGGAGGGTGTAAAAGCTGTAGAAGGCGACTTGCCCAATAAAGAGGTTGAAGTTGAATTCAATGCCCCTGCAACGGATGAGAAAATCCTCGCGACTTTAGCTGAAATTGGCTATCCCGCGCAGCTGGAAGACTAAGGACTAATATGGAAAATCAACATCAGGTCACGCTCCCAATCCTGGGGATGACCTGTGCCAACTGTGTAGCGTCAGTTGAAAAAAGCCTTGCCAAAACCCAGGGCGTGCAGGAAGCACAGGTAAATCTTTCGTCCGAGCGGGCAACCGTTCGTTTTGACCCAGATAAGGCCACCGTGGCTGACCTGGTGAAGCACATCCAGGACGCTGGCTACGATGTGGCCATTGGGGATGCCAGCCTACAGTTGGAGGGCTTAATAGACCCCAGTGATGCACTGTCGCTGGAGAAAGCGCTCAATCAAGTTGAGGGCGTTATCTATGCGCAAGTCAATCCGACCAACGGTAAACTGACCATGCGCTACGTCCCGACCATCGTCAGCCAGAATGAGTTGCGCCAGGCTGTGCGAAAAATCGGGTACAAGCTGTTAGAGCTGAGCGGCGAAAACACCGAAGACCCGGAAGCGGCAGCGAGGGCAAATGAAATTGCCCATCAACGCAAACTGCTCAATTTAGGGCTGTTGTTCACCATACCGCTCTTCATGATCTCGATGAGCCACGATTTTGGGCTTTTGCCAATGGTGCTGGCCCATGCCCCCTGGCTACCCTGGCTTCTTTTTGCCCTGGCAACCCCGGTACAATTCATCGTCGGGCGATCTTTCTACATTAATGCCTGGAAATCGGTGAAGAACGGCTCTGCCAACATGGATCTCTTGGTGGCGCTCGGCACCTCAGTAGCCTATTTTTACTCCATCCTGGTTCTGGTGAAAGTCTTCCCAGGGCACACTTACTTTGAGACATCCGCCACCATTATCACTCTGGTGCGGCTGGGAAAATACCTGGAAGCCAAAGCCAAGGGTGGGGCCAGCGAAGCCATCCGCAAATTGCTGTTCTTGCGCCCAAAGAAAGCCACCATCATCCGTGATGGGCTCGAATCCGAAATCAATATTGATGATGTAGTAGTTGGCGACGTTCTGGTTGTGCGGCCGGGAGAGAAAATCCCGGTGGATGGCATTGTAGCCCAGGGTGAGTCCAGTGTGGACGAGTCCATGCTGACTGGTGAGTCGCTGCCCGTGCACAAGGAAGTTGGCACGGCCGTTTACGGCGCCACCCTCAATAAGGACGGTCGCCTGATCGTGACCGCTAATAAAATCGGCAAAGACACCGTGCTTTCACAAATCATCCAATTGGTGGAGAATGCCCAGGCGAGCAAAGCCCCCATTCAAACCCTGGCGGACAAGATTTCGGCAGTCTTCGTGCCCATCGTGATTGTTATTGCATTGATCACATTTTTGATCTGGTTCTTCCTGGTGCCGATGGCTGCCAATTCTGAACTGACACCTCTTGCGCGGGCAATCATTAATATGGTGGCCGTGCTCGTGATTGCCTGCCCATGCGCCATGGGACTGGCAACCCCAACCGCTGTGATGGTTGGTACCGGTCGGGGGGCTGAGCTGGGAATTTTAGTCAAGGACAGCGAAAGCCTCGAAGAGGCAGGGTCGCTGGATACTGTCCTGTTGGATAAAACCGGCACCCTGACCAAGGGAGAACCGGCTTTAACCGATATGGTAAGCCTGGACACTGCCTATTCAGAAGATAAGCTGCTACAATTGGTGGCCAGCGTTGAAAGCGGTAGCGAGCACCCCCTGGCGCAAGCGATCGTGGCCGAGGCCAACCGCCGCAATGTTCAGCTTTTGCCCATGGAGAGTTTCAGGGCGATTGCCGGTAAAGGCGCGCGGGCAAAAGTAGACGATAAATCTGTATTCATTGGCAGCCAGCGCTTGCTGGAAGGGCAGGAAATTGACCTCAGCCCCGCCGGTGAAAGCGCGGAAAAATTACAATCCCAAGGCAAGACCATAGTCTACGCGGCGGTGGAGGATCGGCTGATTGGCCTGTTTGGCATCACCGACACTCTCAAAGACCAAAGCGTGGAAGCGGTTCAGGAATTACACAAGTTAGGCCTGAAGGTGGGCATGCTCACTGGCGATAACGCCACCAGTGCTGCTCAAATTGCCAAGGCGGCCGGTATTGACCTGGTCTTTGCCAACCTGCTGCCCAAGGATAAGATTGCCAAAATTACCGAGCTGCAGGCGCAAAGCAAAAAAGTGGCCATGGTCGGCGATGGTATCAACGATGCCCCAGCCCTCACCCAGGCTAATGTTGGTATTGCCATCGGCACCGGCACGGATGTGGCGATTGCTTCCGCGCCGATTGTGCTGATCAGCGGCAACCTGATGGCCGTACCCACCGCCATCCGACTTTCGAGGGCGACCTTGAGGACCATTAAGCAGAATCTCTTCTGGGCGTTCTTTTATAACGTCCTGTTGATTCCTTTGGCCGCGTTCGGAAAACTAAACCCCATCCTGGCGGCTGGGGCGATGTCGTTCAGCAGCATCTTTGTGGTGACCAACAGCATGCGGCTGAAGAAGTTCAAATGAAAATAACACACCTTGACGATATTCAACCCGTTCAATGGACCGGTGGAAAAACCTGGCAACTGATGATCTTGCCTGAGGATGCTTCGCTGGCGGAACGAGATTTTGATTATCGACTGAGCACAGCCAGCATCGAAGCTGAGCACTCCAGTTTTACAACTTTCCCAGGGTTTGAACGGGACCTGGTGCTGTTGACCGAACCAATCACCCTGCAAATTTTTGGCAGACCGCAGCCAGTGCAGCCAGGAAAAGTTTTCCATTTTTATGGCAGCGACATGGTGGAATCAGAAGGGAAAACCCAGGATCTTAACCTAATCAAACGCGCGGGCTTGCCTGGTAAGCTGGAAATGATTGAAGGATCTATTAGCGGACCAGCATTGGTCTTTGATCCAAAGCAAATGGCTTTATTCGAATTAGAGGCGGGTGAAAAAAGCAGCTTCGAACAAGCTGTGAAAGTCGATATTCCTTTACCTTAAGTGGGGATGGCTTGGCAGGCCAGTTCGTCCGCGCGTTCGTTGAGCGGATGGCCGGCATGGCCTTTGACCCATTGCCAACTAATCTGGTGCTTGGACAGTTCAGCATCAAGAGCCTGCCAAAGGTCAGCATTCAGCAAAGCGCCTTCTTTACGGCGCCAACCGCGCAGCTTCCAGCCTTTCAGCCATTCAGAAGCACCCTTCAGCAGATAACTCGAATCGGTAATGATCTGCACGTTGCAGGGCTTGTTGAGGGTCTTGAGGGCTTCGAGCGCAGCGGTCAGTTCCATGCGGTTGTTGGTGGTTTGGGCTTCCCCACCCGATATTTCTTTGCGCTTGCTGCCAAATAACAAAATAGCACCCCAGCCGCCCGGGCCGGGGTTGCCGCTGCAAGCGCCATCACAGTAGATCTTTACAATCGGTAATGTTTCCATAGATTTCAGGCGGGAATGGATGGGAGTCGAACCCACCCCCGCTCGCTGAACGACCGGACACTGATTTTGAAGACCAGGGAGCCCACCGGGACCCAGCCATTCCCAAGTCAATCGTAAATTAGCCTGATTCGATTGTCAAGGCGAGAAAATGGGCTTACGGATCCCATGGCATTACAAATGCTGGGATGCAACCTTCATTTCTTTAGAAGTACCCAAGCCAGCGCCTCCGCGCGCACTGCCGAATGGATATAATTAGCTCAACAACTAAGTTGAGGTAAACATGCCTGAGTATCTGAACTGCACCCCCAATTGGGTCAAAAATGCCATTTTCTACCAAATCTTCCCAGACCGTTTCGCTAAAAGCGACACCGTACTAAAACCAGGTAACTTTGAACCCTGGGAGTCTGACCCCACTTTGGATGGCTTTAAGGGCGGTGACCTGGTTGGGGTTATGGAACACCTGGATTACCTGCAGGACCTGGGCATCAATGCCATTTACTTCAACCCAATTTTCCAGTCCGCCAGCAACCATCGCTATCACACGCATGATTACTTCCAGGTAGACCCGCTGCTGGGGGGCAACGACGGCTTCAAGAAACTGCTCAAGGCGGCCCATCAGCGCGGCATCCGCATTGTCATCGACGGTGTTTTCAATCACGCCAGCCGCGGTTTTTACCCGTTCAATCACATCATAGAGACGGAAGGAAGTTCCCCCTACATCGACTGGTTCAATGTGCACGGCTTCCCACTGAACGCCTACGGAGGAATACCAAACTACGATTGTTGGTGGAATTTGCCTGCCCTGCCCAAGCTAAACATCAAAAACCCGCAGGTGCGCAAGTACATCTTTGATATCGCCCGCTATTGGATAAACGAAGGTGTTGATGGCTGGCGGCTGGATGTACCTTTTGAGATCGATGATGACGGTTTCTGGCAGGAATTCCGCCTGGTGGTAAAAAGCACCAACCCGGATGCTTATATCGTGGGTGAAATCCCCTCCATAGCCCAGCGCTGGCTGCATGGGGACCAGTTTGACGCGGTGATGAATTACCAACTTACGCATGCTGCCCTGGCATTTTTTGGCGGCGAGAAGATTGATTTTCCTCTGGCAGTGGATATGATGGGGTTGGAAATGGTTCAACCCATCAACGCTGAGCAGTTTGCCCGACGCACCCAGGAGTTGTTGGAAATTTACCCCAAAGAATGCTCCTACGCGCAACTCAACCTGCTGAGCAGCCACGATATGCCACGCTTCCTTTCGCTTGTCTCCAATGACACCCAACGGCTGGCGCTGGCTTACCTATTCCTCCTGACCTATCCGGGTTCACCCTGCATCTATTATGGCGATGAAATTGGATTGAATGGCGGCCGCGACCCGATGTGCCGCAAAAGCTTCCAGTGGGATCTCAATGTTTGGAATCACGATCTGCACGATTCCATTCGCGACTATAACAATTTGCGTCAGGCTCTGCCAGCCCTGCGCACTGGCGGCTACAACATCCTCCATACCGAAGGCCAGGCGTTTGCCTTCCTGAGACAGGATGAGACCGATAAAGTAGTCGTGGTCATAAACGCCGGCCTGGAGGCCAGCCACTTTGCTTTGGACTTGCAGAATATCCTTACTGAAGGCACTGTGCTGCAAAACCAGTTGGGCAGTGAAACCTTGCATGTGACGAATGGCCAACTGGAGATCACTTGCCCTCCCCTGGGCGGGCAAGTTTTTGCCGCCCTGGACGAGGAAGTCTGAGTTTGAAACAGGCAGCTCATTTCGCGCCGCAAGGCGTCATTTGGGACCTTGATGGCACCTTATTGGATACCGGGGAAGCTCATTATTTAAGCTGGCAGGAAACCTTGAAAGCCTACGGGGTAACCCTCAGCCCCCTGACTTTCAGCGCAGATTTTGGGGGCAACAACCTGCGTTCTCTCACCAAGTGGCTGGGAGTGGTTCCCAGCAAAGTCTTGCTTGCGGAAATCGCGGATAAAAAGGAGGCTCTCTTTCGCACCCATATCCGTAGCCACACGCTCCTCTTTCCGGGGGTGTTGGACTGGTTGGATTATTTTAAGGGCGTTGGAATTCCCCAGGCTTTGGCAAGTTCCGCCCCGATGGAGAACATCACGGTTTCACTGGATACCTACACACTGTGGCCTTATTTTGAGAAGGTTGTTTCAGGCGAAAAACTTGCTTCAAAACCGGACCCGGCTACTTTCCTTGAAGCAGCCAGACAATTGGATATTCAGCCCGATAAATGCCTTGTGCTGGAGGATTCCGAGCCCGGTCTGCTTGGGGCGCACCGCGCAGGCATGCAGGTGATATGCAAATTGGGAACGGTCAATCAAGCGCCAGAATATGCCCTGGGAGCCTTCAAGGAATTTCCACAGGATCCGGCAAGCTATTTCGTCCGGTTAAGGATGTAAAGAGGGGTTTAGCTTTTCAAAAAAGGGATGCTGGCCATGACAATAAAAGCCACAAGTACGATCAACATTCCAACCCAAATTTCTTTCTGAGAACGAGAATCCTTCAGACGCAGCAGACCGTTTTCATTTTGCACTTTCCATTTAGGTCCAGCCAGGATGGCGCAAAACCCGCCGGCAATCAGGCCGCCCAAATGCCCAAAATTGTCAATTGAAGAGTCAGGCATTAACCCGATTGAAAGGTTGATGAAAAGCAGGAAGACAAGGTTCATGATGATGGGCCTGAAGTTTTCCCCAAAGAACTCCTTATTAGTCAACATCAGCACCAAATTAGCGGCCAGGAGCCCAAAAATGGCGGTTGAAGAACCCAGCGAGTTTGACTTGGAGAGCACAAAAGAAAGTACATTCCCGCCGAATGCAGAAACAAAATAAAGTGCAGTGAAGCGGCCGTGCCCGTAAATATTCTCCAGGCGGTTGCCCAAAATGTATAAGGCATACATATTAAACAGCAGGTGGTAGATACTGCCATGCAGGAACGCGGGGGTGATAAACCGCCAGAATTGGCCGCTCAGAATAGCCTGATTGATTTTTCCGCCGTAAATAAAGGGCAGGTCCAGGTTTGTCTGGCTCTGGCTGTAAAGTTGCAAGAGGTAAATTAGGACGCATAAACCCATTAGCACGTAAGTAACCCAGGCCATAGGCTGCCTGGGAGGCTTCTGATTTCTCGTTGGAGCAGATGGCGTAACAGGTGCCGGTATCTCGGCAGCGTCAGGTGTGCCCGTCGGTTCGCCATCGGAGGTTACGGGGTTTTGTTCAGAATTCATAAGGTGACTTTTCTGGGTTTTGTGCGCAGGTGCTCACTGCGAATGATTGCCTGGATATCCTCGATGGTCCTATCCAAATGCTTATCTGAGTTCACCACCAAGTAGTCAAACTCATTCAGGCGGGAATACTCTTCCTCTGCCACGCGCAATCGCAAGGCCAATTCTTCTGAGCTCTCAGAGCGGCGGGCTTGCAGGCGCATCGTCCATTCTTCCTTCGAGGAAGCCGTCAGAAAAATCAGC
>Ga0209538_1000290_pt1 | contig 30788 bp, 26 predicted proteins | sample BarGraNGADG00211_2_FD_184492 | JGI IMG/M metagenome (GOLD analysis project Ga0209538, IMG submission 184492) | Arctic peat soil microbial communities from Barrow, Alaska - Barrow Graham LP Ref core NGADG0004-211 (SPAdes) (version 2) | ecosystem: Environmental > Terrestrial > Soil > Wetlands >... | reverse complement strand
CCCCGCTTCGCTAGATAGACCATTCGGTACAAAGTATCGACTGAAGTCTTCTTTCTGTGCGGTGCAAATATATAAAGTTTTTCAAAAATAAATGCAATATTATTTGGATTTAATCATAGTATCTATGGGCACAGGCTGGCTGACGTGCATTCCGGCAGTTTTGCTCCCGCATTCACTTTGTCGTTTCACCCCTTGCTCCCGCGAGATTGTAGCGCGTGTGAAAAAATAATTTTTTAAATGCTATCCGGTAAATACATTTATTATTTTTAAGTAATGCCAAACGATGCAATTCGTGCGACAGCTTGGGTCTTATCCTATTGAGTTAACAAATTCTATTTCAACACGATAAATAAAACAATGATTAATCTTTAAAACTATCAAATTATGTTTACAATAGTAATTATCATTATTTTCTTTGTTTTTTTATCAATTTTTATTGTGAAAAGAATTAAGCAGAGTGTTGAAAGAATTGCAAGATCTAAGAAATTTGTTCATTCTAAAGATGACCTCCCATTTCATCCTAAGCATGAACAAGTTATATATGTTGAGTCAAAAGAAAATCCCATAATAAATAATTTTATTAAAGAAAATTATGATAAAATACAAAAGATATTTTATTCAAAAGGTTTTTCGTTTTTTTACTTAGATAATTTCATAAATAAATTGAAAACGCCTGAATTTTATAGTTATAACTTTCCAAATTTAAATATAGATATTAATAAATTGAGAGTAGATAAGTTTAGTTATTCAGAGTTGTTAAGTTATTTGATGCCTAATAATAGAATTAAGAATGGATTGATTAGATGCTGCTCAATAGAGAAACAAGGATATAGATTTAGTTATTATAAATTACATGAAAAAGATATTTGGAAACAATTAAATAGTTACGAATCTTTATATGGCCCAGCTGTATATTCAAAAATAAAAGATCCGAAAGATAAAAATGAAAAGTCAGATTTTTATTTTGATTTTGAGTCAAAAATTATAATTGATGAAATAAAGCAAAAAATAAATGAACTCAGAATTATTGGTATTGAAGAAATGTTTATTAAATCTTTGTTTGAATTAAAGCTAAAGTTAAGTAAACTGTTAATCACGAAAGATTTTAAAATCTATTTGTATGATTATAATAAAGAAATAAATATGCACCCTTTACCAAAAGCAGTTTACTTTCTTTTTATAAACCATCCTGAAGGTATTTTATTCAAGCAACTGCCAAATTATAAGAAAGAGTTATTTAGCATTTACAAAAATATTACCAACCGCAATGATATCGATGACGTATTAGAAAGTATAAATGACATAACAGACCCAACAAAAAATGCCATAAATGAAAAATGTTCACGAATCAGATCAGCTTTCTTAGAAGTGATAGCTGAGGATTTGGCTAAAAACTATTACATAACAGGTAGACGAGGCGAACCAAAAAAGATTATTTTAGATAGAACTTTGCTTGAATATAAATAATTTTAATTGCAAGCCTTGCAAGAATTACAAATCAATTTATTAATAAAGTAATTTTGCGACATAATTAATCTGTATTTAGCGATTTCAATAAATAGTCGCAGCCGCGCACACTAGTGCGGTTCGGTGAACTGTGACGATACAGAAGAATAGGTTGTTCTTACATTACCAAATTTCTTTGATTTTAAGAATGTCACATGTCGCAGACATGCGCCAGCGGAGAAATGCATTTAGATTTTCAAAAAATAAAAAGACAAGATGACTTCATTACCCAAAAAAAAAATAAAAATAAAAACAGTCACCACTAGGGAAAAAAATCTTCTTTATAAAGGAAAAAAAATGTGGATGGTAACAAATCCATTTTATCATTATTGGAAAACGAGAAATGATATTATAATATATACTGGAAATTGGAAAATCGAAAACAATAAATTGTATTTGATTAGTTTATGTGCAGACCTCAATAGATTTCCGATAGTTGGAGTGGGCTACCTTTTCCCTGGACAAGAAATTGTCTTTGCTGAATGGTACACTGGCGTATTATTAATTCCACTCGGCAGAATGTTAATATTTATTTATTCTATAGAGGTTTCTGTTTACGAAAGGGACTTATTACTTAAATTTGAAAATGGACTTCTTGTAGAAGAATATGAAAGAGACAATTCTGATAAATATAAACAAGCAATAGAAAGACAAAAAGAACAGAAACTAAAAAGAAAGGAAGAAAAGCAACTAAGAAAAGCTCAAGTAAAAAACAATAAAAAGTCATTTTGGGAAAAGCTATTTGGGAAAAGGTAAGTGTAAAAACAAATTATTGAATTCGAAAGATAGCATAAAATACGTTTTTGGCTATTTATCAGACTAAGTGACACTTCTCTAAACTTGAACTATTCACTATGTTGCAATTGATTTAACTTAGAAGAAAAAGGAATATGTTTTGGTATTAGTTGGCTTATTAAAAAACAGATTATGACTGACATAGAATTAGAAAGAGGCTATAAATTGACTTTTGAAAATGTTAAGAGATTAATTGAAGAAGCAGATGGTTTAAATATATTCGAACGTTATGAAAGAGCATATACAATCTATCAATTAGCAATCGAAGAAATTGGCAAATGTGGTATCTTATATAGAGCAATTCTTGAAAATTATTTAGGAAAAACAATAAACAACGATTATTTAAAAAAGGAAGGATTCTTTCACCATCAAACCAAAACATTAGAATCACTTAAATATGAAATAATTGTAATAAAGCAATTTGAGGAGTACATAGGGAAGGAAACAGGACTTATTGAGGAAACATTAAATGACTACGATAATTTAGAGGAATTGAATGACAAAAAAAATGATAGCCTTTACGTTGGTATTAAGGATGAAAAATTTTACGCTCCTAATATCCAAATCACTAAAGAGATAACTGATAATATTGCATTTAAAGCACATTTAAGATTTAAAGCTATTGAACCTTTTCTTCAACCTCTTGATAAAATGAGAGAAATTGCTAATGGGGTTAATGAGTTGTTTTCTAATACAGAAAAAGTTAAAGAGCTTGAAAATAAATATACTCTCAAATAATCTATAGTTGATGCTGTTCAATAATTTATCATTAAAATAATTGTTTATTTTAAATCTGTCAAAATATTTCAAATGAAAACACTATTATTAATTTGTGCTGGGCTTCTTTTTTTTGTATTTAGAGTGATTCCAACTACTTTTTATGATAATCAAATTGGAACTCTAATGTGTTTGATTACAATTGGATCAGTAATCATCATAGTTAAGGAATTTAAAAACGGTTTTAATTTCTGGATAATTCTTTTCGGATTAATTGCTATTGTTTATTATCCATTAGTGTTTTCACTTGAACCTGTTTACTTTTATATAAAATCACTTTGGAAGCCAATTGATTTTATTTGTGGGCTATTATTTATTGCAAAATTTATTCAAATTATATTGCAAAACATCAGAATACTAATAATTCAATTCAGAAATCTTACAAAAGGAAAAGATATTAGGTTTATATTGTCAATGATATGGAGAAACTTAAATAATAATTTTTCAAACGTAAATTTAAGCAAATCTAATCTTACATTCATCAGATTAAGAGATGTTAATTTTGAAGGAGCTAATATGTATTCTTCTAACTTAAATGGAGTATTATTAAGCAATTGCAACTTGTCAGACTCGTATTTGTATGAGTGTAACTTAAGTAACGCAGATTTAGAAAATGTAAATCTTACTAATGCAAATTTATCTCATGCAAATTTGACCAATTCGAATTTATATGAAGCAAATTTAACTGGAGCAAATTTAACTAGAGCAAATCTAACAAATGCGATATTATGCCGCGCGAATTTAACTCATGCCATTTTATCAAATTCAATTCTAACTAAATCAGATTTGAGTGTTAGTAATTTAGAAAATGTTGATTTATCATGCACCGTTTTATCTGGCGTTAATTTATCCGGTGTTGATTTGACTAGTGCAAAAATATCAAATGTTGACTTTAAAGGTGCGATATTAGAAAATGCAAAGCTCTCAGGATTGGATTTAACAAATTTCGATCTGTCAAACGTAAATCTTTCAACTACTAATGGATATTATAGCACAGATCTATCAAATGTAGACTTAACAAATGTTGATATGATAAATGCAAATTTATCGGATACAAATCTCAAAAACACTAAATTAAAGAATGCCAAATTGATTGGAGCAAAACTTAATGGTGCATGTTTAAGTGGAGTAGATCTCACTGAAGTTAACTTTTATAAAGCAAATCTACGATTTGCACAACTTCAAGGTGCTAACTTAATGGGAGCAAACTTATCAAAAACGGATTTATACCGTGCAAATCTCTCAAATACAAATCTTATTGATGCTGATTTAACTGGGGCAAATCTAGAAGGAGCAAATCTTGAAGGAGCAATAATGAATAATCTTGATGTAAATACATTAAAAGGGGCTACGGATTTTTACCAAACGAAATAGATGAACTAATTGATGCTTTGGAAAAAGAGATTCAAAAAAAAACTGATAATTATAAAGAAAATATAAATATGGGAAATTCAGTAGAGTCAGGTATTTCAAATTAGAAATATTAAATAAATCATAAGATTGACAATGCCCCACGACAAAATCATAGCATTCTTACTCCGTTATCCTACCTATTTTATTGAAAGTATTTCGTACAATTATCCTTTCACAAAGGCTGAATTACAGAAATATAAAGATAAAGTCAGGTGGGGGTTAATCTCTCAAAATTTAAATATCGATTGGACTTATGATTTAATTTCAGAATTTCAGGAACAAATTATTTGGAAAGCATTCACCAGAAATGCCAACGCTTTTAAGGACATGTCATTGATAGATATTTTTTCGGACAAAATTTGTTGGAATAGTTCTGATATTAAAAGCAGACGAAATACAATTGCATCGAATGAAGGTATCAGATGGGACATGGAAACGATTGAGAAGTACGCATCAAAAATTAATTTCGAAGTACTGTCAGAAAATACTAATGTAGATTGGTCTGAAGAGTTGTTGGATAAATATTTATATAAGTGGGATTTTATCGAACTTGGAATGAATGAATCAGTACCTTGGACACTTGAGTTATTCGAAAAATACTTAAATGTTGATTATCTAAATAAGGATTATCAATATGAAGATTATATTGTAGAAAGTCTAATTGTATTTAATAAAACTCTTGTTAATTTCGACTTAATTGAAAAGTATAAAGACATATTAAATTGGGATTCTATTTGTTTCAATGAAAAACTACCATGGAAAGAAAAGAATCTGTTAGAGCGTTGGAGTGAAAATATTAACTGGTCATGTATTGCCGGAAATGAATTTTTCTTTCAGGATGACCCGAATTTCTTTCAGAAAAATTATGACAAATGGCAAACAGATGAGCACTCTTGTATTAACTCTTTCTGCTGGAACATTGCATTTCCGTGGACGAAAGAATTGATAGAAATATTTAAAGATTCAATCAATTGGAACAATTTGTGTGCAAATGCCGGAATAGTATGGGATATAGATTTGATAAATCATTTTTCAAAAGATATTCAATGGGGCGGTTTAGTTCCTATTTATGATTATAACCCCATAAAAAGAGAAAAAGTTCTGGTTAAAGGCGAACAGGAAGTAAAAAGCGGCTTGATACAAAATCAATCTATACCTTGGTCGATTGATTTTTTGGAGTATTTTGAAACAAAACTTACTCCTGAATTAATGACGAGAAATAAAGCAATTTGGGAGAAAGCATTTAAGCCATATGTTGATGAGAAATTGATTGATATAATTATTCAATCAATAAATGAGTCGGAAATTAATGATAACACTACAGTTATTTCAGACTCACAGTTTTTGTCCCTAATAAACATAGACTCTACTAAATCCTATTGTCTTATGAATAATACCTATAATTGGGAAGATTTTCAATTAAACTGGGGTAAAGAATTTAATAAGGTAAAAGCAATCTTATATTATATAAATACCTACCCCAAATCAAAACAAAATATTTTGAAGATTGATTTTCAAAATCCTGATGAACTAGAAAACACTCAAAAAGATTGGCTTCAGTTAATTAGCAAATTCACTAATCAAATTGATATTGATTTTTTTAAACCATATTGGATACCCATAGGTAGAAAAGAATTTGATCCATTAATTGATTTGTCGTCACCTAATTTTACTCTTTTTAATTGTGACTATTTCTCTAGTACATTTTGGCACAAAACAGATATTTTAAAAGATATAAATGAGTTGCTAATTGATCTTGATGGAAATGATACTGAAATAGAGAAACTTAGAACGAGAATTATAGAAAGACAACAACGATTCTATGATGAATTAATTGCTAAACTAGAGTCACAAGACACAAAAAATCAAGATTAATTTTAAACATAGACTTAAATTATCAAAGCAAATGACAACAAAAGACAATGTTTTGATTATTAAAAAAAGAAATACATTTATAACTCTTGGTTAGCAATAATTCCGCAGCTCCCGCGCGATTGTATCGCGTGGGAAAGCGGACTAATCATATACATTTGATGTTTCAGCTAATTTTGCAAAACCCAAAATAAAAGCTAATTACTTATGGAAATGGATAATCTATCGCCTTATTACCAACTTGCTCATGATTTTGCGTTGTTTACTAATCGTTCTATTTTTCTGACCGGAAAAGCCGGAACCGGAAAAACCACTTTTCTTCATAAATTAAAGTCGGAAACCAAAAAACAAATGGCTGTGGTCGCTCCAACCGGTGTAGCTGCCATTAATGCTGGTGGAACAACCATGCATTCCTTTTTTCAATTGCCGTTTACACCATTTATCCCAACAGTGGAAGGGCGAAAAAACCTCATTGAAAAAACAAAGATGCAAGGTCACAGACGAAAAGTATTGCAAGAACTTGAATTGCTCGTAATTGACGAAATAAGCATGGTACGTGCCGATGTGCTCGATGCGGTAGATACTATTTTACGTCATTTTCGATATCGAAATAATGAGCCTTTTGGTGGTGTGCAGGTCATTTTTATTGGAGATATGTTCCAACTTTCGCCGGTTGCTATTGAAAGTGAATGGCGATTGTTATCCGATTATTATGCGAGTCCGTATTTCTTTCAAAGTCAGGTTATTATGCAACAGCAACCGGTATACATTGAGTTTGACAAAATTTTTCGTCAAACAAATGCAGACTTTATAACTGTGCTGAACGAAGTGCGAAACAATTGTCTTTCGCCTGAAGGATTAGCGTTGCTTCAAAGTCGCTATAATCCCTTGTTTGTGCCACCGAAAGATGATACGTATATTACACTAACAACTCACAATTACAAAGCCGATAAAACCAATGCCGGGGAACTGGCGAAGCTGAAAGGAAAAACTTTTACATTCGAAGCTGAAATAAAAAGAGATTTTCCCGAAAAAAGCTATCCTACCGACAAAGAGCTGGTTTTGAAAATAGGAGCAAAAGTGATGTTTATCAAAAACGATAATCAAACTGTGCGTCGTTTCTTTAACGGGAAAATCGGTGTCATCGAAGATATTGAAGACAATACCATTTTTGTAAAATGCCCGGAAGACTCTGAGATTATTGAACTTAACAAAATGGTTTGGGAAAATCTGCGTTATTCTACCAACGAAATGACCAAACAAATTGATGAGGAAACGATTGGTACTTTTGAGCAGTTTCCATTACGATTGGCTTGGGCCATCACCATTCACAAAAGTCAGGGGTTGACATTTGATAAAGCAGTGATTGATGCCGGAGATGCTTTTGCAGCCGGACAAGTGTACGTGGCATTAAGCCGTTGCCGGTCGTTGGAAGGAATGGTGCTTTGGAGTAAAATCAATCCGTACAGCATTGAAAATGATCGAAAAATTGTTGAACATGAACGAAATAAGCTTGCAATTGAAGAGTTGGAAAAACAACTCAATGAATCGCGGAATCAATTCAGAGCCTATGTATTGGGCTTACTTTTTGATTTCAAAACTTCTGTAGGTCATGCTTCCCGATTAGTCCGCGAAGTAGAAGAAGTGAAAAGTTCGTTTAACGAAGAAACGATTCCTTTTCTGCAAAACATATTAAAACAAACGCAAAACCTGCAAGAAGTAGCAGCGAAATTTCAACATCAAATTCAGGCTATTCTTTGTTCAAATCCGTTAGATGAAGATTATCTACATGCACGTTTGACATCTGCCATGGAATTTTTCTCAACAAAAATTGAAAATTTAATAGAAACATTACGACAATCGCCTGCGTCAACAGATAGTCGCGAAAATGCACGGGATTATAACGATCAGATTCGTAGTCATTTTGGATTTCTGGCACAAAAATTCTATGTATTAAAAGGGCTGAAACATCCGTTTTCAGTCGAAGATTATTTTGTGTTGAAAAATACCTTTTTATTACCCGAATTCAGCGTAAATGCTTATGCCAAAATAGTTTCAGGCAAAGCCATTACTTCACGGAACCAAAAGTTGTACTTTCAGCTTCTTATTCTTCGCAACAAACTTTGTGAACCCGACGATTTGCCCATTTATTTAGTGGCAGGAAGCAAAACATTAGTAGAAATGGCCGATTATTTACCTCAAAATGAAAAAGATTTACTTCAAATCAGTGGTTTCGGAATAGCAAAAGTAGAAAAATACGGCAAGCAATTTTTAGAAGTAATTTTGGAATATTGCAAAGAATACAAGTTACAATCTTTGATGCACGAAAAAGAGAAACGCAAAGAAAAAAAAGAGAAGAAACCGGTTGGTGAAACCATGCGAATTTCACTGGCTATGTATAACGAAGGCAAAACGATTGAAGAAATTGCTTTTACAAGAAATTTAAATAAAACCACCATCATAAGTCATCTCGAAAAATATGTAATTTCAGGTGAATTGGATATCAACGATTTCATTTCACCCAAAAAACGGGAGAAAGCTGCTGATTTAATACGCAGCGGTACCGAAACCGGCTCAATTTTCGAAATGCTGAGTACATTTTTGGATTATACGGAAGTGAAGATGTTTATGGCGTGGCTGAGAGGTGGAAAGAAGTAAACAATTAATAGTGAACCCTTAATAAATGTAATTCGGTTATGAAAACTTTTATTATTTTTGCAGTCCTGAGTTTGCTGATAATTTTCAAATCAAAACAAGGACAAAATTCGCATCAATAGATTCAGTATATTAAATTCCAAATTATCGGAAGAATTATTCTCGTTATTATTTACTTTTAAAAAATCAAATTATGAACAAAACATTAAAAAGTGTATTAATCGGATTAGGTATTTTGATAGCCATTTTGGTTATTATTTTGGTAGGATTCAGTTTTAAAATGAAATCAGAAATGAAGAAAATGCATGTTGTTGAAACAAAAGAAGTTGTACAAAACGTTTTTGCTGTGAATAATGCCTTTGTGAATATGTTTTTGGTAAAAGACAGCGATGATTACATTGCCATTGATGCCGGAGCTGATGCAAATGTGATTAAAGAAGAGCTGAAAAAGCTCAATATTGATACGGCTAAAGTCGTGGCTGTTTTCCTGACTCACAGCGATGGCGACCACACAGCGGCACTTTCAACATTTTCAAATGCAAAAATTTATCTGTCACGAGATGAAGAGCAAATGATTAACGGCAAAACCGCCAAAATGATGTTTAAGCACAACAGTATTTCACGAAAAGACTACACGTTACTTGACGACGGCCAAAAGATTTTAATCGGTAAAATACTGGTTGCCTGCATTTCAACTCCGGGACACACACCCGGTTCAATGTCGTATCTGGTAAATGACAAGTTTCTGTTTGTGGGTGACGCTTTTGGATTGAAAGACGGAAGAGTGGACAAACCAAATGCATTCTTCAGTAAGGACATGCCAACAGCCATAAAATCCTTCGAAAAAATCAACAATTTGCCTGATGCCGAATACATTTTCACGGCTCACACCGGTTACACTGATAATTATCGGAATGCGGTAAAAACGGTATTAAAATAAAGGAATATATTTTTGAATTTTCATATTTATTCACTAAAATTTTACACTTTAGGAATTAAAACAAAACAAGCTGAATAACTTGAAAGAATTCAGCCTGTTTTGTGAACTATAACTTCTTTTTATTGTTAAAATCTGACGCCAACCCTTAAATCAGCATACATAAAATGAAGCGAATTCTTCACACCAAGCTTTGGATAGGAAGAATAACTTCCCTGCAGCTTGACGAAATAATTCAGTTTGGTATTGGTTTTAAAATTAAGTCCGCCTTCAAACTGGGTTTGATGGCCCGAAACCGAACCGGGAACACCATCAACACTCATATTACTCAAAAAAAGACCGTATCCGACAAACGGAATAATTTTTTTATCCTTTGTCGTCAACTCATGCCGGATTGTCCAACCGTAGTTCAACATTCCAATGCGTTTTGATGAAGGATTATCAGGTAACAAAATGGTATAACCCATTGGTATAGATATATAGACAGCCGGTTTTTTACCGCTCAATCCGCCTAACTGCCAGGCATAATCTGCTAAAATTCCAACACCGCTTGTAGCCATATTTTGCTGATATGGAAGAACTTTTCCATTGGCATCAAGCAATGCATACGAACCGTCATTTACCAACTCGGTGTTTGGATAAAATGAATATCGGTAACCGAATTCAACGCTGATTTGATGCGGAATACGGAAATGTAATGAATCTTTTTGGGCAAAAAGAATACTTGAATTGAAAGAGAAAAGAAGCGAAACGGTTGATATAAGAATATATTTTTTCATTCGATTTTTTTTATTTGTAAAAATGAAAATATAGCATCTGATTTTCAGACACATATTATTTTTTGACGAAGATAAATGTAGTTGATAATGAATATCAAATGTAAATTATCGAAAATTCAATGAGGGAGGTGGGCGCGAGAAATCGACATAATTAATACCATCAGCTGTAGAATAAACTGATTCAAACTGAATTTTTTTTTCAATAAAACGTGGAAGTGGAGGTTTTAAATCAATAACAACCTGATTTTCTGTCTGGAAATCAGAGATAGATAATTGATAACCCGAAATTTGATGATTTTCGGAAGAAGATAAATGCACAACAACCTGAGTTTGTTCTGTTGAAGAGTTTTGAGTTTTAAACCCGGGAGTAAATAAGCACAAAACGAAGCCAATCACCATGAGAATCTCAGGGATAAAAGTAGCCAATAAAACATTCTCAAACATTAACATAGTTTCGATTCACGAATTTGAGAGCCTTTTTGGGGACTCGAACCCCAGACCTATTCATTACGAATGAATTGCTCTACCAACTGAGCTAAAAAGGCAGTTAAATTTCAATTTGCGGTTGCAAATATAAGATTTTTGTTCCTCTTACGAAATATTAAATATCAATTTTTTAAATTTCAGTAAACCGGATTCTCTCTGGTGAATTACCCTTGAATCCTGCAAATTCCAGCTAATTACAATTGAAAAGCAGATTAAAAATTTACAAAAGCTGAATATTTGCAATTACGAACTTTCATAAAGCTGAACTAATAATTTACTCATTTTATCAACCATTGGTAAATTGTCGTCAGTATGAATGATGAAATCAGCAAGCGGAATTTTGATTTTATCGGAGAATTGATTTGACATTCTGGTCATAACTTGTTCCTGTGTAACCCCATCTCGTTTGATAACGCGATTAATCCGAATTTGTTCCGAAGCGGTCATTAGCACCACCTTATCAACCAATACATTAAATCCACTCTCAAATAAAATTGCAGATTCCAAAAATAAGAATTTTTTTGATGAATGAAGTTCAATCCAATTTTTAAAATCATCTTTTACAACCGGATGAACGATTTCATTTAATTTGATGAGTAATTCTTTCTTTGAAAATACAATTTTAGCCAAGGCTGAACGATTCAATCCATTAGCACTATAAATCTCTTTTCCAAACAAATCAATTAATTGTTTTCGGATTAGCGGATGTTCATTTTGCAGCCTACGTGCTTCCAAATCTGAATCGTATACATCATACCCTTTAAGACGCAGATTTTCAGAGAGTGTTGTTTTTCCACTGCCAATTCCGCCGGTAATTCCTATGATTAAAGGATTTTTCATTATTGTTTTGCGTTCAGTGTTTCACGTTTCGCGTTAAATAATTCGAGTAATTCGTGATAATTAGTGAAATTCGTATTTAGAAACCAAAACTAAATCCAATCGTAATTGTCGTATTTTTTCCTTGTAAATAAGCAGGTGTGAATAAATCAAGATAACCCTGAGCCGTTTTGCGAACTTCACCAGCAATAGGAGTCGAAGTTAAATTGTAACCTTTAATATCACTGTATGCTACATTAATAACGGCATAAGCATTATTAATAATTTCATATTGGGCATTGAAAGCCAGCGAATTATTGCTCCATGAAATATCACCTAACGATGGTTGACTTATAATTTTTGAAATAGCATCAACTCCCTGAGCATCACGGCGAAGATAAATATATTCATTTCCATGTTTTGCATCGGTGAGCGAAAGGCTCAAATCCAACCCACGAAGCGGTTTGTATCGCATGGCAAGATAAATTTCCGCTGAATTATCGCCCAAATAACTACCTAAATTATAGCCATTTGAAGCCCATGTTAAAGCAGGAATAGAATGTTTGTAATTAATGATATTTGTATTTGTATATTCAGCTATTAAAGTCAAATTTTCAACAGGAAAATTGCACAGTTCAGCTCCTATTTTGTAAGATATCGGATTTCTTTCTTTGCTGCTCGGCAAAAACCTACTCCAGCTTATTTCGTCAGCATACACCGAAGTAAACAAATGCAGATGCTTGATATTCCTCGAACTAAAGTTTAAAAACACTTGCGAATTTTGATTCTCAAGACCCAAACCTTTGGTCAAAGTATGATCAATCGATTTATAAAAGGCGATTGGAATAAAATAAGCCGGTTGAACATCGGCTTCAGCATAAATAATCGAATTTCCAATCGACAAATTCAAGTTTTTCACAGGCGTAAATGTAAATAGATTCGCAGCAATAAACTTATTGGTCATGCGATATTGTTTTACATCCTGATTATCAAGATAAAAACGAGTTGAATCAATCACATTAGAAACCAACCAGCCGTGGAAATACTGCATTTCAAACCATTTTGCCGGTTTTAAATGTAAAGTCAACATGGGGAATGAAGGTGTGCGACCCGAAAGAATATTGGAACCGTGATAATTATCACCCCAAATGATATTGTCTTTTACCAAACCGATAGAACCCCAGTTCCATGAATATTTTATACCACCACGCGAATCGCTAAAGTCCCCTCCAAGAGATGATTCTTTGTATTCATAACCGGGAAAATTGTTCAGATAAGCGGGTCGTGCCAAAAGCGGTCCGGCCACCTGAATATCGCGCAAACTACCGTAAACACTCAAATTTTCTCCAATCGTTGACTGAAAATCAACGCCATACCAACGTTTTATTAAAGTTCCATTTCCATTGTATGAAATATCCATTCCTAACAAGGGTGTGATTCTGGCACGAAACATAGTATCACGGTAATTAAATGCCGGCTGAATTAATGCAAGATTAAGTAGGTCGTTTTTAATTAAATTCAACTTCGAATCAGGCAATTTATCTTGTTCCAATGCAAATTCATTCAAAAAAAACTTCAAATCTTCTTGCTGACGTTTGTTTAAATCTTTATGAGTCTGAGTTTCAAGCAGTTTTTCAGCAATAAATGAACGAGAATAAGGTTTTGCCACCGAATTCAACTCAATAATTCCATCCGTTGCCAATTCATCCAAATAATCGTAAATTCGGGTATAAGAAATATGCTCCGGTATATCTTGTGCTGAAACGGCTAGAATAACGAAAGTAAATAGGATTGAAAGGATTGATTTTTTTGTGACCACGAATTTAACGAATTTAAAATTACTAATTGTAAAACCGGTATGTTTACTTTTTCAACTTGATTATTTTCAATGTTATAAACCTACCTGCCGCAGGCAAGCTTTCTACGTTTGATCTTTCAACTACTTCACGTACATAATACTTGCCGATGAAGCAGCTGCTACAAACTTAGGATTATTAATTACCGCAAGACCGCTCAAATTTATTTGTCCATCATAGCAAATTAGATTCCATTCACCAGCTGGAATTTGAAGTGGAACTGCTTTTCTGTTTCCGTTGTAAATCACAAGAATTTCTTTCCAAACTTCATCATTTACATGGTCTGTCAGCGTAAATGCAACAACATTTGGTGTGTGCATATCAACAAATTTCAGATGCTGCTGAACCATTTCCTGAGTTGGCATGCGGAAAGCTGCATGAGCTTTGCGTAAAGCAATCAAATCTTTGTAATAATTGAAAATATCTTTGTAACTTGATTTTGAGTTCCAATCAATTTGATTAATTGAATCAGGGGATTGATAAGTATTGTGAATGCCTTTTTTATTACGATACAATTCTTCTCCTGCATAAATAAAGGGAACACCTTGAGCTGTAAAAACAATCGTTTGGGCCAGTTTATTGAAACGAACCAATTCGTCATCAGTTGCATCGGTAGGTTTCGATTCTTTCAACTTATCTACCAGACACATATCGTCATGACACGAAACGTAATTGATAATTTGAGTCGGATTATTTACGTAAGGCTCTTTTGAATAAATCAGTTTAGAATAATCAATACTATCGTGCTGTGTTGCTCCTACAATTCCAAATTTCACACTTTCTCCCAAACTGTCGATGCCGGAAACGAAACCCGGAATTTGCGAGTGCATCCAACTTCCTTTGAGCGCATCGCGAATATCGTCGCTAAATACGGCAATATTATCTAACTGCTTTGCATTTTTCTTTATAGCTCGTTTATCTTCAGCCAATGGTGATCCGGCAGCAGTCCAACCTTCGCCATACATAAAAATGGTAGGATCAATTTTATCCAAAGCAGCACGAATGGCATTCATGGTTTCAATATCGTGAATTCCCATCAAATCAAAACGGAAACCGTCCACATGATATTCGGTTGCCCAATAAACAACCGATTCAATCATAAATTTACGCATCATGGCACGTTCCGAAGCCGTTTCATTCCCGCAACCGGAAGCATTTGACCAGGTACTGTCGGCATTTTGGCGATAAAAATATCCCGGGGCCAATAAATCTAAATTTGAACCTTTTCCTTTCGAAGTATGATTATAAACCACATCCATAATTACCCGAATACCTGATTGGTGAAGCGATTGAATCATTTGTTTGAATTCGCGGATGCGTGTAACAGGATTATAAGGATTCGTTGAATAACTTCCTTCGGGAACATTGTAATTCACAGGATCATAACCCCAATTGTACTTATTTTCATTTAGTTTTGTTTCATCAACCGAAGCAAAATCAAAAACAGGCAACAAATGAACATGTGTAATTCCCAATTCTTTCAAATGATCGATGCCGGTTGCTTCGCCAAACGAATTTTTAGTACCACGTTCGGTAAAAGCCAGAAATTTCCCTTTATGTTTCATTCCAGAATTGGATGCCATGGAGAAATCCCGCATATGCACTTCGTACAACATAATGTCGGTGAAGTTTTTAAGTGGTGGACGCACATCATTTTCCCAATCCGCAGGGTTTGTATCAGCAAAATTAATAATAGCAGCGCGCTTGCCGTTTACTCCTGTAGCTTTAACCCACATTCCGGGCGTTTCTTCAAGCCATTTTTCTCCAATTTTAATCTGAAAAGTATAAAATTTCCCTTTCAGATCTTCATTCACTTTCAATGTCCATGTACCTTTTTCGGAACGACTCATATCCAGCGTTTTATAAGCGCCGCCTTCGTTCCCGTTATCGTAAAGTAAAATTTTTACTTTAGTAGCAGTAGGAGTCCAGACTCTGAATTTTGATGATTGAGCACTATATGTAAGTTCCAGATCATTCCCATCGTAAACAGGATAATCGTCAAAAGATGCATATTTTGGTGTTGTAATACAAGCACTTAATACTCCTGAAATCAATAACATAAATAAAGAATATTTTTTCATAAATACTAAAGTTGATAAATTGAAAAATTAGTGACAAACATTTTAATAGATAACTAACTATTTAATTCCGTTTTTTTTCAACAATGCATCAATGGTTGGTTCTTGTCCGCGAAATCGTTTATACAAAATCATAGGATGTTCAGTTCCTCCTCTTTCCAGTATGTTTTTACGGAATGAATCGGCTGTTTTTTTATCAAAAATGCCATTTTTTTCGAAAACCGAAAACGCATCGGCATCTAACACTTCTGCCCATTTATAGCTATAATAACCGGCTGCATAACCACCTGAAAAAATGTGACTAAATGTTGGACTCATACTGGTGTTTGGTATCATTGGAATAATTTGTGTTGAAGCCATAGCTTCTTTTTCGTAGCTAATTACGTCACCTTCAAAAGGTTTTTCGATAGTGTGCCAAGCCATGTCAAGATAACCGAAACTCAATTGACGCAAACAAAAATAAGCAATATTGAAGTTCTCCGAATCTTTAATTTTCTGTATCAATTCTGCCGGAATTTTTTCGCCGGTTTTGTAATTTACGGCAAATCCATCCAAAAATTCTTTTTCAGAAGCCCAGTTTTCCATAATCTGAGAAGGAAGTTCCACAAAATCGCGATAAACATTGGTTCCTGACAGAGATTGATAGGTGCATCTTGTCAACATTCCGTGCAATGAATGACCAAACTCATGCAAAAATGTTTTCACCTCGTCAAAAGTCAAAAGTGCAGGTTTTGTGTCAGTTGGACGTGTAAAGTTCATAACGATAGTAATTTGCGGACGACTATCGGTTTTTCCATCCAACCATTGTGCTTTAAAATCATTCATCCAGGCACCGGCACGTTTCCCGTCGCGTGGATGAAAGTCGGTATATAAAACAGCCAGAAAATTTCCTTTTTCGTCAGTTATGTCATATGCGTCAACTTCATGATTATAAACCGGAATCTTCGTATTTTTGGTAAATTTAATTCCATACAAACGGGTTGCCAAACCGAAAACGCCTTTTTTTACATTTTCCAACTCAAAATAAGGTTTCAGCATTTCGTCGTTTATAGTGAATTTTTCGTCTTTCAGTTTTTCTGAATAATAAGACCAATCCCAGGGTTGAACCTTGAAATAAGCACCATTTTTATCGGCATAAGCCTGAACTTCAGTGTATTCTTTTTCGGCAGCGGGTTTATAAGCTGACAGTAATTTGTCGAGTAAATCGTACACTTTCGTTTTATTTTCGGCCATACGATCTATCAGTTCATAATCGGCATAAGATTTATAACCCAGCAAATTGGCAATTTTCAATCGGATATTAACAATTTTTCTGACATTTTCAAGGTTATCAAACTCGCCACCCAACATACATTTAGTGGTATTTGCCATGTACAATTCCCGACGCAAATCCCGATTGTCGGCATATTTCATAAACGGCACATAACAAGTGGTTTTCAGGTTGAGCAACCACCCTTTTCCCCCGACTTTTTTGGCATTCGAAGCCAGCATTTCCATAAAATCGGCAGGCAATCCGCTCAGCAAAGCTTTGTCAGTAATTAATATGCTGAATTTATTGGTTTCTTTCAATACATTTTGTCCGTATTGCAAAGTCAAAAGATTCAAATCCTTCGACAATTCACGGTAAATTTCTTTATCTGCTTTAGAAAGATTGGCTCCGTTATTTGCAAAACCATCGTATGTATCTTTCAGAAGCATTTGTTGCTCAGGTGTAAGTTTTAATTTGTCTTTTTGCAGATAAACTGCTTTCACACGGGCAAATAACTTTTCGTTTAAACGAATTGAATTTGAATGTTCGGTTACAAGCGGTGAAATTTTTTCAGCAATTGCCTGTAAATCATCGTTTGTTTCCGAGCCCAATAAGTTATAAAATGGTGAACTGACTTTCGTGAGCAACGAGCCTGACTTATCAAGCGTAACGATTGTATTTTCAAACGTAGCAGTTTGTGAATTGTTAACAATAACATCGATTTCGGCAGCATGTTGTTTCATGGCTTCCTGAAATGCCGGAAAATAATGTTCGGTTTTTATTTCGTTGAAAGGAATGGTTTGATGCGGAGTTTTGTACGTTTCGAAAAACGGATTTCCGGCTAAAACCGAAGCAGCTACTGTTAATGCTGACATAAGTAATGTGATTTTTGAGTTTTTCATTTTAAAAAATATGATTTTCAAGTATTTCGATTGGTTGGAAATTTCAAAACACAAATTTAAGAAAATCGTGTTTATTGTTTGATTAATTTTTGAAATGACTGAGTATCAGAAGTGACAATTTTCAGCACATAAATTCCTCTGGGTAAATCAGTTAAATCAATAACTCCACTTTCAATAAATTGTTCATTCTTTTTAAGAATACGGCCATTCAGATCAGATACAAACCAGAATTTTACTCCAAGTTCTTGAGAATTAATATAAAAAATGCCGTTCGACGGATTTGGATATGCCTGAATGGGATTAATACTTTTTATAAATGGATTTGAGAGTAATGTGTCATTGAACTGTAAATATCCAATTTGCAGGCTTCTCGCTCTTTTAATTGCTATATTGTCGTTAAACATATATGGTATAAATGAGGTAGTTAACTCACCGGTATTTCCTCCCCAAAATTCGTATTGGGATTGAATTGTATTTGCCTTATTTGATGTAAAGTCTGAATAATTGATAGAAACCATTCCCCGCCAGTCATTGTAAATTGGTTTAGAAAGCGTCTTTTTTAACAATACATTGTTCCCATCGTAACTATAATCATACCTAATATCATTTTCCCAAAACATGGTTTTCCAGTGCTGATAAGCTTCTGAAACAATTTGGCTATTATCATTATACTGATAATCAATTCGCTGTACATTTTCCCATAACGATGTATCGGAATTCCATTTTTTGTTTTTCTGAGTCTGAATTTGGTTTGAGTTGGAATTGTAATACCAGTTTATTAAATCTGAATTTATCCAAGCTGTTCCAATCTTTTGTTTTTGTATTTCCGAATCAAGAACTCCGGCGCTATTATAATGAAAAGTTGAAAGCATTTGGCTTTTCAAAATGTCAGATTGATAAGCACTTATACTAATTGAATCTGATTTTCCATCCGTTAAATAGCTAAAATCGGTTATGATTGATAAATGCCACATACCGTTTTGCCAACTGTATTCTTTCTTAGACCCCAACAAATTTCCGTTATATTGAAATTCGATTTTCTTTGTTGGAACTGCATTTGTACCGGAATACGAATTATGAATTTCTGATATCAACAAATCATAAGCATATTTATAATCAATGGTATAAGTCACATTCCATATAGAACTCCCCCAAGTTCGCTCTCGTTGGGTAATGCATTTATTTCCATCGTAAATCCATTCGGTCAGTGATTTTCGAATCCAGATATTGTCTTGTTGAAAAAATTTGCTTTCTATCACTATATTACCGGCATCATCATACAAGTACAAATAACGGAATGTGGAATCATTTTCAAAAACCTTTAATTCTGTAATTAAATGATTATCATTTGTTGATAAAACCAAATTCGGAATAAAAAAAGAAACCAAAGTTACAAGTAATAAACTTGAGATAATGTATTTCATTATGGGAAATTTATGTCAAAAATTTGTCAAAAATACATATAATAATTCAATGCTCCAAACTGTTTACTGATGAAGAATCTTAGGCAGATTCAAGTCATAAATGCAACTTTTGATTAAAGATTGATATAGGGGCTGCTAAAGTACTTATTAATTTTATTGGGTCAATGTATTTCAGATTAATATCCTGTTAAGTTCTTGAACTAAAACAAATCGACTGAACTTCAATGATTGAAATTCAGCCGATTGATTGTTTAAACGGACAAGTTTGGAAACTTATTTCTTCTTTAATACAAAGTTTTTCGGAATACAATTCCTTATAATACAAGAATGTGGGATAAAAAAATCCAACCAACCAGCTCAACAATTTTCTCATTTTATTAAGGAACATATCCGTGAGGACGGGGTGTTAGGCAGAAGGACCGGAAGAACAAGATTGGCAAAGATCCCAGATGCCTCAAGTAAAAGTTTAATCGCATTTATTGAAGCAAATATTGAACCATCTTCAACAATCATTACTGACGGTTGGCCAAGTTATAAAGAGTTAAGCCAAAAAGGTTACCACCATAAAGTGCAAAAAGCAACTGTGAAAGATGAAGATGAAGAGGTTTTACCTAATGTTCACAGAATTGCTTCATTATTAAAAAGGTGGCTTCTTGGTACTCATCAAAGCTATTTAAACAAGAATAAGCTTGAGTATTATCTTGATGAGTACGTTTTCCGATATAATAGACGTACATCAAAAAGTAGAGGTCTTTTATTCCTAAGAATTATTGAACAAGGAGTGAGTGCAAAACCTATCTCTTACGAAAATATCATTAAAGAAAAACACGGGTAATGATCGGATAACCCATTTAAAGAATTATTAAAAAAACAAAGTTCTTTTCCTTATAATCTAAAATAAGATTTCGTCAGAAAATAAAACATGTGAATTTTGTAACTTATTGATAAAGTTGTGTAACACTTTTAAAAATCAAACTCTTCACCTTTGTACTGTATAACTATGCGTTTCTATAAACGATACTTGTTTTGTCTCTTCATGAAAAACATTTTGATATTCTAAGAATATGAAAATCTATATCAATATATAATATAATCATACAAAATTTATGAAGGCATGATAACCAGAATCTTAACAACCGCACTTTGTCTTATTCTCCAGTGGGTGCTCATCACCCCCACCTTTGGTCAAAACAACAAATGGACAGTTCAGAAGTGCATCGATTATGCGCTGCAAAAGAATATCCAAATTCAGAAAACCTTTCTTACAACAGAATCAAATAAAGTTAATTTCGAAGCAGTAAAAGCAAGTCGGTTTCCAATTGTAGATGGATCGGCTCGTCAGAGTTTTGGATGGGCAGATCAATATTCATCCGGTACAAATAGCTATACTTTCAACGGTTCAAATAACACGTCATTTGCTGTAAGCTCAAGTATTACACTCTATGCAGGCTTAAGACTACAGCAAAGCATAAAACAATCCGAAATCAACTACAAGGCAGGAGAGTTTGATTCTGAAACCATGAAGGAGGCCATCAGTTTAAATATCATGGATGTTTTTCTACAGATACTCTATGCTGAAGAACTGGTGAAAAACAATCAGAATCAGGTTGAATTAACGATTAAGGAGTTAGATCTTGCCAATGAACGATTAACATTAGGGGTTATTTCAAAATCTGATTACCTGCAGGTAAAATCACAGCTTGCCATTGAAAAGCAGAACATTGCCAGTGCTCAGGGCCTTCTGACAACCAACAAAGTTACGCTGATGCAACTCATGGAATTGCCAATCACCAACGATTTCGAAATAGAGCAACCCGATCTCACTAACCTGATTATCAAATCAAGAAATTCATTATCTGATAGTGTTTATCAGATTGCACTTGCTATAAAACCACAGATTAAGAGCGCAGCACTGCATACCGAAAGCACTTCATTGGGAGTGGCAATCGCTAAATCGTATTACATGCCCCGATTGGCATTAGATGCGGGGTTTAGTTCGGGTTATATGAGTTCATCTAACAGTTCAGGCTTCTCGTTTCAGCTTTCACACAACTTTAGTCCCTCAATCGGATTAAGCCTGTCTGTTCCTATCTATCATAATCAACAAATCAGTTCGACAGTAGAAATAGCAAAAATCAATTCCCGAAACGCTCAGTTTGATGAACAGAACACGAAAAATCAGTTAAGAAAAGCTATTGAGACTGCTTGTACGAATGTATTTACTGCTCAAAATGAATTTGAAGCAAGCAAGGAACAATTGCAGGCAGCCCAGGAATCATATTCGGTGGCGTCAGAAAAATATACGCAGGAGATAATGAATGCTGTAGATCTGCTTATTCAAAAGACAAACACGATTACAGCTGAAAGTAATTATTTACAAGCAAAATACAATTTAATATTTAGCTATAAAACGCTTGATTTTTATTTAGGTATCCCATTTAATTTCTAAAGAACGGATTAAAATAATTCACAATGAAAAGGAAAACAATCATTCAAATTGTATCAGGCGTAGTAGTTATTCTGGTTGCTTTTTTTGTTTTAAAGGCCTGCCAAAACGCAAAAGGAGAGATAACTTTTGATACTACAATGGTTACAAAGGGAAGCATTAGTAATGCAATTACAGCTTCGGGAACAATTCAGGCAGTAAAAACGGTTGCTGTAGGAACCCAGGTTTCAGGGGTTATCCAAAAGATATACGTCGATTTTAATTCAACTGTCAAGAAGGGTCAATTACTGGCCAAACTTGATGAAACGCCCCTTCGGGTGCTTCTTGAACAAAGTAGATCAACAGTTGTGTCGGCTACTGCAGATCTCCAATTCAAAAAAATTACTTATGACCGCAATAAAGCGCTATTTGAAAAACAACTGATTGCTAAAGCAGATTATGATCAGGCTCTTATGAATTATGATCAGTCAAAAGCAAGTCTTACAGGAGCAAACTCCAACTACACCAAAAGCAAGATTAATCTGGAGTATGCCTCTATCTTTTCACCAATAGACGGAGTTGTTTTAAACAGAGCCGTTGATGAAGGACAAACAGTTGCTTCAAGTTTCAATACACCGACCCTGTTTTCAATTGCCAATGATCTCACTCAAATGCAGGTACAGGCCAATGTTGATGAAGCCGATATCGGACAGGTTAAATTAGGGCAGAGAGCAGAATTTAATGTTGATGCTTTTCCGGATATGAAATTTGGGGGAACTGTGACTCAGGTTAGATTGCAACCGGTGGTAACCTCGAATGTTGTGACTTATACCGTAATTATTGAAGCTCCAAATCCTGACAAGAAGCTGATGCCTGGTATGACTGCCAATGCAAGCATATTTGTAACCGAAGCAAAAGACCTGTTGATTGTGGAAAGTAAGGCTTTGCGTTTTACACCCGATATTAAACTAATGGCAGATTATCAAAAGAAGTTTCCACAAATTGCTAAGACCAGCATTGATCAGGAATTAAATAAAAAACCAAAAAGTGGCGCCAGAGATAATAACAAAAGAGGAACACTTTGGGTAAAAAAAGGAGATGAAATTAACCCCGTGAAAGTCGTTACAGGGCTTAGCGATGGAACCAATATAGAAATTGTATCTGGAGTTTCAGGTGGAGAAGAAGTGATTTTCGCAATGAAATTGACTGCAAAGTCTGATACTGTTAAAAAAGCAACTGTAAAAAGTCCGTTTACACCTTCACGTCCGGCTGGAAGAGGTGGAAGATAAAAAAGCCATGAGTAAAATAATTATAGAGGTTAAAAATCTGAAGAAAGAATTTATTGTCGGCGATGTAATCGTCAAGGCTTTGAAAGGAGTTAACCTGTCGATTACTGAAGGAGAGTTTATAGCGATAATGGGTGCCAGTGGTTCCGGAAAGTCAACCATGCTTAATATTCTTGGTTGTCTGGAAAAACCAAATTCAGGAACATATATACTGGATGGAGTTGATATGTCAAAACTCGATAAAGATGAGTTGGCAGCCTTGCGCAATCAAAAACTGGGTTTTGTCTTTCAATCATACAACCTTCTGCCACGAACCTCGGCATTGGAGAATGTGGAACTTCCTCTTTTCTATAACAATAAAATCAAAGCAAAAGAGAGAAGGGAAAGAGCAGAAAAAGCACTCGTTGCTGTAGGACTGAAGGATAGAATGGACCACATGCCTAACCAATTATCAGGTGGGCAACAACAAAGAGTGGCTATAGCCCGATCTTTGGTAAACGATCCGGTGGTAATTCTGGCAGATGAGGCAACCGGTAACCTTGATACCAGAACTTCATTTGAGATAATGGCTTTGTTTCAGGAATTAAATAGCCAGGGAAAAACAATTGTTTTTGTCACCCATGAACAGGATATTGCTCGTTTCACTTCACGCAATATTGTATTTCGTGACGGTCTGATCTTACGGACTGAAGACGTAACGGAGAAATATAATGCCGTGGAAATGCTCAAAAATCTGCCTGTGACAGATGACGCCGTTCCTGAAGAAGCTGTCACTGATAAAATTGAAACCGCCAAAAGTTAAAGACTATGAATATTTCAAACCTTTTGAAATTAGCTATTTATGCCTTAAAGCGAAACAAAATGAGGGCGCTGCTAACCATGTTGGGGATCATCATTGGTGTAGCGTCAGTCATTGCAATGTTAGCCATTGGTGAAGGATCAAAAAAAAGCATTACCGACCAGATTGCCAGTATGGGAACAAATCTTGTTTCGGTGCAACCTAGTTCACAACAACGAGGTGGAATACAATTGGGTAATTCAGGTGCAGTCAATCTGACCATTAAAGATATGGATGCAATCAGAGCCGAATGTCCTTCAGTCGGTGATATATCTCCTGAGGTCAGGGCTAATGGTCAGGCAGTTTATAGCAATAAAAACTGGCCAACAAGCCTGTTTGGAAGCAATACTGAATACTTGAAAATTAAATTAATTGAAGTGTCTGAAGGACGTAGTTTTACAGAACAAGAGGTAAAAGGTGCTGCAAAAGTCTGTCTTATCGGAGAAACAGTGTTAGAAAATCTTTTTGGTAAAGGGACCAATCCGATTGGACTTTCCATCAGATATAAAAAAATCCCTTTTACAATCATTGGTATTTTAAAATCAAAAGGCACAAATACTTATGGTCAGGATCAGGATGACCTTTTACTGGCACCGTACACGACTGTACAAAAAAGAGTTCTTGCCAGCACTTCTATTGGAAGCATACAATCGTCTGCTATAAACGAATCTGCAACAAAAAGTGCAGCCGCTGAGATGGAACAGGCTTTGAGAAGATCACATAAACTGAAAGAGGGAAGTGATAACGACTTTCGTATAAGGACACAAGAGGATCTGGTAACCACTTCAAGTTCGGTCAGTAATGTTTTAACCATATTACTGGGAGCAATAGCAGGCATTTCACTTCTTGTAGGTGGTATAGGCATTATGAACATTATGTATGTATCTGTTACTGAGAGAACCAGAGAAATCGGATTGCGTATGTCTGTTGGTGGCAGAGGAAAAGATATTTTGATGCAATTCCTGATTGAGTCGATATTGTTGAGCATTATTGGAGGAGTCATTGGAATATTTGTAGGAATCGGAGCCTCTCAACTTATCGGAATACTCATGAAATGGCCAGTAGTGGTGCTACCTGCATCAGTGGTACTTTCCTTTTTGGTGTGCACAGTTATTGGTGTATTTTTTGGCTGGTACCCTGCCAGAAAAGCTGCAAACTTAAATCCTATCGATGCACTTCGATATGAATAACTCAATGAGTAAATTCTATTCTATTTTATTTTTAAAAAAACAACATGAATGTGTTTTTACTCATAAGGTTATGTTTTATCAATAATTCAAAGACGATATAAAAAATGATTAACATAAAAAATATTTCAAAGAACATATCTGGTTTTTGGAAAGTACTTGGGCCGGGACTTGTTATAGGTGCAAGTGATAATGACTCAGTCCAATCGGATATGCTCTTCTTTAATTTTAATAAACTTCGCACTGATTAATAGGATATGTCATCCCATTTCTTTGTTTTATCAGGACTTGCCTGCGGCAAGCAGGTTTTTTAATCCGCTTACAAATTCAATTTACACTACTGAATTTTCCAATAATCCCTTTTGACTTGAATTTGTGCATGGCAAAAGTAATGAAATTTATTTATAATATTGTAAGTAGCTGAATACAATTCCTTATAATACAAGAATGTGGGATAAAATATCCCACCAACCAGCGCAACAATTTTCTCATTTAATTAATACCATATCCATGCGGACGGACTTTTGCTCCGGGCAACACACTGTTTTGAAAAATAAATCTTTTGGTTGCAATTATTTTGTCTTGTAAAATCATTGTTTTACACTAAAATTTCCAAACTAAACTCTTTCTCTCTTTTTGGGGTCGGAGGCGGTCAAAACCTTTAATATAACATAATATACTGTAATTCCGATTAACAACCCTTTTTTAATTAGATTATATCAACTTGGTTTTCTGCAATTTAGAAGAAATGCAACCCCGGGATTGCAATAAGTGGCACGAAGGCTTCGAACCGGTTTTTTACCAAAAAAGATTCGGTCAATAGAAAAAAATGTCGTTCCTTTGCAACCGTTTTTCAAGCACATAAAATTTATTCATATCTATGAGCAGTTTATCGCTTTTTCTAACCGTATTCCTCACCGGAATAGTACTGGTAATTGCCGGACTTGGCATAGCCATTCTTTTAGCACCACATTCATTCAATCTTCAAAAAGGCGAACCTTATGAGTGTGGTATTCCGACACACGGAACGTCGTGGATGCAGTTTAAAGCCGGTTATTACCTGTATGCTATTCTGTATTTGATGTTCGACGTGGAAACCATTTTCCTGTTTCCCTGGTCGACTATTGTTCGTGATTTGGGATTTGTAGGATTGTACAGTATTTTGTTTTTCATCGTGATTCTTGGGTTGGGACTTGCCTATGCCTGGAAGAAAAATGTATTAAAATGGGAATAGAAAATATCAATATAAAAGGAATTCCTACGGAAGAATTCAACGACAATGAGTATCTTGAAAGCTACATTAAAGAACTGGAAGCCAATGGTGTAAATGTTATTTTGAGTAAACTGGATGATTTAATCAACTGGGGTCGTTCTAACTCGGTTTGGCCGTTGATTTTCGCTACAAGTTGTTGTGGTATTGAGTTTATGGCTGCTGCAGCCGCTCATCACGATATTGCCCGCTTTGGTATGGAAGTTACGCGTAACAGTCCTCGTCAGGCCGATTTAATGATTGTTGCCGGAACTATGGTTCACAAAATGGCTCCGCTTATCCGTCGTGTATACGACCAAATGGCTGAACCTAAATATGTATTGGCCATGGGTGCCTGTGCTATCTCGGGTGGTCCGTTTGTCAATTCATACCATGTGGTCAACGGTGTTGACCAGATTATTCCAGTGGATGTGTATGTTCCGGGTTGTCCTCCACGCCCGGAATCGTTGTTTTATGGCTTGATGCAATTGCAGCGTAAGATTAAGGTAGAACAATTTCTGGGAAATAAACAAAGATAGTTGATAGTTTATAGTTGGTAGTTTATAGTTCAGAAAACAACCACAAAGTGGTTGAATATGAATAACCCTCAGTGAAACTGGGGGATGAAAAGACCCAACAAACCACAACCCCGGAGGGGTTGAACATAGGAAAGTTAGACATTGGATTTAGACTTAAAGAAAGACATTCGACATATATATAATGGAAAAAATAAAAGAGTTAATACTTACAACTGTACCAGAGGCTGTTATTGAACAAAAGCAAAAGCTGACAGTAACAGTTGAATCAAATAAACTCCACCTATTAGCAAAAACACTTCGGGACAACACCGTGTTGCCTTTTGATGTTCTGGTATATTTAATCGGAATGGACCGTGGCGAAGAACTGGGTGTAAACTACCTGCTTTCTCCTTCAAGCGATCTTTCGAAAGAAATCGTTTTGAAAACCGGAACCACTAACCGCGAAAATCCGTTGTTATATTCTGTTACCGATTTGTTTGAAACAGCTCATTACAACGAACGTGAAGTGTTTGCTTTATTCGGCATCCGTTTTATCAACAATCCCGATATGCGCAAGTTCTTTCTGAACGGCGATTGGGTTGGTTATCCATTCCGTAAAGACTACGATACAAATCCCGAACTGAATCCGCTTTCAATCGAAAGTAAAGATATTATTGACATTGCGCCACGCATCATGGAAACTGTTGATGGCAAACTGGTGGAAGAGAATGTCAACATTTTTGGCGAAGACGATTACATTATTAATATAGGCCCACAACACCCTTCTACTCACGGTGTAATGCATTTCCGCACTTCGTTGGATGGCGAAATTGTTAAGAAAATTGATGTTCACAGCGGATATATTCATCGTGGCATTGAAAAACTAAGCGAAGCTCTTACTTATCCACAAATTCTTCACTTTACCGACCGTCTGGATTACCTTTCTGCAAACATTAACCGTCACGGGTTGTGTATGTGTGTGGAAAAAGCCACCGAAATTGAAGTTCCGGAACGGGCACAATATATCCGTACCATTATGGATGAATTGAACCGCATGGATTCACACTTATTGGCATGGGCATGCCAAACTAATGACCTTGGTGCAACAACCGCCTTTATCTACGGTATGCGTGAACGTGAAATTATCCTTGATATTTTCGAAAAAACCTGCGGCGGACGTTTGATTATCAATCAAAACGTGATTGGTGGCGTGATGTTCGATATTTATGCCGATTTCCAGAAAGACGTGAAAGCGTTCATTATCTATATGCGCGATAAACTAAAAGAATACGACCGTTTCTTCTCGCACAACGTGATTGCTTTGGGTCGTATGATTGGAATTGGTAATCTTTCTAAAGAAGATGCGATCAGCTATGCTGTTACAGGCCCTGCCGGACGTGGTTCGGGCTGGTCGTGCGATATCCGCAAACATATTCCTTATGCTCTTTATGATAAAGTTGAATTCAAAGAAGTAATCCGTACCGAAGGTGATTCGTATGCACGTTATATGAACCGTTTGGACGAAATTGAACAATCGCTTCACATTATCGAACAATTGATTGACAATATTCCTGAAGGTGATATTTGTGCCAAAACAAAAGCTATTATACGTCTTCCTGAAGGTGAATTTTATTCACGCGTTGAAGCATGCCGAGGTGAATTTGGTGTATTTATCGAAAGCCGTGGAGACAAATTCCCATACCGTTTAAAATTCCGTTCACCATCTATGGCTCTGGTTTCGGCAATGCCGTTAATCTGCAAGAACGAAAAGATTTCCGACTTTATTGGTATCGGTGGTTCAATGGACTATGTAATTCCTGATATTGACAGATAATTAGTCGGTAGTTTATAGTTGGTAGTCGGTAGTTGCCTCCGGCATTATTAAAATTCGTGTAATTCGTTTTAATTCGAGAAATTCGTACATATATGATATTAAATTATTCTCAACCTTTAGAAATTACAAACCTGACAAGCTGGTTAGACACTACACTAAGAAGCAGTATGTCGGAGTTTTGGGTATTATTGATTGAATTTGTTTTGGTTGGCGTTGTTTTGTTGGCTGCTTATGCGGTAATTGCATTGATATTGATTTATGCAGAACGTAAAATCACTGCCTTCTTTCAGGCACGTTACGGACCGAACCGCGTTGGTAAATGGGGGCTATTGCAGAGTGTTGCCGACATGATTAAGATTTTGTTGAAAGAAATAATAAAGATCAATCGTTCGGATCGTTTCTTATTCTTTGCAGCTCCGGTCTTTATGATTGTGGCTTCGATGCTTACATTTGGAGCAATTCCTTTCGGGAAAGGACTTCACGCTATCGATTTTAATATCGGCGTATTGTATGTAACAGCCGTTTCTTCATTGGGAATTATTGGTGTGTTATTAGCAGGTTGGTCAAGTAACAATAAATACTCCATGATTGGTGCCATGCGAAGCGGTGCCCAATTCGTAAGTTACGAACTTTCTGCCGGATTTGCTTTGATGACAATCGTTGTATTGGCAGGAACCATGCAATTCTCGACCATGATTGAAGGTCAACGGTATTGCTGGAATTTATTCAACGGACATATCTCTTCCATGATTGCTTTTATAATCTATTTAATTTCCGGTCATGCCGAAACAAACCGTGGTCCTTTCGACTTACCGGAAGCTGAATCGGAATTAACTGCCGGTTATCACACTGAATATTCCGGTCTTCAATTCGGTTTCTACTACTTAGCCGAATACCTGAATATGTTTATCATTGCGTCTATAGCTACAACTGTATTTTTAGGTGGTTATATGCCAATTCAGGTTCATGGTTGGGATGCATTCAACGGCATTATGGCTATGATTCCTACCTATGTTTGGTTCTTCGGAAAAACAGCCGTTTTAATCTTCTTGAGTTTATGGGTTCGTTGGTCATTCCCACGTTTACGCATCGACCAGTTATTGAATCTGGAATGGAAATACCTATTGCCAATCAACTTAGTAAACATTGTATTGATGGTAATTTTAGTATTGACTGGATTGACATTGACAGACTTATTTCCGGGATTGTTTTAAAATAAGTAAACAAGTTCACAAGTAGACGGGTACACAGTCTGATAACTGCACAATTGTAAATGATTAAATTGTAAATAAAAAAGATGAGTTCAGTATTAAAATATTTTTCAGGCTTATTTATCGGCATCAGGTCATTGCTTACAGGGATGGGTGAAACCTGGAAAGAGTTGTGGACAAAAAAAGTAACACAACAATACCCGGAAAACAGAGACACGTTGGTTATTTCGGATCGTTTCCGTTGCGAGCTAACCATGCCACACGACGAAAACAACGAACATGCCTGTACGGCTTGCGGTATTTGTCAAATAAATTGTCCGAACGGAACAATTGTTGTGACACCAAAGATGATAGAAACCGAAGATGGTAAACAGAAAAAAATTCTAGATACACACAAATGGGACTTGGGGATGTGTACATTTTGCAATCTTTGTGTAATTACCTGCCCTTCGAATGCTCTCAAATTTGAAAACACATTCGAAAATGCAGTATTTAACCGTGAAAAACTCAAACAACAATTGAATCACGAAGGTTCAAAAATGAGAGAGAAAAAGAAAGAACCCCTAACCCCTAACCTGGACAAGCCAGAACCAAAAAGGAAAGATACTTAATAATTTGTTGTATGGGAATACTACTTATTTTTATGCCTTATGAAACTTCTGACAGAAACTTACGAAAAAGAAATAGCCTTTTCT
>Ga0209538_1000288_pt1 | contig 30924 bp, 24 predicted proteins | sample BarGraNGADG00211_2_FD_184492 | JGI IMG/M metagenome (GOLD analysis project Ga0209538, IMG submission 184492) | Arctic peat soil microbial communities from Barrow, Alaska - Barrow Graham LP Ref core NGADG0004-211 (SPAdes) (version 2) | ecosystem: Environmental > Terrestrial > Soil > Wetlands >... | reverse complement strand
AAAGGATGCCACCAATGAACTACCGTAACCTCCTTGAGGCTTCATGAAAAAGACATGACGCTATTTCTAAAACCCGGATTCCAATGTTTTTGTTATTTCACCTGTCTACTTGACAGGGAGCAGTTCATTCATCATTGTCCGTGACGATCTGACCAGGATGCACGTGGACGCAGTCGTCAACACCACCAATGTCAAGCTCCAGCCGGGCGATGGCGGTGTCAGCGCTGCGATCTTTAAGGCCGCGGGCTTTGATGCCCTGCGCACAACCTGTGAAGCGATCGGCGGATGCGCGCCGGGCAGCGCTGTCGTCACGCCGGGCTTTGGCCTGCCGGCAGGCCACATCATCCATACATCCAGCGCGGTGTGGCAGGATGGCCATCACGGCGAGGAATTCATCCTGCGCAGCTGCTATCGCGCCTGCCTGAAGGCGGCGGCGCAGGCCAGCTTTGAGAGCCTCGCCTTTCCCCTGATCGGCGCAGGCGCGCACGGCTACCCCAGGGATCTTGCGCTGACTGCCGCGACAAAGGAGATCAATAGCTTCCTCCTGTCCTATGACGGGGATATGACCGTGTACCTGGCGGTGTTTGACCGCCGCGCCTTTTCCCTGTCAAAAAAGCTGACGAACGAAGTACACGAGTATATCGACGATTATTACGTTGACGCCCGTCCTGATCGCAGACGCCAAAGGTACGATGCTGAACTGCGAGAGATGACCCGGATGAACTATCAGAACGCGGCTGACTGGCCCATGATGGCCCTTGAAGACACCATGGTCGCCTACCCCCAGATGGCCCCGCCGCCGTTTTCCGAGACCCTGTCTGAGCCTTCCTTCGCGCAGGCCATGATCCACTATATCGACAGCCACAACATGACAGATCCCGACGTCTACAAACGCGCCAACATCACCAAACAAAACTACTACAAGATCAAGATGGAAAAAGGCCACCCAAAGAAACCCACAGTACTGGCACTTTGCGTGGCAATGCGGCTGGATCTGCAGAACACCGTTGAGTTGATGGCTATTGCCGGCTATGCCTTTTCCCCTGCCATTCGCGCTGACCTGATCGTGCGTTACTTCATCTCCACCGGCGTTCACGACGTGATGGAGATCAACAGCGTACTGTTCGCGGAGGGTTGTGAAAAGAGCCTGCTGGGCAGCGCTGAAAAGTAAACCACCGGATGACCTCCTGCCCTGCAAGACCTGCTATTCTGATAGCGCGAGAGCAGAAGGAGGAGGATATCAACATGAAAAAGGATTTAACAGAACTGGTATTCATCCTGGACCGCAGCGGCTCCATGTCAGGACTGGAAAGCGACACCATCGGCGGGTACAACACCCTGCTGCAAAAACAAAAGACCGAAACTGGTGACGCGCTGATCACGACAGTGCTGTTTGATGACAAGATCGATTTGCTGCATGATCGTATCGGTATCAAAGGCGTGCAGGAAGTCACGGAAAAGGAGTATTTCGTGCGCGGCTCCACAGCCCTGCTTGACGCTATCGGCTACAGCATCGACAAGATCGTCAATGCCCGTAGGCACACGGCGGAGCCAGAGCAGCCCGAAAAGATGATGTTCGTCATCACGACCGATGGCTACGAAAACGCCAGCAAGCACTTCACCTACGAGCAGATAAACCATATGATCACCCGCGAGCAGGAAAAGTTCGGCTGGGAGTTCCTGTTCATCGGCGCCAACATGGACGCAATCGCCACAGCCAAGCGCTTTGGCATCCATGCCGACCGCGCGTCAACCCGCTACAATGATGCGCAGGGCACTCAGATTCAGTACGATGCAGTCAATTGCGCTGTCAGCTATATGCGGACAAATAAAAGCATGCCAATGGACTGGAGCGAAGAGATCGACAAGGACTACAAGGCAAGGGGGAAGAAATAAAGGATTGGCGCTGCCGTGACTGTATGAATAGCGAAAGGCTGTCGCATCAACATACGATGCGGCAGCCTTGTGTTTGTCATTGCACGCTTTATTCCATAAACAATATGGAATCAAATTCATTCATCGGCTTTGGTTTATTCAGCGGATACTATTAATTCCCGCAGTTGACCCTCATTTCACAATCACGCCATCTTCGTCCCACAGGTCATGCCAATCATCCGCACCCGGCCACAGGAAAACCTGACCTTTGATCAAGCGGCAATTGCGTTCAGCCGTTTTCATTCTTTCCATCTCCGCATCGGTGAGCGAGTCTTCGGTCGTGCAGCGCAGGTTGGAAATATATTTGTCCTCATGGATTGAGAAAGGAATCGGTATCTGACCGCGCTGTACGGCCCATTTCAGGCAAATCAACGCAGGGTGAACGATATGCGCTTTGGCAATTTCCACGACCTCGGGCACAGCGATATCCACTATGTCATCAGGTATCCTGTCGCGCTCCGGTCTGTTGGGGCTGCCAATGGGGCAGAAGCCGATGGGCATGATATCATTGGCAATCACATAATCGAACAACGCTTGCTGCTGGAAGCAGGGGTGCAGCTCCATCTCGATTAGTGACGGTTTGATTCGACACCGGGGCAGCACTGCTTCCAGTTTGGGAATGGTCATGTTGCTCATGCAGATGTGGCGCACCAGACCCATGTCATGCAACCGTTCCATCTGCCGCCAAGTCGTCGTGAAATCATCGACCAGGAAAGGCTTGCTATCGGGGTTTCGGCTATCGCCATCGCAACCGGGCGAATGATAGTTGGGGAACGGCCAGTGCACAAAATATGCATCGATATAGGCAAGTTTCAGGTCGCGCAGCGTTTTCGCGCAGGAAAGGAGAACATCCCCCTGTCCGTGCATGTCGTTCCATACCTTGGAAGCAATATAAAGTTCCTCACGCTTGACGACACCTTCCTGAACCGCTGCCGTGAAAACCTCGCCGATCAAGCCCTCGTTACCATAGACAACTGCGCAGTCGAACATCCGGTAACCACAGCGGATAGCGCCTGCCACAGCTTGTGCAACCTGCGAAGGTGTAAATCGGTCGCTGCCGAATGTCCCCATGCCAATGCAGGGGATCTCTTCTCCAGTCGCCAGTTTACGCTTTGGCACAATCTTCGGATCGATCATTACCGCCATGTAAAAACCTTCTTTCTTTCATATGGGAATGACAGACTGTAAGTGAGAAGCAGCCTGCCGCTTGTTCGCGGCAGGCTGTCGGGTTTCAACTCTGCTTAGGCATAGAACGGCCCATAGGTCCTGCAGGCCTCGTAATCCGCCGCTTCCGCATCCCCGGTGCCGAAGGCCGACCAGCAGTGTGGCCGATAGACCTTGTCAGCGGGAACATTGTGCATGTTGACCGGGATGCGCAGCATGGATGCCAGCGTCAGCAGGTCATCACCCACATGGCCGTACACGGTCACGCCGTGGTTTGCTCCCCAGTTTGCCATCACCGAATACACATCGCGGAATGCGCATTCGCCGATGAGGCGCGGGGCAAACCAGACACAGGGCCAGGTACGGTCGGTACGGTTCATGATGATTTCATGCACCTTGTCAGGCAGGCGGATGGTCTCGCCCTCCACAATCTGCAGCACAGGGCCGATACCCAGGACAATGTTCAGCCGCAGCAAGGTCACCGGCATTTCCGCTTCGTTCTTGAACTGGCTGCTGAACCCACCGCCCCGGAAGTATTCCAGGTTCGCACGCTCCCAGTCAGTAGCAGCCAGGCAAGCCTCTATATCCTTATCTGTCATTTCCCAAAAAGGTTTCATGCAGGGCTCGCCCTTCACGTTCCTGGAGGCGCCCGTCGCGTCCAGCGCAGTGGCGCCGGAGTTGAGCAGATGGATAAAACCATCTTTGGCTTTGCCGGCAGGCTCCCAGCCGCTCACGCGTCGGACCGCTTCAGGGCTCCAGTAGGTGCGCACGTCATGGAAGCAGGGCGCGGTATGCGTGATGAGCGTTCCCAGCAGCATCGACAGCCCGTTGAGCGTATCGTTTTCCGTCGCGAAGGCGGTTGGCTGGCGCGCGCCGTTCCAATCGAAGGTGGTCGCCATGATAGCCTCTGTGAAATCCGCGTTGGGAAGCCAGTCCGTCCAGGCGCGCTGGCCCTGGAACCCGCCTGCGACGGCGTTGTGACCAAGCGCTTCCTCGTGCCAGCCCAGTTCTTTCAGCTTCTCATTGCCAAAGAGAATGTCGTGGATGACCAGGCTCATCTTGGCAATGAAACTCCAGTCCTCTTCAGGGGGGACAGCCTTGCTCTTCCTGACAATCTCCGGCAGGTGCTTGTTGGCGTTGACGTCAAAGCCTTCCCTGCATTGCTGTTTGATCCAGGTCAGGGCCTTTTGGTATTCACTTGGGTCATAGATACCCAGATGGATACGCCGCAGGATCTCAGTCATATCCACCCACTCTGGGCGGATGCCGAAATAGCGCTGGAATGTGTTCATGTCGCAGTAGGAGCCCGCTATGCCCATGGAAACCCCGCCGAGGTTGACGTAGGACCTGCCTTTCATCCAGCCTGCAGCGATGGCCGCGCGGGCAAAGCGCAGCAGTTTTTCCTGTACATCCTCCGGAACGCTTGTGTCCTCGATATCCTGAACATCCCGCCCATAAATGGAGAAAGCCGGCAGACCCTTCTGTGCATACGCTGCCAATACAGCCGCCAGATAGACCGCGCCGGGGCGCTCAGTTCCGTTGAAACCCCAGACCGCCTTGATGGTATTGGGATTGGTATCCATGGTTTCCATGCCGTAGCACCAGCAGCGGGTCACGCTGAGGGTCGCCGCCACGTTTTCTTTGGTGAACTTGCGCTCGCAGGCGGCTGCTTCAGCAAAACCGCCAATTGTGGTGTCGCTGATCACGCAAAGGACCGGCGTGCCATCCGGATACCTGAGGGTGGAGATCAACTTCGCGGCGGACCTCGCCATGTCCATGGTCTGCTGCTCCAGGCTCTCGCGAACGCCACCCCACCGGCCATCAATAGTCGGCCGGATGCCGATTTTCGGGTAATCCATAGTTCCTCCTTCTGATAAAGCGGATGCATTCACTGCAGGCCGCTTATGTTTGACGATGCCCAGATCCTACCACATAAAGACAAATTGTTCAAGGACGGAATATCATGGCAACGCTGCCCTGAAACAAACAACCGCCCCCCTTTCGGGGAGCGATTGTCTTTGGCCGCAAGAACGCGGCCTGATTCTCAGAAACGTGGATTAGTCGTACAGCAGCGGGGCAATCTTCGCGTCGTCAATATTCTTGTAAGTATAGAACTGGCACCCGGTATCAACGATGGGTTCAATTTTCTCGCCCTTGAAAGCCTTCACGGCCAATTCGACCGCATAGTACCCGATCATGTAGGGATCCTGGGTAACGGAACCATAGAACCACTGGTTTCTGACAGCAGCCTTTTGGTTCGCGCCGGCGTCAAATCCAATCACGATCAGGTCCTTGTATTTGCCGTTTGCACGGTCCAAATCAGAGCCGTCCGTAGTGGCTGCCAGGATCCCGCCAACGGAAGCTTCGTTTGAGCAGAAGATCGCAATCAGGTTTGCCATCGACAGAATGCCCTGCCCGGAGGTCTGGCAGTCTGTGGGGCTGGTGGAGGCGGGGACGGTGACGTTGATCGTCACCGCCGCGGGGTTCGCGCTGGCAACATTGTACTTGTCATGGCCGGTGATCGCGACTGCGCCGGGATGTACGACTTCAACCAGCTCCACCATCTTAGCCAGGAAGCCGACGGTGCGTCCGACAACGGATGCGGATGTGGCGTCCTGCGAGAAGCAGCTGATCATGACCGGGGCTTCGGGTGTGGCTGCAGCGATTTTTGCGGCGATCGATTCGATCTTGAACATTTCTTCCGCTGCGACTGCGCCGGCCGACTCATTGTTGGTCGAGGCGGTGGACCAGATCGTTCCTTCGGGTGCATTGGGCACGCCGGAGTCAAATCCGATCACGGGGATGCCCTTCTCCTTGGCAGCCAGGAGCTGTTCGGTCACAGACTCCGTATCAAGCGCGGCAAGGCACAGAGCGACGGGATTCTTTGCCAACGCGGCGTTGAGCATGTCAATTTGGACATTGATGTCGGATTCTGATGGAGGTCCGTCAAACGTGACCGTGACATTGTACTTCGCGGCCGCATCATTTGAGCCGGCAGCTACAGTCTGCCAGAATTGGTGTTGGAAGCCTTTGGAGATAATGGCGATGTACTCGCCGTCCGCGAGAGAGGAAACCATAGAGAGAGCCAGGACAAGAACCAGGAGGAGCGCCAAGAGTTTCTTCATGTCGGAATTCCCACCTTTCTTTATTCTCTATCGGCCAAAGGCCGTTAGAATCAAATCCGTTTGACCTCTGCGGCTTTTTTCAGCCGGTACTGGTCCAGAAGCACGGCACCGATGACGACGACCCCCGTGAAGAAAATCTGCCAGTGTCCCTGCAAGCCCATCGACATCAAGCCTTGTTTGAGGACAGACATGACGAACACACCGATGATCGTGCCCATCAATGACCCTGAGCCTCCGACCATGGAGGTCCCGCCAATGACGACACCTGCGATTGCCAGCAGTTCAAGGCCATTGCCCGTTGAAGGGATGATGGAGGTATAGACCGCAGCGTAAAACACGCCCGCCAGGCCGCTGAAAAATCCGCAGAATGTGTAGATGAGGAACTGCCACTTTTTGACATTGATGCCGCTGAGACGCGCAGCCTCGTAGTTGGATCCCAGCGCATAGGTATAGCGTCCGAATTTCGTGTGATTCAGAAGGATGTAAGCTGCAATGAAAGCTCCGACCAGCCAAAGGGCGCCGGTTGGAAAGCCGGGAATGGCGGATGTATTGCTGGATTTATAAAACACATATTTGAACACTGCGTCTGGCGTGCCAATCGTCGGGAAACGCTTGGTCACAACTTTTGTCACGATCGCGCCAAAGCCCATCCCGATCATCTGCATGCCAAGCGTAGCAATAAATGGAGGCAGCCGCAGATAGGCGATCAGCGTGCCGTTGATCATGCCGATGATTGTGGAGACAAAAACGCAGAACGCCAGGGACACCCAAATGTTCCATCCCCAGTTGCTGTAGGCCGTGGCGCCAAGCAAGGCGCCGCACATCATTGTCGTGCCAAGGGACAGGTCGATCCCGCCCGTGATGATCACGAAAGTGACCCCGATGGCCATAAACCCGATGAAGTAGGATGCATTGAGGATATTCATCAGATAATCCACAGAGAAGAAATTGGTTCCGAAAAACGAGAAAAATACGTATAAAAGAATCAATACTGCCGGTGCCAGCAATTTTTGCAGTTCAAATCTCCTGTTGATCATCGGGCGGTCTCCTTTACTCAACCATTGTTGCCAAATGCATGATTTTTTCCTGGGATGCGTCAGCAATATCCATTTCCCCTGTGATTCTGCCCTCGCACATCACAATGATACGGTCACTCATGCGCAATAATTCCGGAAGCTCCGAGGATATCATGATGATCGATTTCCCGAGATTTACCAGATTTATCATCAACTGGTAAATCTCGCTTTTCGCCCCGACATCAATCCCGCGTGTGGGTTCATCAAAGATAAGGATATCGCAGTTGCGAATCAGCCATTTCGCAACAACCACCTTCTGCTGGTTTCCGCCGGAAAGTAGTTTTACAAGCTGGCTTGTGGAATGCGCCTTGATCGAAAGCTTGTCAATATACTCCTTCGAAACTTTTTCCGTTTTTTTATCCTTCACAAACAACTTCCCGGAGAAACTGTCAAGGCTTGACATAACGCTGTTGTCTCTCAGGGACAGTCCTGTCATCAGCCCCAGTGATTTCCTGTCCTCGGATAAATAACCGATCCCAATGCCGACAGCATCCTGAGGCGAACCGATAGTCACCTCACGCCCGTCAAACACAATCTTCCCAGCTTTGATGGGGTCTGCGCCAAAAAGCGCCCGCATTGTTTCTGTGCGGCCCGCGCCAACCAGCCCTGCAAAGCCAAGGATCTCCCCACGCCTCAATTGAAAACTGACATCCTTTACATTGAATCCTTTAAGGTTGCTGACCTTCAGGATCACAGGGGCGTCAGAGGGAACATTGCTTTTCTGCTTTGGCTTTTCGTATATGACGCGGCCGACCATCATCGAAATGATCTGCTCTTTGGTAACGCTCCCCGTTTCGACCGTATCGACAAATTGTCCATCCCTCATAACGGTAATCCGGTCAGATATCTCGGGCAGCTCGTCCAAACGGTGGGAGATATAGATTATTCCGTGCCCCCGGGCTTTCAAGTCACGGATGAAGCGGAAAAGCTCATGTATCTCCCGGCCGGTGAGCGCCGCGGTGGGCTCGTCCATGATCAGGACTTCGCTGTCATAAGTAATCGCCTTGGCAATCTCGATCATCTGCTGTTTGGCGATAGAAAGTTTCCTCACTTCGTCCTTTGGATCGATGTCAAGCCCCAGTGATTTGATCAGCTGCCAGGCGTCCTTGTTGGCCTTTTTCTTGTCAAGCAGTATCCCTTTGGTGGGCTCCCGTCCGATATAGATATTTTCAGCCACTGTAAGATGGGGCATGAGGTTCAGTTCCTGATGGATGATGCCAATTCCGGCTTTCTGCGCCTCCTTGGGCGAGGTGAAGTTCACTTCTTTTCCCTTATACAGGACGGTACCGCCATCTCGCTTGTAAATGCCGGTTAGAACCTTCATCAGCGTTGATTTTCCGGCGCCATTCTCACCGACCAGCGCATGCACTTCGCCCCTTCTCAGCTCCAGATGCGCATTGTTAAGGGCGTGTACGCCCGGGAAATATTTCTGTATACCCTTCATAGAAAGCAGCAGTTCGGACATTCCATCACCCCTTTAATCAAAGAACTTTAGCAGCCGATTCTTATGCCAAAGAAATTCCAATGCGCCTAAACAGACTTTTACTTCGCCGCAGCCAGATGCGGCATTTCGCGGGTAACTGCGCGTTTGGTAAAGCTTGAACTTGGCCTGATTATATGCAAGGCAGCGGACGATGTCAATCAGACCTGGCGATTTTTCACGGAAAATGTAGTTTGCTTTACGTCATCCGGTTGAGAATGCATTGCCCATTCCCAAGCAATGGCTCGATACCCGGGATGATGTCCAGACGCTTCCCCGAGCGTTACCGAATGACGCCCTTTTTCAGGATGATATTGGCATACAGGGCCATTTCGCCGGTTGCGACAATAGCGTAGGCCTTTTTTGCGCGCTCATAATAGGCGAAGCGCTCCATATGGGAAGCTTCCGCCTGCGGCTGGAATCGCTTCAGCACGGCCTTGAAGCTGTCCCATATGACAGGCTGATAGGTGTCGCCTTTGGCAACCTCCATCAGCACAAAATTGGAGCTGTCATACTGATCCAGGGGAAAAAGCGGCAGGATGGCCTCCAGCAGCGAAGTCGCGTCTATGCCATCGGCGCGCACCGCGTTGCGGCCCATGCTCTGCGTGGGAAAGTTGGCATCCGCCAGGACGATCTCATCACCGTGGCCCATCTCACACAGGATCTTAAGCAGCTCCGGGGAAATCAAGGGCGAAATACCTTTCAGCATTGAAATCACCTCACGACGTATTGTTTGGTTGCTGGCGTTTTGTTTGTGCGCCTCTTCCCACGCGCATTTTAGCCCGAAAAAGAGAACCGGTTTTGCTGGCTCAGCGAAAAAAATACTTTGGTCTGTCTCTAAACCTTTGCGTGAAAACAATCAATCTTGAACGGTTTTATTATAGTCAGAGACTCAAAGCGTGTCAACTCTTCTTTTACCCTCCAAAAAAGGCATCCGTTTGTTTTGAGCCGTCATCAGGTAAGGTCCCTATCTGGCTCTATTTGGGGATTTTGTTCACCACGGCTTGCGCTCGCATGACCTATATGATACAATCCGGTTCGAAAATGACATCGGCACAAGACGTGAACAGCCCGGATTATTCACGGATGCCAAAAGCAGGAAATGCCTGACTGAAGTCGAGGGAGACGCATACATGGCATCGCACTTGCTGGAACTGAAGAACATCTCAAAGACCTTCCCCGGGGTCAAGGCACTCGATGGCGTCCATTTTGACTTGAAGGCCGGGGAGATCCACGCGCTGATGGGAGAAAACGGCGCGGGCAAATCCACCTTCATCAAGGTGATCACAGGCGCTCACCAGCCCGATCCGGGCGGAGAGATCATGCTGGACGGCAAGCCCATTGCATTTGCCAACCCGCGGGCCGCGACCAATATGGGGATCGCCGCGATCTATCAGCACGTGACCAGCTATCCTGACTTGTCTGTTACCGAAAACATCTTTATCGGCCATGAGGAGACGGACCTAAAGACCAGGCGCATTCTGTGGAAGAGCATGCATGAGAAGGCACAGGGTTACCTCAGGCAGTTGGGATCGGTCATCGATCCGCGCACCCAGATGGGCATGCTCAGCGTCGCCCAGCAGCAGATCGTTGAGATCGCCAAAGCCCTGTCCACAAACGCCCGCATCATCATCATGGATGAGCCGACCGCCGCGCTCACCAAAAGCGAGAGCGAGGAACTGTACAGGATCACGCTGCAGCTCAAGACTGAAGGCAAAGGCATCATCTTCATTTCCCATCGCTTTGAAGACATGTACCGTGTAGCAGACCGTGTCACCGTTCTGCGCGATTCCAAGTACATTGGGGTTTGGGATGTCAGCGAGATCACGCAAAAGGAACTCATCTTCGCCATGGTCGGCCGTGACCTCAAGCAGATGTACCCCTCACGCAAGGGAGAGTCGGGGCCTGAGCTGATGCGGGTGGAAGGCTTGTCCAAGACCGGTTATTTTAAGGACATCAGCTTTGATCTGCGACGCGGAGAGATCCTGTCGATATACGGCTTGGTCGGGGCGGGACGGTCTGAGGTCAGCCAGGCGATTTACGGCACCTGGGGCTATGACGCGGGCCGCATCTATTTGGAGAACAAGGAGATCAGCATCCGCAATCCAAAGCATTCACTGAAAATGGGCATAGGGTATCTGCCGGAGGACCGCCAGAAACAGGGGCTGGTGATGGACTGGAGCATTGCCAAGAACATCACGCTGGCGACGCTGGAGCAGTACTCCAAAAATGGCTTGTGCAATGTCAAGGCCGAGGAAGTGATGGCGCGGGACCTATTTGCCCTTGTCAATATCAAAGCACAGAGCATTCAGGATCTGGCCAATTCACTTTCGGGAGGCAACCAGCAAAAGGTCATTGTGGCCAAGATCCTCGCATCAAAACTAAAAGTCCTGATTTTAGATGAGCCCACCAAGGGCGTGGATGTCGGCGCGAAATTCGCCATTTATGAGATCATGCGGGAGCTGGCTGCCAAGGGGATCGGGATCGTGATGATTACCTCCGAGATCCCAGAAGTGTTGGGGATGAGTGACCGCGTTGTTGTGATGCGGGAAGGCCGTGTGACCAGGATCTTTGAGACCTCGTCAACCACACAGGAGGACATCCTGACAGCCGCCATCATGGACAAGCACACGAAAGCCAGTTGAGGAGCAGAAACGTACAATGCGGGAGATCAAAAAGCGACGCAGGCTTTCAGGGTTTCGTGAGCTGGGGCTCACGGTATTCATCATTGCTTTGTGCGCGCTGATCCAGGTGGTCAGCCCGCGGTTTTTGACCGCCTCCAACATTGACAGCCTGCTCACCAACACAGCCATCATCGTCATCCTGGCCATCGGGATGATGATCGTCATCCTCACACAGGGCATCGACCTGTCGGTAGGCGCCAATATCGCATTGTCAGGCATGGTGGCGGCCCTGCTGGTCAAAAGCAATTTCTCCCTAAACCCAATTCTGCTCATCCTCATCGGCACCGCGGTGGGGATCCTGTGCGGCGCGATAGTTGGCGCGCTGGTATCCAAACTCCACGTTTTGCCCATCATCGCAACCCTAGGCATGGGCTATGTATACCGGGGTACGGTGACGCTGCTGTCCGGAGGCGCCTGGGTCAGTGCACATCAGATGCCGGAATCGTTCAAACAGATCGCCACAGGGAAACTGCTTGGCTTCAACAACCTGATTGTCATCGCACTCGTTGTACTGCTTGCAGCGCAGTACTTCCTGGGCTTCACGAAGACCGGCCGACGGTTTTACGCGGTCGGCTCCAACCCCGAGGCTTCCAGTTTGTCCGGCATTGACGCTGTGCGCACGCGCTTTCTGGCATATACCATCATGGGCGCGCTGGCCGGAATGTGCGGCGTGCTGTGGGTGTCCAAATTCGCGTCCGCCCAGCCGGACACTGCCATGATGTATGAAGGCAACCTCATCGCTGCCTGCGTCATCGGCGGCGTGTCCATCACGGGCGGCTCCGGCAAGGTGATTGGTGTGTTCCTTGGCGCGCTTCTGATCGGTATCATCAATAATGCCCTGCCGCTGATCAACTTCATCTCGGAGTTCTCCAAAAACGCCATCCAGGGCAGCATCATCCTTGGCGCTATCATCATCAACGTGCTGGTCAAGCGGCGCTCAGAGCGTGAAGCGCTGGCGAGGAGGCACATCTGATGACAAGCATGACAAGAGACCGCAGGCTCAAAGACGTAAGGAGCTGGACAGGCAAATACTCCTGGGAGATCATGCTGCTATTCATTTTCGTGGCAGTCAATATGATGAATTTCGGTATCACACCCTACTACAAATTCTCCAAACTGCTCAACGCGACAAATTCCTTCCTGGACAAGGGATTCATCACCATGAGCATGACGTTCATCATCCTCACCGGTTTTATTGACATCTCTGTCGCCTCCATCGTGGCGCTCTCATCGGCCATCATGGCCTACGCTTATAACAGCGGGTTACCGATGCCGGCAGCGGTTGTCCTGTGCCTGGCGGTCGGCTGCGCCTGCGGCGCGATCAACGGCCTTATTTTGATCAAGTTCAAAGAACTGGCGCCCATGATCGTGACCCTGTCTACGCAGATCATCTACCGTGGGCTTGCCCTTTTGCTGCTGGGAGACCAGGCTTCGGGCAATTTCCCGGCGTGGTTCAAGGCTCTGGGCTGGGGCAACCTGGAAATCGGCGCCTTCAAGATACCAGTCATGCTGCTGTCGTTCATTGTTGTGTTTATCCTCTACACCTTTGTCCTGCACAAGACGAACTTCGGGCGCATGCAGTACGCGATCGGCAAAAACGCGACGGCCTGCAGGTTTTCCGGCATCAATGTGGACAAGGTCATCTTCATCAACTTCCTGCTCAATGGCCTGATGGCCAGCATCACGGCGCTGTTCTTGACAAGCCGCATGGGCTCCACCCGCCCCAACGTGGCTGTTGCCTACGAGATGGATGTCATCGCCATGGTCGTGCTGGGTGGCATCTCAACAGCCGGAGGCCAAGGCCGCATTGCGGGCGTGTTCATTGCCGTGTTTACCATCGGTTTCCTGCGCTACGGGCTGGGCCTCATCAACCTGGACCAGCAGATCATCCTGATCATCATCGGCGCCTTGATGATCCTCTCAGTCGCCGCCCAGGAAGTGAAGGCGATGATGGCATCGCGCACGCACAAGCGCCGCGTGCTGCACGCTGCGCAGTCCCACGAAGCCATCCCCTGAAAGTCCGCCACAATTTTGCGCATAAGCGCAAATAGAAATAAACAAGGAGGCTGTACCATGAGGAAACTGTTCTGCCTGGTCCTGGTCCTGATGATGGCTACGACAGCTGTCGCGTTCGCTGAGCGCTACGCTATCATCGTCAAAAACACCGGCAACCCCTACAATGAGCGCGAAGCCGCCGGCTTTGAAGAAGCCTGCAAGGAACTGAGTGTAGAGTTCATTCTCAAAGCGCCCGCAAACCCCACCGCGGAAGACCAAATCGCCATGATCCAGGAACTGATCGACCAGGAAGTGGACGCGATCGCCATCGCGGCCAATGACCCGGACGCCCTGCAAAACGCCCTGACCATGGCCATGGAAGCCGGCATCAAGGTGGTTGCAGTGGACTCCGCCACCAACGCGGCCAGCCGCATGACCTTTGCCAACCAGGCCGACACCCAGAAGATCGGCGAAACGCTGGTGGAAACCGCCTTTGACCTGTGCGGCGGCGAAGGCCAGTTCGCCATCCTGTCTGCCACAGCGCAGGCAACCAACCAGAACAGCTGGATAGCTGCCATGGAAGAAGTGCTGAAGCAGGAGAAGTTCGCTAAGCTCGAGCTGGTCAAGATCGCCTACGGCGATGACCTGCGCGACAAGTCCGTCTCTGAGACGGAAGGTCTGCTGCAGAGCTTCCCGAATCTTGAGTGCATCATTGCCCCCACGACCGTGGGCATCGCGGCCGCGTCCAAAGTCATCATCGACAAGGGACTGTCCGACAAAGTCAAGGTATCCGGACTGGGCCTGCCCTCTGAAATGGCCGAGTACATCAAACAGGGCGTGTGCCCCTACATGTACCTGTGGAATCCTATTGATTTGGGCTATTTGACAGGCTTCATCGCTGACGCGCTTGTCAAGGGCACCATCACAGGCGCCGTGGGCGACAAATTCGTTGCCGGCCGCCTGGGCGAATACACTGTGACCGCAGCCGGTGATGGCACCGAAGTCCTCCTTGGGCCCCCATTCGCCTTTACGCCTGAAAACATCGACGACTGGTCAACCGTGTATTGATCCCATTCCTCACGACTAACACAAAGTGATTCTGCCCGGGCGCGTTCCTGCGGGTGCGCGCCCGGAATTCTGCATCACCCGCCGACAGAAGCAGAGAAAATGCTGCAGAATGATCCATTGATTTTCACGCTGGAGGTCATCATACATGATTGAAAGAAGAAAACCGCTCCCTGCTCGCATCGGATTATATAGCGTCGGGCTGAAAGCCTACTGGCAGCAGTTCGAGGGTCTTCAGGACCGTTTGCTTGGCTACAATCGATTTATTGAATCAAAGCTAAAAGAAATGGGAGAGGTCGTGAACTTCGGCCTGGTTGACGACGAGGATGCAGGGCGAAGGGCGGGCGAGTTTTTCCAGGAGAAACGCGCTGATATCATCTTCGTCCACAGCGCGACCTACTTCACCAGCAGCATGATCTTGCCCGTTCATAGGACCAACCCTGTCCCTGCGGTCATCCTCAACCTGCAGCCGGCGCCTGCCATGAACTACGCAAAGACCGGGACCGGCGAATGGCTGGCCCAGTGCGTGGGCTGCCCTGTGCCGGAGTTGTCCAATGTCTTTGAGCGCGCGAAAATCGATTTCCGTGTCGTCAACGGGCTCCTTGGTTTGGAGGAATCACCCAGGGGAGCGGCGGCGGATGAGAAAACCGACACGTGGCCGCAGGCCCGAAACGCCTGGATAGAGATCCGGGAGTGGGTCAAGGCCGCTTCCGTCAAAAGATCGCTCAATGCCTGCCGCTTTGGGTACCTTGGCGGATATTACAGCGGCATGCTTGATATGTACAGCGATTTTACCTTGCTTCAAAGCAAGTTTGGTCTGCATATAGAATTACTGGAAATGTGTGATTTGGACCGAAACCTGCAAAAGGTGACAGACGCCGATATAGGCAGGAAGAAACAGGAAATCGAGGAATTTTTCCTCATCAGCGAGGATTCACCCTCGGACCTCATCGCCAGAAAACCCACCAGGGAGCAGCTGGAATGGGCCTGCAGGGTCGCGGCTGCCCAGGAGCGGATGGTGCTTGAGTATGGTTTGGACGGGCTGACCTACTATTATCATGGCGCGCAGGACAATGACTATGAGAGACTCCAAAGCGGCTTCATCGTCGGGCACTCTCTGCTGACAGCCTCCGGTATCCCCTGCGCCGGGGAGGGCGACATCAAGACGAACGTCGCCATGAAGATCTGCGATGCCTTAGGGGTGGGCGGCAGTTACACCGAGATCGTCGCTATGGATTATCCGCACAACACGATGATCATGGGGCATGACGGACCCTTTCACATCCTGATCTCAGACGGGAAACCCGTCCTGCGCGGGATGGGCGTCTTCCACGGCAAGCGCGGCAGCGGTGTATCAGTGGAAGCCAATGTCAGAAGCGGGCCCGTTACCACCTTGGGCCTGTCGCAGATCAGGGACGGCGGCCTGCGCCTGATCGCCAGCGAGGGGCAAGCCGTCAAGCTGCCCATTTTGATGATAGGCAACACACAAACGCATGTAGATTTCGGAGTTCCTCTGGACAGTTATATGGAGAAATGGTTTATGCAGGCGCCAACGCATCACTGTGCCATGAGCGTGGGTCACAATGCCGGCATATTCAGCAAGGTCGCACATCTTCTCGGCACTGAGTACGCAAAGGTATAGCATACGCGAGCAGCGCTTTGGACAAAATCGACCTGATACTGCGTAAGAAAAGTGCCCCTGCGCAGACTGTTGACAGACAGGGCCTTGCTTGCGGACAGTAGGCCAATATGGTACAATTTGAACCGTGAGATCAGGGGCAATTGCTGTGCGAATGATGAACGAAACGCGCTGATCGACCTTCAGTAGGCTCTCAATGACATTGTATCGTTCAGGCTGTGCCTTGGAGGGACATGATGGAGAGATTTGCCTGGAAAGCCAAGATATTGCCGGGAAAGCATGCAGAGTACATCAGGCGCCATGATGAAATATGGCCGGAGATGACTGCTGTTCTCAATCAGGCAGGCGTCGGCAATTATACGATCTGGACTGACGGTGATGAGCTTTTTGGATACTATGAATGTGACAGCGCAGAAAAGGCCGCAGCTATCCAGGCCGGCAGCCCCGTTGTGGACAGATGGAACATCTATATGAAAGATGTCATGGTCATGGCCATTGACCCACGGACAGGTACCGCCGTGCAGCTTGAGCAGGTTTTTCTCCATGAAGGCCTGGCTTCACAGGATGATGCTGTTTGATAATCAGTCCATTCACCTTAAGGAGGCAGCAATATGATAGATGACAAGCGCATCCAAAGGGGTTATGCATACGCGAAAGAAACCTTCGAGCGCTTGGGCGTGGATACGGATAAGGCGATCGCTTTGGCGGATGATGTCCCTGTGTCCATGCAGTGCTGGCAGGGGGATGATGTCGTTGGCTTTGACGGCGCTGCCTCTTTGACAGGCGGCATAGCGGTGACCGGGGATTATCCGGGCAGGGCGCGCTCTGTCCAGGAACTTCAACAGGATATCCGCAAGGCGTTTTCCCTGATCCCGGGTAGGAAAAAGCTGAACCTGCATGCCTGCTATGCCCTCAAGGGCGGCAAACAGATAGACCGTGACGCCTACACCATCGATGAGTTTTCCCCCTGGGTGGATTTTGCCAAAGAGCAAAAGATAGGCCTGGACTTCAACCCAACCTATTTTTCGCATCCGATGATGGACGGAAATCTGTCTTTGTCCAGCCCCGATGAAGCGAAACGCCGTTTTTGGATAGAGCATGGCAAGCGCTGCCGCGAGATCGCCCTGGCGTTTGCGCAGAGGCTGGAAGAGCCTTGTGTTGTCAACTTCTGGATGCCCGACGGCATGAAGGATACCTGCGTCAACACTGCTGTCTTCAGGGAGCGCATGACGCATTCGCTGGATGAGATCTTCGCTGACAAGTCGGGGCTGGACGTCGCCCCCTGCGCCATTGAAAGCAAACTTTTTGGCGTGGGCGTGGAAAGCTATACGGTCGTCAGCCACGAGTACGCCCTGGGCTATGCGATCAGCAAGGCGCTGATGGCGTGCCTTGACACAGGCCACTTCCACCCCACGGAGATGGTCAGCGCCAAAGTCAGCGCCGTTTTGGCTTTTGTGGACCGCATGCTTTTGCATATCAGCCGCCCGGTGCGCTGGGATAGCGATCACGTGGTGACATTGGACGATGAACTGCAGCGCATCATGGATGAAATTGTGTGGAATGGTTACACACAGCGCGTCGCCATTGGCCTTGACTACTTTGACGCTTCCATCAACCGCATCGCCTGCTGGGGAATAGGTATGCGCAACGCGCGCAAAGCGCTGTTGTCATCCATGCTGGCGCCGGCAGATTTGATCAGAGCTGCTGAAGCCCAGGGCGACTATACCGCCCGCCTGATACTGCTTGAAGAGCGCAGAACGCTGCCGCTTGGCGCGGTTTGGGATTATTACTGCATGACGCAGGGAGTCCCCGAGGATGGCGCTTGGCTGTCCCTTGTGCGCGATTATGAGAATGATACGCTACGGCTTCGCGGATAGCCTGCGATGAAATACATGGGCCGCGTTTGCCGCCCGTGCAGATGAGGTGACTATGACTTTTCTTGATACACACGCTGATACCCTTCAGGCTTTCAGCCTTTTTTCAAGGCAGCTTGGCGCGCGCCCTGATTATGTACAGGGTGGCGGCGGCAACACCTCTGTCAAGCTTGACGACCACCTTATGGCCATCAAGGCTTCAGGTTACTGCCTGGAGGACATCAGGCCTGACAAAGCGTACGCGGTGATCGATTATGCCGCTTTGCGCCGTTTCTACGCAGAAAACGAACCCGGCAAGTTTTCAGATGTGGAAGCCGCAGGGGCAGCTGTTTCAAAGATCTCGCAACAACAGATTGAGGGTTTGGACACCTTGAGACCCTCTGTGGAAGCCGGCTTTCACTCGCTGCTTGACACCTTTGTCGGCCATACGCACAGTGTCTATGCCAACCTCGCCGCCTGCTGTAAGGAGGCAGGTCAGGTACTGTCAGACGTGCTGGCGGGGGCTGATTATACCGGCGCCCTGGTCCCCTACATCAACCCGGGCGCAGAATTGACTTTCACCATCCAGAATGTGATGCGTCATGCCAAAGCAGAAACAGGCAAGCAACCTTCTGTCCTGCTGCTGCAAAACCACGGGGTCATCGTGCATGACAATTATGACATGCGCTGCCTGCAGATCCATGAGGACATAAACAGTCGATTTACTAAGGCCTTTAGCCTGGAAGAGGGGGCCTTTCCAGCGCCCGCAGTCAAAGAGACAGGTGATGGCAGCTTTATATCCAATACGCCCTGGCTGCAAAGCCGCCTGGCAGGGGACGCGTATCCAGACACTTTCCTGCTGGATTCCCCTTTGTATCCCGACCAGATGGTCTTTTTCAAGGGTACGCTGGGTGAAACGGCGCGCATCGACCAAAAGAGCGGCATCATGCATTATCACATGCCCCGAAAGACCGCTCAAACACTGGAAGAAACCCTATGCGCTGTGGTCTTCATCAGCGAGACGATCAAACGCCAGGGGTTGACGCTGGTCACCATGGGGGAAGCAGCCAAAGGCTTTATCGGCGGTTGGGAAAGCGAAAAGTACCGAAAATCATTAGCCGAGGGAAAGGCATGAAATACCTTGATCTCTTGGCCTTTGACATCGGCGCCTCCAATGGCCGGGGCATCATCGGACGCTTTGACGGGGAGCGCGTCACCTTAAGCACGGTTAAATATTTTGAGAATAATTTCACCACACAAGGCGAGCAAGGCTACTGGGATGCGGATGGTATCCTTGCAAATCTAAAATCCTGCTTTGTCAAGGCCGGAGAACTCGGCTTCTCCCCCGCCTGCTTTGGAATAGACACCTGGGGCGTAGACTATGGCTTACTTGACAAGTCGGGCAATCTGATCGAAAACCCGCGTGCCTATCGCTGCTCCACCAATGCGGAAATGCAAGCCGCGTGGCAGAAAGTCGGCAAAAAGAAGATATTTGAGCACACAGGCATCGCTGCGCTCAATTTCAACACTGTTTATCAGCTGTACCGCCGGGTACTGGAAAATGATGAGGCGCTGACCAAGGCCAAGACGCTCCTGCTGATGCCTGACCTTCTGGGCTATCTGTTGACAGGCTGCAAATGCAGCGAGTACACCATCGCATCCACTTCAAGCCTCTTGGATGTCCACACCCAAAGCTGGAGCCCGGATATCATGCGGGACTTGTCCATCCCCCAGGGAATTTTCACCGCCATCGACCGCGCGGGCACCATGCGGGGTGAACTGCTTGCAGATGTGGCGGGGCAGCTGGGCATTCCAAGGGTCCTTTATGCTGCTGTAGGCGCTCATGATACGGCGTCAGCCGTTGCCGCGATCCCGGGGCAGGGAAATTTCGCCTTCTGTTCATCAGGCACCTGGTCGCTGTTTGGCATTGAAACCAAAGAACCTGTGCTGACAGATTTTGTGTATGAGAACAATTTCAGCAACGAAGGCACTGTGCAGGGCGGCTTCCGACCGCTCAAAAATATCATGGGGCTGTGGATCATACAGGAATGCAGACGGGAATGGGCAGCCCGTGGCAAGGCATATAGCTGGGATGAAATCGTGGCATTGGCAAAAGGCGCTCCGGCCTTTGGCAGTGTGATCGACCCTGACAACGGCGCCTTTTATGAGGCTGGCGGTATGACAGAGAAGATCCATATATACTGCAGGACAACACATCAGAAAGTACCGCAAAGTGAGGGTGAGGTCGCCCGCTGCATTTATGAAAGCCTTGCGCTCAAATACCGCTGGGCAATAGAAAGGCTTGGGGAAATGAAGGGCCAGCCTATCCAAAGCCTCAACATTACAGGCGGCGGCATCCAAAATGAACTGCTTAACCAGATGGCTGCGGACAGCACAGGCCTTGTCACAACGACGGGGCCCATTGAAGGCGCGGCGCTTGGCAACGTGCTGATGCAGGCCGTAGCGCTGGGCAGGCTGTCAAATCTCGATGAAGCCCGTGAAGTAGCGCGTGCGTCGGCATCAACGACAACCTATCAGCCACACCACAAACTGGAGTGGGATGAGGCATACGAGCGTTTGATACACAACATGGAGGCACAACTTTAATGATCGATATCAGCAAATGGGAGGCAATCGCCGCTGACAGGGTGTGTGAGCGCCCCGGGACACCCGGGCGTCTGGGCGGCAAGATCAGCATCGTCACAGGCGCGGCCCAGGGCTTTGGCAAAGGCATCGCGCAGGAGATGTACCGTGAAGGCGCCTGCGTGGTCATCGCGGACCTCAACCTCCCCCTGGCTCAGGAAGTGGCGCTGGCACTGGGAGAGCGCGCTGCTGCGGTGATGGTCAATGTAACGGATGAACAAAGCGTAGCGGACATGGTCTCATTCACAGTGGATCGCTTTGGCGGCCTTGACTTGTTCATTTCAAATGCCGGCGTGCTCAAGGCGGGTAGCCTGGACGAAATGGAGAAGAAGGATTTTGAGTTTGTGACCAGCGTGAATTATACCGCCTTTTTCACCTGCGTACGCTATACCAGCCGCATCATGAAAGCCCAGTACGCCGCTGACCCCCAGTGGATCGGCGATATCATTGAGATCAACAGCAAAAGCGGCCTGGAAGGCAGCAATAAAAACTTCGCCTACGCCGGCAGCAAGTTTGGCGGCCTGGGCCTGGTGCAGTCCTTCGCATTGGAACTGGCACCCTACAGCATCAAGGTCAACGCCATCTGCCCGGGCAACTACTACGACGGCCCCTTGTGGTCCGATCCGGAGAAAGGCTTGTTTGTCCAATACCTGAAAACCGGAAAGGTTCCTGGCGCGACTACGCTTGAAGACGTGCGCCAATTCTATCTTTCCAGGTCCCTCATCAAACGCGGCTGCCTGCCCCAAGACGTGGCAAAGGCTGTTTTTTACGCTGTGGAGCAGGGATATGAGACAGGTCAGGCGATCCCTGTCACCGGCGGGCAGGTGATGCTGAAGTGATTGATGAATTAATACTTAAACAGCTCAACGCAGGCACAAAGGACGACCGGCTTTCAGCGCTCCAAACTATCGCAAAGGAAGCTCGATTCCCACAGGCGAACCCGCGGTTCATCAACAACCACATCCATACAACTTACTCATTCTCTCCCTATTCCCCCGCCGCGGCTGTCTTTGCCGCCAGAAGCGAAGGCTTGTGCACAGCGGGCATCGTGGATCATGACAGCATGGGCGGCGCGATGGAGTTTGTTGAAGCGGGAAAGATACTCCAATTGCCTGTTACCGTTGGAATTGAAGCGCGTGTTTCGATGAAAGGGACGCCTTTTGAACGCCTGCGCGCCAATAGCCCCGATCAGGCAGGAATCAGCTACATGGTGCTCCACGCTGTGCCGCATCGATCGATCCCTATAGTGCAGGCTTACTTCGCACCGCTGCGTGAACACCGGAACAGGCGTAACCGGCTAATGCTGGAAGGTATCAACCGCCTGAACAATATGGACCTCGTCTTTGAAAGGGATGTGCTGCCCCTGTCCATGGCGCATGATGGCGGCACTGTCACCGAACGACACCTGATGCAGGCGCTGGCCAGGTGCGAAAATCCTAAACGGTCTATGCTTGAGGAGTATGACCGTATCGGGCAACTCAAGATGGATTTCATTCCCAAGGTCTATGTTGATGCGACGGATGAATGCCCGGGGTTTGATGACTTCATCGCTTTTTGCGATTCAACCGGCGGGATCCTCGCGTATCCCTACCTGGGGGATGTAACGCAATCCGTAACCGGCGACAAAAAGGCACAGAAGTTTGAGGATGAAAACCTCGAATTGCTGTTTCAGATACTCCACGATCATGGCGTAAAGGCCATTACCTATATGCCAACGCGCAATACCGATGCCCAGCTTGAACGACTGCGCACGCTGTGTGACAATTACGGCATGATGCAGATAAGCGGGGAGGACATCAATACGCCCCGACAAAGTTTCATCATCGAGAAGATGAAAGAAGACCGTTTCAAAAACCTGATCCAAAGCACCTGGCACCTGATCGAACATGAGAACGGAGGATTCACGGCATGAAAACAAAGGCAGTGCGTCTCTACGGTAAAAATGACCTCAGGCTTGAGGAGTTTGAGCTTTCCCCCCTGGGGGATGACAATGTTGTCTGCGAGGTAGTCGCCGACAGCATCTGCATGAGCAGCTACAAGGCGTCCTCGCAGGGAGCGGATCACGTCCGCGTGCCAAATGACGTTGCTACCAATCCCGTCATCATCGGGCACGAATTCTGTGGCCGTGTGGTGGAGGTCGGAAAGTCCTGGGCGCATCAGTTCAAGCCCGGCGATGGCTTTGTCATTCAGCCGGCCCACTCATTCAAGGGGTCACTGGAAGCGCCGGGTTATTCCTACCGCGAGTGCGGCGGCGACGCCACCTATGTGAGCATCCCCCTGGAAACCCTCAAAATGAACTGCCTCATCCCCTATCATTCCGATACGTATTTTCTGGGCGCCCTGACTGAGCCCATGAGCTGCGTCATCGCCAGCTTCCATGCCATGTACCATACGCGCGACGGCGAGTACGTGCATGACATGGGGATCGTTGAAGGCGGCGCGCTGGCGCTGCTGGCCGGCGTAGGCCCCATGGGGCTTGCCGCGCTTGACTATGCCTTGCACTGTGAGCGCAGACCGGGGCTCCTGGTCGTCACTGATATAGATGACGCGCGGCTGCAGCGCTCTGAATCCATTTACTCCCGCAGCCACGCCAAAGAGCTGGGGATCGACCTGCACTATGTCAATACCCGAAGCCTTGAAGACCCTGCGGCAACACTGAGGGAACTGGCTGGCGGCAAAGGTTTTGACGATGTCTTCTGCTTTGCGCCGGTGCGCCCGGTCGTTGAACAGGGCGACGCCATCCTGGCCGTGGACGGATGCCTCAACTTCTTTGCCGGGCCTTCTGACCCCAAATTCGGCGCCATGATGAATTTCTATAATGTGCACTACCGCCGCACCCATGTCGTGGCTACCTCCCACGGCAACACGGAGGATATGCGTGAAGCCATCCAGATGATGACCCAGGGAAAACTGAACCCCGCTGCCATGGTCACCCATATCGGCGGCCTTGACTGCGTGGCTGAAACCACCAAAAACCTCCCGCACATCCCCGGCGCCAAGAAGCTCATCTACACTCACATCAGCCTGCCTCTGATAGCCATCGATGAATTCGCTGAAAAAGGCAAGACGGACCCCATGTTCAAGGAACTGGACAGAATTGTGAAGGCGAACAATGGACTTTGGTGCGGAAAAGCTGAAAAACTGCTGCTGGAGAGGGCAAAACCCATCGATTAATGTATTGCCGCAATACGTGGTCAAAGGACATAAAGGAGGCACATCCCCATGGCATACCCCGTTATTCTGCCCCGTCAGGGGCAGTCGGTGGAAAGTTGCATCATCACACAATGGAACAAGAAAGTCGGCGACGAAATCAAGGCAGGCGATGTCCTTTTTACCTACGAGACAGACAAGGCCACCTTTGAGGAGCAGGCCAAGGAAAGCGGTAAGCTGCTGGCTGTTTTTTTCAATGAAGACGATGATGTGCCGGTGTTGACGACTGTCGCGGTCATCGGCAAAGACGGTGAGGATATCTCCGCATTAACCGGACTAACGGCCACTCAGGAAAGGGCCTCTGACGTTTTTGCACAGCCTGCTGTATCGCAAACTGCTGCACAGCCCGATTCCTTGTTCACGCAGCGAGATGAACCCGTCCGAACAGCCGGCGTTTCTCCCCGCGCGCGTGCCACAGCCAGCCGCCTGGGCGTAGATGTGGCGTTCGCGGTTCCTACAGGCCCTCAGGGACGCGTCATCCAGCGGGATATTTTCACTGCACGCGCATCAGCGTCCGCTTCCATTCAAGAAATCATAAAGCCCGGGGAACAGGTCGCTCCGGCGCTTGCGGCCTCCCTGACATCAGCGCCATCAGGGCAACGCACTTTCTCTGAGGTCAAGCTGTCCAACATTCGCCGCGTCATCGCCAAGACCATGCAGGAAAGCATCAGCCAGATGGCTCAGCTGACCCATCATTCCTCTTTTGATGCCACGAATCTGCTTGCCCTGCGTGAACAGTTCAAACAAGCATCTGAAGATCTGGGACTTAATGGCATCACCATCAATGATCTTATCCTATTCGCGGCTTCGCGTACGCTGATGAGGCACCCTGCGCTCAACGCCCATTTCCTGGGTGACCGCATCCGCCAATACGACCATGTCCACCTGGGCGTGGCAGTCGATACGCCGCGCGGACTATTGGTGCCTACACTGTTTGACGCTGATGTAAAAAGCCTCAAGCAGATCTCAAGGGAAGCCAAGGAAACGGCCAAAATGGCGCAAAGCGGCAGCATCAACCCTGACCTGCTGACAGAGGGCACTTTCACCATCAGCAACCTGGGTGCCCTTGGCATAGAAATGTTTACCCCCATCATCAATCCGCCGCAGGTAGGCATCCTGGGCGTTGATTGCGTCATCGAGCGCGTACGTTCAGTGGGCGGCCATATCACGGTCTATCCCGCCATGGGACTGTCCTTGACCTATGACCACCGCGCAGTGGACGGGGCACCTGCCTCCCGGTTCCTGAAGGATTTGGTGACCGCGCTTGAAAACATCGGTACTTTATTGGTAAGCTGAAATGGAGAAAAACCATGATATATGACCTGATCATCCTGGGAGGCGGGCCGGCGGGCTATCTGGCCGCTGAGCGCGCGGGGCATGCGGGCCTTTCGGTGCTGCTGTTTGAAGAGCGGACCGTCGGCGGCGTATGCCTTAATGAAGGCTGCATCCCCACCAAGACCCTGCTGTACAGCGCGAAGATCTATGACAACGCCCGGCATGGTGAGAAATACGGCGTCAAGGCCGAGACCCTGAGCATCGACCACACGGCCGTCATCAAGCGTAAAGACAAGGTTGTCAAGGTCGTGGTTTCCGGGGTCAAGTCCAGCCTGAAATCAAGCGGCGTGACGGTGCTGAGTGAGCACGGAAGGATTAGCGGCAAAGGGCCCAATGGCTACAAGGTCAGCGGCGCAAGTGAAACGTTTGACGGCAAGCGCTTGCTGATCGCCACCGGCTCCTCGCCTGCCGTGCCCCCCATCCCCGGTTTGAAGGAAGGGATGGAGAGCGGATTTGTGCTCACCAACCGCGAGATCCTGGACTTGAAGGAGAGACCGGACCGCCTGTGCGTGATTGGCGGGGGCATCATTGGCCTTGAAATGGCCAGCTATTTTTGCTCCATCGGCTCACAGGTGAAGGTCATCGAGATGCTGGACCACATCGCGGGCGAAAATGACAGGGACCTGATCAAGCTTCTTCAAGCAGATTTTGAAAAGCGCGGTATCGTCTTTGAACTCAGCGCGAAGGTGACCGCCCTTGAAAAGGACGGCGTGCGCTACGAAAAAAACGGGCAAAGCCAAACCGCGCAGGCGGACAAGGTCCTGCTGTCCATCGGGCGCAGACCCAACACCCGGGATATCGGCCTTGAAAGCATCTGCGTATTGACTGAGCGCGGCGCCATTGTCACAGACAGCCATATGCTGACCAACCAGCCGGAAGTATATGCCGCAGGTGATGTCAATGGCATAAGCATGCTGGCGCACACGGCTTACCGGGAGGCTGAGGTGGCCGTGAACCGCATGCTGGGCACGAAGGACACCATGCGCTACGATGCCATCCCCTCGGTGTTGTACACTAACCCTGAGCTGGCGTCAGTTGGCGAAACAGAGGCAAGCGCCAAGGCAAAAGGGCTGCCATGCAAGACTGTCTCGCTGTCCATGCGCTTTTCGGGGCGCTATGTCGCGGAAAACGAGGGCGGCAACGGCATGCTCAAGCTGGTGGTCAATGAAAAGACCCGGCAGATTTTGGGCTTGCAGGCCTTGTGCAATTACGCTTCGGAGTTTATCATCGCAGCGGGCACCTATGTGGAGTTAGGGCTTACCCTGGATGAGATCAAAAAGATTGTCTTCCCGCATCCCACCGTGTGTGAGATCATCCGTGAAGCGGTCTTTCAATATGAGTGAGGTTTGAGAAGATGAGCAAACAACTGGATGTGTCCCCTAAGAAAGTACGAGCCAAGGGTAAACTGACCTTCCCTGAGATCCCGGTTAATGTCTATCAGTCAAGTGTCAAGGACGAGAAGGACAACTACTCCAAGCATGAGTTCCTGATGATTTATCGGGATATGTGCTATATCCGCGAGTTTGAGACCATGCTCAACCTCATCAAGACCAAGGGCGAGTACGCAGGCATTGCCTACAACCATCCGGGCCCCGCGCACCTGGGTATCGGGCAGGAGGCTGCCTATGTTGGCGCCGCCTATATGCTGACGCTGGATGATTACACCTTTGGCAGCCACCGCAGCCATGGCGAAATCCTGGCAAAAGGCCTGCGCAGCGTTGAAATACTGGATGACAAGCGGCTGTCAGGCATCATGGAAGGCTTCTTTGGCGGCAAGACGCTGAGCGTTATACAGGATAAGCAGAGAAGCGTCAAGGAAAATGGCGTCAACTTCCTGCTCTATGGCATGATGTGCGAGACCTTTGCCCGCGAAAACGGATTCAACAAAGGCCTTGGCGGCTCCATGCACGCATTCTTCACACCCTTTGGCATTTATCCCAATAACGCCATCGTTGGCGGCAGCGGATCAATCTCCCCCGGCGCCGCTTTGTTCAAGCTCAGCAACAAAAAGCCGGGCGTTGTGGTATGCAATATCGGTGATGGCTCCATGTCGTGCGGCCCTGTCTGGGAAGGCCTCATGATATCCACGATGGACCAGGTGCGCACCTTGTGGGGTGATCACGGCGGCAGCATGCCCATTCTGTTCAATATCAACGACAATTTCTATGGCATGGGCGGCCAGACCTCCGGAGAAACCATGGGGATGGACATGATCGCGCGCATCGCGGCCGGCGTCTCCCCCAACGCCCTGCACGCCGAGCGTGTGGATGGCTACAACCCGCTGGCCGTGATCGACGTATATCGCCGCAAACTGCCGCTTGCCAAAAAGGACGGCCCGGTCCTGCTTGACCTGGTGACCTACCGCATCAGCGGCCACTCGCCGTCTGACTCAAGCTCCTACCGCTCCAAAGAAGAGATCGCAGCGTGGGAAGCAGAGGACAGCATCCAGGCCTTCGCCCGCCAAATCGTGGAATCAGGCGTGGCCAAACAGGAAGAATTGGATGCCCTGTGGGCCAAGGTGCGTGAGGACATGATGCGCAACCTGAAACTTGCCATTGATGATACAGTTTCTCCCCATATCCCGCTGTTGACTGAAAATCCCAACTATGTAGGTCAGCTGATGTTTTCAAACGGCCATGTCCGCTCCTTTGATGAAAGCCGCGCGCCCGATGTGCTGCTGCCGCGGGAGGAATGCCCGCGCATCCAGCAACTGGCGAAGAAAGAGCGTTTCGGCCTGGACGCCGAGGGCAAACCGGTGAGCAAGAACCGGGTTTACCAGCTGCGGGATGGCATAGCCGAGCCGATCATCAACAAGTTCTATGAAGACCCAACGCTCGTCGCCTTTGGCGAGGATGTGCGTGACTGGGGCGGGGCTTTCGCTGTCTACCGCGGCATGACTGAGGCAATCCCCTATCACCGTCTGTTCAACACACCCATCGCGGAGGCTGGCATTGTGGGCGCCGCGGTTGGCTACGCGATGTCCGGCGGCCGTGTCGTGGCGGAATTAATGTACTGCGATTTTCTGGGACGCGCGGGGGATGAAGTCTTCAACCAGCTGAGCAAGTGGCAGGCTATGAGCGCCGGCATGCTCAAAATGCCGGTTGTCCTCAGGCTAAGCATCGGCAGTAAATACGGCGCCCAGCATTCTCAGGATTGGTCAGCCATGGTGGCGCATGTCCCGGGCCTGAAGGTGGTTTTCCCCGCCACGCCTTATGATGCCAAAGGGCTGATGCAGTCAGCGCTCAACGGCACAGACCCTGTCGTTTTCCTGGAAAGCCAGCGCATCTACGATGTGAGTGAGCTGTTCCACGAGGGCGGGGTGCCCGAAAGCGAATACGAAATCGCGTTGGGCGACCCGGACGTCAAACGTGTAGGCAGCGATGTGACGATCCTGTCCATTGGCGCGATCCTCTACCGTGCGCTTGAAGCGGCCGATATTCTGAAGGAGAAGTACGGTCTGTCCGCCGAGGTCATCGACGCGCGCAGCATCGTGCCCTTTGACTACAGCAAAGTGCTGGTGTCAGTCAAGAAAACCGGGCGCATTATCATCACCGGCGATGCCTGTGAGCGCAACAGCTTCATGCGGCACATGGCTTCCACCATTACTGAGCTTGCCTTTGACGATCTGGACGCCCCGCCCGTTGTGGTCGGGGCCAGGAACTGGATCACCCCAGCTCACGAGATGGAGGACGCGTTCTTCCCTCAGCCAGAGTGGCTGGTGGACGCAGTTCACGAGCGCCTGCTCCCGCTGAAGGGGCATGTCAGTATGCGTAATTTCACGCTGGTTGAGCAAATAAGGGAAAACAAACAAGGGGTATAGAGTTTGGTACTCTATTCAGTGTTTTAGGAATGACTTGACCCGCGTGTCTCTGTGTTCGATCTGCGTAACATAGACGCGCGGGTTTTCTGATACCAATCCAAAGCAGTAATGCACCGATGCGAAGAGGGATTTTTCGGCTTATCGAAGGCGAGGGAAAGAGGTGACAAAGCCTGCCGCTGCCAATGGCGGGATCAGGCAGGCGGAGGAATCAACCGAAAGGAAGAAGCGCAAGCAGGCGCTGACTGCGAAGCGCATCGACCATTGAGGTTGCGGGTAGCCGCAGCCTACGCCGATTGAGGGCAGAAGCGAGCGCCCGCGGTGCGGGATGAAGCAAGCTGACAGCCCAATGAAGCACGGAGCGTGCCGACCGAGCACCGCGAGGGCGAGCAGGCGCCATACTGAATTGAGAGCAGGAAAAGATCCGCCGCATCAAAGTATTTATGATTGAGATCGGTATAGCAATCGACAAATTTTGGAGGGCAGCATGAACCAGCTTTTGGAGAGCCACGGATATGACCCGACTGAGAATCTTGCCATCGAAGAGGCGCTTTTGTTAAGACGGGCCGCGACGCCTGCTCTTTTCCTGTGGCAGAACGCCCACACTGTGGTCATAGGCTGCAGCCAAAATGCCTGGAAGGAATGCCGCACAACCTTACTGGAGCAGGAGGGCGGTCGCCTGGTGCGCCGTTCCACTGGCGGCGGCGCTGTGTACCATGACCTGGGCAATCTTAACTTCTCCTTTGTGATGCCAAAGAGCATATATGATGTTCAGCGTCAGCTTTCAGTTATCCGCAGCGCTGTTGCGGCATTCGGGATCGAAACCATCAGCTCCGGTCGCAACGATATTGTGCTCAAGGACAGCGGCGCGAAGTTCTCAGGCAACGCGTTTCGCATCACACAGGACGCGGCCCTGCACCATGGAACCATTCTGATGGACGTGGACATGGCCAAGCTGGGACGATACCTGGCCCCATCGCCTGAGAAACTGAAAGCAAAAGGCGTTGAAAGCGTACGCGCCCGCGTGGGGAACCTTAAGGATCAAGCGCATAACCTCACCATTGATCTGCTGAAAGAGGCTGTCAAAAACGCATTCATCGAGCAATATGGACAGGCTGAATCTGTTGCGTGGGAGGATACACTGGATCTCAGCCAGGTGAACTCATTGGAGGAAAAGTACCTGTCCTGGAATTGGACCTATGGGCGTACGCCGCACTTCGACATCACCCTATCCACAAAATTCACATGGGGACAGGTTGAACTGCTGCTGTCCCTGAAAGACGGCCGGGTATCGGACGCACAGTGCTATACCGACGCAATGGATGCGGAGCTGTCAGAGCGCGTGTGCCTGGCGCTATCCGGCTGTATGTTCACATCTTCCGCGCTGGCTGCCTGCTTCAAAAATAGTCCAACATCTGAGGAGTTGGAGCTGGCAAACTGGCTGGCCGTGCAGGATCTGTAAGCTGCGGGGATTGCCTGCCAGTTGTCTCTGCTTAGCACCTCCTTTCCCTCTCCCGAAAGTTATCCACAGCCCGATAGTCTTTGATTTTCATCACTTATTGATTTGTGTACAGGTGTGTACAGGGTTTATAAGTCCTTCCCCGAGAGAATCGAATTTCTGACTGACCATAAAGTGCCTGTACCCCCCAAGACCGGAACTTGCTTTTGCAATTCACACTGTTAGTTGACTTTGATTTATCTTTGGGCGCGAAAGGATGACTTTCATAGGATGGGATTGAAGAATTCAATGAAATCAAGACAAACACATAGAACCGTGTGATAAGCTCCCCACAGAGTAGACACTCGAATAAACAAAAATCGAGACTACACGATGAGGAGCAAATTCATGTCGAGAAAATCAGAGAAGAGCTATGAAGAGAAAATGCAGGCAGTATTGGCGTAT